>Ga0209805_1001470_pt1 | contig 14246 bp, 12 predicted proteins | sample GraSoiAngelo_148_FD_185905 | JGI IMG/M metagenome (GOLD analysis project Ga0209805, IMG submission 185905) | Grasslands soil microbial communities from the Angelo Coastal Reserve, California, USA - 14_1009_09_20cm (SPAdes) (version 2) | ecosystem: Environmental > Terrestrial > Soil > Grasslands ... | reverse complement strand
CAGACCGCCCTCGCCTACTCCACGCAGTCCTGGGGCGCGATCATCGCCCCGTTCATCGTCGGGCTCGTCGCGGATCGCTATTTCAATGCCGAGCGTCTGCTCGGCATCATTCATATCGCAGGCGCCATCCTGCTCTACGCGCTCTCCCGCGCTCGGAGTTTCGATGCCTTCTATCCGTGCGTGTTCGCGTACATGATTCTCTACATGCCGACCCTGGCGCTGGTCAACGCCATCTCCTTCCGGCAGATGGATGAGCCCGCCAGACACTTCTCCGGCATCCGGGTGTGGGGCACGATCGGCTGGATCGTCGCGGGCCTCGGTGTCAGCTATCTGTTCGCCTGGGACTCCCATGCCGCCATAGCGCGAGGCGCGCTCAGGAACACCTTTCTCATGTGCTCGATCGCGTCCTTCGCACTCGGCCTCTACAGCTTCACGCTGCCCCGCACGCCGCCCCTGCCACAACCGGGCCAGGGCTCCCGCCTCCGGCAGTTCCTCGGAGTCGATGCACTGGTTCTCCTGCGGGAGAGCAACTTCCTCGTATTCTTCCTCGCCTCCATCCTGATCTGCATTCCGCTCGCCTTCTACTACCAGAATGCCAATCAATTCCTCACCGAGATTCAGGTTGCCAATGCGACCGGCAAGCAGACCATCGGACAGATGTCGGAAGTCGTGTTCATGCTGTTGGTCCCGGTGTTCCTCAAGACCTTCGGGATGAAGACCACCCTGCTGCTCGGCATGCTGGCCTGGGCCTGCCGCTACGTGCTGTTTGCTTTCGGCAACGCGCACGAGCTCGCCTTCCTGCTGATCCTCGGCATCGCCCTCCACGGCGCGTGCTACGACTTCTTCTTCGTCTCCGGCCAGATCTACACCGACTCCAAGGCGGGTGCCCGGCACAAGAGCGCGGCCCAGGGACTGATCACGCTCGCCACTTACGGTGCCGGCATGCTGGTCGGGTTCTCCGTCGCGGGTCTCGTCGACGACCGGTACTCGCTCCACGACGCCCACGACTGGCAATCCATCTGGCTCTATCCCGCCGCCTTTGCGGCCGTGGTGTTTGTGCTCTTCGCGGGGACGTTCCGCAACGAGACGATCGCTTATGCCAACCAAACCAGCGGCGACTGAGTTCCGGCCGAGACCGATGCGGCTCAGCATCCTGACCGCGGCGCTCCAGGAGCTGACTCCGCGGGAGCGGCGCGACGCGGACCCCGACTTGGGCGTCGAGGAGTGGCTGGAGTTCGCCCGGCAGATCGGCGCCCCGAACATCGAGCTGTCCGCGGCCCTGCATCCCACCGAGAGCGACGTGCCCGCGGCCGCGCTTCTCGATCCCGTGGCGAACACGCTGGACCTGCGCAAGCCCTTCAGCGCGGCCCGCGCGGCGCGCGTCCGCCGGGCAATGCAGTCGACCCGCGTGGGACTTTCGGACCTGGCGTACTTCGACAACATGCTGGCCGCCGATGAGTCGCTGCGCCACCGGAAGCACGAGCTCATGCGGCGCGTCTTCGACGCCGCGGTCCTCCTCGGGGCGGATGCGGTCGCCGGCTTCGTCGGCCGCAATCCCGCCTTGAGTCTCGACGCGAACCTCGTGATGTTCGAGGAGGTGTTCATCCCGCTTCTCAAGGAAGCGCAGGCGCGTGGACTCACCTACCGCGTCGAGCAGTGTCCGATGCCGGGATGGACCATCGGCGACACGTGGCACAACAACATCGCCTATGCCCCGGGTCCCTGGATCGCGCTCCACCGCATCTGTGAGCGGCACGGCGTCGGGGACCAGTTCCGCATCCACTATGACCCCTCGCACGCCATCCTCATGGGACAGGACTCGCGCTCGGTATTCCAGTATCTGAAGGACGCCGGCTACGACTTTCTGATCACCGGCTTTCACGTCAAGGGCCAGGTCATCGATTCGCGCGGGATTTCCGCCTGGGGCTACGGGGGTCAGACGATGCAGCGTGGCGACTGGCGCGGGGCGCAGCCCAGCACCGCGCCCGGCGCGCAGCTCCATGCGTGGAAGAAGCAAACCGTGTTCTGCGAGCACGAGCTGCCGGGCACCGCGCGGCACGATCCGCTCGCGTACCTTCAGAACCGTACGGTGGACTGGCTGGACCACCAGCTCGCCGCACGCGAGCTGCTCGGCATCGATCCGGAGAAGACCTTCCTGGTCGTGGAGCACGAATACCCTAAGGCTCGCGTTCAGGATAAGTCGCGGCTCGCGCCGATTCTCTCGGCATCGCTCGCTTTCACGCGCGCGATCGACGAGGCCGCGGCGGCGATGTACGCCCTGCAGCACGAGGTGCTCCCCGCCCAGGGGATCGCCGTGCAGGGCATCGGGCGCGAAGCCTACCGATCCTAACCCATGCCTTTCGTGACGGCCGGATCCCAGCGCAATGCTTACGACGTCATCGTCGTCGGCTCGGGTGCCGCGGGCGGGCAGTCCGCCTATGCGCTCTCGATGGAGGGCGCGAAGATTCTCATGCTCGAGGCCGGGCGCAGATACATCCCCGCAACCGAGACGCCCATGTTCCAGACGCCCGACCTCGCGCCTCTCCGGGGCGTCAGCACTCCGCAAAAGCCCTTCGGCTTTTACGACGCGACGGTCGACGGCGGCTGGGAAGTGCCCGGAGAGCCTTACGTGCGCGCGAGCGAACAGCACTCGGGTCGCTTCGAATGGTGGCGGGCGCGGATGCTCGGGGGTCGGACCAATCACTGGGGCCGGATTTCGCTGCGCAACGGCCCCTATGACTTCAAGCCCAGGAGTCGCGACGGGCTCGGGTTCGACTGGCCCATCGTTTACGAGGATGTCGCGCCCTACTACGACAAGGTTGAGTTGCTGATCGGCGTCTACGGCACCAACGAGGGGCGGGAGAACACTCCGGATTCGCCACCCGAGTGTCTGCTGCCGCCGCCCGCGCCGCTCGTCAGTGACTTGCTTCTCGCGCAGCGGGCGAAGCGCCTCGGGATCACCGCGATACCGGGCCATAAGGCCGTTCTCACCCGGCCGCTCGATTACGAGCGCACCCCGGCTCGCCTGCATCCGCACAATGTCACCGCGCAGAGGATCCTCGCCGAGGACATGCGCGCCCGTGCGCCGTGCCTATGGGCGACGCCGTGCGGGCGGGGCTGCTCGATCCGCGCGAACTATCAGTCGACCACCGTGCATCTGCCGCCGGCGCTCGCGAGCGGAAACCTCGACATCACGACCGACGCGATGGTCTACGAGGTGACACTCGGACCGCGCGGGCGCGCGAGCGGCGTGAGCTTCATCGACCGCACCACCGGGAGGCACCACCACGCGAGCGCGCGGGCGGTGGTGCTGGCGGCGAGCGCCTGCGAATCGGTCCGCATACTGCTGAATTCCAGGAGCACGCAGTTTCCGGACGGACTCGCCAACTCGACCGGAAGAGTGGGACGTTACCTCATGGATACGGTCGGCAGCAGCGCGAGCGGCCAGATTCCGCTGCTCGAGAGCCTGCCGCCCCTCAACGAGGACGCCGCCGACGGGGATCAGATGTATGTTCCCTGGTGGCTCTACCGCGAGCAGCGCGCCGGCAAGCTCACCTTTGCGCGCGGCTATCACATCGAGTTCGGCGGCGGCAGGCGGATGCCGGGGTATGGAACCGGGGCGGGAATGGAATGGCTCACGGGCGGCAGCTACGGGGTGAAGTTCAAGCAGGACGTACGCCGCTATTACGGGTCTTTCGTCGGCTTCGACGGCCGCGGCGAGATGATCCCCAACGAGCGCTCCTATTGCGAGATCGATCCGACCGTCAAGGACAAGTGGGGAATCCCGGTGCTGCGCTTCCATTGGGGATGGTCGGAGCACGAACTGCAGCAGGCGGCACACATGCAAAGGACCTTCGCCGGGATCGTCGACGCGATGGGCGGCCGGATGCATGGTGGACCGGAACAAGACCCGGCAAAGGCCATCGCCCCCGGCGGCTCGATCATCCACGAGGTCGGCGGCGCCATGATGGGATCGGACCCCAAGACTTCGGTCACGAATCAATGGTGTCAGACCTGGGACGTGCCGAACCTCTTCGTCACCGACGGCGCCGTGTTCGTATCCAACGCCGACAAGAATCCGACACTCACCATCATGGCTCTTGCCTGGCGCGCGGCGGACCACATCCTCGAGCGCATGCGGCGGAGCGAGCTGTGATCGATCGGCGCACCACGGTCAAATGGATGCTGGCCGCGAGCGCGGCGTGGCCGCTCCTCGGAAGGCGTACCGCCCGGGCCGAAGCGGCGGCCGTGAGCGCGCAGGGCTACGGGACGGATCCGAACCTCCTCACGGTTTACCACCCGGGCGACCTCTGGCCGCTCACGCTCACGCCTGATCAGCGGCGCCTCGCGGCGATCCTCGCGGATATCATCATCCCGGCCGATGAGAGCTCGCCGAGCGCCTCGGCGGTGGGAGTGGTCGAGTTCATCGATGAGTGGGTGAGCGCGCCCTATCCCCGCCACCAGCGGGACCGGGGGATCGTGCTCGACGGGTTCGCGTGGCTCGAGACGGAAGCGGTACGGCGCTCCGGGACGGCGTTCGCGGAGCTCGGTGCGACCGGCCAGCACGCGATCTGCGATGAGATTTGTGACGTTTCGCGGGCGGCGGATGCCAAGCGCGATGCCGCCCGCTTCTTCGCGCTCTATCGTGACCTCACCGCCGGCGGGTTCTACTCGACTCCGGTGGGACGAAAGGACCTGGGCTATATCGGCAACGTGCCGCAGGCGCGTTTCGACGGGCCGCCGCCCGAGCTCCTGAAGAAGCTCAACCTCCCGTGAAAGGCAATTCCGTAACAGGTAGGAGCCATGAACAAGACGCCTCTCTACACCATGCTGCTTCTGGCCTGCGGTGCGGCCCCGCCCCTCGTTGGCGCAGATCCCGGCGCTCCGGGACCCTGGCGGTCGCTGCTGAAAGACGACAGTGCCCCCGACTGGCGCGGCTGGAAGGAGCCGGGCTTTCCCGCGGGCTGGCGCGTCGCCGGCGGGGTGCTCTCGAAGGACGGCGTGGTCGACGATCTGGTGACGAAAGAGAGCTTCGCCGATTTCGAGCTCGAGCTCGAGTGGAAGATCGGCAAGGCCGGCAACAGCGGCATCTTCTATCGCGGAACACGCGAGTACGATCACATCTACTGGAGCGGACCCGAATACCAGCTCCTCGATGACGCGAACGCCCCCGACGGCCGCAGCCGCCTCACGGCCGCAGCCTCCGCCTTCGCGCTCTACGGTGCCCCGGAGGGCGTGGTGCTGGCTTTCGATCACTGGAACAAGACGCGAATCGTGGTCAAAGGCACGCACGTGGAGCATTGGCTCAACGGCCGCAAGGTCGTCGAATACGAGCTCCAGAGCCCCGACTGGAAGAGCCGGGTCGCGGCGAGCAAGTTTGCGGCGTACCCCGATTACGGGCTGGCGAAGAGCGGACTGATCGGCATCCAGGGCGATCATCCCGGGACGCTCTCGATCCGGAACATCCGTATACGCAAGTTCCCGTAACCACCACGGTGGTGAAGCGTTGAGCCTCCTCAATCGGCGCGCGTCGGCTCGCTGAGGCTATCGAGGCCCAGAAAAGCGCTGGAAAAATTGGGTGTTTTCCTCACTATTGCAAGGTTCCTGCGGACGGGCGAGCCGGATTAAGGTCTGATGAATCGACGGAAAGAACCCCCATTGACGCTGGCGGTTCGGAGTCTATGATCGATGTCCATGCAGGCCGCATCGCTCGAGGTACTGGAAAAAGCCAACCTGCCGGCCCCGCAGGCGCGCGCTATCGTGCAGGCGATCGAGATCGAGATCGCGGGCGCCCGCGATACGCTCGCGACGAAGCAGGATACGCTGCTCCTGCGTCAGGACATGGCGGAACTGGGGCGTGACCTGCGGCAGGAGATGGCGAAGCTGGGGCATGACCTGCGGCAGGAGATGGCGGACCTGCGGCAGGGGATGTCGAAACTGGGGCAGGACTTGCGGCAGGAGATGTCGGACATCCGCCACGGACTGGAGCTCAAAATCGAGGGTATGCGCAGCGAGATCCATGCGAGTGCCAGCAGCATCTCGCGCCAGATGTACGGGGCGCTCCTCGGGCAGATGGCGGTGCTGCTGGGAATTGCCTATTTTTTCGTAGCACACGTCGGGCGTTGAGCTCAGCCGCGTTTAGCAGGTGGTAAGCAGCGACCGGTTCCTCCTGGCGACCGAACGCGGCGAGTGCGGCGATGTGCTGCGCCGCGAGCTCCGCGTCGGCCTTGCCACTCAGGCAGAAGGCGCGGCCACGGCGAGCGCCTCCCCCGGTCGGCCCGTGTCGTTGTAATAGCGGGCGAGCAGCAGCGCGGCGCGCGGAAAGGGAGGTGAGCCCGCAACCGCGCGCTTAAGGAGCGGCTCGGCTTCGCTGCCGCGGCCACTGCCGAGCAGCAGCTCGCTGATGCGCCGCATGGCCTCGATGAGCGCTAGGGTCGTCACGGGCATGCTCTATCGCGTCCGGCAGGCCGACCTCAGCTCGCCGGATTCTCCCTCAATCGTCCGGAATGCAGTAGCCGCCGCCCCGCGCGGCCGCGCGCCCACTTCGCGCCGCAAGGGCGCGAGGGGGTGCTCTGCTTAGCGATCAGAACTTGTACGTAACCTGGCCGTTGATCTCATGTCCCTCGAGCGGCCTGGCCAGGATCACACCCCCCGAGCCAGCGGCGGGACCGAGGATGCGCGAGTTGCTCTCGGTGAGCCCGAGCTCGTCCGTCACGTTGGTACCCTGCACGCGAACTTCCCAATTCTGGCCGATCCCAGCGACGACGCCGAAGTCCAGCGTATGGTAGGTGCCCAGCTGCTGCAGGCCTGACTGGTCCTGGGTGTGCGAGCCCACGTAGGTGTAGGTCAAGAAGGCGGTGACGTCACCCCAGCCGAAGGGCATCCGGTAACTTGGCGTGGCGACCCAACGTATCTTGGGCTGCCGCTGTAGTTGCTGCCCTTCGATGAACGCGCAGCCGTTGCCAGTCACGACGTTCACGTACGGGATGCAGGCGAAGTAATGCGTGTAGTGCCCGTCCATGTAATTGCCCGCGAGCTGCAGCTTCAGGTGCTCCACCGGGGTCAGGGCGATGATGGCGTTCACGCCCTTGGACAAGGAGCCGTAGATCAGCGGGGGCCCGGGCAGCGGCGCTCCCGAACCGTCGGTCGGCGTGTACTGGAGGCCGTCGAAGGTCTTGAAGTAGCCGACCAAGTCCGCATAAATCCAGTTGGCCTGATACTTGAAGCCGATCTCCTCCATCTCGATGGTCGTCTCCGGCGGCGTGTGGCCGGTCGTGCTGCCCCGGATCCCGTTATCGAAGTCGTTGAAATGCACGCCGCGGCTGTAACGCCCGTACGCGCTCATGTGGTTGGAGAACTCGTAGTTCGCTCCCACGGTCCCCGAGCCGCGCGTCGGCTTGTAGTCCGTGACGGCAGAGGTGCCATTACAGACCGGCACCGAGTTGTCATAGAGCGTGTTTGGATTGCCGTCCAGGTCCTGGTTAGTCAGGTTGCAGACCGTATTCGTGGCGTCGACCTTTTCGATGCGGTACGAGCCATCGAACAACCACTGATCCACACGCCAGGAGTCCGACAGATAGAAAGCGATGTTGGTGGCCGTGCCGTGCTCGGTGATGTGGAAGCCGCCAAAGTCAGTGAACCCTTGGGCGTCGGTGCGCTGTTGGGGGACGCCCGCGCCGGTCGGCACGTAAGTGACCGTGATCGGCCGCGCGTTCGGCGTATTGGTCATCAGCATCTGATTGCCGAGCGACCACTTGTCATCATCGGTGAAATGCGTCGTGTAGAGGCCAGCGGTCAGGGTGTTGCCGCCGAACACCTCCTTGCTGAGCCGCAGGTCGTTTTCCCACATGAACAGGTGCTTGTGAATGAACCACCAGCCCTGGTGGATGACGCTCTGCGCCGGATCCACCGCTCCACCGCCGACGTAGGTCCCGACCGCGGTGTACCCGGCGGGTACCACATAGCCGCCGGCGTCCGTGGTCGCCGCTGAGCTGCCAAATTCCGGACACGGCGTCGGCCCCGGCGCACCGCATCCAGCCGCCACGGCCGCGAATGGCGCGGGGTTCGCTCCCGAGAAGAGCGCGTTCGTGTCCATGTCGCCGCCGTCGATCAGCAGCCGGTCCGACAGCTTCCAGCCGCCGTCGAAGTTCAGGTCGAGATTGCCGCCGAAGAACTTCATGTCGGCACCGCGACCGTTCGCCAGATCCGCATTCGAGCCGCCGGGATAGGACGGCAGGAACACATGCTGGATGGCCGAGCTGTAATACGTCGACGTTAGCGGGTCGAAGCCCGGATACACGCTGAACGAATCGGTACCGTGCTGGATCAGCGGGATCGGCGTGATGAACTGGTTTTTGTCGTTGAGGTAGCGGGCATAAAGCATCACCGAGCCGTTGCCCAGGTCATGCGTCAGCGTCGCAGTCAACTGCCCGCCTTTGTCGGCCGAAAACTGTGGATCGCGCACGCCGTTCGAGTCACGATAGAACCCACCCACGCTGCCGAGCCAGCCGGGTGCGACCGGAAAACCATAGAACGCGTCCACGCGTTTCAGGTTTTCCGAGCCGAAGGTGACGCCGGCGCTGCCGGTCGGTTTATCAGTCCCGTGTCGCAGGATGAAGTTCGAGGTCGCGCCCATCTGCCCGTCGCCGAATACCACCGACGGCCCGCCCTGCACGATCTCCACGCGCTCGACGGTATCGTCCAGGCGGAAGGCCGAGGTGCCCTCGAAGAACGACAACGTCGGGAAGCCGTAGATCGGCGAGCCGTTGACCTGCACGGTGAAGAACGGCGCGTCGCCGCCGCCGGGAATGCCGGCGATCTCGATGTTGGCGCCGGTCTGGCCGCCGCTCGACTCCGGCCACAGCCCGGGGGAGATCTTCAGCAGATCCGCGGTGCTCTTCGGGTTGGCCTCCTTGATCATCTCCTCGTCCGCAGCGATGACCGTGTAGGCGGCGTCGAGCTTCTTGACTCCGGTGGCGGTGGCGGTCACGACCACCGTCTCCAGCGATTGCGTCTCGCTCGGTTGCTCGGTACCTCCGGCCTGTCCGCCACCGCTCGGCGTCCCCTGCCCGTACGAGACGCCCGGCACGAGCGCCGTCGCCAGCACCACCCCCAGCGCGACTGAAACCAAAGGCGCCCGCAAGGCCGCCCCCGTGGCGGTTAGGGCCGACGGCAGCGCAGCGGCCGGTGAAATGAACGCGCGTCGAGCCAACCGGGCACTCCTGCGGAGTGCTTTGTTGCTTTTCACTCTCATGGACCGTCCCCTCCGGATGTACTTGAGTGAAGCAGGCGATAAAGCGGACCAGATCTGCAAGCTGTCGCAAGGAGTGCAGGCAGCGCGGGTGCTTACGTCGTTCCCATCCCTGGACTTATGCCCGCCGCGGACCCTTCCCCTTTGGAAACTGTAATTCGAATGGTTCGCGATAACAAGCCTTGTTGCGCGCTCGCAACGCTTGCACTGACCGAACTTCTACAAGCATCTGGCCGTGGACGCGGCATTGACTAAGGGCGACGGCATACAACGCCTGAAGTCACGTCGTCGCGGTCGCCCGCCGTCCGCACGTCGGGCTGCTGGTGGAGACCTCGCTTGGCATCGGGGCGGGATATTCTGCGTGAGATCGCCCGCTACGTCCGTGAGCACCGGACGTGGGCGCTGTACCACGAGCCGCACGGCCTCGGGGACTCCACGCCGCGTTGGCTGCGCCGCTGGCGAGGCGACGGCGAGCGCAATCCTACGTAGTCGGCCTGGATCCCGATTGTACTTTGAGTTGGATGCTCTCCAGGCTCTTGTGGATCGTCTCCCGCATCCGGCGCTCGCCCTCGCCGAACAGCCCCGGCACGAACACTTCGACCTGACCGGTGACGGAGCGGCGCACGAAGGCCACGGCGACGTTGCGCTCGCCGTCGCGGCGGCCGTCGAAGGTCTGCGAGTACCTCGAGGAATATCCGGAAGAACGATTCTTTTCGTGGCAGGTCTCACGGTGGGCCGCATACACCGGCCAACCGCCGAGTTGCTCCGCATACTCTCCGACGCGGACCTCATCGAGTTGCTCGAGCGTCATCGACCCGGAGCAGTTCTGAGACTCGGGCGATGACAGGTAGACACGTAGCGCCGACTCGACCTCGCGGCTGGACGGCGCGGCGTGACTCCTGTAGTGCACGAACGCGACGGCCACGAGGGCGACGAGCAGGAGCCACCTCAAACGCTTCATAACGGTCACACTACCTCACCACCTGGCGGCCGCGTGAGGGAGCGCCCGCGGGACTGTGACGCAGTGCGCGGCGGCGGAGCCACGCCGCGCGCCGGGACTCAGGCAGTTCCGGTGTCACATGAGCGCAACGATTTCAGGAGATAAGATGCGCCGGGTTTGCGACTGAACTCGATGATGAGCGTGCGCATCCGTCCCTATCGTCCCGAGGACCGCGAGGCGGTTCGCCGCATTTGCGCCGACACGGGCTTTCTAGGGCGGCCGATCGACCCGGTGTTTGAAGACCGCGAGTTGTTTGCCGACTACCTCACCGGGTACTACACGCGGGTCGAGCCCGCGTCGCTCCTCGTCTGCGAGCTGGACGGAGTCGTCAAGGGCTACCTGATGGGGTGCCGACGCCCGCTGATCAAGCAGACGTATCAGGCCTTCGCCAATGTGGCGGTCGCCGCGACGGCGATCCACCGGTGTTATGCGCGGCCGTACAACGAATCCTCGCGAACCTTCCTTCGGTGGGTGCTGCGCAATGCCTGGCGCGAATTACCGGTCGCGCCGCGCAACACGCCGCACTTCCATATCAACATCCTCCCCGAGGCGAAGAGTGTCGCGAGCACCCGCGCCCTGATCCAGACGTTCCTCACCTTCCTGCACGAGCGTGGTCACCGCAGCGTCTGCGGTCAGATGGTCACGTTCGCGACCCGACGCACGGAGGCTCTCTTCAGCCGTTATGGCTTTCGGGTCGTCGATCAGGTGGAAGTGACCAAGTACCGGAGACTCTATCCCGGCCGCGTGCTGCTCTCGACGGTGGTCAAGGACCTGAGCGGCGGGCCGGCACTTCGGCCGGCGGCCGACTGATCACACGCACTCGCGCAGCGGTCGCGGCGCCGGCACCGTGCGCGTGGGCCGCGCCGCCCCGCTCCACCGTGCCCTGCCGCTCCATGTAGAGCGTCCGCATGTCGTTCAGCATCACCTGCGGCTGCAGGTACGCGAGTGAATAGATTTCCCGCACCTTGCCGCGACCATCGATCAGAAAGACCTTGAGCATGTGGTGCAGGGCTCGGGTCGGCCGCCCGCTCCGGTCCAGCTCCACGCTCACGTCCTGCCCGAAGTCATCGATCACCGGCAGCAGCTCGGGTACGGAGCGCGCCGTGAGAAAGCGCCATTCGAATCGCGAGTCATCGGCAAGCTCCCCGGCGTATCGAGCCAGGACCTCGGGCGTATCGGTGGTGGGATCGCAACTGATCGCCACGAACCGCACCCGATGCGCCAGCTCGTGGTCGCGGGCAATGCGACTGCGAAGCCAGGTCATGGTCTCATGCACGAACGGGCATCCCAGCGGATCCGCGCAATAGGTATAGAAGAACGTGAGCAGCGTGATCTTGCCGTTCGTCACCGAGCTGAGCCGCACGGACTGCCCGCGCTCGTCGAGCAGCGTCGCGTCCGCCACGGATTGGATTTGCGGGAGCCGATAGCTGCCCGCCGGCAGCGGCGTGAACTCCATCCGTGGCGCCGTCGCCGGGCCGGCATCGACGGCCGCCTGCGTGCCTGCGCCTGCGGAGAGCCACAGGCACGCCGCGAGCGTTCGCAGGCCCCGGCTCATGACTCTAGTGCGGGGAGAGCGCTGCGAGCGAGCGCGACTGGCCGCCCTTTGCGGAGAACTTCATGTGGTGCGGCCTTCCGAGCTTCTCCTTCGTGAAGTCCACTTCGAAGGCCGGGGTCAGCGCATGGCCGTCCCAGTGGAAGGCGCGCAGGAACTGCTCGTTGTCCGCGCCCTTCTTGTCCCAGTGCGTCAGCAGGCTCGAGGTGATGTAGAGCCTCTTGCCGTCCCAGCTCTGGGAAATCATGTTGACCTGGCTGCCGGTGTGCTTCTGATAGGTCTCTTTGGCGTGCTCGGGTTCGGTGAGATCGAAGTAGTGCGTCACACCGTCCATGAAGGTGTTGACCCACAGACCCTTGCCGTCGGCCGTGATGGAGATGTCCACGGGCAGCGGAACCTGCGCCGGATTTCCGATCGTCGCGACCTCGCGCGCAGCCCATCTGCCGCCCTCGCCTGGCTTGATGAGCCAGAGTTTCGAGGTCAGGGCGGCCGCGGTAACCGCCCAGTTCTGCCCGGCCGCGAGCGACCAGCGAATCTCGAGAGGCGCCCCCGGCACGCTCAGCACCTGGGTCGGCTGCATGGACTTCAGATTCCACACGACCACCGTGTTGCCGAAGTGCTTCATCGCCTCGGCATCCTTGATCAGCTCACCGAGCTCGCGCATGTAGTTCTGCCGGCCGGCGAAGCTCGATGTCAGCAGCACGTTCCTGGCCGGATTGATCGCGATGTCGTAGCCGTACCCGTCGCCCTTGACCCCACCGATCGAGGCGGTCGGCATTTCGTAGCGGGTGATCAGCGTCCCCTTGTTGTTGTACAGGGCCATTCCCGTCACGCCGCCCTGATCGGCGTTGTTCGACAGGTTGCCGATCAGCATCCGGCCCGGCAGCGCGTAGAACGTATGCGGACCGACGAATCGCGTCTTCGTGGGCAGGTCGGCAATCGTGCGGATCAGCTTCGGTTTGGACGGATCAGTACCGACGTCGAAGACGTAGATCCGGCTGTCGTCGAGTCCCCCCGCCCAGAGAAATCGGCGATCGTCGGTGAAGCCCATGTGGTGAGCTTCGCCACGCCCGCCGACCGATACGCTATGGATGACCTTGCCGTAGCTCTTCGACCTGGGATTCGCATCGATGGTGACCAGCTTGTCGGACCCGTCACCGAGGCCCTCGACCCCGAGGGTCCAGACGTGAACGAAGTCCTCCTGCCCCTTGATGAGGTTGCTGATGTAGGGCGAATTGCAGGTCTCGTCCGCAACCGCAGGCGGCGTTGCAACGACGAAGCCCATGCATACGCTCGCCAACACTGCCGCGCGCTGCAATGACTGACGCATAGCCTGAACCCTCGCTTTCTTGGCTTAGTTTAGGTGCACCCGCGGTGCCCAACCCGTCACTCAGGGCCGTGCCGGTGCGCCTCGATACAGCCAGGCGACGATCGCTCCCAGCACGACGGTGAGTAACCCGTCGAAGACGATCTGCTTGACCACCACTTCCCCCGGCATCGGCTGCACGGCGAAGTAAATGATATACGTCGGCACGGTCGCGAGGAATGCAACCGCAATTCCGAAGCGCACGCCCTGGGCGAGCCACGGCTTCGCCTCGACGCCGCGCGCATAGATCCACACGAATGCGCCGGAGAGCATCACGTGAGCCACGATCATCCACGGAAAGTATTTTTGCTGGTCGCCCGCCGCGCGGAAGAGGCTGGTGAGATGCATGTAGTCCGCACTCAGCAGGACGCCGTGCACGATGAAGCTGCCGATGAACCAGGCGACGAACAGCACGATCCAGGCAATGAGGAATTTCTTGTTCATGGGTGCCCCTCGGATCCGGCAAGGCCCCTCCGCCGGGAGCCCGGGCCGCGGACGCCGAGCATACGCCCCCGCTGACGGACCGCAAGCCTGCGGACATGCCCTCTCCCGCGGAAAAGAAGCAGAATGACGAGGCCGCCTGCGAGGAAAGCCGCCATCGGGGAAGACCCGATTGCCGCCACCCGAGTCACCGGCTCTGGAAGGCCTCCATGACCGCGACCGCGATGACGCTCGTCGAACATCACACGTGGCTGCCCGCCGGAAAGCGGGCAGCGGTGTGCTTCAGCGTCGACGACATCCATCCGGCAACCTCGCGGGACGAGTTCGACGCCGGCGGCGACCTCGGCCGCGGAGCGCTCGGGCGGCTCGAGCGGCTGCTCGAGCGCAATCCCAGCGTCCGGGTCACCCTTTTCGTCACACCGGATTGGCGCTTGCAGCGCCTGGTTCCAACCCGCAGGTGGCTCACCCGGATCCCGCTGCTGCGCGAGCGCATCCACTGGGCGCCGCTTGCTCCCAAGGGCCGTTTCCGTGTCGATCGCCACCCGGAGTTTGTCTCTTACCTGAACGCGCTGCCGCGCGCCGAGTGCGCCGTGCACGGCCTGAATCACGCCCATGTGGGGCCACGCATGGCGGTCGA
>Ga0209805_1001469_pt1 | contig 14252 bp, 14 predicted proteins | sample GraSoiAngelo_148_FD_185905 | JGI IMG/M metagenome (GOLD analysis project Ga0209805, IMG submission 185905) | Grasslands soil microbial communities from the Angelo Coastal Reserve, California, USA - 14_1009_09_20cm (SPAdes) (version 2) | ecosystem: Environmental > Terrestrial > Soil > Grasslands ... | reverse complement strand
AGGGCTCGCGGCCTTCCTGAGTCGCCCGCTCGATCTCCTGGGCGATGCGCTCGACGTCGGCCAGCAGCTGTTTGCAGGTCGCATCGGCCTTCATCCGGTCGCTCGCCCGGAGCAGCGTCTTGTACTCATCGCTCTGCCCCAGCAGCCGCCCCAGCTCCTGCGCCTTCTCGTCGATCACGCGCCCTCCTCGAGGATGGCCAGCACGTAGCGCGGCCGGCCGAACAAGTCGTCGTGCACCGTCACCCGCGACCAGGCGAACTCGCGGGCGAGCCGCGCGACGCGCTGCGCGCGCCGCTCGTCCACCTCCAGCGCGAGCAGTCCGCCCGGCTCGAGCAGGCCCGGAGCGCCCGCGAGCAGGGCCCGCGTCGCGGCGAGCCCGTCCGGGCCACTCACCAGCGCGTCGCGCGGCTCGAACAGCCGGACGGTCTGGTCGAGGCCCAGGTACTCGGCCTCGGTCAGGTACGGCGGGTTGGCCACGATGGCACGGCAGCGCTCGCCCGCGACCGGAGCGAGCAGGTCGCCCTCACGCACCTCGACCGGTACCGGCGGTCGCACCAGCGCCACGTTCTCGCGCGCCAGCGCCGCCGCCTCGCACGAGGAATCCCCGGCAATCACGCGCGCGAACGCACCTTCCACGGCAAGTGACAGTGCGATGCACCCGCAACCCGTCCCGATATCGGCGACCACACCACGCATCCCGCATCCCGCATCCCGCATCCCGGTCTCCCGAAGCACGAGGTCCACCAGCCCCTCCGTCTCCGGACGCGGGATCAGCGCCCGCGGGTCGAGCGTCAGGTCGAGCGTGCGGAAGCTCGTGCGGCCCACGGCGTAGGCGAAGGGGACGCCGTTCGAGCGCCGCTCCACCGCCCGCCAGAACCGCTCCACGAGGTCCGGCGCGGGCTCCTGGTCCCGTCGCAACCATACGTCGCCCGGCTTGGCCCCCCCACCCTGCACGGCCGCCCACAGCATCGTCGCTTCGCGACGCGAGCCGGGCAGGCCCGAGGCTGCAAGGCGGTCGGCGGCGTCGTTCAGGGCAGCGCCGATCGAGCTCGGGTGCGCTGCGGGCTCAGGCACTGAGGCGCTCGTTCTCGCCAGCCGCCCGCAAGGCGTTGACCAGGTCGTCGAGGTTGCCGTCCAGCACGTCGGACAGGTTGTGCACCGTGTAGTGGATGCGGTGATCGGTGACCCGATTCTGGGGAAAATTGTAGGTCCGGATCTTCTGGGATCGGTCGCCGGTGCCCACCTGAGACCGACGCTCGCGAGCGCGGGCCGCTTCCTGCTCGGCAATCATCTTGTCGAGCAGGCGGGAGCGCAGCACCTCGAGCGCCTTGATCTTGTTCTGTAGCTGGCTTTTCTGGTCCTGGCATTGGACCACGAGATTCGTAGGCAGGTGGGTGATGCGTACCGCGCTGTCGGTCGTGTTGACGCTCTGCCCACCGGGGCCCTGGGAGCGGAACACGTCGATGCGGAGGTCCTTCTCCTCGATTTTGACGTCGACCTCCTCCGCCTCGGGGAGCACCGCCACGGTGGCAGCGGACGTGTGGATACGACCCTGCGCCTCGGTGACCGGCACGCGCTGCACACGGTGGACGCCCGACTCGTACCGGAGCGTCCCGTAGACTCCCGGGCCCCGCGCGGCGAAGATCGCCTCCTTAAGGCCGCCGAGACTCCCTTCTGAGTGCGACACCACCTCGACCTTCCACCCCCGGCGCTCGGCGAACCGGGTGTACATACGAAACAGCTCGGCGGCGAACAGGGCCGCTTCGTCGCCCCCCGTACCGGCACGGATCTCTACGATCGCGTCGCGGTCGGCGAGGGGATCGACCGGCGTGAGGAGCTCGTTCAGCCGGTTCTGGAGCTGCGTGATCTCGGGACGCAACCGCTCGACGTCCGCCCGCGCCAGCTGCGACAGCTCGGGATCCCGGTCCTGGAGCACCTCACGCGCCTGGGCGAGCTCCCGCTCGAGCCGGTCCAGCTTCTCGTGCGTCTGTCGGATCTGGTCGAGGCGGGCGTGCTCCCGGCCCAACTGCCTCAGCTTGGCGGGATTCCGCGCGGTCTCGGGGTCGGCCAGCTCCCGGGCGACCTCCTCCGCCCGTGCGAGCGCCTGGCGGAGTCGGGCCTCCACGCGTTAGCCTGCGGCCTTCTCCGTCCCGTATTTCTGGCGGAAGCGCTCCACGCGCCCGGCCGTATCCATCAGCTTCTGCTTGCCGGTGAAGTACGGGTGGCACTTGGCACAGACTTCGACGTGAATCACGGGCACCGTGGAGCGCGTCACGAAGCTGTTGCCGCAGGCGCACTGCACGGTCGCTCGGTGGTAGGCGGGGTGGATTCCGGGTTTCACAGCGCACGATCCTTGACTGGAAGTCGACCGACCAGAAGTCTGGAAATATAACTGGCGCCACAAGTTGGCGGCAAGCGCCGGGCCGCGCGCCGAATTGACAGCGGCTACGCTTGAACGTAAGCTTGCCCCACCAATCCACCCCACCACGCGTAAGGGGAAACCCATCGTGTCGGTAACGGCCATCCTCCAGAAGGTGCCGCTGTTCAGCCAGTTGGCCGCCGCGGAGCTCGACCGGGTAGCCGAGATCACCCGCGAGCGGAGTTATCCCCGCAATTCCGTGATCCTGTTCGAAGACGACCCGGGGGACGCCCTGTACGTCGTAGCCACAGGCCAGGTAAAGGTGGTGCTGATCGGCGAGGACGGGCGCGAGGTCATCCTGTCGGTCCTGGGGGAAGGCGACTTCTTCGGCGAGATGTCGCTCATCGACGAGGAACCCCGCTCGGCACACGTGATCGCGATGGAGGACTCGAACCTGCTCGTGATCCGGCGCGAGGACTTCCAGGCCATTCTCCAGCAGTCCCCGGGCATCGCGATGGGCTTGTTGCGCGAGCTGTCGCGCCGCCTACGCCGCGTGGACGAGAAGGTCGGCTCGCTGGTGCTGCTGGACGTGAACGGGCGCGTGGCGCAGCTGTTGCTCGATCTCGCCGACGAGGCCCGCTCGGACCGCATCACGCGCCGACTCACCCACCATACCATCGCGCAGATGATCGGGTCCTCTCGCGAGACGGTGAGCCGCACCATGCGCGAGCTCGTGGACAAGGGCTTCATCGAGATCAGCCGTCGCGAGATCCTGATTCGCGACCGCGCCGCGCTGGAAGCGTCGGCCGGACGGTCGTGAGGTGCGTCACCTTCTAGCCCTCGAGTTTTCCATAACTTAGCTACTGGTGCGGCGGTGCCGGGACGCATGGCCTATACGGTGACCTTCTGGGGAACGCGGGGGTCGATCCCGACCCCTGGGGCCCACACCGCTCGCTACGGCGGCAACACGCCCTGCGTCGCGGTGGAAGGCACGGGGGGCGGGGGGGACAACGGCCAGGGCCAGCTGGTGATCCTCGACGCCGGCACGGGGATCCGGGCGCTGGGGCGCGAGCTGGTGGAGCGGCAGAACGGCGCGGTGCAGGCGGAGATCCTGCTGTCGCACGCGCACTGGGACCATATCCAGGGCTTGCCGCACTTCAAACCGTTTTTCGCCCCCGGAAACGCGGTGCGGATCTGGGGCTCGCGCCAGGGGACGACCTCGCTCGAGGCGATCCTGCGCCAGCAGATGGATCCGGCGGTGTTCCCGGTGCCGCTCGACGCGCTCTCGGCCAAGCTCACCGTCCAACAGGTGGAGCCGGGAGAGTTCACGGTCGGCACGTTCCGCGTGCGAGCGATACGGCTGCGCCATCCGGGGACGACGCTGGGCTACCGGCTGACGCCGGCGGCAGGCGGCCCGAGCATGGCCTATATCACGGACAACGAGCTGGGGGCGGGGGGTCGCTATAGCACGCCGGCGTCGTGGCGCAAGGAGTTCGTGGCCTTCCTCAACGGGGTACAACTGTTGATTCACGACGCCATGTACACCCCCGAGGAGCTGGAAGAGCATCGCGGCTGGGGCCATTCGACGTTCGAAGAAGCGGTCGCCCTGGCCGGCGAAGCGGGGGTGCAACGACTGGTCCTGTTCCACCACGAGCCGGAGCACGGCGACGAGGCCATCGATGGGCTGGTCGCCGCGGCCCGCCGCCAGGCGCGGTTGAAGGGGTTGCCGGCCGAGGTGGTGGCGGCGCAGGAAGGGATGACGTTGACCCTCTGAGCCATTCTGATTCGGGAGCTCATCATATGCGTTCGCGTTCGCTAGGCATCGTCGTGTCGCTCGTGTTGCTCGCGCCCGTGGGAGCGGGGCTCTCCGCCCAGGGACGCGGCCAGGACACGCGGCCAGGCATCGCCGTCCTGCCGTTCGACAACAGCGGCTCCTACGGCCAGGACAAGGAGAACTTCGAGGCGCTCGAGAAAGGTATCGCCGGCATGATGATTTCCGAGCTGGCCGCGAACCCCTCGGCTCGGGTGGTGGAGCGGGAGCAGATCGAAAAGCTCATCGCGGAGCAGAACCTGGGGGCTTCGGGCAAGGTGAGCTCGGAAACCGCGGCCAAGGTGGGGAAGCTGGTGGGCGCGCGCTACGTGATCACGGGCGCGTTCATCGATTTCTACGGCGACTTCCGGCTCGACGCGCGGATGATCAACGTCGAGACGAGCGAGATCGTCAAGGTCGAATCGGACCGCATGCAGCGGGACCATCTGTTCGACCTGATTCGCAACGTGTCGGGGCGCCTGATGAAGGACGCCAACCTGGCGCCGCTCCCGAAGCAAGCTTCCGACCAGCGCATGGGCCGCCAGGTGCCGACCGAAGCGTTGACCTTCTACTCCAAAGCCCTGCTGTATCAGGACCGCGGGCAACGCGACAAGGCGGTCGAGATGTACCAGAAGGCACTGGCCGTGTTCCCGGAGTACAGCGAAGCGCAGCAGGGGCTGCAGCGCGTCAAGACCTCGTGACGGCTGGGTGACCGGGCGCGCCGGCTCCACGCCATGAGGTACCTGCTGCTGCACACCTCCGCGTGGGATCCGACGAGTGTCGGGCCCGCGCTCGAGCGTGCCCAGATTGAAGCGCGCCAGGCGCGTCTGCCGCGGGACCTCGCGGTCGACGAGCGGCCGACGGTCTTCCTGCTCGACTCCGAAAGCCGTTCCACGTTCCCGCTCGACGTGTTGCGCGCCTTCATCGACGCGGGGGGCGCGATCGTGGCCCTGGGCCGCAACGGCGAGGCGGACGTCCCGGCGGAGATGCCGGCCGAGCTGCTCTCGGGGTTCGTGCGCCAACCGATCGGCACCCGGCAGCTGCTGGTGGCGGTGCGGGCGGGGTATCGCGAGGCCGCCGCCCGCGTGGAGACCGCCCGGGCCCGGGCCGAAGCGGCGAGCCGCAGCCGCGAGATCGGCGAGCTCACCCGCATCGGCGTCGCGCTCGGCACCGAGCGCGACGTGAAGTCCCTGCTCGACTTGATTCTCACGCAGGCCCGGCGCATCACGTCCTCCGACGCCGGCAGCCTCTACCTCGTGGAAACCGGCGATCCGGGTCAGAAGCGCCTGCGCTTCCGGCTGGCTCAGACCTATTCCAAGCCCGAAGCCCCGTTCATCGAGTTCACGATACCCGTCGACCGCTCGAGCCTCGCGGGCTACACGGCGGTGACGGGTGAGCCGCTCGTGATCGACGACGCGTACTTCCTGCCGCCCGACGTGGAGTACAGCATCAACCGCTCGTTCGACGAGCGGTACGGCTACCGCACCAAGTCCATGCTGGTCATCCCGATGAAGGATCACAAGGAGGACGTGATCGGTGTGCTGCAGCTGATCAACCGCAAGCGCAACCCCGAAGCGATGCTCGCGACGCCGGCGGACGTCGAGGGCCAGGTCGTGCCGTACTCGAAGCGCACGGTGGAGCTGGTCACCGCGCTCGCCGGCCAGGCGGCGGTCGCCATCGAAAACAGCCGGTTGTACGAGGAGATCGAGCGTCTGTTCGAGGGGTTCGTCAAGGCGGCGGTGCACGCGATCGAGCAGCGCGACCCGACCACCTTCGGCCACTCGGGGCGGGTCGCGAACATGACCGTGGGCCTCGCCGTCGTGGTGGACCGCGCGGGCGACGGCGCCTACCAGGGCGTGCGCTTCACGCGCGAGCAGATCCGCGAGCTCCGCTACGCCGGGCTGCTGCACGACTTCGGGAAGGTGGGCGTGCGCGAGCAGGTGCTCGTCAAGGCGAAGAAGCTCTACCCGCTGCAGCTCGAGCTGATCCGGCAGCGTTACGACTTCGTGCGGCGCACGGCGGAGCGGGAGTTCTGGCGGCGGCGCGCCGAGTTTCTCGAGGCGCACGGACGCCAGGGGTACGAGGAGTTCGTCGCGGAGATCGGGGCCGAGCACGCCCGCGAGATCGGAACGCAGGACCGCTTTCTCGAGGCGGTGCTGCGGGCGAACGAGCCGACGGTCCTGCCGGCGGAGCGGTTCGAGGAGCTGCTCAGCCTGGCCCGCTGTACGTACCAGGATCCGTCCGGCGAGCTGCGTCCCTACCTGAGCGACGAGGAAATGCGCTACCTCACGATCCCCAAAGGGTCGCTCGACGAGAGCGAGCGGCTGGAGATCGAGAGCCACGTCACCAATACGTACCGCTTCCTGCAGCAAATCCCCTGGACCCGCGAGCTGCAGCACGTGCCGATGATCGCCTACGGACACCACGAAAAGCTCGACGGCGGAGGCTATCCGCGGCGCGTGTCGGGGGAGGCGATCCCGATCCAGACCCGCATGATGACGATCAGCGATATCTACGACGCGCTCACCGCCGCCGACCGCCCCTACAAGTCCGCGGTGGCGCCCGCGCGGGCCCTCGACATCATGGTGGAGGAGGTGCGCGCCGGCCAGCTCGACCAGGAGTTGTTCCGTCTGTTCGTGGATGCCAGGGTGTTCGAGGCGAACACCTAGCGGATCAGGAGCCGGACCGCCACGATCAACAGAAACACGCCGAACGCCCGCCGCAGCGCCACATCCGACACCGACCCCGCCAGCTTCGCTCCGAGCAGGGCCCCGAAGAACAGTCCGGCGGCGATGATCGCCGCGTACGGGACGTTCACCTGGCCAGGCCGACGGGGAGCAGCAGTGCCGCGAGCGACGTGCCGTTCGCGGCGTGCTGGGGCAGTTTGGCGACGAGCACCAGCCCCGGGATGATCACGATCGCACCGCCCACGCCGAACAGGCCCGACACCACACCGGCCACGAGACCGATCATCGCCACGAGGGCCCACGTCATCGCCCGCCTCCTGGTTCAGGTTGTCCCCATCCCCCCCCGCCCGGTGTCTCGATGCGCACCACGTCGCCGGCCGCGAGTCGCGTGCTCAGCTTGGGCGGGAGGGGGGCGCCGTTCACAAGCGTGCGCCCGGGGGCGCCCGCGCCGCCACCGCCGACTCCGGACGGGGCGTGGCGCCGCCGTTCCGAGAGAAAGCTCGCGTCCATCGGGGCGAGCGCTTCGAATTCCCGCACCACCCCGTCGCCCCCCCTCCACTTCCCCGCCCCGCCGCTGCCCTGTCGCAAGCTGTAAGTCTTAAGCCGCAAGGGATACTCCATCTCGAGTACCTCGATGGGCGTATTGCGCGTATTCGACATCCCCACGTGCACGCCCGACGGTCCGTGAGCGCCGGAGCTCGCCCCCTGGCCCCCGCCGATGGTCTCATAGTAGGTCCAGCCGGTGTCGAGCCCCGAGTCCCGAACCCCGAGTCCCCCGAAGGTCACGTTGTTCATGGTGCCCTGCCCTTGCGCCGGCACGGGAAGGCCGCCGTTCCCGAGCGCGAGAAACACCGTGTCTGCGATGCGCTGCGACGTTTCCACGTTCCCCGCCGCCACGGCACTGGGGAAGCGGGCATGCACGAGACAGCCCTCGGGCGCCGTGACCCGCACGACCCGAGTCACCCCGCCGTTCGTCGGCACGTCTTCGGGCAACAGCGTGCGCACCACGAACAGCACCGCCGAGCGTGCTACGGCGAGCGGACAGTTGACGTTGCCGCGCGCGGCGGGTGCGGTGCCGGTGAAATCCGCGTGAAACACGCCGTCGCGGATGTCCACGCGGACGTGAATCGCCAGGTCTCGGTCGTCGACGCCGTCGCCTTCCAGCCAGTCGGACGCGGTGAGCCCGGTCGCCTCGAGGCGGGCCAGGGCCTCGCGTGCCCGCCGCTCGGCGTACGCCTGGAGGTCGCGGGCGGCGTCGCACAGCGCGGCCCAGCCGTGGCGCGCCGCGAGCGCCCGCAGGCCGTCGGCGCCGCGCTCCACGGCGGCGCGCTGGGCCGCGAGATCGGCGCGGCGCGCCTCCGGGCTGCGCACGTTGGCGAGCAGGAAGCGCTCCACCTCCGGCGTGAGCCGCAACGGCGGCACCACCACGCCTTCCGCAAAGAGCTCGCGCGCGCCCGCGGGCATGCTCCCCGCCTGCATGCCGCCTACGTCGGAATGGTGCGCTCGCACCACGCCGTAGCCACCCACCGCCCCGTCCACCTCCACGGCTCCGACGAGCGTGATGTCCGGGAGGTGCGATCCGCCCGCGTAGGGGTCGTTCAAGATGAAGACGTCGCCCGGCGCTGGGGCCAGGGCCCGTACGGCCGCGACGGACTCGTGCAGGGCGCCCAGATGCACCGGAATGTGGGCCGCCTGGGCGATCATCGCGCCGGCGGCGTCGAACAGGGCCGCCGAGCAGTCGCGTCGTTCACGAATATTAGGCGAGACCGCCGAGTGAATGAGCACGAGGCCCATCTCTTCCGCGATGGAGGCGAAGGCGTGCCCCATCACCTCGAGGCCCACCGCGTCGAGGCTCACGTGCGCGCCAGCAGCACGGCGCCCGAGGCGTGCACGGTGCCGCACCAGCCGGGTTCCACGAGGGCGGTCGCGTCGCCGCCGGCCAGGATCGCCGGACCCTGAAGCGTGACGCCTCGGGCGAGCTGGTCGAGCGCCCAGACCGACCCCGTGACCCGCTTCCCGCGCACCACGAGGCGGCGCTGTCCCATCGGGCGCCGCTCGCCGCGCTTTTCGCCCGCGAAGCGCGGCAGCGGTCCCTCGCGCAGCACCACGACGCGCAGGTTCACGATCTCGACCGCGAGGCCGCCGCCCGCGTGTCCGAAGCGCTCGCGGTGCGCCGCCAGGAAGGCGGTGCGAATCCGCTCGGGGTCGTCCCCCTCCACCGCGACCGTCACTTCGTAGCCCTGCCCCGCGAAGCGACAGTCGGCGTACTTGAGCAGGGCGCCCCCCGGGATCTGGCGCGCGCCCTCCGCGACCAGCGGCGCGAAGGCTTGGGCCAGCGCCCGAGGCTCGAGGCCGTCCACGGAACGGTGAAACGATGCGAGCAAATCGGCCCGCTCGGGCGCGGACGCGAGCCCCAGCGCGGATAGCGCTCCGGGATGCGGCGGGACGACGATCGTGCCCATCCCTAGCGCATCGGCCAGCTGGCAGCCGAACAGGGCGCCCGCGCCCCCGAACGGCAGCAGCGTCATGCGGCGCGGGTCGAGGCCACGCGCGACGCTCACCCGCTTCAGGGCGCGCGCCATCACGGCGCACGCCACCGCGACGACTCCCGCGGCGATCTGCGCCGAATCGCTCCCGACAGCGGGGCCGAGCCGGCGCAGGGCCCGCTCCGCCGCCTGAGGGTCGAGCCGCACGTCGTCGGCGAGGGGGCTGGCGGCGTCGAGCCATCCCAGCGCCACACAGGCATCGGTCACCGTGGGTCGCTCGCCCCCGCGCCCGTAGCACGCCGGCCCCGGCATCGCTCCGGCGCTCTCCGGCCCGACCCGCAGGGCGCCGCCTTCGTCCAGGCGCGCGATGCTGCCGCCGCCGGCGCTCACGGTCTCGATCAGCACCGCGGGCAAGGCGAGCGGGACGCCGCCGACGCTGCCCGCGCCGTCGGCGAGCGGAGCACCCCGGACCACGAGGCTCGCGTCGGCGCTCGTGCCGCCCATATCCAGCGTGAGCAGATCGGCGAGGCCCACAGCGGCGCCGACCAGACGGGCTCCGACCACACCACCCGCGGGGCCCGAGAGCGCGAGCGATGCCGCATGCGCGGCGGCGGCCGCGGGCGCGCGCGTGCCGCCGCTCGACGTCATCACCCGCAGCATGCCGATCCCGCGCTCGCGCAGGCCGCCGTCGAGTCGCTCGATGTAGCTCGAGACCCTGGGACGGAGGTACGCCTCAACGGTGGTCGTGCTGGTGCGCTCGAACTCACGAAACAGGGGGAGCACCTCGTGGCTCGCCGCGACGCTCACGCGCGGGAGCGCGTCGCGCAGGGCGGCAGCGAGCAGCCGCTCGTGCGTCGCGTCGCGAAACGCGAACAGCAGCGCGATGGCGACGGCTTCCGGCGCGAGCGCCCGCACCGCGACGACCACGCGCGCCACTTCCCCCTCGGTGAGCGGCTCGAGCACCTCGGCGGGGCCCATGCGCTCCGCCACACCCACCACGTCTCCCCGCGCCACGAGTGGCGGCGGGTGGTCACGCGCCAGGTCGTAGAGCGCGGCACGGTCCTGGCGTCGCAACCACAAGAGGTCCTCGAATCCGCGGGTCGTGACGAGCACGACGCGGGCGCCGCGGCGTTCGAGCAGCGCGTTGGTCGCGATCGTGGTGCCGTGCACCAGGAGCTCGATGGCCGGTGGGCGAGGGGCTCCCGCGACGGCGGGCGCCCGCTGGGCTGCCGGAGCGGGAGCCCCTCGGCCACCGGCCAAGGCGTCCAGCGCCCGAAACATCCCGACCGCGGGGTCGTCCGGCGTGGTGGCGACCTTGCGAACCTCGATCGCGCCGTCGGGCGTGAGCGCGACCAGGTCGGTGAAGGTGCCGCCGACGTCGACCCCCACCCGCATCACCGCAGCCCCGCCCGATTGCGGATTGCGGATTTCGGATTGCGGATTGGAGCGACCGCCTTCGTCGCGCTGGACGACCTCTCATTGCAAATCCGCAATCCGCAATCCACAATCCGCAATTTCATGACAGGCGCCCCGAGCGCCACTTGTCCGCCACGAGCGCTCCGGCGAACCCCAACGTCGCCAGCACCGCCAGTGTCCCCACCCAATCTCCCAGTCGCACGTACGGCGGGATGACGCCGCTGGTACGCAGGCGCCCGGCCACCACCGTGTCTACCTCGAGCTCGGTAGCCGAAGAGGTGCGGCCCAGCGGATCCACGAACTCGGAGATGCCGTCATTGGCGGCGCGCGCGATGCCCGCACGCGTCTCGATGGCCCGCATGACGAGGTGAGTCGCATGTTGGTAGGGCCCGGCCGTACGGCCGTACCAGGCGTCGTTGGTGATGTTCACGAGAAAGTCGGCCCCCGCCGCGCGATAGCGGCGCGCCAGATCTTCGAACGCGGACTCGTAGCAGATGACCACTCCGAAGCGTCCCAAGGAACTGGGGTAGAGCGGCAAGGTGGACCCCGGCGAGAACCCGCCGGACCAGTTTCCCAGACCGGGGACGCTGCGAAACAGGCGCACCGGCACGAATGGGACGCGCTCGACCACGGGCACGAGATAGTGCTTGCCGTACACGGGATACGCCCGCCACTGGCCGGTCGAATCGTAGAAAAAGGCGGCGTTGTAGTAGGCGTCCCGCGTCACCGCATTCAGACCTCCCGTGAGGATCGGCGTGTGCCGCTCGCGCGCCAGTGCGGCGATCTGAGCGTCCCACGTCGGCGTCTCCGCCAGCCAGCCGGGCACGGCGGCCTCGGGCCACACGAGGAGGTCGAGCCGGCCGCCGGACTCGAGCTGGCGCGATAGGCTAAGCAGCTTCGCCACGACGGTGTCGGCGTGCGCGGGATCCCATTTTTCGTGGAAGCCCTCGTTCGGCTGCACCAGGCCGACCGTACCTAGCTCGCGCAGCGGCAGCGTGCGCATTCGCCACGCGCCATACCCCCATGCCGCGAGGACCGTGGCCAGCACCGCCGCGACCGGACGCCACCGGAAGGAACCGCTCCCCGCTCCCCGCTCCCCGGGTGGCAAGAACGCGCCCACCAGCATCACATTGCACCACGCCAGCCACAGCGTCACGCCGCGGGCGCCTGCGAGGTCCGCCCATTGCACCAGCACGGGCGCGTCGCCGAGCGACGTGCCCAGCCCGAGCCAGGGAAACCGGATGTCTCCCTGATGTCCCACCGCCCATTCGACGGCGGTCCAGGCGAGGGGGAACACCAGCGCGAGCGGCACCGCCGGGAGGCGCCGGCGCACCCGCAGCACGAACCAGAACAGCAGGCCGTGCCACAGCCCGAAGATGGCGATGGTGGCGACGTAGCCGAGGGCCGACAACGGCGTGAAGTGCCACAGCGCGACCACCAGCCAATACAAGACCGCGCCCTGCGTCACAAACCCGTAGGCGAATCCCCAGCGCAACGCGTCGCGCGGATGACACTCCTGCTCCAGCCGGCGCAGCAGGACGACCGCCGGCGCGACGGCGACGAAGCTCAGCAGGGGAAGTCGAAAGGGAGGGTAGCTGGCGACCAGGAGGGCGGCGCCGATCGCGACCAGCGCCACGGACCGCCGGCTCGCCGGGGGAAGGGTCACAGCAGCACGTCGCGTCCTTCGTCGGCAGACCGATAGACCGCCTCGAGCACGCGGTGCAGGGCCAGCTGGTCGCGCGGCGGGGGCGCGTTCACGTCACCCTTGATGACCGCCAGGAAATACGTCCATTCGGCGCGGTAGGATTGCGCGAACGCCGTCTCCCGCCCGCTCGCGCCGGTCGGCGTCACGTCGCTCACGTTGCCGTGGATCTCTTTGAAAATGCGCAGCGGCTGGACGCTGGCCGACCCCTTCGTCCCCACCAGGTCGAACCAGAAGCGCTCGGCCTCACCCATGTGGCGCCAGCTCACGTCGATCGACAGCGACACGCCGTTCTCACATACCACGAGCGCCGTCGCCATGTCCTCCACGCCGTCCTTCGATGGTCCGATGGTGTGCGCGGCGACGCGCTTGGCGGCGGGCCAGCCCGCGAGCCACAGGCCCAGGTCGAGCAGCTGGAGCCCGAGGTCGAGAAACGCGCCGCCCCCCGCTTCCTGGCGCCGCAGCCGCCAGCCGATGAGCTGGCGGCTCGGCTGGAAGGTGTACCAGCCACCACGGATCGCCTGCAGCTGGCCGATGTCGCCACCGGCCAGGAAGCCTCGCACCGCCTGGACGTCCGACCGGAAGCGATGGTTCATACCCACCATGACCCGCTTACCGTATTTCTCGCTCGCCTGGAGCACCCGCTCGACGCCCGCGACGGTGAGGGCGAGCGGGCGCTCGCACAGCACATGCACGCCCGCCGCGAGCGCCGAGACGACATGGATCTCGTGCAGGTGGTTGGGCGTGCAGATCGCCACCGCATCCGCCCGGGCGTACTTCAGTACCTCTTCGATGTCGTCAAACGTCTCTTTGACTTCGAACCGGGCCGCCAGGGCCTGCGCCTTACTGAGATCGTTGTCGCAGATCGCCGCCACCTCGACGCCGGGCAGCCGCCGCAACGACGGCAGATGGGCGACCTGCGCGATCGCTCCGGCGCCGACGACGGCGATGCGGACCGGGTCGCTCACTTCGCGGCCCAGCGGTACATCACGCCCGAGCGCAGCGACGCGGTCGAGAGCCCGCTCGAGAGCACCCCACGCGCCTCGAGCGTGAAGCACCAGTGCTTGGCGCCGAACTCGGCGCCGAGCGTGCCGTTCAGGCCGGCGGTGATCTCGTTGAGCGCATCCTGCACGAAGGTGCCGTTGATGGCGGGGCCGCTGCCGTGGCGGAAGTGGGCGCCGAGACCGATCCCCATGTAGGCCGTGACGGCGTGCCCCTGCGGGAGCACGTACTGCAAGTCCACGTCGCCGGTCACGTCGCTCCAGGTAATGCTGCCCAGATCGATAGTGTAGTTGGAGTCGGGATCGTGGACGATGCTGCGCAGCCGCTGAACGAAGCGCTGGCGTGCCTCCGATCCGAAGTCGGCCTTGAAGTACGACAGGCCCAGCAGCACGCGCACGTGCGGCGCGATGCGACCGTAGTCCAGCCGCAGGCCGCCGGTGAGCGCGCCTCGGATGTTGTTGCCACCGAGCGGCCCGACATCGAGCTGCAGGGCGCTCGGCTTCAGGTTGTCGTAGGAGAATTGCGAGAGCAGACCTTGGGCGGACAGGCGGACGGGCGGACTGCCGGACAGCAGCAGCGCGATCAAACCGACCGCCTTAATAGAGGCGCTCGACATGGGTCCCCGGGAAGTAAGTGGTGAGAATCGTACGGTAGTCCTGGCCCGCCCGGGCGCGGCCCACCGCGCCCCACTGACACAAACCCACGCCATGGCCCCACCCCGCGCCGGCCGCGATCACGCGCGTGACCTGACCACCGTCCTTCGTCACGGAAAGTTGAAACGCCGCGCTCC
>Ga0209805_1001468_pt1 | contig 14255 bp, 24 predicted proteins | sample GraSoiAngelo_148_FD_185905 | JGI IMG/M metagenome (GOLD analysis project Ga0209805, IMG submission 185905) | Grasslands soil microbial communities from the Angelo Coastal Reserve, California, USA - 14_1009_09_20cm (SPAdes) (version 2) | ecosystem: Environmental > Terrestrial > Soil > Grasslands ... | reverse complement strand
CTACGCCGCGCCACCTAACGGCTCGCGCTTAAGCTGCGGGCGATGTGCTGGCGGGCACAAGGCGCCCCGCCCTGAACGGGAAGCGCGTCGGGCGAGGGAGCGACCGATTCCTTTAAGAGCAGGCCCGTCAGCTTCAAGCGCCGGTTCGGCAGCGGCGCGCACGGCAACGGCAACAACGTGAACACCAGAGTGACGACGAGCAGCGTCACGCGCTCGCCAAGCACTGTCGGTACGGCTCCATCATGTCGCTGTCACTGATGCTCCCCAGGCCGCCGCCGAAACGGCCACAGATCGCCGTCCCGATGCACGCGAGGACGGTGCCCTGCTGTGCTGCGCTCAACGTGATGAACTGCTCCAGCTCGGCAATCTCAGAGGGTCCGAGCTGAGATCGGATTCCGAGGGGACAGTCGTCGAGGTCCTGCGGCGTCGCAGAGACGCCGGGGCATGCGGCGGCAAGCTGGCAGACCCGTGCTAGGAGCATGTTCACGGTCTCAACGCGCACCTCCGCACTGGTAGGATCGCCACAGGCCAGGCCGAGCAGCGTCGCTACGAGGATCGCGGTCGGGGTGAGGGTCCGGTTCATAACGACTCTCCTTGTCGAGGACCTGCGATTCTGTGCTCCTGGGGTCAAGAGGGGGTCAAGCGGAGAGGCGTCGCTGCCTAACGGATCGCGCTTAAGTTGCGGGCGACTCGCCCGCCGGCGCAACGGGCAGTGGGCGAAGTCCTGTGCCCGCCAGGGCACAACCACTCCGATTCCCTTAAGAGCGATAGGCCCGCCAGCTTCAAGCGCATGTTAGGCGGACGCGGAGGCCGCGCCCGTTCACTTGGGTTGAGGAGCCCTGCAACACCCTGGCCCCGGCCAGTGAGCGATTAGTTTACTCGCTCCCAGACTATGCTCTTCTTGGTGACTCGACCGTCTATAGCCCGCCGTTCGGTGGCCTGTAGCACGAGTCGATTGGCGCGCAGCGTGAACGAGCGCTTGAGCACGTGGCCGATTTCGTTCGGCACGATATCGGCCTCGGGGAAGTGCGACACGTACCCCTCCGTCTCCTGGACTTCATAGCGACCGCAGTACCCCCCGAAGCCGTTGAATGCCGAGCGCGCTTCTTCAGGCGTCGGGATATCGCCGTCCTTCCACAGGGGCCGGTCCGCATTGATCAATTGTGCGCAAACGTGCCCGGTCGTGTCGTACATGAGATAACCGACCGGATGGGAGCCATACACCGGGCTTTGGATCGTTTGACCGTCTTCTTCCTCTGATACCGACACCAGCCTCCATGTGCCGACCAGGTTCTGCGCAATCGTCGTAGCTTGGCGCATGGTAGCGGTAGCGTCGGAAGTAGGGGTTTCAGTCGAAGCCGTCGCCATCAACAACAACGCGAGCCCGGCGCCGGTGGACATGCCACATGGTAGGATGTTCATCATAGGCTCCTGTGAGCTGGCAAATTGCGGAAGGTGTGCGTCCGCCTAACGGGCTCGCGCTTAGCTGCGGGGCGAACGCTGGCGGGCGCAGGGAGTTGGAGCCGCAGACAAAGAGGCTAGCCAGCGAGGCAACACAATTCCTCCCTACTTGTGAGCGCCCGCCAGCTTCAAGCGCTTGTTAGGCGGCAACGGGTCCGACCGATAGCAAAACTGAGGAGCCAGGAAGGTCAGAGATCATCCTTTCCACCGCCAATGTAACGGTTCGCGAGGACTATAGTCAGGAGCACGCCGCCAGCGAATGCGTAGCCACCCATGCCTCTTACGTGGAATGCGGCGGCGTCCTCTATCAACATGACGACGACGGCCAAGCCGACGGACACCATGATTCCCACCGCAATAAATGTCTTGCGCTCCCAGTTCGCGCGCCCGGGCCGTAATGGCACCCAGTCGCAGTAGGGGCAGGCGGGGCACGCCGTCGCGTACTCGGTGCCGCAGCTCAGGCATCGCGTGGTTGGGATCGGTTCGGGGCGTTCAGGCAATCGACGACCTCCGATCGGGTTGCCGCCTAACGGCTCGCGCTTCAGCTGCGGGCGACCCGCCCGCCGGCGCAAGAGTAGTGGAGGGACATCCCGTGCCCGCCAGGGCACGACACCACGACTTCCTTTAAGACGAGAGCGCCCGCCAGCTTCAAGCGCTTGTTAGGCGGCTCCGCCCGCGGCGGTTGCGTGACCGCTCCTACCGTTTCCATTCGATGGTCTTCTCTCCCGAGAAGCCGATCTGCCGAACCATTATCCGTTGATCGTCGCGCCAGTCGAAGAACTGAAGCACTGGTGCATCGGCCGAGTCCAACATCACCCACATGCGCGCCCGGGTCTGGTTGTCTAGGTATCTGATCCAGCCCCGGCCATTCGTCGTGACACCCATGTTGAGCCGTTCGCGGTTGCCGGCATTCCTGACCCCAGGCTTGGTATCGAAGCCCATGCTGATACTGCCGTCGGTCTTGAGTCCCAAGCCGAACTGCTCGGCGCCATCCGGGTTCAGAATCTTGATCCCGACGTATTGGCGCCCGTCAGGCAGCGGAGCACCTAGGACGATCCGGTCGCGACCCTGGGCATCTTCCACCACGAGCAACTTCGTGCGGATGGAGCCCTGAGCCTGCGTGTGGTCACGCCGCGAAGCCCCCGTCAACCAAGTAGCGAGAAGAGCGATCCCAGCCGTGGCGGCAAGGAGCCGTGTGCGGCGCGCCGCGCGTTCAAGCCGCTCGACCCGTGCGACGAGGTTCCCGTGATCGGATGTCATGGAGTCACTCCCGTGCTGCTCTGGTTGGAACCGATTCGTGCGGAGGCGCCTAACGGATCGCGCTTCAGCTGCGGCGCGCAGGGTTGTTGTTCACGAACATAACTATTCCTTAACAGTCGGTGCCGTCAGCTGCAAGCGCATGTTAGGCGGCGGCATCAGTCTAGCCATCCGCCAGATTCCAAGCCGAAGGTCAGACTCGGCCACATGAACTTGGGGAAGCGCCGCCAATTGTAGTCCACCCGCCAACCGACACCCGACCGCATAAGGTGACGCACCGCGATCCCAGCATTGACGCCCCCCTCGGAAGTGTGGTCGTTTCTCGTCCAGGAGCTTACCCCGCCACGGAGCAGCAGCGCAGTCGGGCGCTCTGCGCCGCGTGCGACCGCCAACCCGATGTCGAGGTCCGCCAAGTCGTATACGGCTGTGAAAGGACGTCCCCAGTCGAAGCCGAGCGCACCGTCGAGGCACACTCCGGTGTGACCGATACTGCACGCTAGGCGAAAAGTGGTCTCAAGGGCAATAGTATCCTTGGGGAAGGCGACCCCGAGGTTGGCGCCGGAAGAAGACCCCTGCGCTTGAAGGCGCGCGACGAACAGGGTGAGCAGGAGTATGGCCCGAAGGCACAGTCTCAGTGGACAAAGGTTGGCGGTCGCCGATGCGGGGCGTTGGATGAGATGGAACATGCCGGGCTCCTTCCGTTGAGGTCGTGAGCTGCTGCTGTAACGGAGCCCGGACGTTTCAAGTGAGTATCAAGAGGGATAGCCTGGGGGACGACGCCGCCTAACGGATCGCGCTTAAGCTGCGGGCGACGTGCCCGTCAGGGCAACTACCAGTGGCCGAAGGCCGGTGCCCGCCAGGGCACGACCTAATAGCTTCCCTTAGAACGACAGCGCCCGACAGCTTCAGGCGCTTGTTAGGCAGCGCAGTCAGTGAAGTGGTCTCTAGCCGCTAATCCGCCGCTCTTCCCGTGCCTTGCTGAGTAAACGCTCTGCGAAGTCGAGCCGCTCCTGTGTTTCTGTTTGCTCCTGTTGGAGCTGCTGGACACTACGTTCAAGGGCCTCGAGCCGCGCTGTGACGTCGGCCGATGGTGATTGTGGACGACTGGTCCATAGACGAGCGACCTTGACAATCGTGAAAGCAGCGGTCCCCACGACTATTATGAGTCCGACGAGTTCGACGAGCGAGCCAGTTGGTTCCACGTGGCCTTCCTCGTTTTAGGCCTGAGACTCGTCTGCGCTGCCTAACGGCTCGCGCTCAAGCTGCGGGCGACTCGCCCGCCGGGCGCGGTGTAATTGAACGATAGTTCGTGCGCGTCAGCGCACAACACTCCGCTTCCCCTAGAGCGATCACCGCCCGCCAGCTTCAAGCGCTTGTTAGGCAGCGGCCTCAGCGGCCGGGCGCCGCATGCGGCATCCCCACCGCAGCGACAACCCTGAGAGCGTCTTCTTTCGAGAACCCCTTCGCAACCAAGGCGTCGTAGAAGTTCTTCACGAACGTTGCGAGTTGCTGCGCGCTCTCCGGTTTCGCTAGAACGCGAAGCGTGGCGGTCATCCCGGCCGTCATCATTTGCTCCATCATCGGACCCATCATGCCCTGCATCTGTGCGAATTGTACGGAGTCCGGTTTCGTAGGCTGCTGCGACGCGAGCGGCACGGTCGTAATGCTCGTGGCCAGTACAAACCCGGCGATGCACCGCGTGATCCCCGCGAAAGGCACGTGATGTGGTCGAAAGATCATTGGATGCTCCTGGGAGGGGCGGTGCCGCCGCTGCCTAACGGATCCCGCTTAAGCTGCGGGCGACTCGCTCGCCGGCGCAAGGGTATTGGACGACAGTCCGTGCCCGCCAGGGCACAACACTCCGTTTCCACTAGAGCGATCACCGCCCGTCAGCTTCAAGCGCTTGTTAGGCCGCTCGCCCCAGTCGAGCGACGTAGGAAGGGGCGCACTGACAGGACGTCGGCAGATCGGCCGAGGACGAACGCTCCAAAGCACAGGGCTAAGACTGAGTGATCGAGCGAGGCGCCGAAATACTGCCAAGGCGCCACGCCGGGACCTGGGTAGTTGGAGGAGAAGAGGAGCGCGAGCATGTAGATCAGGCCGCAGATGCTAGCCGCCCTCACGAGCAACCCCGTTACCAACGCGAGACCAATGGCCAATTCGCCGTAGGCGACGAGGAACGCGATGGCGGTCCCGTGAGGAAGGACGAACCCGCGCAGCACCGGGACCATGAACGGATACGCCCCATCCGCCAGGAAGCGAGTGATCCACCCCTGAAAGCCGCCGCCGAGCGTGAACTGGGTGCCGAAGACCTTGTACTCACCGAAAATGAGAAAGAGCACGCCAACACCGATACGAAGGTAGGCGAGGGCCCTGGTATTAGGGTCACTTGGAGTGCTGGTGATTTGCACGACACTCTACTTAATTGTCGCGAGCGGCCTAACGGATCGCGCTTAACCTGCGGGGCGAAGCCTGGCGGGCGCAAGCGCCCCGTGTTGCGCTATCGGCAGGCTGGTGCACAAACGTCCGGTTCCTCCGAAAGCCGGCCCCGTCACCTTCAAGCGCTTGTTAGGCTACCGCCAAACCGGAGCGGGTGGGCCTCCTCGGTTCGAGGCGCCCACCTGCCACCGACTACTCACGGACGTAGTGATTCCGGAGCGTGCCATCATAACGACCGGACTTCATGCAACACTTTTTGAAACCGGCGGCCCGAACGGCACGGGCATGGATCGTTCCTGCCCACCTTCTCAGAAAGTTCCTTGTCGGCGTGAACCAGCCGCTCGCCACGCTTCACGTGGGCTTCGCTCAGGGAACCCCCGGCGCCGCTTGCTCGTCGGCTCAAAAGGAGTCGAGTGACTCGAGATCCGTCGGATGCTTGGCCATAGAACCTCCCGGCTGAGGTCGCGCAAGAAACCTAGTGGGGTTGGGAAGGCTGTGGCCGCCTAACGGATCGCCCTTAAGCTGCGGCGCCCCACCCTGCGGGCGCACCAGAGTTCACAAGGGAGCATGATGTATGCTGGCGCACAAACGGAATTCTGCCAAGACCGGGCGCCGCCAGCGTCAAGCGCTTGTTAGGCAGCCGACTGCGCCGTTGACTGCTCAGGCGTGGTGCCACCACGCGCCAAAACGTCCATAGATGTAGGCGATGAGCCCGCCTGCAAGGAGCACGGCGCCGAGGGCCTCGGCGTGGGTCATCACCAGCACGACGCCTAGGACCATCGCGATTCCACCGAGGAGCTGCGCTCCTTTGTATTGTTTGCCGGTCTGTTCAATTGTTTGAACCGGTGGTTCGACAGCCATCTGACTGGCTCCGCTCGTACGGGCTGTCACAGGCGAGGCAGACGTAGCTGGCTCGCCTAGCGGGTTTCCGCAAGAAGGGCATGCTGAGGCTTTGTCTGAAACCTTGTGGCCGCATTCTGAGCACGAGATCAATGCCATAGGGCCCCCGAGCTGCCTCAGTAAGGTTGAGTCGGCTGCCTAACGGATCGCGCTTAAGCTGCAGCGCGCTCAAGAAGGATTCCTTCCTTAATCTACGCGCGCCGCCAGCTTCAAGCGCTTGTTAGGCCGCACACGAGTTCGATCCCCATGCATGGACCGACTGATCATGAGGCAATTCTTCACTTGCTTAGCATGAAGGAAAGGATCTCGTTCGCTACCTCGCCTGGGTGCGTCAGGAAGACATAATGCCTGGCTCCAGTGATAATGACCTGGCGTGACCCTGCTACCTCGCGATGGAACCGTGCGCGTTGCACCGCGTGCTCCGCTGACACCGCGGAATAGACTCTCTGGCCCTGCGCCCGCGCACTGTGGTCGAACGCATACCAGGAGGGATACATGACCTCAGCTGAGGTCGGTGCGGCATAGATCGCAAGGGTGGGGGCACGGATGGCCGTGAGCCGCGCCGGTTCGATGCCAGCCAACATCGCGCGTAGGACCTCTGGATCGGTCACCGGGCCTTGGATCACGTCACCGGGGCCGACACCGGGGCCGACCTGGGACATTTGCCGCACTTCGGAAGGAGGGAATCCGGCTCCCGAGCTACGCTCGGCGTAGAGCGTCCAATCGGTCACAGTCCAAGGTGGTAGGTGGTAAGTCGCCGGCGGAGGCTGGGGGCTCCCGAGGGCAGTTGCCACGCCGATGCGGTCGAGCATCTGCCGATAATCGAAGCCGGAATCGAGATAGATCAGTCGTTCGACGCGGGCGGGAAATCGGGCTGCCAGGACACTGAGCTCGCTGCCGGCGAACGAATGCCCCGCAAATGAAGCCTTCGCGAGCCCAAGTGAGTCGAGCACAGCGACAATGTCGTGGACCAGTGTCGTCGTGTCGTAGCCATTCTTCGGCCGGCTCGACGCTCCGACACCCCTGCGAGTGATGCCCATGACGTGGAGGTAGGACGTTAGTCGCGGCGCAAACCCGTCGAAGACGTGGGCTGTATGGCCAAGACCAGTAAGCAGGATCAGTGTGGGTCCTTCCCCGCCCCAATCCACTACCTCCGAATGGACGCTGTCAGAGACCGCGACGAGCATGGTACGAGGTGGTGCGGGCATCCCTGGAGAAAGCACGCGTCCTGTGGCGCCGAGCGCTGCGGCGATAACCACGGCCGACGCGACGATGCCACGTCGAATAGTGCGATTGGCTGCAAGAGGAAGCGGGTTGGGGAGCATGGCGTCCCTCCTTAACCGGGCGGGTTCCTATGGCGAAATAGTGCAGACTCCAGAGACGTGTGCGGCCTAACGGATCGCGCTTAAGCTGCGGCGCCAATCCGTGGCGGGCGCCGCGATAGTTGAGACTACTCCAGAGCAGGCTGACGCACAAACGCCGTTCCTCCCAAGACCGGGCGCCGTCAGGTTCAACCGCTTGTTAGGCAGCCCCATGTCGCTTCCGAATCCGGTCGTTCAAACTGGCCATGCGCGCGGCGTTCTCAGGTGCCTCGCTCTGGCCGAATTGCCAGCAGGAACTGAACGTATCAGCGAAGCGCGAGTTGGTGAGCGCGAGCTCTTCGACGAGAGGGAAGTACCTATCAAAGTGGTGCTCAAGCAGATGCTCAAGAACGCAGGTCGCGAGTGCCATCCGGACCTCGTCGTTGTCTGAATCGCCCCACTTCGTAACTAGGCTCCAGACTTCGTTGGGCGCGACTTCCACGAAGTCGCCAAGGCGAACTGCAGCTTGCCACACACGCTGCTCTTCGCCGGTACCAAGGCCGGTCTCGATGTCGGCAATCACGTCGCGCGAGAGGAAACTCATGTGGGGCTGCCTAACGGATCGCGCTTAAGCTGCGGGGCAAGCGCTGGCGGGCGCAAGCGCCCCGCCCTGCGATACGAGCTGGCTGGGGCACAAACGTACGCCTCCTCTGTAAGCCGGCCCCGTCAGCTTCAAGCGCTGGTTAGGCGTCACCTTCGGTCCAGACTAGGGCGCGTCGGATCTCACAGTAGACCTGGGGGAAGGCGTCGGGATATGTAGCGAGAAGGTTCTCGACAGCCCGAACGGCCTGGCGAAACTCGGCGCCCAAGCCCAGGCGCCGTGCGTCGTACCACCGACGGGCCTCCGCGATATCGCGGCCGGCCGCAAGGCGGTAGACGACCTGCACCCCACGCTACTCCGGCTCGTCGAGGCGCTTCTGGAGTTCGTCCCAGGTCAAGCGTGCGGGGTTGGGATCTGCCATGCGACGATCGAGCTCCGCCTTGTGCCAATCCGGAACCGGCACCTTAGCGGAGTCAGCCGCGATGCTATCCCAAATCTGCTCCACCAGTGTGAGGCGGTCTTCGATCGGGAGGCGCAGGGCTTCCTGAAGGATCGTCTTCGGCGTCATGGGTAGAATCTCTGGAACTTGGTTCGGTAACGCAAGCCGCGTGAGGTGACGCCTAACGGATCGCGCTTAAGCTGCGAGCGAAGGGTTCGCTGGCGCAAGGCGCTGGAACGGCAGCAAAAAGGGCTGGGCCGCGAGGCAACACGATTCTTCCCTACTTGTGAGCGCCCGCCGGCTTCAAGCGCATGTTAGACAGCGCGCCCCGGCAACCGGGCATGCTCTTGTTTGAAGCGTGTGATCTCAGCGCGAAGCGTCTCAAGAGCCCGGTGCACGAGAGGGTCGCCGTCCCCTCGCTCTTCCAGCGATGCGCACGCAGCTGTGAGCTGAGCAACCAGATCCGTCCCGTCGAGCCGGGCCCTGGCCAAATAGGCGTTCAGAAACTGACGAGCCTGCTCGGGATGTGTGCGCAATAGGGCGAGCCAGTGTTCGAACGGCAATGCTGCTTCGCGGCGAGCGGCACGTGCCATGGCGCGCTTGCGACCCGCAAACCGTCCAAGGACGTACGTCAAGACGAAGGTCCCTACCCACGGCAGCACATCCGGAAGCGTGCGGGATGGGAGGACACGGAACGAGAGGAACCCCGCAAGCGTGAACCCCGGGAGAAGGGCGAGTCCCTCAAGCAGCGGCGCCAGGAGGAGGTGTCGACTGAGAGAGCCATGAACGGATGCGCGCACCCGATGTGCGACAACTCCGGTCGCAAGGCCCGTTGCGGCCAAGATCGCGTAGACCAGCAAGGAGGGCATGTCTGGATCGAGCGCGCTGTCTAACGGACTGCGCCTAAGCTGCGGCGCCACACTGTGCGGTGCACAAAACGCAATTCTACCACAGACGACGGGCGCCGCCAGCTTCGGCGCATGTTAGGCAGCACGCGGCACACCGGGACGTGAAACGAAGAGCACGCCTCCTTAGTCCGAGTCCTGCCCACAGACTACCTCAATGCCGTTTGGATCTCGAATGGAAAAATCGCGAACGCCATAAGGACGTGTGCCAATCGGCACCGTGACTGTAGCACCGCGCTTGATAACCTGCTCGTAGAGCGCATTTACATCCTTGACCCAGAAGAAAACGCGAACACCCGTCGGCGCGTTCTCGCCTTTTGCTAAATGAACTGCCGCATTATCGCGCCACAGGACACTGTATTCGGGCGTCTCGCTTCCCTGGTCGGCTTTGAACCCCAAGATCCTCCGATAAAAGTCTGCCGTGGCAGAGACATCGGGGACCAGGAACAACGGAGCGCCCTGATAGAACTGGTCGGGATTGCTCGTCGGAACATCAGGCATGCGCTTTCTCCTGATACGCGCGGTGCTGAGCGTGCTGCCTAACGGATCGCGCTTAAGCTGCGGGCGATTCGCCCGCCGACGCAAGAGTAGTGGACTAACGTCCCGTGCTCGCCAGGGCACGACACAACGGCTTCCTTTAGAACGAGAGCGCCCGTCAGCTTCAAGCGCTTGTTAGGCGGCTGCTGCGGCCGAGTCAGACGTCGACGCCCATGATGTCGTGCGCATGCTCGGCGCAGTGGGCCCTGCCCTTCAACGCGCGACTCTGGCACTCGCGCCACATGCAGCGTGTCGTAGGCTCCTCGCCGTGCGACCGACGCAAGTATTCGATCTTCGCAGCGCGCACCAGAGGTTCATTCCAAGGACCTTCAGGTGGGGCCTTGATGGCAAAGCTTTGCGTGCGCCCATCCTGTTCTTCAAGCCACCATCGTTGCCCACAGTCGCGGCACCTTGTATCAAGGACCCAACCACCCGCCTCCTTCCCGATGGGCTCAAGGCGAGTCTCGAACGTGGAGCGCTGAATGTCACGGTCGAGAGCAATGGCCGCGTGGAGCTCGTTGCATGCTGGCAAGGTAGTCATCGAGGGTTGCAGCCGCCTAACGGATCGCGCTTAGGCTGCGGGCGCAATGCGCGCTGGCGCAAGACGGCGGAGCCGCAAATAAAAAGGCTTGGCGGCGAGGAAGCGCAATTCCTCCCTGGTTGTGAGCGCCCGTCAGCTTCAAGCGCTTGTTAGGCAGCTCCGGACTGAAGCCGGCCCCCACGAAACAACGAGGTCCAGTAGGCCCGGTCGCTGTCACTCAGTACGCCAAGCTCGGCCATGATTTCTTCCGCGAACTCAACATCGGCCAGACCGCTGGCGGTAATGAGGCCACGGTCGCGTACGGCCGGCGCGTCCACGTACATCGCGGACCCAGCGTAGTCCGGCACGTGCTGCTTCAGGTAGTCAAGGCCGTTACTCGTGTGCCGACGTCCACCAAGAAGTCCTGCCCGTGCGACAACGGTTGTCGCCGCACAAATGGCGGCGATTGGCACCGCACGCGCCTCGAGGGTCTTGAGGGCTTCGACCAGCTCGCGCTCAACCGGTTGCTGCTCCCACCGATCACCGCCTGGCAGGATGAACACCGCTACGTCGGCCGGGTCGAGCTCGGCGAGAACCGCAGTCGGCTGAACGGTGAGACCGCCCATCGACTGAACCGGTTCGCGGGTGAAACCCATGACGTGGACATCATACTGGCCGTGCCGCCGGAGCTCCGCAAGCGCATGTGCCGCTTCCCAATCGGCGAAGCCAGGTACCGCTAGGAAGTAGACGGCCTTGGTTGGCATTGATCGCCTGAGCTTGGTGGAGCTGCCTAACGGATCGCGCTTAAGCTGCGGGCGCGGTGCCCGCGGGCGCAAGGAGTTCGAGCGGCAGACAAAAAGGCTGACTGGCGAGTCAACGCAATTCTCCCTACTGGCGAGCGCCCGGCAGCTTCAAGCGCTTGTTAGGCGGCAGCATTGGCGTTGCAATCATTAGTGCCGCAGCTGAGCCATTGCGTTGGCGATTGCAACCAGGTCGTGGTCATTGACCTGTTCTACAACAGTGTACCAGTGTTCATTCACGGTGATCGGGTACATGGCGCCGAGGATCCCCCCAGCGATAGACGCTACGGAGTCACTGTCTCCGCCGATGTTCGCGGCCAAGAGGATCGCTTCTTCCGCCGACTCGATCACTGTCGCGAGTCCCAGCGCCAACGGCACGGTCGTCAAAGGCTGATTCGGAAAGCTAAGCGGCGCTATCTCAGCGGCTCGAAGTGCGGTCAAGCGGTGCAAATTGTGATGCACCGTTCGCACCGCGTCAGCGAACGCGGGGGCGGTGTGACCGCGCCACCGACGCTCGGCTTCGGCCGCAGCACACTCGGCAAGCTCCAGAACGTCGTGTGGAGACGCCCCATCAATCGCCGCCGAGACCGCGGCAGCAGTGGCAGCCGCCGCCGCGATAGCTAGTGACCCGCCATGAGTCGAAACCGACGCTTCACGGGCGCCGGTGAGGAGTTCCTCCGCACGGTGGGAGGTAAAGAAGATGCCTACCGGCGCCACACGAATTGCGGCTCCACACCCGTCATGGCTCCTTGCGATCCGCGTGGGATCGGCGGCTTGGTGAAATTCCCAAAGGGACTTGAGACGCGGATGCACACACTTTGTGCAATGGAGCAGTTCACGACCGACACTGACGTGCGAAACATTCCGATCGGTGAGGATGGAGCGCGCGACGGCAACGGTCATTTCGGTGTCGTCCGTGGTTTCACCGATCCGCCATTCGCGCTTCGCATTCCCCAGGTATCGGGGGATGACCGACCCGGGAGTGCCTTCGAAACCCCGGATGCCTTGGGGATACCAGTGGAGCACGTCCTCATGCGACAGCATCTCTGTTTGCTTACCGATCGCGTCGCCGGTAGCGATGCCCTTGAGGCAGCCGAGGATGCGATCAGTTCCTGTGAGAGTCACAATGAGGGGATGAGGTCGAAACGAGTCAGCTGCCGCCTAACGGCTCGCGCTCAAGCTGCGGGCGAAGGGCCCGGGGGCGCAAGGCGGCGGAGCGGGAGACAAAGAGGCTAGCCAGCGAGGCAACGCAATTCTTCCCTACTTGCGAGCGCCCGGCAGCTTCAAGCGCTTGTTAGACCGCGCCCGCTTCGGAGGTTTCCATGTCAGCTTGAGCTTCCGCTTGTGCAACGCGCAATCCCGAAGATACAGGTTGATGAGTGTTTGATAGGGGATGCCGGTGCGCGTGGAAAGATCCTTGAAGTATTCCAAGGCCCGCGAGTCAAGCCGAATCGTGACGGACTGCTTGAGTCGTTCCACATATGGATTGGGTCTGGCATTTGAGAAATCGTACTCTTTTCTCATTGTTTCCACCTCGCGTCGTATCCCGCCTGTTCTGCTTTGGTCGCTCTACGCGCCGAAATGAGTCGAATCACCGCGTCGTCCTCCCGGTACGTGTGCACGACTACAAGAACCCGGAAGCGTGAGCTCAATCCCAGTAACACGAACCGATCTTCATCCCCCGAGTGCTCGGGATCGTCAAGCAAGAGTGCGTGGTCATCATAAAAGACCGTCTCCGCTTCTTCGAAGGACACGCCATGCTTCCTAAGGTTGATCCGCGCCTTCGCGGGGTCCCATTCGACGCGGATCGGCACCACGGTTCAATGTACGTACAATGTATGTACTGTGCAAGGCGGGAATGGCGCGGTCTAACGGATCGCGCTTAAGCTGCGGGGCGAACGCCGACGGGCGCAAGCGCCCCGTGCTGCGTGATCTGCTGGCTGGCGCACGAACGTACGCTTCCGCTGAGAGCCGGCCCCGGCAGCTTCAAGCGCTTGTTAGGCCGCTCGTCCCGGTCCAGCGCCGCAGCAACGGGCGAACCGACAGCACGGCGTCGGACCGGCCCGCAACGAACGCACCGAAACACAGGGCGAAGACCGAATGGCTAAGAGACGCGCCGAAGTACTGCCAAAACACAGCCCTTGGGCCCGGATAATCGGACGAGAATAGGAGCGCGAGCATGTAAATCCCGCCGCAGATGCTCGCTGGACGCACCAGGAGCCCGAGCACAAGCGCAATGCCGATCGCCAACTCGCCGTACGCTACGAGGAAGGCGATAGCGGTGCCGTGTGGTACCACGAAGTCCCGGAGCACGGGCACCATGAACGGATACGCCCCGTCCGCCAGAAAGCGATTGATCCAGCCTTGAAAGCCGCCGCCGAGGGTGAACTCGGTGCCGAAGACTTGTACTCGCCGAAGATGAGGAAGAGGACGCCCACGCCGATGCGAAGGTAGGCGAGGGCTCTGGTGTTGGCGTCAGTTATCGGTGCGCTGATGGGCACGATACTCTGGGCCAGTTGTCGCGAGCGGCCTAACGGATCGCGCTTAAGCTGCGGGCGCAATGCCCGCGGGCGCAAGGCGGTGGAGCCGCAGATAAGAGGGGTCGCCGGCGAGGCAACGCAATTCTTCCCACACGAGCGCCCGGCAGCTTCAAGCGCTTGTTAGGCTGCCGAAGCACTAAGCGCATGTTCAGGGACTTAGCGAGCGGTCGGAACGGAGTGGGCTTACGCCCGTGAAGGCGGCGCGCATGAAGATGCGACTAATCTCCAAGCATCCAATTCCGCCAAGAACAGAACCCAAGGCGCCCCCGAGGGTTGTCGGGTGGGGCAGTCTGGTGAGGGGCAAGAGAAACGAGACGCACATGAACGCGCCCGCCACGGCAAGAACCCCGCCTAGCAGCCCGGCGGCACCGCGTACCAGCGGCGAAATCGGATCACCATGCGGTACTTCATTCATGGCTTGTGGCAGGCTAACGGCTCGCGCTTAAGCTGCGGCGCGCTGAAGAAAGATTCATTCCTTAATCTACGCGCGCCGACAGCTTCAAGCGCTTGTTAGACGGCGCGGTCACTTAGCTGGCAGCGCAGACACATACTTCG
>Ga0209805_1001467_pt1 | contig 14257 bp, 12 predicted proteins | sample GraSoiAngelo_148_FD_185905 | JGI IMG/M metagenome (GOLD analysis project Ga0209805, IMG submission 185905) | Grasslands soil microbial communities from the Angelo Coastal Reserve, California, USA - 14_1009_09_20cm (SPAdes) (version 2) | ecosystem: Environmental > Terrestrial > Soil > Grasslands ... | reverse complement strand
GAATCGCCGGCCGACTCGCAGGGGATCGAGTCGTCGGGCGTCTGGGAGCCGTTCGGGCTCTCCGCGTGTCGGGTGGGCTTGCGGCGAACGGGGCTCGGTGCGGCACTGCTGATCGGCGGGCCGATCGCGGCGATCGTGGGGTTCGGTCTGGTGGGCGCGGGAATCGCGAACATCCTTCCCGTGCTGTTCACCTCGACCGGGCGCGCCGGCGGTGGCGCCGCCGGGTTTGCGCGGCGCGCTGGGGCTGGTCTGCACGGCCTGCGCCCTCGTCGCGGCGGGCGCGCACAAACTCCCCCGTTACGATTAGATCCCTCGAGCGTCGCGAACGATTCAATAATCTCCCGCACGATTTGAGAATCCCGGAGGGCCCTCCGACCGTCGCAATGCCGGAGGCGATGAACCATGTTGACCACAGCGTTTCCGATCATCTTGCTGGTCGCCATCGTGGCGGTGCCGCTGGTCTGGCGGATCCGCGCCGACCGGCAGCGCGACAGCGCCGACGTCCTGCGCGCCGACATCCGCAGCACGATCAATCGGCGGCTCCACGGCGAGTCCCTACTGGCCGTCGAGGTCGTGCCGAAGACCCTCTGGCATCCCGGACGAATCGTCCTGCGGACGCCCGCAGGCTACGAGGACCTGACCGACGCCGTGTGGCGTGACGTCGCCAAGCGCATGCCCTTCGACTACGACCTGGTCGTCAAGCCGGGGCGCGCGGAGAACCCGCTGCAGCGCGCGGCATGAGGGCGTGGATCCGGCGCTTGGCCGTGGGGATCGTGGAACCGCCTGAGGCGCTCGGCGTGTCCAACGCCCAGGACCATGAGGAGCGCGCTCGGCACACACTGGCCCGAGTACCTGATGGAAGCCGCCGGCCTCGGCATCTTCATGGTGTCGGCCGGCGGCTTCGGGATCGTGCTCTTTCACCCGGCGTCACCGGTCGCGCTGGCGATCGCCGACCCGCTGCCGCGGCGCTTCCTGATGGGATGCGCGATGGGGCTCACCGCGGTCGGCCTGATCTACTCCCCGTGGGGCCGGCAATCCGGCGCGCACTTCAATCCCGCCGTCACGCTCACCTTTGTCCGGCTCGGTAAGATCGCGATGCCCGACGCCTTCTTCTACGTGGCGGCTCAGCTCGTCGGAGGAGTCTGCGGCATCGTGACCATCGCGCTGGTCTCGCACGGGCTCGTCGCGGATCCCGCCGTGAACTACGTCGTGACGGTTCCCGGGGCTGCTGGCGCGCCGATCGCGTTCGTCGCAGAGCTGGCGATCTCTCTCGCGCTCATGTCGGTGGTGCTCGCCGTCTCGAACGCGCCGCGACTCGCCCGGTACACCGGCCTCTGCGCCGGAATCCTGGTCGCCGCGTACATCACCTTCGAGGCGCCCATCTCGGGCATGAGCATGAATCCGGCGCGCAGCTTCGCCTCGGCCTTGCTGGCCGATCGGTGGACGGCGTTCTGGATCTACGTGGCCGCACCGCTCATCGGGATGCTGCTGGCCGCCGAGCTCCGCCTGCGCCTGTCGCCCCGGCCGGTGCGGTGCGCGAAGCTCCACCACGACAATCCCCGCCGCTGCATCTTCCGCTGCGGATACGCGCGATGAGCCGACGACTTCGCCTGGCGCCGGCGTTCCTGATCATCGCGCTCGGGGTGGCGCTGGGCCTTCACATGTCGCCCTCACGAGCGGGCTCCCCGGTCGACGCCGCGACCGCGCGGGCCGTCGGCGGCGTCGCCATCACGGTCGAAGACATGGACCGGTCGATCGACTTCTACTCGACCGTGCTCTTCTTCGAGAAGATGTCGGACGTCCGGGCGTCGGGACCGGAGATCGAGCGCCTGCTCGGCGTGCCCGGGGCACGGGTTCGCGTCGTCACGATGCGGCTCGGCGCCGAGCAGATCGAGCTCGTCGAGTACCTCGGCCGGAAGGGCCGCCCGGTGCCGGCCGACGCGCGGAGCAACGACCGATGGTTCCAGCACATCGCGATCGTCGTCAACGACATGGATCAGGCCTACCTCTGGCTGCACCGCCACAACGTCGCGCAGACCTCGCCCGGGCCCCAGCGGCTGCCGGACGGGAATCCGAACGCCGGCGGCATCCGCGCGTTCTACTTCAAAGATCCCGACGGTCACGCACTCGAGGTCCTCCAGTTCCCCGCGGGCAAGGGCGACGCGCGGTGGCAGCGGCCGAGCGACCGCGTGTTCCTCGGCATCGATCACACCGCGATCGTCGTGGCCGACACCGAGAAGAGCCTCCGGTTCTACCGGGACACGCTGGGTTTGCGAATCATCGGCGGAAGCGAGAATGACGGGCCAGAGCAGGAGCGGTTGAACGACGTGCCCGGCGCCCGGCTCCGAATCACGACACTGCGTGCCGCCGAGGGCCCGGCGATCGAGCTCCTCGAATATCTCGCGCCGCGCGACGGGCGCCCCTACCCACCGGACACGATGGCGAACGATCTCGTCCGCTGGCACACGCTCGTGCTGACGAGCGACGCCGAGTCGGCCGCGGAGACGCTGGGCGTTTCCACGAAAGCACACGCGAGGCCAGGAGTCGTGCCGATCTCCGACGCCTCGCTCGGCTTCCGGCGCGGATTCACGACCTCCGATCCCGACGGGCACGGAGTGCAACTCCGCGCGCGGTGAGGTAGCGCGCTCCAGACATTTGCCGTAGATTCATTCCGTGCGGTCCGCCGACCCGCCGCGGTTCCGCTGGAGCGACACCGGCGCGCGGTTCTTGCTGTACCCTCAATCCCGCGTGATTTCGGGCTTCGAGCGTCCGCGGGTCGTGCGCCTGCTGGCGTCAGCGGGAACCATCGGCGCCGGACCCGAGGATCGCCGGATCCGCGTGGTCGACGCGATCGGCAAAGCACCGTATCGCGACCCGTCGAGCGGTGAGTACCTCTGGCGCCCTCCGTACCCGAACGACCGGCCTCGCGAGCGCCCCGTCCGCCCGAACTCCCGCGGAGACTTCGACTACCTGAAGCCGGGAAGCCGGCCCTTCTCGGCGGCCGCGGCCTACGCGTCGGTCCGCTGCGTCCTGGAAATCTGGGAGTTCTATCTTGGCCGTCGCATATCGCTCGTCGGCGGGAGCCGCCAGCGGAAGTTCGAGGTCATCCCCCGAGTGAGCGCGCTCGGAGACAACGCGTGGTCCGGCGAGTGGTATGTCGAGCTCGGCTTCGCCGATCGGAACCCGCGGGAGCCGTACTGCGAGAATCTCGACGTCATCGCCCACGAGGTCGGCCACGTCATTCTCAAGCATGTGATCGGGCCGACCCCCAAGGGCCGGCTCGAGTTCGAGCGGAAATCGCACGACGAGGCAGGCGCCGATTTGGTGTCGCTCGTGTCGATCCTCCACTTCGATCGCGTCGTCGATGCGGTGCTCGAGGGCACGCGGGGGAAGCTCTTCTCGGTGAACATCCTCTCGCAGATCGGCGAGTATCGCATGGGACGGAGCGGGCGGCGGGCCGTACGGCTCTCGTTCGAGAACAAGACGATGCGCTCGGTTGCCCACGCGCGGCGCGCGGGCGACAAGTACGCGTACGCTCGGCCGCTACTGGCCGCCGCGTTCGACATCCTGGTCGAAATCTACGAGGCCCGCCTGGTCCGGCGCGGGCTCATTCCGCAGGAGCTCGGCGATCGCTCGACGCACGCGACCGCCCGGGGCCATCCGGCCATCCGCCTCGAGTTCGCGGCCGCGTACAACGAGAATCCCGATGGATTCGCCGAGGCGCTCCGCGAGGCGACCGCCGATTTCGCCCGGCTGCTGGCCACCGCGTGGCGCATGGCTCGCCGCACGGGTGTCACGTTCTCGCGCGTGGCGTCGAACATCGCCGCCGCGGACGCGCGTCTGAATCGGGGCCGCTACCGTGGGATCATCCGGCGCGCCTTCGCCAGACGGCGGATCACGGTGCGGGTCGGCCGGGCATGAGGAGAAGACTGCTCCTGACCGGGGCCGGCAGCGCCGCGACCAGCAACCTGATGCGCAGCCTCCGGGCGGGATACCGGTCGCTCACGATCGTCGGCTGTCACAGCGACCGCTTCTTACTCAAGAAGTCGGCCGCCGATCGGAACTATCTCGTGCCGGCCCTGACGCATCCCGGCTACTTCAGGGCGCTGCGGCGCGTGATCGCGCGCGAGCACGTCGACCTGTTGATCCCAACCACCGACGCGGAGGTCCACGCCTTCACGCGCGCGCGCGTCAAGCTCCCGTGTCGCCGGTTCCTGCCGCGAAAGGCCGTCGTCGATCTGTGCCAGGACAAGTACCGACTCAACATGGTCCTGCGCTCACGCGGAGTCCCGGCGCCGGCGACCTACCCCGTGAGCAGTCTGCGCTCCCTCGAGGCGATCTTCACGCGCCTGCCGCGTGAGCCCGTCTGGTGCCGGGTGCGCAGCGGAAGCGGCTCGACGGGTGCGATTCCCGTGATGCGACCCGAGCAGGCGCGGAGCTGGATCGCCTACTGGAGCGAGATGCGCGGCGTCCCGGCGACGTCGTTCATCCTCTCGGAGTATCTTCCGGGCCGGGATTTCTCGTGCCAGGCGGTCTGGAAGGCGGGCACGCTCGTTCTCGTGAAGACGTGCGAGCGGCTCTCCTATTTCGGGGGAGGTGGCAATCCGAGCGGGACGTCGTCGATCTCGCAGCTGGCCAAGACCGTCTTCGCGCCCGAGGTCGTCGCGGTCTGCACCGCGGCGATCCGCGCGATCGATCCGCACGCGTCGGGCACGTTCAACTTCGATCTGCGCGAGAACTCGCGCGGCGTGCCTTGCCTCACCGAGATCAACGCCGGTCGCTTCCCGTCGGGAACGAGCATCTTCGACCTGACCGGGCGATCGAACCTGGCGGCGACGTTCGTCCGCGTGGCCCTGGATGAGCCCGTCCGGCTGCGTGAGACGTACGACCCGGCGGAGGGCTACTACACCGTCAGGGACCTGGACACGCTCACAGGAGTCTTCCGCGCCGACGAGTTGTTCGATAAGATCGTGGACGCGCGCGGATAGATTCCCCAAAACCCGACAAACGAAAACGGAGGACACTCATGCCTTTCAAGTCACCACCACCAAAGAAAGGTCAGCTGCGGAGAGTCACGCTCAAGTTCAAGAGCGACATGACCCGCAAGCAGATGGCGAGCTTCAGGAAGAGCGTCCGGGCCCTCGCGAAGAGGTTCAAGGCGACGATCAGCAAGTAAGACGATGAAGCGCCGGCGTCGGGAACGCGTCGATCGCATCCGGATCGTGGGCGATCTCGATCCCCACGACGCGGAGGCGCTCCAGCTCGAGATTCGCCGCCTCGTGAAGCGCTACGGCCGGATCAGAGAGCTGGAGATCGAGACGGCCCGGAGGAAGCCGGCCGGCCGCTCAGCGTAGGCTCTCGAGCGCCGACTCGGCCTGAGCCACCCAGAGCCGCATCCCGAGCTCGCCGAACAGAACGACCGCGGCGCGCATATGCGCCTCTGCGTCCGCGCGCTTGTCGGTGCGCCGGAACCACCGACCGAAGCCGAGTCGGCTGTGAGCGATCAGTGGGCGCATCTCGAGCTCCATTGCCAGGCTCAGGGCTCGATGAAGCGCTTCCTCCGCTTCGGGGATGCTGAGCTCCGACCTCAGCGCGACCTCGCCCAGGAGTCGCCACGCCCACGCCTCGTGGCCTCGCTCCTTGTGCGCCCGAGCGATCTCGAGGGCCCGGCGCGCCGTCTCAAGCGCGTCAGGCGCGCGGCCGGCGAGCAGATACGCGTGGCCCAGACTCGCCAGCACGCGCGAGTGCCAGCCCCCTAGCCGCATCCCCTCGGACTGTTCGACCGCGCGCTCCAGGAGCGGAACTGCGTCGGCAACGCGCCCCGATAGCGAGTAGCCGACCCCGAGCGCGGAGGCAACCGGCGGAAACCACAGCGAGAGCTTCCAGGTGCGACAGAGATCGAGACCCCGCTCGAGGATCGGGATCCCGGCCTCGAGATTCCCTTGCCGGACGTACAGGCTGCCGATCCCGGCGTGCGCGGTGGCGAGCGTGAACGGATGGTCGACCGCCTCGGCGATCCGAAGCCCGTCGCGCCCGATCCGCGCGCCGTCCTCGAACTCGCCGAGCTCCGTGAGACACCAGACCAGGGACGTGCGCGAGTGGACCGATGGGAACTGGGCGAAGCCGTACGACTGGAGCATCCGGTCGCCGTCGAGCGCCTCCACGTTCCGCGTGAGGAAGCCGGCGGCGCGCCGATAGTCGCCGAGCGCGTGATAGGTCTGGCCTAGATAGGTGTTTGCCCGCAGGCGAAGCCTGAAGTCGTCGACCGAGTCGGCGATTTCGAGGGCCTGATGGCCATATTCGATGGCGCGGTCCTGGTCGCCCATCAGCCTGAAGTAGTCGGTCAGGTACGCCGCGGCCTCGCCGAGACGGCGCTGATCGCCGAGGGTTCGCGCGAGCGCCTCGGCCTCGCGAAGACAGTCGAGAATGCGCGCGAACTCGCCGAGCGGCTGCAGGGTGTTGCGCAGATCGAACCGGAGATCGACGGTGCGCTCGGCGCGCTCCCGGCTGTCGGGCAGTCGACCGAGGGCCGCGAGCGCTCGATCGAAGCACGCCGCGGCCTCCTGGTGCGCGCAGCGGGTGAACGCCTTCGTCCCGGCTTGATGGAAGTACGTGTGCGCCTTCGCCCACGCCTCGCCCTCGAAGGCGTGGTGGGCGAGACGCTCGACGTGGTCGGCAAGCCGCGTGGGATACAAGCGCTCGATCGCCTCCGCGATTCGCGCGTGCAGCGTGCGCCGCGGCTCCGCGAGAAGCCGACCGTACGCGACCTCGTGAGTCAGGGTGTGCTTGAACGTGTACTCCGTCTCCGGTCCCGGGCTCGTTTCGTAGAGGAACTCGGCGCTCGTGAGGTGCTCGAACGCCCGCGTGAGCGCGTCTTCGGTCAACCCGGACACGGCGTGGACCACGGGAAACGGCACGTCCTTGCCGACGACCGCCGCGACCTCGAGCAGCCGCCGTTCCTCGGCGGCGAGCCGGTCGATGCGACCCCCGAGCACCTCCTCGATCGTGTCGGGCACCGTCATCGGGGCCACGCCGCCGATCTGCTCCCGGACCGTCCGCGCGAGCTCCTCGACGAAGAACGGATTGCCCTCGGCCTTCGTGACGATGAGGTCGTAGAGCGCATCGGCCGCCTGGTCGACGCCGAGGACCGACTTGACGATGTGGAGACTCTCCTCGGGGGCGAGCGGCTGGAGCGAGACCTGCGTCGCGTAGGACTTCTCCCTCCAGGACGGACGGTAGCCGTCTCGGTGCGTGCACACCAGGAGTAGGCGGGCTCCCGGGAGAATCTCCGCGAGCGAGGCCAGGTACTCCTCGGACGTCTTGTCGATCCAGTGCAGGTCCTCGACGACGATGACGAGCGGGCCCTGCCGGCTCCGTCTCAGCATGAGCTGGCGAAGCGTCTCGAAGATTCGCGCCTTCGTCATGTCCGGCGTGAGGGCCGCGAAGCGCTCGGCGTCGTGCTCGATGTCGAGCAGATGCAGGAGATAGGGCGCGGTCTCGAGCAGATCCATGCCGGCTTCGAGGAGCGTGGTGCGAGCCTTGTCCGCCATCACGGCGAGCGCGTCGCTCTCGCTGATGCCACAGGCCGCCTTGATCAGGTCGAGGATCGGAAGATAGGGCACGGCCGTCCCGTGGGAATGACACTGACCTTCGAGGGACGTCACGCTCTTCCCGGCGAGGCTGTCACGGAACTCGAAGATCAAACGGGACTTGCCGATCCCGGCCTCGCCGCTGATTCCAACGATCTGCCCGCGGCCGCGGATCGCGGACTCCAGGCGGCTCGACAAGAGCTCGAGCTCGCGGTTGCGCCCGACGAACGTGGAGGCGCGGCCCTCGTGACCCGGCCCGGTCCGCCCGCGGCCCAGCAGGGTATACGCGCGCCCTCGGGCGAACTCCTCGCCGCGGAGCTCGAGGAACTCGAAGCCCCGCGTGAGGAAGGGCGCTGTGGACTCGCTGACCATCACGCTGTCGGCGCCGCCGCGCTCGACCAGGGTGTTGAGCTCGATCAGCGCCGCCTGCTTGCCCTCCAGGTCGAGCTCGGGCGCGCCGGCGCCGCGGCCCACGAGCATCTGGCTCGTGTGCACGGCCACCTTGACGGCTGGACCGGTTCCGGCCTCTTGTCGGGAGCGCGTGACGGCGTTGACCATCGCCATCGCGGTGTGGGCCGCCCGGCTCGCTGCGTCTTCGGTCGGATCCAGGCCGAACGCGGCGGCGATGCCGGTGGGCCCGCGTCCCTCGATCGTCCCGCCGAAGCTCCGCACCTTGTCGACGAGCAGCTCCAGCGCGCGATTGGTTTCGAGCAACGCCTCGGGCGCCGAGGGGGCGAGCAGCGACGCCCGGAGCATCGTGACGCGTCGTCGCTCCCACTCGAGAGGCGCCGGCGCGGGCGGCGGCGCGGCCACTGGAGGCGGAAGGGTGCCCTGGGCGACGACCGCCGGTGTCTCGACCCGACGCGCCGGTCGCCGCTCGGGCCGAGGCGGCGGTGGAGCTGGCGCTTCCCCGGGCCTGAGGCCGTACTTCTCGATGCGCGCGCGCAGGGTGTTGCGCGAGATTCCGAGTAGAGCCGCGGTGCGCGAGATGTTCCAGCCGGTCTGGGCCAGCACGTCGATGACCCGATCGCGGACGGCGTCGTCGAGCGAGCTCGCCGACCCGCCGCTCGGCGCGGCTGTCGTCGGCGCCTTCGTCGGAGCGGCCGCCGTCAGTCCGAGCGCCTCGGCGGTCACGGCCGAGTCCGACGAGAGCAGCACGACACGCTCCATGAGGTTGGCGAGCTCGCGAACGTTGCCCGGCCACGGGTATCCGCGGAGCGCCGCCTGCGCGTCAGCGGCGAGCGTCTTGGCCGATACGCCGTAGTCCGCGCAGGCGCGGCCGAGATAGTGCTCGGCCAGTATCAGGATGTCCGCGCCGCGCTCGCGCAGCGGAGGCAGCGAGAGCGTGAGCACCGCCAGCCGGTGGTAGAGGTCCTCGCGAAAGCGCCGTCCCTGGATGGCCGTTTTCAGATCTTCGTTGGTCGCGGTCAGGATCCAGACGTCGATCGGCTCGTCGCGTGTGCTCCCCAGCCGCCGCACCGTCCGCTCCTCGAGCACCTTGAGGAGCTTCGCCTGGAGTCCCTCGGACAGGAGCCCGACCTCGTCCAGGAAGATCGTGCCGCGGTGGGCGGTCTGAAGAAGACCCGGTTTCGCCCGCCGGGCGTCGGTGAAGGCGCCACGCTCGAAGCCGAACATCTCGGCCTCGAGCAGAGTTTCCGGAATTGCGGCGCAGTTGACGTCGACGAACGGGCCGTCAGGGCGAGGACCCGTACGATGAATGAGCCGGGCCAGCAGCCCCTTCCCTGTCCCGGTCTCGCCCTCGATCAGCACCGGTGGGAGACGCCGGGCATCCTGCTGTCGCGTCAGGAGCCGCTTGATCTTGTCGCGGATTGCCTCGATGCCCGGGCTTTCACCGAGCAGCTCGGACAGGTGTTTCATTGCCCCAGCATCTTACTCGCCGGTCAATACGGTGTTCAACTCTTGACCAGTGCTTTGGTCGGTCCCACACGATGCCGTCCAGTAAACGAATGTTTTCTTGGAGATTTCCGGATGGTATCCGCCTTGCGTTATCAGCCGGCCCATGGAGGCAGTCATGATGGAGCTCTGGTCGAGCCGCTGGATTTGCTTTTCGCTCCCAGCGATCGCCTCGACGCTCGGACTGATGCTGCTGGCGGCGTCCGTCCTCGAGGGGTTTGCCGACCACGCGATCGGAACCGAGATCCAGATCGCTTGGCAAGCGCAGCTCCTCAAGGTCGAGGAGGCTCTGGCGCGGGGCGATCTCGCCGCAGCCGAGCGACAGTGGCGCGAAGCGTACGCAGCCGCGCTGAAGAGCCGCCACTGGCAGGGCATGGTCGCGACCGCCGATACCTATCGGGTACTCGGATCGCGGGCAGGTTTCCGGGGGGCCGCCGTCGCGAAGGCCCGCCAGGCCTATCTCACGGCCTTGTTCCGCGCGCGGAGCGAGGGATCGGTCGAGGGCGTGCTGCTCACCGCCGAGCGCTTCGCCGAGCTCGGCGACCGCGAGGTCGTCGAGCATTGCATCCGTGTCGCCCGACGGGTCGCGGCCCAATCCCCGGATCCGCAGATGAAGGAGCACGTCCGTGCTTTCACGGAGCGCTGGGCCGCAAACGCCCAGGGGATCGATCAACGGGGTTTGATCCCGTAGCGCGGTGCACCACTTCACACGGAGGATGCGGCGATGAGCTTCGAACAACCAGAAAACGCACCGCGAGTAGACGTGGCGAGCCGCCAGACGGAGGTGCACTGATGGGACGGCCGATGTTCGGCAAGATCGAGACGCTGGGCCCCTGGACGGCTCACATCCAGGCGATGGACCAGGCGCTCAAGAGCAACGATCCCGGCGAGTCGATTCGCGCGTGGCGACAGGCGTATTCTTCGGCCCTCAGCCATCCGGGCTGGCTCGGGCTCCTGACCGTCGCCAACGCCTCGCTTCGTCTCAGCGCGTTCCCCGGGCTCGCGCGCGACGCGGCCGCCCGGGCGCGCGAGACGTACTGGATCGCGTTCTTTCGAGCGCGACAGCAGCGCTCGCTCAACGGCGTCCTGCATGCCGCCGAGGCCTTTGGCCTGCTCGGCGACTACTCGACGGTCGAGCAATGCATGCGGGTCGCCGAGGGCCTCGCGACGCGCACCGGTGATACGGAGGAGCTGGACCGCGTTCGCCTCATCGGCGCGCGCCTGTGCGATCACGCACCGGTGGAGGAGCGGAGCGCAGTCTAGCGGCGAGGACTACGACCGGCGGGCAGAGAGAGCGGGTCTTCCTTCTTCTGCTCGGCCCTGGGCGGAGTCACCGCGACCCAGCCCCGCGCCTTCATGCAGTCGTCGTCAAGCTTGCCCTTGACCGTGCACTGCTGCAGGTCGCGCCGGAACTCCGCCGTCGTGTACGTCTGATTGAGCTTCATCCACTCGCGGGTGTCGGTGCCACATGCCGTCATCGCGAGCGTGATGAGCAGCACGCCCGACGTCAACCTGTGTCGCATTACGCCGCATTGTATCGCACACTCGAACGCCGACCGTCGTCACCGCGCCGGCGGTGTCGGGTCACGAGCGGGCGACGTCCTAGCGAAGAGCACGTAGCCGACGCCGGAGCGAGCGAGCCAGACGCGGCGAAGCTCGTCGAGTCGGTACCGTCGCGCGACCTCTTCGGCCCGCGGCGCCGCCGGGTCGTTGACGAACACCTCGCCGTCGGCATAGCCGGTCAGCACCAGCAGATGCCCCGACGTCTGCACGATCGCCGCGCCGGTCAGCTCTCCGGCGTCGTAGCGGACCGACGCGATCACCGGCATCCCGCGCTCGAGACACCATGCCGCGGCGGCCCAGTCCGGGAAGCGCAGGAGATAGCCGCCGATGCCGCGACGGCCGGCGGCGCGGATCGCCGCTGGCCAGACGCCGTAGAGATCGAGCTCGGGCTGGAACATCTCCTGCGCGATGTCCGCGACGGCGACCGGGGCGCCGTAGTAGGCCAGCACCATCGCGACGCACGTCGGCGAGCACACGCGGTGCCGGAGCGCGCCGTCCTCTTCCATCTGGCTGAACGCGGGGACGACCAGGCGGACGCCGTCGTTCGCGGGCCGCTCGTCGGTGCCGGGGCTCCACGCCGACAGCGACACGCACCACGGCGCGGCCAGCGAGGCTCCGGGGCCGCTCGCGCGCAGCACCACGCGGACACGCTCGGCCGGCGGATTCGCGATGAACTCGTCGATCTCGCAGACGAGCGTCTCGGATCGGGTGACACCGTGGGCGAATCGCGCCTGCCCGATGGTGGCGCCGACGACCTGGGGTGACCATGAGCCCGCCGCGAACGCGGAGAGCTCGAAGCGAAAGCCGAGCGGGCTCTCGCCGAGCGCGCTGAGGGCCGGCACCAGACGATGGGCGGGCTGGCGGGGGCGCCACTCCGAAAGCGTCACGACGAGATGCCCGCCGTCGGTCGCGACGGCCGGCGCGGCCACTATCCCGCGACCGCACGACGGGGGCACCACATGGGCGAGGGAGTCGTCGGGCCAGGCAGAGGCCGCGAGGAACAGGTCACTGGGCAAGCGAGCGAGTTCTTTCTCGAAGCGCCGGAGAGCGTCGGGGGCGTGGGCGAGACGTACTCGCCCACGGCCTCCCCCTTTTGCATTGCGCAGACCTGGCTGCGCGTCCCGACTTGCGCCGGGAGTGGGTTACCACAACTCGCGGGCGCCTCCCGGGGCCGCTAGCAGGCTCCGTGGGGCGCCGCGGTCAGGTCCGGTGGTGTCTTCTCCATCCACACCTCCTGGATTTACGTGAGCCCACGACGGCGCGCGATCCCCGATCGCGTCACCGTAATCCCTCTCTACTCCCACGGTGGGGAGCACGTCAAGCCCTCTGTTCGCGACGCGCGCTACCGTCCGCGCAGCCGAGGATCGAGCACGTCGCGCAGCGCGTCGCCCAGCATGTTGAACCCGAACACGGCGAGCGAGATCGCAATACCGGGCCAGATCGCCATCCACGGCGCGCGGAACATGTAGGTGCGCCCGGAACCGGAGAGCATCGCTCCCCAGGCCGGGTACGGAGGCGGCACGCCGAAGCCGAGGAACGAGAGCCCCGACTCGGCCAGGATCGCGGCGCCGAGCCCGATCGTGGCCAGGATGATGATCGTCGCGGTGACATTCGGCAGGATGTGGCGCACGAGGATGCGCGCGTGCCCGCAACCGAGGGCACGCGCCGCCTCGACGTACGTCCCCTGGGCGATCGCGATCGTGGCGCCGCGGATCACCCGCGAGTTGACGGCGGCGATGATGATGGCCAGCGAGAGCACGACGTTCAGGAGCCCCGGGCCCAGGACCGCCATGACCGACAGCACGATGACCAGATACGGAAACGAGAGCCAGGCATCGACCACGCGCTGGATCACCAGGTCGTAGACGCCGCCGAAGTAGCCGCTCGAGACACCGATCGCGGTGGCGAGAGTGACCGCCAGCGCGACGGTCGCGAAGCCGACCGTGGCCGACACGCGGGCGCCGTACACGATGCGGCTCCACATGTCGCGGGAGAGGTTGTCGGTGCCGAGCCAGTGCGCGGCCGAGGGCGGCTTCATGCGCGCGCCGCGAATCGTGTCGTCGTAGCCGTGCGGCGCGATCCGCTCGGCGAACACGGCCATCACCAGCAGCGCACCGACGATGGCGGCGCCGAGCGCGCCGAGCGGCTTGCGGCGGACGAACCTCCCGAGCGCGCGCAGCGTGTCGACACCGCCGGCCCGCGACCGCGCGTACGCGCTCGGTGCTGCCGGCGCGACGTGCTCGGGGCTCTCGACTCGGGTGGTCACGCCGAGGCTCGACTAGTACCGGATCCGTGGGTCGAGGACGGCGTAGAGCGTGTCGACCGTGAGATTGATGACGACGATCAGCGACACCACGACCAGGTTCACCCCCTGGATCACGGGATAGTCGCGCTGGTTGATCGCCTCGAACAAGAAACGGCTCATGCCAGGCAAGCCGAACACCGTCTCGATGATGACAGTGCCGCCGATGATCTGCGGGAGCTGGGTTCCGAGCAAGGTGACCACGGGGATGATCGCGTTGCGCAGGCCGTGCTTCATCACGATCACGCGCTCGGCGAGCCCCTTCGCCCACGCGGTGCGCACGTAGTCCTGCCGGAGCACTTCGAGCAGCATGCCGCGGGTCAGGCGCATCAGCGCGGCGCCGGTGGCGATCCCGAGGATCACGGCGGGCAGGAGCAGCTGCGTCACGTGGCCGACCGGGTCCCGTGAGAACTCGACGAATCCGGTCACGGGTCGCCAGCCCCACCAGATCGCGGGCAGCACGATGAGAAGCGTCGCGAGCCAGAACGCCGGGACCGACAGCCCGAGGATCGCGAGGCTCCGCGCGAAGTAGTCGCTGAGCGTATCCTGGCGCGCGGCCGAGATGATGCCGACCGGCAAGGCGATCAGGAGGGCGAAGAACAGCCCGAAGAACGCGAGCTCGAACGTGACCGGCAGCCGCTGGCCTATTTCCTCCAGCACCGGCCGCTTCGTCCAGAGCGATTCGCCGAGATCACCACGGGCGACCCGGCCCAGCCACTCCACGTACTGCACGGGCAGCGGTCGGTCGAGGCCGAGCTTGGCTCGCAGCTCCTCCAGGTCCTTGGCGTACGCCTTCTCCTGGAGCATGAGCACGACCACGTCACCCGGGATCAGCCGCGGTAACGTGAAGACGATCAGCGACGCGATCAGCAGAGACGGGATCGCGATC
>Ga0209805_1001464_pt1 | contig 14276 bp, 14 predicted proteins | sample GraSoiAngelo_148_FD_185905 | JGI IMG/M metagenome (GOLD analysis project Ga0209805, IMG submission 185905) | Grasslands soil microbial communities from the Angelo Coastal Reserve, California, USA - 14_1009_09_20cm (SPAdes) (version 2) | ecosystem: Environmental > Terrestrial > Soil > Grasslands ... | reverse complement strand
AGGCGGCGCTGACGAGCAATTGCGAAACCGACTGCGAGATTTCGAATTACGTGGCCAGAGTCGAGGTGTGGACGGATACGGGCACCATGACCCCGCGCGAGTGGGCCACGTCGGACCGGTTTGGTCACGCGTCGGGAGAGCAGATCGTGGACGCGATGGTCGACGGACACACCGCGGTCAAGGTGATCAACGGCACTCGCGGCCCGGTCGCCTATGTCGTGGCGAACGCCGGCAGGATGTACGTGCTGAGCTACAAGATCTCGCAGTTGTTTCCGGTCCCCGCGGGGGCTTCAAGGGAAAAGCTCGACGCGATCCTGGCTTCCTTCAAGTTCGCTTAGCGGCGGGACGCGAGTATCCGGGCAACTTCCTCGTGCCCGCGCTCGGTCGCGATGTCAGAAGCAGTTTGCCCAGCCTTGTTCCTGATGGCGGGATCTGCACGATGCGCGATGAGAAGCTCAAGACTCGCGCGATCGCCGGTGAAAGCGACTGTGTGTAGCGGCGTCGAGCCGGACTGACTCTGCGCGTTCGGGTCGCCCCCCTTGTCGAGCAGCATCCGCACGATCTCGATGTCCGTCGCGCCTGCGTCCGTGGCCACGGCGGAGTGGAGGGGCGTGAACCCCCCGTTGCGCGAGGCCGGCCGCGGATCGGCGCCTGCCCCGAGCAGATAGCGCACGACCTCGCGTCGTTTGAAGAAAGCTGCGAGACCGAGGGGGGAGTAGCCGTCGGGCGCGACGCCGTTCGCCTGTGCGGGATTCGCTCCTACGAGCTCGCGGACGCGGGCCAGATCGCCGGCCGCGGCGGCCTCGAACACGGTGAGCTTCGGCCCGCGCCGAAGGACCGCTGTCGCGATCTCGTTCCGACCGTGGTACAGCGCGGCCAGGACGGGCGAGAGTCCATCCTCGTCACGGGCGTCGACGAGTCCGCGGTCCCGCTCCAGAACTCGTTCGACCGTCGCCATATCCCCGCTTTTGATCGCTGCGAAGAGCTCCGCCGTCATTTCTTGCCTCCACACTGACCGGTCTACCCTCATCGAAGGGGAGGCCGTGCAGCTCAGCATCTACGACACCCTTCAGCGGCGCGTTCTGCCGCTCACCACCGAGCGAGCCGGCGAGGTGCGCATGTACACCTGCGGCCCGACGGTCTACCGGCCGGCCCACCTCGGGAATCTGCGCTCGTACCTGCTCGCAGACTGGATCCGCCGGACGCTCGAGCACTTCGGCAACACCGTGGTCGCGATAAAGAACATCACCGACGTCGGCCACATGCGCCAGGACGCGGTCGAGCGCGGCGAGGACAAGGTCATCGCGGCGGCTCTCGCCGAGGGAAAGACCCCCAAGCAGATCGCCGAGTTCTACGAGGTCCGTTTCCATGAGGATGAGCGGCGGCTCGGGATCCTGCCCGCCACACGCTTCCCGCGCGCGACCGATCACGTCCCCGAAATGATCTCCATCATCGAGCAGCTCATCGCGCGCGGCCTGGCGTACGAGGTCGAAGGGGCCGTGTATTTCGCCGTGAAGCGCTTTGCGGGCTACGGCAGGCTCTCCGGCAACGTCGGCGAAGCGCTCCGGCAGGGCGTGCGCGCCGAGATCGATCCCAACAAGCGCGACCCTGTCGACTTCGCGCTCTGGAAGAAGGCCGAGGCCGGTCGGGCGCTGACCTGGGAGTCACCATGGGGTCGCGGGTTTCCGGGCTGGCATATCGAGTGTTCGGCGATGAGCACGAAGTACCTCGGCGAGCGCTTCGACCTGCACACCGGCGGTGTCGACAACATCTTCCCGCACCACGAGGACGAGATCGCGCAGTCCGAAGGCGCGTACGGCCACGCGTCGGTCCGTCACTGGGTGCACGGGCAGCATCTGCTCTCCGACGGCGTGAAGATGGCGAAGTCGGCGCGCAACACCGTGACGATCGACGAGCTGATCGAGCTCGAGATCGATCCGCTCGCCTTCCGGTACCAGTGCCTGCTCACGCACTACCGCACGCGCATGCACTTCTCGCTCGGCGCGCTGCGACAGGCGGCCGAAGCGCTCGATCACCTCCGTCAACGCGTCCGCCATTGGTCACAGGTGCCCCAAGGCGAACCGACCCGTCGCGCACTCCACGAGCGGTGGCTCGAGCCGTTCGCTCGCGCACTGGCCGACGATCTGAATCTCCCGGCCGCGCTCGCGTGGCTTCAGCGCTGCGCGGTCGATCGGACGATCTCCGATACGGAGCGTCTCGCCGTGTTCCTCGAGGCGGATAGAGTCCTGGGTCTCGATCTCGCCTCCGTTGCGACCGAGCACGTCAAGGCGCCGCGCGAGGTCGTCGCCTCGGTCGAAGAACACCGTGTAGCGCGCGCATCACGGGATTTCCAGCGCGCCGACGATCTGCGCGCGACCTTCGACGGGTATCGGGTCGAAGACCAAGCCGGCGACCGTGCCGTGCTCTCACGCGCCGATCGCCGCGTACCGGTGCGCGAGCGGCGGACGATCTCGTCGGCCAAGGAGGTCCCCGATCGCCGCAGCGAGTCGCCGGCACGCTCCTGGACCGTGGGGATCGTGACGCGCGAGTACCCGGGGGATCTGGCGCGATGCCTTGCCGGCGCGCTTGCGTTTCTACCGGTGGACGGTGAGGTCTTCATCCTCGATTCGGGCTCGCGCGACGAGGCGCAGGACCGGATCGCGAAGATCGCGGCGGGCGACGGCCGCGTCGAGGCGTACTTCGCGGACCGCGATCTGGGCGAGGGCGCGGCGCGAAATGCGCTCGTCCGCCTTGCGCGGGGCCGCATGCTCCTCATGCTCGATTGCTCGGTCGAGATCACCGGCGACCTTTTCGGTCCGCTCGCGCAGACGCTCGGCGACAAGGGCGTGGGCCTGGCGGGGCCGTGGGGACTTCGCACGACCGACCTCAAGCACTTCGACGAGGTCACGACCGGCGACGCCGAGGCGGTGCAGGGGTACTGCGCCGCCGCGCGGCGCGAGGTGCTGCTCGAGATCGGCGGCTTCGATGAGCGCTACCGCTTCTACAGGAATCTCGACATCGCCGTCTCACTCGCGGTCCGCGAGCGTGGCTATCGCGTGGTCGCGCTGGGCGCGGATCGCGCGCGCCGGCACACGCATCGGGTCTGGGAGTCTCTTTCCGAAGACGAGCGACTCAAGCGAAGCCGGCGCAATTTCGACCGCATGTACCGCCGGTTCCACGGCAAACCCGTGCTCATCACCCCCAGCGACTGAGGTAGAGCGTTCGCCACACTGACACCCGAACGCAATGCGCTCGAGACGATCCGACTATGGCCGACCCGTCGCTCGGTCGGTAGCGTTCCTAAAGCTTGGTCACCTGGTCGCTTGTCCCGAAAGCCCTCGCGCACCGCAGCGCGCTCGTGCGCCTCGCGACCGCCGCCGCGATCGGGGTGTTCGCTTTCGCCCTCGCCTGGACCGTCGCGTACGTCGTCCTGCCGGAAGGGGCCACGCGCTTCACGCTCGGAATCCTTCCGACCCTCGACGCCCGCGCCGATTCCGCGGGTGTTGCGGCGACCTTGTTCATCTGGAATGCGGCGTTCGGCTTCGGGGTCATCGCCCTTGCCAGTCTGTACAGCATCGGGCCGATCTCGCTCGCGTACTTCGCTCCGTGGACCTGGTTCGTGCGATTTGGGATCGCGCTGGGCACAAACTCGTTCGCGCTTTTTGTCCCCGGGGCCCGCATTCCCCCGTTCGACCTGCGATCGATCGTCTCCCACGCGGGCATCCCGGAGCTCGTCGCGTACATCGTCCTCGCGACGGTGCTCGCGAACGCTTCGCTCTGGAGGCAGCGCCGCATCACCGACCGGCACCTCGTGCGGATCAGGCATCTGCGGGACATCCGTCTAACGCGGGTGGAGCTTTCGCTCGTGGTTGTCGCCTTCGCTCTTCTCGCAGGCGCGGCCCTCCTGGAGACGTCCCAGATCGCCCGACTGCAGGCCCTCTAAAAAGACCGCTCGCTAGACTCGACCGATGCAGGACGGCGAGCGCCGCCGTGTCGTGGTGACGGGTCTCGGCATGATCACTCCCCTCGGCTCGACGGTCGAAAAGACCTGGGACGGCATCATCGCGGGGAGGAGCGGGATCGGACCGATCACGCGCTTTGACGCGACGGGCCTCGAGACGACGATCGCCGGCGAGGTCCGCGACTTCGATCCGCTCGACTACATGGACCGCAAGGAGATCCGCCGCTCCGACCGTTTCGTGCACTTCGCCGTCGCAGCGGCCGGACAGGCGCTGCGGTCAGCCCGCATCGAGATCACGCCCGAGCTCGCGCCCCGCATCGGTGTCGCGTTCGGGTCGGGCATCGGTGGTGTGGAGACCCTCGTCGACCAGGTCCTCGTCCACCAGAAAGACCCGCGAAAGGTCTCGCCATTCCTGATCCCGATGATGATCATCGACATGGCGGCCGGCGAGATCGCGATGAAGTACCGCGCGAAAGGACCGAACATGGGCCACGTTTCGGCGTGCGCGTCGAGCGCGAATGCCGTCGGCGAGGCTGCCGAGATCATCCGCCGCGGTCAGGCCGACGTCATGCTTGCCGGCGGGGCCGAGGCCGGCCTCATCAAGATCGCGATCGGCGCGTTCAACCAGGCTCGTGCGCTCTCCACGCGGAACGACGCGCCCGAGAAGGCGTCGCGCCCCTTCGACAAGGACCGTGACGGCTTCGTGTTCAGCGAAGGCGCGGGCTGCCTCGTCCTCGAGGATCTCGAGTTCGCGCGCGCTCGCGGCGCGACGATCCTCGCCGAGTTCCTCGGATATGGCATGTCCGCCGACGCCTACCACGTCACGGCGCCGCCGCCCGGCGGTGAGGGCGCGGTGCGGGCCATGCGCATGGCCATCGCGGACGCTGGCGTCAAGCCCGATGCGATCGGCTACGTGAACGCGCACGGCACGTCGACGCAGGCGAACGACGGCGCGGAGACCGCGGCGCTCAAGACGGTCTTCGGCGATCACGCGCGCAAGCTCGCGGTCTCGTCGACGAAATCCATGACCGGCCACACGTTGGGCGCCGCGGGTGCGATCGAAGCCGCGCTCTGCATCCTCGGGATGCGGAACGAGCTCCTTCCCCCGACGATCAATCAGGAGACGCGCGATCCGGAGTGCGACCTCGACTACATCCCGAACCGTGCGCGCAAGGCGAAGGTCGATCTGTCGCTCTCGAACTCGATGGGATTCGGCGGCCACAACGTCGCCCTCGTCCTCCGCCGGGAGGCCGCCTGATGCCCGACCCCCGGAAGGTCCGCGCTGATGCCAACGCGCTCGTGACCGAACTCCTCGAACGCCTCGCCAACGCCGAGGTTAGCGAGCTCGAGGTGAAGCGCGGCGGTGTGCGCGTCCGCGTGGTCAAGGACGGCGGCCGCGTCGCGGCGAGCGCGCCCGCTGCCGGCGATGCGCCCCAGATCGCTCCCGCGGCTCCGGCAGTCCCGGCGAAGGAGCTCCCGACGGTGAACGCGCCGCTCACCGGGATCTTCTATCGCGCGTCGTCGCCGCAGACGGAAGCCTTCGTACAGGTCGGTTCGAACGTCCAGTCCGGCGATGTCATCGGGCTCATCGAGGCGATGAAGCTTTTCAACGAGATCCGCTCGACAGCCTCGGGACAGGTGCGCCGGATCTTCGCCGAGAACGGACAGCTCGTTCGCGCGCACCAGCCGTTGCTCGAGGTCGAGCCGGCGTGAGCGCGCCACGGTGCGTGATCTGCGGCGCGCCGCTCGGCGACAGCGCGCTTCGCGTGCGCTACGAGGATCGGATCTACGTGTTCGATACGCTCAAGTGCAAGCGGATCTTCCAGGAAAACCCGGATCGCTATCTCGACGCGACAGGCGAAGTGCTCGAGGAGCCGCGCTAGGTGGAGTGGGTCGCAGGGATCGTCATGTTGGCCATCATCTTCGGTCCGATCGTTTGGGCGCTCACTGCCGGGCGCAAGGGCGGCACGCCGGAAAACGATGACGCGGCTGGCGCAACCGCATACGGTTCGTTCATCAGGCGGGTTCTTACCGGAGGACGGAAGAGCTAGACGGACGCGCGAGAGAGCGCCGAAACGATGACGTCGCGGATGAGGCCCACCGGCATTCGATCGCTGACGTAGGCCATCGCTCGCATGAGCGGCGCGGGCTCGTTCGCGCGCACCTGCACCGCGTAGACGACGGTCGGGACGCGGCCAGCAAGCTCCTCCACTGCCGCCGCATCCGCTTTGCCGTACGAGCTCAGGATGGCGAAAGGCGCATCGGCCGCAATTTCCGAGGTGTCCTGCACGCGAAACAGCGAGAAGGGCAGCTCTACCGACCGCAGAAGTCGGAAGACACTGCCGTACGGATCTACCACCGGGATCGCGACGTCCAGCGCCATAGCCATTCGGCGTGAGAGTCGTCCAGCGAGCGGCCGTCGAGAACACCCGGGCGGGGGAAGAGCCTCCCCCGATCGGCCTAACCGCCTACGGCGCGACCACCAGGTACTGGGATCAGCTGAACGTATTCGATGTCCTCAGGGTGTCCGTAAAGCTCGACGACCGTCCTGGACTCCGTCCCCGGCACCACGACGACTTGGTACCAGCGCGCCAAACCGTTCGCGATCATGTCGTCCGACGGAGCTACGTCCAGATAGAGGGTCGCTGGACCCGCCAGCCCGTACTTGACGAGGATCGCCTGAATGTCGCGGCACTGCGCGACCTTGATGAGGATCACTCCCGGCAAAGTCGGGACGCCGAGGCTCGGCTGACCATTCACCGGTGCGTGCGGCGGTTCGGGGTAGTTGGGAGTCGGAAGCACCCGGCACGTGGTCGACGGCCGGGGCGTGCGGGCTTCGCTCAAGGCCGGCGCCGATCCCGGCCAAAGGCTGGATGGAGTCACCGTAGCAGCGGCGGTCGGTACAGATATTGGCGACGTGATCGCAACAGGCTGTGCCGCCAACTCGAGTGCCACCGCCACGGCAGAGGCGATCGCGGTGACGGCGAGAGCGGCGATGACCGCAAGTCGCAGCGTTCTATTCACACCCAGATGGTGCGACGTCGATTGGGGGCTGTGGTTAGGGAAGCGTGACGACCGTGACCTAGTCTCAGCCGATGCGGAACGCGGCACTGGCGGCACTGGCCTTGGCGATCGTCTTCGCTGCGGTCGTTTATGTGGGTGTCAGTGGGCAGGACTCCTCGGTCGTTTCGACACCGACGTCGACTCCGAACCCGGATGTCAGCGCGCCTCCATCCGCGACCGCCTCGGCGCCCGCGAGCACATCACCGCCGACCCCCTCGGCCACATCGGGCGCACTCGGCGCAGTCACCATGCAGGTGACACGCACGACCGTCCCGGCTGAATTCCGCTACGTCGTCCTCGGAGGCGGAGAGGAGTTCCGTCTCGTAGTGCTTGACCTGAACGCGGGCCGTGCCGCGCAGGTCGCGACCGCGCGGATCGCTCTGCCGTCCGGCGCGCCCACGGGTCCGTCCGCCGCGGTAGCGGCATCGAAAGATGGCCTCACCGTCCTTGTCACCTTCGTCATTCCCGACGCGAGCGACAGCCTCTTTGTCGTCCGCCCCGAGATCGGTGATGCGAAGCTGCTGCTGCGCGGCGAGATAAGAGGTGCCGTGGTCGCACCGGACGGCGCGCGCATCGCGATAGGTCGCAACGACGAGGATCCCTCGCTCACCGGACTCTGGGTCGGCACCCCCGATGGTGCAATGCGGCGCCTCGTTGCCGACGATGCCTCGTCCACCGGGTCGCCGCCGCTCCCGTATGCCTTTTCCCCGGACAACGCTCTCCTCGCATTCGGTATTGGGCTCGGCGAGAGCGGATGGCAGGCGACGGTGATCTCGGCGTCATCGAGGGAGGGACGGATTGATCGGTCGGGTGGTGATCCGCAGATCGTCGGCGCCGAGACGAGCGTTGTCGGTCCCGCGGTCGGGGCCGAGTTTCGGTCAGCGCGCGAGCTCTTCGTGTGGAGGTCGCCGAACATGTTCGGCGGGTCGAGTGGCGCGGACCTCTACGACCTCGCGACGAAGCGCAGCACCAGTCTCTATCGGCCCGCGGCTGGCATTCAGCTCGCGGCAGCTGCATGGCGGCCGAACGCGGCGCAGTACGCCATCATCGAGCGGCCGGAAAGCCACGTCTTCGTGCCCCTGACCGCCGCCTGGCTTCGCGGTCAGGATGGATCCGCTCGCAAGCTCGGCGACATCGCGCTCGTCGGTGACATCTGGTGGTCGCGAGATGGATCGCGGCTGTTCGCGGTCGCCGGTGGGGACGACTCGGTCGGCGGGATCACGGATCTCTTGAGCGGGAACGGTGTCATGCAGTTCTGCAAGAGGGGCGGCGGTCCGCCGCCCACTCCCTGCACCTAGCCCGCGCCGAGGATGGTGATGGCGACGAGGGCGATAGAAAGGACGGAGGCGCCGATCGCAGTCCCGATCCCGATCCACTGCGAAACGCGGCCGTTCGCGTGGTCACCCATGATCCGGCGGTCCCCGGCGAGCTTCAGGATGAAGACGAGCACGATCGGTAGGAGCAGACCGTTGACGTTCTGCGAGACGAGGATGACCGGAATGAGCGGCACGCTCGGGGAGAGCACGATGAGCGCGCCCGCTACGACGAGCAGCGTGAAGAGACCCATGAACACCGGCGCCTCGCGAAAGTTCTTGCTGATCCCCGACTCCCACCCGAATGCCTCGCAGATCGCATAGCTCGTCGAAAGCGGCATGATCGTCGCGGCGAGGAGCGACGCGCCGAAGAGACCAACGCCGAAGAGGAGCTGCGCCTGCTGGCCGGCGAGCGGCCCGAGCGCCTGCGCCGCGTCGGCCGCCGAATCCACGTGGATGCCCGCGGGATGCAGGACCGCGCCTGCGACGACCACGATGAAGAACCCGTTCAGGCCGGTCAGGATCGCGCCGAGCAGCACGTCAACACGCTCGAACCGGTACTGATCCCTGTCGATGCCTTTGTCGACGACGGATGCCTGGATATAGAACTGCATGTACGGCGTGATCGTCGTGCCGACGAGCGCGAGCGCGGCGATGAGCGCGGCCTGGCCGATCGGGAGCGACGGGATGACCGAGTCGCGGACGACCTCGCCCCACGGCGGCCCGACGATGAGTGCGCTGATCGGGTACGCGATGTAAGCCAGGACAAGGACGAAGAGCGCACGCTCGACGATGCGGTAGCTGAAGAACACCACGAGCACCCAGATGAGGACGGCCGTGATCGGCACGGAGACGATGCGCTGCACGTGGAAGAGCTCGAGACTCGCCGCGATGCCCGCGTACTCGGCGACGATGTTGCTGCCGTTCGCGATCAGAAGCGCAAGCATCGCGACGATCGTCCAGCGGACTCCGAAGCGCTCGCGGATGAGGTCGGAGAGGCCCTTGCCGGTGACCGCGCCCATCCGCGCGCACATCTCCTGGATAACGAGCAGGCCGGCGGTCGAGAGGAGCAGGAGCCACATCATCTCGAAGCCGTAGCGCGCGCCGACGGCGGTGTAGGTCGTGACCCCACCCGCGTCGTTGCCGGCGAACCCGGTGATGATCCCCGGGCCCATCACCGCGAGGAACGCGAGGATCGAGGCGCGGCGAACGCGCGTTCGGCGACGGACCGCGGCGGCGGTCCTGATCACCTAGCGATCGACCGGAGCGACCTCTTTTTCCAGCCGCGCGGGAGCATGAGCTCGACCACGTCATCCACGGTGACGGTCCCGAGGAGCTTCTTGCGCGCGTCGACCACAGGCAACCCCAGCAGGTCGTACTTGGCGATGAGCGCGGCCACCTCCTCTTTTGGCGTTTCCGCGTCCACCTTCAATACGTTCGGATCCATGATGTCGCTCACTTTCGTCTCCGGCGGTGCGACGACGAGGTCCCGCAGCGACAGCACGCCCTCGAGCTTTCCCTCGCCATCGACGACGTACAGGTAGTAGGTGAGCTGAGGGTCGGGCTTCTTCGCGCGGAGCTCGTCGATCGCCTGCGCTGCCGTGAATTCTCTGGGGAGCGCGACGAAATCCGTCGTCATGATCCCGCCGGCCGAGTCCTCGGAATGGGTGAGGAGCTCCTCGACGTCCTTGGCCTCCTCCTTGTCCATGAGCTCGACGAGCTCGTCGCGGCGCTCCTCCGAGAGGTCCTGCAGCAGGTCCGCTGCCTCGTCGGGATCCATCTCCTCGAGGATGTCGGCGGCGCGCTCCTCGGGAAGGTCGCTCACGATCGCGGCCTGCATCTCGGGCTCGACCTCCTGCAGCGCTTCGGCCGCGGTCTCGAGATCGAGCTGCTGGAAGACCGCGATGCGCTCGTCGGCGGTCATCTCCTCGACGATGTCGGCGATGTCCGCCGGGTGAAGGAGCGCGAGCTTCGCGTGCGGGATCGTGAGCCGTACCGCGGCGGTCTTCGCGGGGGCGTCCTGCGCGGGCTCGAGCGGCTCGACCAGATGCCAGGGGATGATCCCGCGGGGCAGCCGCCGCCCGGCGAGCCCGGCGACGCGCTCGGCGACGGTCTCGGCGCCGACGCGGCGCAGCAGGCCGCGGAGGCCGACGTCGGCACCGACCAGGCGCAGCTGGCCGTCGACCTCGGAGAGCTGGAGGTCGTTCACGCGCACGACCTTGGCCCCGTGGGTGTCGACGATCTGCTTGTCGAGGAGGTCGCGAGCGAGGCGGAGCGCATCCGCCGGAAGCTGCGCGTCGGGCGTCGTCTCAAGGCGGTTGCGAAGCCGGAAGTGACCGATCTCCTGCGCGAGATCGCCCCAGCGCAGGACCTTCTCGCCCGAGGGCGTCGAGATGATGGCCCACTGCGCGGCCGGGAACTGCCCCTGCGGCACGACCGCGATGTCCGCGAGCTTACCCACCTCGTTACCGTTCGGCTCGATGACCCTGCGGTGTTGTATTTCCGACAGGTACGGCACGACGCCGGAAGCGTAACCGGTACAATTCGTATATCCCAGAGCGCCCGACCCGGGCGTACCCTCACGCGTTGGAGGAAGCCCCGTGCCACAGATAACCGATGCTGGTCTTCGCGCGCGCGCACTCGCCGACCAGGCCACCGCCGCCGCACTCGAAGCGGACTGGCCGCGCGCCGCGGACCTCAACCAAAAGCTCGTCGAAGCCTCTCCCGAGGACCTCGAAGCGCGCAACCGGCTGGGCCGGGCGTTCATCGAGCTCGGCCGCCTCGATGAGGCCAAGGCCGCGTTCGCCGAGGTCCTGAAGATCGAGCCGTACAACTCGATCGCTCTCCGCGGCAACTCGCGCGTGGCCACGTTGCAGGAGCACAAGACCAAGGCCTTCACGACGACGACAAGGACGCAGCCGCGCCTCTTCATCGAGGACATGGGAAAGACGGGCATCCTCCGTCTGATCAACCCAGCTCCGACCCACGTCCTCGCGAAATACAGCCCCGGCGCTGAATGCGAGCTGCGCGAACAGGAAGGGCTTCTCGCCGTACACGCTCGTGATGGCGAGCTCATCGGGTTCCTCGAGCCGAAGGTCGGGCGGCGTCTCATCGATCTTCTGCGTACCGGCAATCAGTACGTCGCTGCGATCGTCAGCAACGACCCCGCGAATGCCCGCGTGGCCATCCGCGAGGTCTTCTCGAGCCCCGAGAACGCGAGCCGCATCTCGTTCCCGGGCCACCACCGCTCGGCGGAGACGAAGGAGCGTGCCTACGTCCGCGGCACGTTCTTCCGCGACGGTGGGGAGGAGATCGAGGAAGAGGCCGAGGAGGTCGAGGAGGGAACTCCCGCCGCCGAGGAAGTGCTCGAAGAGGCCGAGGTCACCGAGGAACCACTCGCCGTCGACACCGAGGACGACGACGATTCGGAGGACGAAGCCGAAGAGTGAGCGGCGCGCCCACGCGCCGCGCGCTCGCGTCCGTCTTTGCCCTCGCGTTCCTCGCGTCCTGCACCGATTCCGGCCAGCCCAAGTCCGCTGGGCCCTCGAACGACGTCGCGGGCGCACCAAAGCTCGCGCGCGACGCCGGCGCTCTGCTGCTCCAGGCCTCGGCGTACGACTACGGTCTCGCGGGTGCGCTGTCCGGACAGCAGACCCGCACGGTCGCGGCAGCGCGATACGGCACGGTGATGCGCGGCACCGCGATGACGATCTCCACCTTCAATGCCACGGTCCTGGCGGCGACGCTCGACCGCACCGGGCCGATCCGCGAGAAGCTCGTGCCGCTCGCGGATGGCCTCTCCGACCTCGCACGCGACGGCGCGTCCTACGCCGACGGTGGTGACCCGGCCGCGTTCGCGCGCGTGATCACCGACGTCGGCGCGGGATGGCAGCGCCTCCGCGATCTCTCAACAACGCTGCCGAAGGACGACGCGCTGCAAAGCACGATCGCCCGCGGCATGTCCTTCGTGGTGGCGAGCAAGTCCTCGACGCAATCGACCATCACGACCGGCCCGTACACGAGCGCCGCGGAGGCAAAGCAGGCGCTCCAGCGGATGGGCTCGCCGCTGAACGGATCGTTCAGCCAGACCGCGCCCTTCGTCGTGCGCATCGGTCCCTACGCCGATCGCGCCGGCGCGGATACGGCGAGCGCGGGCCTGACGAAGCAGGGTGTGATCAACATCGTGACCGACGATGCGTCGTACGCCTTTTCCCGGAGCGGACCGCTGCCGAATGCCGAGCTCTGGCGTGAGCCTTCGCGCGTCCTGGAGGTGCGCGCCACTTCGCGAAAGATCGGTCTGAGCTCCGATGGCTCATGGGTCGTCACCGGCAGCGACGACGGCTACGCGGCGCTCTTCGATCCAAAGGGCGCTCTCACCGCGCTCCCGCAGAGCTACGCCGGGATGAGCGTGCTGCAGTTCTCGGTCGACGGCGATCATCAGACCTTCGCGGTGGGCGGCCAGGTCGTGACGTTCCTCGCGGTGCCCACCGGCCAGAACGTCGGAGACGGTATGCGCTTCACCGGCGCCGCGACCCAGATGCTGTTCGTTCCGTCGAGTCGCGTCTTCGTCGCGGCCTCGACCGGTTCGACCGGGCTTCCGGGGGGCGGCCCGGGACTCATCGGCGGACGGACCGCGGACGGTGAGCCGCTTGGGGATCCGTTCCCGATCGTGACCCCGGCCGCCGGCGCCCGCCTCGCGGCGAGCGACGCCGGTGACGTTTACGTCGGCACGACGAGCGGCGGCGCGTTCGACATCGAGGTTTTCCGGCCGGGCACCGACTCTCAGCTCAGGGCTGTCGCGCGGGTCGCCGGCTTAGGGACCGCCCTCGCAGTCGACCGTACCGCGAAGTTCGCCGCGGCCGTCACCGACCAGGGCACGTACCGCTTCGCCCTCGCCGACCCGAAGACGCTGACCCGCGTCGGGGGGGTCGTACGGGACGTCGCGTTCGCGCCCGACGGCACCCTGTATCTGCTCGATCAGACCTCGCTCGTCGCGGTCGGCCAGGACGGAACGGCGAAGTGGACGGCGCCGCTCGTGGACGGACGACGTCTCGTCACGGGCCAGCGCGTGGCAGTCCTCGACGGGACCGACCGGCTCCTCGTCTTCGCTCCGGCGGACGGCACGGCCGAGGAGCTCGGAGTCGGCGGGACGATCAACGACGTCACCATGTCGCGCGACGGCCGCGTCGTCGGGGCCATCGTGGACTCGAGGAGGGCCGTACTCTTCACCTTGCCTTGAGCCAACCCGAGCGCGTCCGCTCCATGGTCCCGCTCGAGATACTTCCTCTTCCGCGTCCGCTCGACCGTTTTGGCTCCGCGTTCCCCTCATCGCTCGCGGATCTGTACGCGAATGCGTATACGCCCCGGCGCGGCGTCGTCCTCGATCCGCTTGCGCATCCGTGGTCCGCGGCCGATGCGGCCGAGCGCGCAGATCGGCGCGGCGTCGCGAAGTCCCGCGAACCGCTCGGCGAGTGGGCCCGACGCGCGATCGCGCTCGCGCCCGCGGCTGACGAGGTCCTTGCCGCGCTCGATCGCGTCGGAGAAAGCGCCCTCGTCGGGATGCCCCATCGCGTCGCGATGCGCGAGCTCTACGGATCGACCTGCGCGACCTGCCGCGGTCCCGTGATCGTCGAAGCCTTCCTGTGGGAGCGCGACGCGCCCGCCCCCACGAAGAAGGCCTTCCGCTGCGGCATCTGCGCCCGCGAAGGGCACGCCCTCCTCATCGAGGCCACGACCGAGGACGACGAGCGATCGAGCCAACGCCTCGAGCAGCGGGGCCTGGCGTACTGGCAGTTCGTCGAGCGGTTCGGGCCCGACCCCAAGTCGCAGGCCCTCGGCGAAACGACGGCGGCCTTGTACACGCCGCGCAATCTCACCGCGCTCATGGCCACGCTGCGAGCCGTCGAGACGGCGGTCCAGCCGTCGCCGGCCCGCGACGT
>Ga0209805_1001461_pt1 | contig 14282 bp, 10 predicted proteins | sample GraSoiAngelo_148_FD_185905 | JGI IMG/M metagenome (GOLD analysis project Ga0209805, IMG submission 185905) | Grasslands soil microbial communities from the Angelo Coastal Reserve, California, USA - 14_1009_09_20cm (SPAdes) (version 2) | ecosystem: Environmental > Terrestrial > Soil > Grasslands ... | reverse complement strand
CACCGATCTCACGGGAAACTCATATTTCTATCTGGCTGAAATTCAGTTCCGGCAGGGTAACTATCAGGAGGCGGTGCAGAGCTACGATCAAGTTCTGCAAAACTTCCCCAGCGGTAACAAGGCCGCGGCCGCCCAGTTGAAAAAAGGTTTCGCCCTCATCGAACTCGGCCAGAAGAGCGCCGGAATCCTGGAGTTACGGCATGTGATTCAGCGGTATCCCCGCAGCAATGAGGCGTTGCAGGCGCGAGAAAGATTGCAGAAGTTGGGAGTCAGTGTGACCACAGCGGCGAAGCCGTCGGCAGGGCGCCCGCAGTAACAGATCGTCTTAACGCACAATTCCCCAGTTACGTACTGACTGCCAAGCATCCCGACGCCTTGGGCCTGAAGACATACTAAGAAAGTAAGAAAGAAAGAAGGTGGCTGACCGGCGGGGAGAGGAAACAAGCCAGTCAACCACCGCAGAAAATGGCCGGGTCAGACTCACAATTGAATCCGGACCGCAGCCAATCGTTTTCTTAACGCTACGCCCCCGTATGCCTGCGATGATGGCGACGGTGCCGCGCCACACGGTGAGGCACATGATGCGGCTTCGCCCGGCCCTCCGTAGGCCGTGCGGTTGCTTGCGGAGCGCTGGACGCCGCTGTGCCCGGAACTTCAGTCGTCGCCTGCCCCCATGAACCGATCGCGAACAAAGATGTTGCGGCCATTGCCAGTAGTAGCTTACCCATCTGCACGCCTCCTGAACTTTCCTACCGATTCTCGCTCACAATTTAAACCCTTTGCCCCAAAAAAAGTTTTCGAGTTAGGCTAACGAAGTAGGCAAGTATGGTTCCCACGTCTTCACTTCGCAATCAGGAGCATGATTAATGAGTTCTCCTAAAAACAGTCCCTCGAAAGATCAGGACCGCGGCAAAGGCGCCGTGGACCAGGACAACCCGGCAGAGCCAGGCAATACTTCGCTGAACGGCCAGTTGGGGCATCGCGATCAGGATCCGCTGATCAAAGGTGCCGATACTGATTTCCCCGAACCGGGTGAGAATCCCGAACACACCGGCGAACCGGAAAAGCGCAAGAAGGGGGATGAAGTAGCGTGAGCCGCGGACGATTAATGTAAATGAGAAGCCCTCCTGCGGGAGGGCTTAATTTTGCGAACTGCTCTCGGTAACAAGCGTACTAGCGCAATTCTTCCATCACCTGTTCGAGCACTTCGCGTCCAGGACGAACCACCGATTCCGGCAAAGTCGTAAGCGGATTATCAGTCATATTCAGCATTTCGATAAAGTTCGGGGCCTGCGTGTTCACGTAAAAAACTCCCGTTAGTACCTCGCCCTTGGCATGGCCTTCTGCCAGTCGCTTCACGGCAAGGATCTTGTCGGTCGCATCGTAGTCTTCCTCGAGCTTGCGCAGTCGCAGCCGGGAACCGTCATGCATGGTGACCTCTACCGTGGTGCCGGGATCGTATTCCACGTTGATTTCTTCGAACACCGGCACGAAATTGATGTCCTGCAGCGGCTCCTCATGATCTTTCATGTACTTGTACGATTTGGTGGAGCCCTCGTGATCATTAAAAGTCACGCAGGGTGAAACTATGTCGAGCATTACGGTGCCGTTGTGAGCGACGGCCGCCTTCAACATGCTGTGAAGTTGCCGCTTGTCGCCGGAAAACGAACGTCCCACAAACGTCGCACCCAATTGAATGGCGAGGACACAGGTGTCAATCGGAGGCAGATCGTTGATCACGCCTGTCTTCAGCTTCGAGCCGAGGTCAGCTGTCGCCGAGAATTGGCCTTTGGTGAGACCGTAAACGCCGTTGTCTTCGATGATGTAAATGATCGGGAGATTCCGCCGCATCAGGTGCACGAATTGCCCAATGCCGATCGATGCCGTGTCGCCATCGCCGCTGACGCCCAAGGCGATCAGATTGCGATTGGCCAGCATGGCGCCGGTCGCAACCGAGGGCATGCGTCCGTGCACAGCGTTAAAGCTGTGCGAACGGCTCATGAAATATGCTGGTGCCTTGGAGGAGCAGCCGATGCCGCTGGGCTTTATGACGCGCTCCGGTGACACTCCCATTTCGTACATGGCATCGATGATGCGTTCGGAGATCGCATTATGGCCGCAACCCGCGCACAGCGTCGTCTTGCCACCTTTGTATTCCGCGATGGACAGCCCGATTCGGTTAGTCTTCGGGACGGGCGTACTGGTCGGAGTTGTGGCCATACTACTTGCCCTCCATCATGATGATCTCATCGGTCACCGACCGCGCATCGAGTGGCAGCCCATGAATATGAGAAATACTATGCAGACGCGTGACCAGTTCAGGTCGCACATCGAGCTTTAACAAAGTGAGCATCTGCGCATCCCGGTTCTGCTCGACGAGGTAAACGCGCTCGTGTTGCTCCACAAACCCGTGCACCTCGCGTGGGAACGGATAGGCACGCAAACGCAGATAATCAGTCTCGACTTTATATTCTTTGCGCAACTGGTCGCGGCTTTCGAGAATTGCCCAGTGCGATGTCCCATAGGCGATGATGCCGATCTTTGACTTCCCGTTCGAAATGAGTACTGGACGCGGCACGAAAGAACGCGCCGTCTCAAATTTCCGATTAAGCCGCTCCATATTCTTTTCGAAATCGTCGGGCCGCTCGCTGTACTGTGATCTCTCGTTGTGTCCGCTCCCCCGCGCGAAGTAAGCCGCGGCGGGATGATCGGTTCCCGGCAGCGTGCGGTATCCGATGCCATCACCGTCCACGTCTTTGTAGCGCGCAAACCCTCCCAGGCGCTCAAGATCTTCCTTGCTGAGCACCTTGCCGCGCTTGATCGGCTTTTCGGGATAAGGAAACGGATCTGCCATCCAGTTATTCATCCCGAGATCGAGATCTGACATCACGAAAACTGGAGTTTGAAAGTGCTCCGCCAGTTCAAAGGCGTCCTGCGCCATGGTGAAGCACTCTTCCGCCGAGCATGGGATCAAGAGAATATTCTTGGTATCTCCGTGGCTAAGGAATGCGATCGATAGAATGTCGCCTTGCGAGGTTCGCGTCGGCAGGCCGGTTGAAGGTCCTACTCGCTGGATATCCCAAATCACCGCTGGTACCTCAACGTAGTAAGCCAAACCGGCAAATTCAGCCATCAGCGAAATTCCCGGCCCCGCCGTGGCCGTCATGGCACGAGCTCCCGCCCAGCCCGCACCGATCACCATACCAATGGCGGCTAATTCATCTTCTGCTTGCACTATGGCGAAAGTCGCTTTGCCGTCAGGACCTATACGGAACCTCTTCATGTATTCGATCATCGTCTCCACCAGCGACGAGGAAGGCGTGATCGGATACCAGGTCACCACCGTACAACCGGCAAACATGCAGCCCAGGGCGGCGGCCGAGTTGCCGTCAATGATGATCTTCCCTGTCGTTTTATCCATGCGCTGGATGTGGTAGGGATCGCGCTTGAGAAGATTCGCAGCCGCATAATCGTAGCCCGCCTGCACCGCAGCCAGATTCAACTTCGCGGCCTTCACTTTCTTGGCGAACTGTTTGCGGATCGCCTTCTCCACCTCAGCCATATCTATGTCGAGCAACTTGGCGACGACGCCCACATAGATCATGTTTTTTACCAGCTTGCGCAGCTTGGCCTCAGGACAGACGGGGGCCACCAGTTTGTCGTAGGGAACCGAATAAAACACCAGATCATTACGAAGCGTGCGCAGGTTCAGCGGTTCGTCGTAAAGCGCGACTGCGCCCGCCGCCAGCGACATGACGTCTTCCCGCGCCGTCTCCGGATTCATAGCCACCAGGAAATCGATTTCCTTCTTGCGGGCGATGTAACCGTCTTTATTAGCCCGGATCGTGTACCAGGTCGGCAGCCCGGCAATGTTTGAGGGGAAAAGATTCTTACCGGAAACTGGCACACCCATCTGGAAAATACTGCGCAGCAGCACTGTGTTGGAACTTTGTGATCCCGAACCGTTCACCGTCCCGACCTGAATGCTCATGTCGTTGACGACGCGTTTCCGCTCCAGACTCCCAGAGTCTTCATGGAGCGCTACATCCGTCGTGGCCATTACAATTCCTTCCCTTTAAGAGAGCAGTAACGCCTGCCCAGATTTCTCATGATGTGGCGGAGTGAAACTATTTATTATACGGCACACAGCGGTAATAAGGAGAGCGCCCAAAGGCCTATCCCACGCCGGATGTACCTAGTTTAGAACGTTTCAACCGCAGGAAGATACCCGGTAGAGATCAGACTTCCGCGTGGAAGAACTGGGCCATGTTGCGGAATTTATTATATCGTGACGCGAGCAATTCACGGGTCGGTACGCCCTTAAGTTCGCCATAATGGCGTTGCAGGGCGGCATCGAGTAGCGCCGCTGAAGCTTCGTGGTCGTTGTGAGCTCCCCCCTCCGGTTCCTCCACCACTCCATCGATGCAGCCGAGCTCACCCAGATCGCTGGCGGTAATCTTAAGGGCCTGCGCGGCAAGATCTTTCTTGGTTGCATCTCTCCACATAATCGAAGCGCAACCTTCTGGCGAGATTACCGAATAAATTGCGTTCTCCATCATCAATACACGATCCGCGACGGCAATCGCCAGGGCTCCGCCGCTGCCGCCCTCGCCAGTGATGACCGTGATAATCGGAATCTCCAGACGAACCATTTCGCGCAGGTTGCGGGCGATGGCCTCTGCCTGGCCGCGCTCTTCCGCCCCCAGACCGGGATATGCGCCCGGAGTATCCACAAAGGTAAACAACGGACGCTGAAACTTGGCCGCGATTTTCATGGCGCGCAGCGCTTTCCGGTAACCCTCGGGATTAGGCATGCCGAAATTGCGATAAACCTTCTGCTTGGTGTCCCGGGCCTTCTGATGTCCTACGATCATCACATCTTCGCCATGAAAACGAGCCATGCCGCAAATAATGGCCGGATCATCGCCAAAGCCGCGATCGCCGTGAATTTCACTCCAGTCGGTGAAAATGCGCTCCACGTAATCTAACGTGTAAGGACGTTGCGGATGGCGGGCCAGTTCGGTTTTTTCCCAGGCATTCAGGTGGGCCGAGACTTCCCTCCGCAAGGCATTCACCCGCTCATGCAATTGATGAATTTCCTGGCGGGTCTCCTCATCCTGCCCGGCTGCCGATTCGAGGTGGGTAATCTGCTTTTCGATCTTCTGTAATTCCTGCCGCGCTCTCAATCCGGATTCCATTTTGCTGGCGTCACCATTCTTTGCCGACCAATGCGCCTCTACCATCGACAGGAGGAAGTCGGCCCCGATCACCGTTTCTCTGCCATTGGCCGCTGCCATCGCAGCCGCCGCTCGGGCGCTCATACGCCTTCTCCTTGAAACTTTCATTGGAGGCAGATTTCAATTGATGATGCGCACGCTGCCCCTGCCGCAGAGTTCTTCCACGCGCGCAATAAAGTTACGATCTGGTTGGACATTATAGCCTTCTGCTTCCATCACTACCATGAAATCACCCTGGCGCTCCACGTCGAACAACACCTTGGCTTCGCCTTTGCGGTCGGCGAATAGACTATGCAAGGCGTCCACGGTAGACTCCGACGCGCTCTCCAACGGTACCCGAATTCGCAAGGATCGTGGCAGAGGAGCTCTGGCCTCTTCCAGCGCAGTAATTTCACTGACCGTGAGCTTGGGGTTAGCGCCCTCTTCAATCCGTATGCCGCCACGGATCAGCACCGGCACCTCGAGTTTCACCTTTTCCTGCAACCGCTTATAAGCCTCTGGGAACACCAGCATATCAACTGAGCCGGTGCGATCCTCAAACGTTCCCTGGGCGTAGAAATCGCCCCGTTTTGATTTAAGAACGCGAAGATTGCTGATAATTCCCCCGGCACAAATCTCATCTTTTCCTGTGGAAGACTTCATGGACGCAATATCCTCGGTAGAGAGCGCGTTGAAGTCCCTCAATTTATCCAGATACTTTTCTAGTGGGTGGCCGGTAATAAAGAAGCCGAGGATTTCCTTCTCCGCCGCAAGGCGCGTGTGTTCATCCCAGTCCGGCACGCTCGGAAGCTGCTCATTTCGGTTATGCGCTTCGTCCTCTTGGAACACTCCAAACAACCCGTGCTGACCGGATTCGGTATCTCGCTGTGTTTTCTGGGCGCGCTCGATTGCCCGGTCGATCACTGCCATCAATTGCGACCGCCGGCCGAGAGGATCCATAGCCCCGCTCTTGATGAGTGACTCCAGCACGCGCTTGTTGAGCAGGCGCAGATCAACTTTTTCGCAGAATTCAAAAATTGAGCGGTAACTTCCCTGTTCCTTGCGGCCGGCGATAATCGATTCGATGGCGTTACGCCCCACATTTTTCACCGCGGCTAATCCGAAACGGATGGCATTGCCGTGAGGTGTAAAGTTGGCATCGCTCACATTGATGTCCGGAGGCTCCACCGCGATTCCCATCTCGCGGCACTCGTTGATGTATTTCACTACATCGTCGGTATTGCCGGTGACTGAAGTCAGGAGCGCAGCCATGAATTCGAAGGGATAACGCGTCTTCAAATACGCAGTGTGGTAGGCCAACAGCGCATAAGCAGCGGAATGTGATTTATTAAATCCGTAGCCGGCGAACTGCGCCATCAGATCGAAAATCCTTTCGATTTTCTTGGGCGGAAATCCGCGCTGCACCGCGCCACTGACAAAGCGTTCCCGTTGCGCCGCCATTTCCGATGCAATCTTCTTGCCCATGGCGCGGCGAAGCAGATCAGCTTCTCCCAGCGAATAGCCCGCCAGCCGATTGGCAATCTGCATGACTTGCTCCTGGTAGACGATGACGCCCAGGGTTTCCTGCAGCATCTCCTTCAATTCAGGAAGCTCGTATTCGATCTTCTTACGCCCATGCTTGCGGTCGATGAAATCGTCGATCATTCCGCCTTGAATTGGCCCCGGACGATAGAGTGCGTTCAACGCGGTGAGGTCTTCAATGGAATTCGGCTGGTAGCGGCGCAGCACATCGCGCATTCCGTGCGATTCAAACTGGAAAACCCCGGACGTCAGTCCCCTATAGAACACCATTTCATAGGTCTCTTTGTCCTCCAGCGGAATACTTTCCAGCGCGATGCTTTCACCCCGCGTCTGCGCGATCAGTTTTAGGGTGTCGTCCAAAATTGTGAGCGTAGTCAACCCGAGGAAGTCCATCTTCAGCAGGCCCAGCTTTTCAATAGCGAGCATGTCAAAGGCGGTTACGATTTCAGCATTCTTGGTTTTGTGCAGTGGAACCAGATCGGTAAGCGGGCGCGGCGATATAACCACCCCTGCCGCGTGTACTCCGGCATTCCGCACCAGTCCCTCCAGCTTTTTCGCGGTGTCGATGAGCTGTCGGATCTGGCCGTCTTTCTCGTACGCCTCCTGCAGCTGCGCCGAATCATGGACCGCCTGCTCGATCTTGATGTTAAGTTGGTTGGGCACCATCTTGGCGATGCGGTCCACGTCGCTGTACGGGATATCCATGGCGCGGCCTACATCTTTAATCGCCGCCTTGGCCGCCATGGTGCCGAAGGTGATAATTTGCGCGACATTTTCCCGCCCATACGTCCGGGTCACATAGTCGATGACCTCGCCGCGGCGATTCATACAGAAGTCAATGTCAATGTCAGGCATGGAAACGCGTTCGGGATTAAGGAACCGCTCAAACAGTAGCTCGTGCTGCAAGGGATCAAGGTCGGTGATCCCCATTGAATACGAGACCAGAGAGCCTGCCGCCGATCCCCTACCCGGTCCCACTGGAATTTCTTTCTCTTTGGCATAGCGAATGAAGTCCCAGACAATCAGGAAATATCCTGAAAACTGCATTTGCTGGATAATGCCCAGCTCGCGCGCTAGACGTTGCTCGTACTCCGCAATGCTGTGCTTCAGGCGTCCTGCTCGTTCAAGTCCACGGACTGACTCCATCCGCCTCGCGAAACCTTCGCGGGTGACATGTTCAAAATAGCTGTCCAACGTGAATCCATGCGGCACGTCGAAATGCGGGAATGGATTGCTCACTTTCTCCAGACGCATGTTGCAGCGTTCAGCAATTGCCAGTGTCCGTGACAGCACGTCGGGTGAGTCTTTGAAGACGCGGGCCATCTCCTCATGACTTTTCACGAAGAATTGTGTGCCCTCGAACTTCATCCGATTGGTGTCCTGGATGGACTTCCCAGTCTGTATGCATAGCATTACGTCCTGAGCATGAGCATCGTCTTCGCACAGATAATGGCTGTCATTAGTAGCTACCAGCGGCAGCCCAAGATCCTTTTCCAGACGGAACAGATCGGAGTGGATCCGGTGCTCCATCTCCAGCCCCTGATCCTGTATTTCGAGATAAAAGTTTCCCCTGCCAAACATGTCCCCGAATCCAGCCGCCGCTTCGCGCGCTGCCGCGTACTTCCCTTCCATCAGACGTTCAGCCACTTCGCCTTTCAAGCAGCCTGAAAGACCGATCAGCCCTCGCGAATGTTCTGCCAGAAATTTCTTGCTCACCCGCGGCTTGTAGTAGAAGCCGTGCAGCGATGCCTCGGATGTAATCTTGACCAGATTGCGATAGCCCTCCTCGTTTTCCGCCAGCACCAGAAGATGGTTATAGGTGTCGTTGTCAGGAGGCGTGCGCTCAATGTTGTGATCGTCTTTCTTGCAGATGTAAAGCTCGCAGCCGACGATTGGTTTGATCCCAGCTTTGTGGGCGGCATTTACGAAACTGACCGCGCCAAAAATATTGCCGTGGTCCGTCATGGCTACCGCCGGCATGCCCAGTTCTTTGACGCGATCGACAAGCTTCTCTACGTCACAGGCCCCGTCAAGCATCGAATAATCGGTGTGAAGATGGAGGTGGACAAATTGGGACATGATTGGGTCGATTCTTTTTACGCTGACCTCATTTTATCGGCTGCCGGGCTGTGCGTAACGCCGCCAATTGGTGCATATCTCTTCTGGCCACGGCTGCACCGAGCTAAAAGAGGTAAGACTAACTTTCTGGAACTTGTTTTAGTTATGCGTCGCTAATGCGCTGGCAAGCGGAATTCCACTCCTCGTTCATCATTCAATTTGCTGGTGGCTGGAACATCGAGTTCGGCTAATGGTATTTTTCTCGCCCGCCTCTCGCTGAAGATCCACAGCGTCGGCCCGACGATGGCGTAGTTCTTCACTTCCGCAATGTGTTTGTCGCGGAATACCAGTACCGTGGGACGAAGCGGCTCCGTATTCTGGGCTTGCAATTGCGGTGGGGGAGACGGGCTCTGGCGGTTCGCTTGCTCGTCCCGCAAGCGCTCAACTTCCTCAGTGAGCCGATCTACTTCGCGCACGAGTTCGCGTTGTTGATCGTAAGCCGCGGCCGAATCATTAGCTGTATAAGACTGACTGATAACTGGATACGGGTAACCGCCATAAACTACTGGCACAAAGAAGGGCTGCGTAAAGAAAAAGGAAGACCGGAAAAAGCGGCGCTGAAAAAAGAATGGGTTCGAAGTGAAAAAAACATTGAACCTTGGATTGTGGCCGAACGCAAGCCCCCCGCCGACAAACACCGGCCTGCGGACAGCAAAGCCGGATCTAACTGGGGGACCCATAACCCGCGGACCGGAGCGCATCTGCGCCCACACGGGCGGCACGTTTAACGCCAGGACGAACGTCGCGATAAATGCTAAGCGACGCATGTAAGCATTATAGCTCCGGAGCGCGGGAGCTTAACCACGAATCATTTCTAAGATTTTCTGGAAGTTTGAGACTCGCCTGGAACTCCTGGCCGCGCCTATTTCCGCTTCTTCTTCTTGTTCGCCTTGCCTGTGTGCTTTTTTGGCTTGTTGGCCTTACTTGCCAGCTTCTTGCGATCTTTGCCCGGTTTTGCGGATTCCAGTTTCGGAGCTGCCTTCTGCGCTGGTGGCGGTGGAACAGTGGCTGCGCTCTTCCCTTTCTTCTTGCCGCCCGTCGCAGCCGCAACCACGGTCGGGTTCGCCGTGCCCGCCGCGGCAGCCTTGGCAGCCCGTCCGCGCTTGGGTGGAGGCGGGGGTGGAGGCGGGGGTGGCGGCGCGAATGGTTTCAGGAATTTCAAGGTTTCGGTTCGCGAACGCAATTTGCCGTCCAGCAGCAGCATGAACACATCGCTCGCGATCTTCGGGTATTCAGGCAGTTGCGGCGTGATGTGCAACTCGGTCATTTCTGGCAGTGGAATCTTCTGCTGCACTTGCCGCCACTTAGTGAAAAAGTTCTTTATCTTTTGTACGACTGCCTGTTGTCGTGCGGTCACTGAGAGGAATAACACCATCTCGGGTCGCGCTTCCGATAATAGTTTCCAAGTGCGCGACGGAGTCGCCGCTTCCTTCCCGCTCAACCTCTTGGCCAGTTGCTTGGCATCTTCCTCAAGCTGCCGCCATCCCTCAACCAGATCTTTGCGCGGAATCCGCTTGCGCATGTCGGTGATATCTTTGTCGGCCAGGCGTGCCGTGAGAAAGTGCATGACGGCCGGCGAGGGATCGGGTGTGTAGCCGAGTTCGTTCATTTGCTGGCGCATTTTCATCAACTGGCTCAACCCCGCGCTGTCCACCTTGGCGGTTGTCCAGTGCGGGTTCAGCACCTTCAACCAGCCTTCCTTCTCCAGCACGCGGACAATGTGGAGCGGGTCCTCTTCGTACGCGAGCTGCTCGATCTCCGACCCGATTCCCTTGTCCGTGATGTACTCGATGTATTTGTTTTCCTTAGCAGACTCGAAGCGTTGCTGAGTCCGTTCCTCAAGCGGCCAATGGAAACGCGCCGCAAAACGGCTGGCGCGAATCAGGCGAGACGGATCCTCCACGAAGGCGTAGTTGTGCAGCACGCGGAGCAACTTGGCCTCAATATCGGCCGCACCATTGAAGGGGTCCATTAATAGACCCCGCGAGCCGGGGTTTAGCGATAACGCCATGGCGTTGATGGTGAAGTCGCGACGCCGCAAGTCTTCAATAATTGTGGCCGGAGAGATGGCAGGCGGCTTACCTGCTTTCTCATATCGCTCGGTACGAGCCATGCTGATTTCCGCGCGCACGTTTCCCGGCAAAACCAGGTGAAGCGCCTTGACATCATCGTCGGCGTACCCAACCCTGGCACCGGCGCGCTCCAGTTCTTTTTGCAAGCGCAGCGGATTACCCTGCACGGTGAAATCAAGATCGCGGATCTGAAACCCACTGATGATGTCGCGGATGGCGCCGCCGGTGAGGTAAACGTTCATCCCGGCAGCCCGGGCGACGTCTTGAACCAGGGTGACGCCCTTTTGCTGGTCCGGCGTCAGCCGGATTTCCATGGTGTAGATGTAATCGGCCATGCGTTTCTAAATGTGACGCCCCTTGGCCCGCGGAACCGCACCTATCCACAGGATTTCCACAGGCTTCTGCCGGGGAAAATCCGCGGCTGCAGCCACCCCGATGTAAGTGACTCTATACAGTGGGCTTAGACTTCCTGCGATGGGTTGCGGCAAGCTACAGAAAATAACACAACGTTTACATTTTGGCTACAGGGAACGCGCAGGCCACCTGCTTTGCCCTGAAAAGTGCGAGAATCCGGACATGCGACCATGCCAACTGTCGGTCCCGCTTTGGCTTTGAAAACGAATCCATGCCCTCAACTCACAAGAAAGTGATTGTCCGCAAGATGGACCGGGATTCTGTGTCCGGGTACGTAGCTCCCTCTAACTATGTACATGAAGGTAAGCTTGAACTACTGAACACAGCTGGCAACGTGGTCGCGATCGACCTCAAGGACATCAAGGGCGTTTACTTCGTGCGCGAATTCAGCGACTCCGAATCGCTCACTCGAAAAACTTTCACCAGCCGCCCGCGCACCGAGGGTCTGTGGGTGCGTTTGAAATTCAAAGACAATGAGGTCCTCGAAGGCATGATGCCCAACGACCTTACTCAGGCGATTACTGAGGGCTTTCTGATCAATCCACCTGACCTGCGATCCAATACCCAGCGAATCTTCGTTCCTCGCAGCGCGCTTGCGTCCCTAAGTGTGCTGGCGGTAATTGGTGGCACCCACCGTCGGCGTAAGACTGCTGCCGATGTGCGCCAGGTGCCATTGTTCGGGGAATAAGCTGATCGTTCTGTCTCCGCTCTTGTCTGCTCATCATAGCTCTGGCAGATGTAGAATGCCTGCTGCTCCGGAGTCCCCTAGATTCAGGACCCCGGATGAGGAGGATAGCCATGGCAACAGACATCAGGGACATCTCTCGTCGCGTATTCGAAGAAATATGGAACAACAAGAATCTCAATGCTGCCGATGAAGTCATTGCAAGCGACTACGTGCACCACGACGCTCAGTCCCCACCCGTTCCCGATGGAATCGACGGATACAAAGAATTTGTCAGCCATTACCTGAATGCATTTCCGGACCTCCGCTTGACAATTGAAGATCAGATTTCGGATGGACAAACAATTGTGAGTCGCTGGACAGCTACCGGCACGCATAACGGAGACCTGCCTGGTATACCCCGACCCGGCCGGCGTTTTTCAGTTACTGGAATGACCATTGCGCGGATAAGAAACGGAAAATTCGTTGAGAGCTGGGGCAATTGGGACACTCTCCGATTGATGCAGCAACTGGGAGTGGTACCTGCCGAAGCTAAGGGCCGAGCTGCAGAGAAACTTGCGTCATGCGCGGCTGGTCAGGGGTCCCGGCCAGCTGCGTCTTCCCTGAATTCTCGAAGCAATCCTTCGCTTATTGCCACGTGAGTACATGCAGCGTGCAATGCCTTCCAGAGATGAGACACAAACAGTGTCCCCATCCAGTTGCCGCTACCCGACCTCGCTGTGCAAGATTCTTCATCTTGACAACTTACTTTCTTCCGTTCAGACTTCGCCACGCTGATCTGGACCTTTGGTTCACTCCCCCTTTGAACCGACTTGGCTTTTGAAGCCCGCATTCCCAAATTTTTTTTGTTAGGCGAGTTCGCACTGATGCGACTTGTACGCCCGTCGCGAAGGTCGGGTTGCATGTCTATCGTTAGACGATACATTTCTGTCCCCGGGAGGATGTCTATGAAACGCACTCTGGTATACGTCAGTCTCGCTCTGCTCTGTGTTGCGGGTCTTTTCGCGTGGCAACGCGTCACGCCAGCGCCGGCGGCAGGTTCGAAACTTGCCGGTGCCCGCGCCGTCGCGGTTACGCCTGCCGCAGCACAGGTGAATGCTGTCTACGGTTCTCTGCCGTAAGCTTTGAGGCGAACCGCGGACAGACTGATAGCCGCGTGCAATTCTTGTCCCGGGGCAACGGCTACAATCTGTTCCTGACGCCGAGCGAGGCCGTACTTTCGCTGACTCCGCCGACGGCGCCGGCCAGGGCCAAATCCGCTGTAGTGCGCATGCGGCTCGTGGGCGCCAACCCTTCGCCGGAAGTAACTGGAGCGGAGGAACTCGCCGGCAAGAGCGCTTACTTCATCGGCGGCGATCCCAGCCGCTGGCATGCTGATATCCCGAATTACGCCAGAGTCCAGTATCGCGACGTATTTCCAGGCGTCGACCTTGTCTACTACGGCCATCAGGGCCGCCTCGAGTATGACTTTGTACTTGCCCCGGGCGCTGACCCCAGTCGCATCCGCTTAGCCTTCAGGGGTGCGCAAAAGCTGCGTCTCGAAAAAGGCGACGTCGTACTGAACATTCCCGGAGGCGACGTACGCTTGCACCAGCCACTGCTGTATCAAGAACGCGCCGGTCAAAAGATCCCAGTCGACGGGCGTTTTATTCTGGCAAGTTCGCGCGAAGTAACGTTTCAGGTGGGTGCCTATGATAAAAGCGCCGCCTTGGTGATCGATCCCAGTCTGGCCTACTCCACCTACCTGGGTGGAAGCAACCTCGAGAAAGCGTTGGGTATTGCCGCTGACAGTAAAGGCAATGCCTACGTCACCGGCTCTTCCGCGTCGGCTAATTTTCCAACCACCGCAGGTGCGTTGCAGACGAAAACACGCAGTACCGACACAACCGCTTTCGTAGCCAAGCTGAATGCTGCTGGCACAGCCCTGATGTACTCCACCTATTTGGGGGGCAGTAACAGTGATCTCGGTCGCGCGATCGCGGTGAATGAAAAGGGCGAAGCCTTCGTAGCGGGCGCCACGTACTCGTCAGACTTTCCAACTACAGCCGGGGCAGTACAGCGCATGTCTGGCGGCGGCCGTGACGCGTTTGTTGCCAGGTTGAGCGCCGATGGCTCCCACCTGCTCTATGCCACTTACCTGGGAGGCAGCGGAGATGAAGAAGCCCGCGGGCTCGCCCTGAACGCGGCCGGCGAAGCTCACGTTGCTGGTGTCACCCAATCTGCCAACTTCCCTCG
>Ga0209805_1001458_pt1 | contig 14288 bp, 11 predicted proteins | sample GraSoiAngelo_148_FD_185905 | JGI IMG/M metagenome (GOLD analysis project Ga0209805, IMG submission 185905) | Grasslands soil microbial communities from the Angelo Coastal Reserve, California, USA - 14_1009_09_20cm (SPAdes) (version 2) | ecosystem: Environmental > Terrestrial > Soil > Grasslands ... | reverse complement strand
TGATCGCTTTGCGCACGGTCGACGGCTCTTGAGGCGATGGCATTCTGTGCCAGTTGCTCGGAGGCGTGGACGCTACCTTCTTAAGCTTAGATCGCGAACTGGGCGAAGAACGGGGCCCGGCGGTTACCAAACGATCTAAGCAACGCCGCACTGCCAAGATGATCCGGCAACTACGAAGCCTCGGCTATCGGATCGAACCACCCAATCCTCAACCCAGCCAAGCACAAGCGCGAAGTACTGACGTTTACCAGGCGCAAGGGCCCATGAAACGCGGAGACCGCACACCGGACTGTCCTATACTTTCCCGAAGTGGCGTGTAATATGCGGCTTCCACGACATTCTCCCCAGGGCTTGGTAACCGGGGAAAAAGCTGCGGAATATTCATTCGGGCGTGAACTTTTTCTCGCGATTTCCCGACATTCTAGATGAAGGAAAGCTGGATGGCTGATGATCGCGAGCTTTGGGAGCGAATCTGCCGGGGAGACATTAGTGCGTTTGAAGGCTTCTACCGGGAAAATGCACCGCGTCTCCAGGCGTTTCTAGGGCAGCTCCTCTCAACTCCGCAAGCTGCGGAGGATGTGGCGCAAGAAACATTCCTGCAGCTCTTGAAGCGCCAGAACGGATTTCGCCCTGATACGTCGTTGCGAGCGTACTTGTTTGGAATCGCGAAGAGGCGAGCGGCGGAGTGGTGGCGGCAGCAGGACCCGACCGGGGAGGCCACCGGTGAGGGAACTGACCGACCCAAAGCGGAGACTTGCTCGCTGGTAGGGGATGCGTTTGCAAAACTCGATGCGGACCAGCGCTCGCTGCTGTGGTTGCGCGAGGTGGAAGGTCAATCCTATGCCCACCTGGCAGGAATCCTGGGAATTCCAGTGGGAACGGTACGGTCGCGGTTAGCTGCGGCGCGCCGGGAGTTGCGACAGATTTGGCACGACGGCCAGGTTATCAAGAAGGAGAGCAGATGAGATGTGAGGATGCAGAGGAGTTTGTATCAGGGTTGTGCGACGGCGAACGCATTCCCAGAGAAGCGGCCGAACACATCGGAGAGTGCGAGAAGTGTCGCACGTGGCTGCAGGACTACGCGATGCTCGGAGCGGAGCTACGGCGCACTGCGAGCCTGGATTCCCCCAAAAATGTTTCGGCAATTCAACATCTACTGACCTCAACAAAACGGGCCAAAGAAAAAAGAAGCTTCGAGGTTTGGTGGAAGAAAGGAGCAGAGGCGATGAGAATTCCTCGGTTTGCATTCGTTTTGATGCTTTTGCTCATTGTCGGGCTCAGTTCTGGTTTAGTGGTCGTCAGAGCGCGTTCAAACGCACAAGGGCCGGTCTTGCTGGTCACTTTGAAGTTACCGAACTCCGATTTGTCATGGCAATGTGCCTTGTCCATGAATGGGCAGCAGAACGGAGCTTGCTCGGGGGGGATGGACGTGAAAAAGCGCGGATTTCTGGAATTTGGCATCCAGTTTCTTGCGAGGCAGGGAGACAAAATCGCGCTGGGAATACGCCGTCAATTCTTGCCTCTCTCCCCGAATGGAGGCAGCTTCACCTTCTCCACAGCTGATTTGGAAAACTTGCCGATTGAACAGTACGAACTGGAGCCGGGACAAAAACTCCAGATCGACATTGAAGGGCTGGGAAAGGCCGAACTAACCGGCGAACTGCTTGACCACATGCCAGTCTTACCCCTCGCGCCCTATGCGACTCTTGATCCGGCTCAGGACGAGCTGCGAATGATATCGCCGCTCCTCTTGCGGGGTCGGGAAGCCATCATTGACATGGACCACGGTAGCGCGACAGGCACAGGCAAAGATGGGGCGGTTTGGATCCACGCGCCTGGTGTTGGACGCTTGATTGTATCGGCGGAGAACTTTCCAGGTGCAGTAAAAGGCCAAGTGAGTCAGAGCCGAATCGATTTTGAGATTGGCGGGAAGCAATATCAGTTGTTAGCGGGCGCGCCGATTACAAGAGCGCAAGACGTCTGGGTTCAGTTCGACCGCAATTTCCAATCTTCGGAAAGCCCGGGAGGCGCGATTGGGTGGGCAAAGCTAGACTACCTGCTTGCCAAACAGGCAACTCCCGATTAGTCCGCTCGGGCACTTGCGTTTACCAAGCAGTTGCCAGCGCACTTGGAGCGCCTCGACTTCCGCAGGACAGCTATCTATCCTGTTTGTGCAGTTCCCAAGTTTTCATGCTTCCGTCTTCCTTGCTTTCCGTCGGGCGTAGCCTCTAATCGCACCACAAAGACAACCTTGCCATCACGTACATTGGTCTGCTCGACCGTGTATGGGTTTATCAATTTCACCGAAACCATCGTATGGGCCGGGTCGTCCTCGATCTGATAAAGTTTGCCATCGAATTTTGCATCGAGCCTTTCCCCCAAGGGAGTCTCAGCACTGAATCCTTGCGATGTGCACTTGTATGTGATGATCGTGCTGTTCGCCGATCAAAATCAACGATGACAACCAAATTCGAGTCCGTTGCGGACTACATCACCTTGGGGCGAAGGGTCACTTCGATCTCACGAACTTGATCGTGCCTTTGCCGTGAGAGCCGTGCTCGATGGTACCAGACATCGTGTTGCGGTCGATCGTGAGCACAACCTCGTCGAACGCCACTGTCCGCCCGGCCTGAGGCAACGTTTTAAGTATTAGTTTACCTTCCTTGAATTTTCCGCTGACCGGGATCGGATCGTTCTCGCTCGGCCCGACCCAGCCCGTCACTTCATCTCCGGTCTGCTTCAGCGATCCTAGCCCGTTGATGGTACCCTCCGCTGTCGTGATGGTGATGCGCCACCTTCCCGCGACGTCCGCGGCTACCGCCGTGATAGCCATCCGTGCCAGGCCGAACACACTCAACAACATTCTTCGACTCACCATGATTGTCTCCTCTAGTAAGGCGCTGCTCTGGCAGCAGCCTAGAGTTGGCGGCATTATGCCGAATCTCCGTTGCTGTGGCCCTTGTTCTTCTTGTCTGGCGCGACCGTTCGACCCACAGCTCTTCGTAAGTCCTGATGTCGCCTTACCGGACATGTGCCATTAGTAGTCTGTCGGGGGCACCGCCAGAAGATAAGCGCGGCCAACGTCGCTGATTTCTTTGACGCGCACAGTTGCGCCGGGCAAGAACTCCCAATGCTCGTCTTCCGGGTCATAGTTCTCCGTTGGAAGTAACTTGAAAAGACCATTCCCTAAGACAAGCGATTGCGTTGGTCGTGAGCAGGCGGTGCCTTCTTGGAGCAGACGTACGTATATTTCGACCACCTGATTACCCGAGTCCGACACGTTTACCTCCCAGGAAGAACTGTACAACAATCTCCCATCGGCGGGTTGTGCCCGGTAAGTGCCGTTCGCGGACAGCTGGTTTCGGGCCGATTCCACCTGTACGCGTACCGCGTTAACCAGGACGTGAGAAGTCTCCACGCCTTAACAGCGGTGGTAGACTGTCGAAAAGTAAATGGACATTTCTCGCCAATCCACTCGTTTTCTGTCGATGATCGTGCCGGCGATTTTGCTGAGTGGGTCTGCCGTCCTGCGCGGCCAGACGCGAGACGAGAATTGGAAGCGGTGCGGGGGGAACGATCCCGACCGAGCCATCGAAGCATGCTCGGCCCTCATCCAGTCTGGCCAGGATACGGGTATCAACCTGGCTGCGGTGTTCTACGACCGAGCTTTGGCATACGCGCACAAAGGCGATTATGACCTTGCAATCCAAGACTTATGACCAGGCCATCCGCCTTAATGCAAGTCTTGACAATGCGTTTTACGACCGTGCCATAGCGGACTATGACCAGGCCCTACGAATCAACCCAAGCTACGCCAGTGCCCTCTATAACCGGAGGCTGGCGTACGAGCGCAAGGGGGGATTACCTCCACGCGATGGCCGACTATGGACATTTCCTCCTGCTGAAATTTGGCATTTTAGGCATCGCGATCCGTCTTTGCATCCTGGCCATTGCGGTTGCGATTGTTTTGGGATTCAATTTCAAGTGATTTCGAAAGGGTCCTGTGATGGGCCAAAAATCGTAAACCGAGATTTTCCACGTTGACTTCTCGGGAACGGAAACAGACAGTTCCGATTTACCGGCTCGCAAGATTTTCTGGTTTTCAATTGCATCTCGTTGTTGAGAAAACGGCACAAAGACGATACTTGTGGCGTAAGTCCCGGGTCGCATAACCGGTAAAGTTCCTTGCCCCAAAATCAACTTGCACGCGAGTCCGACTAAGGAAGGAGTAACGGTACGTATCGATGGCCTAAAAATCTGAGCAGCTTGCAGAACCGGACGAAACGCACAGTTCCGCGAAATGGTGTTCGGCGTATTCAGAAATCGAAACTGAGACCGGCGGTAGGGGTGATGGGCAAACCTGGATTGGTTACCACCGTGGGCGGAACGGGCGGCGGGTTGATCTCCAAGAAGGAAAAGGTGGGATTACTGTGATTGGTGACGTTGAGGAGTTCGCCATAGAGGCTGATCCTCCCCTTGCGAAGCGACCAGGATTTATCCGCGCGCAAGTCGAGACGTTCATAAGGACCGAGGCGAATCAAGGGGAGACCGAAAAAAAAAGCCGTCGCAGGGAATCCCGAGCCGTAGAAAGCTTTGGCGCTCAAGCGCACGCTGGGAGTGAGACGATAGCTGCCAAAGATATTTGCAGTGTGGCGTTGGTCCTCCAAGGTGGGTCCATAGGGCTGGTCAAATCCAACGGAAAGGGGAGGTGGCGAAAGAACCTGGTAGGTACGGTATTTTGCGAAAGCGAGCGTGTAGCCGATCCATCCGGAAAGGCGGTTCTCGCTGCGGCGCTGGAGCAGGAACTGCAGCCCGCGGGAATAGTCTCTGCCACGAAGTGCTGAAGACCTAACAAGGATCGGCGGGGAAGTCAGAGTAGGGACCGAGTACACATCCGAGCGATTCTGATTTTGCCTGTCAAACGCCGCGACTCTGAAACGGGAGCGCTCACCCAGCCGTTGCTCGACGGCGAACAAGAAGTGAGACGAGGAAAGGGGCAAACTGCCGACGCCGACACCTGATCCGTCCAAGGTGATGACTTCAATGCCGCCGCGCACGGGAAGCTGAGCATAGTGTCCCCAGCCGGCTTCGAGCTGCGTGTTTTGAGCGAGACGCAATGTTAAAGAGGATTGGCCGCTGAAAGGTTGGACACGCAGAGTGTTCAACTTGCCCCAGCGGACGCCGCCTTGGAGCCGGAGGCGGTCTTTCCAAAGTTGCACAGACTGTTGAATGTAGGCGTCCTGGCGGAGATCGGAGAACTGGACCGGCGTCGGACCAGGATTGAAATCGTTCGAAAAGGACTGGCTAGGCCGGCGGAGAGAGTATCCAGACTGCAGGATAGCCTGACGGTCCCAGCTCCAGGTGAAGTTGGTCCCGTTGGACCATTCGAAGTCGCGCGACTTTTGAATCAATTGAGCGGCAGCGTTGTCCTGTTCGAAGCGCGTGGAGACGTAGGCGCCGTACACATCCAACACGAGATTGGAGGAAGGAGTCCAGCGCCAACCCAGTCGGCCGATGGCGAGGTCGTTGAGGCCCTTGCGGACTTCAGTTGGAGGAGAAGTTGGAGGAAGGTTCGGGTCATCAATGCTGAGGCGGCCACCGGTGACAAGGAAACTAAAGGTTTGCGCGGGCGTGAGATTGTAAGTGAGCTTGAGGTCGCCATCGTAAAAACCATCCTGGGAAAAGCGCGTACCTCCTACGAGGTTCACTAGATAGCCTATATAACTTTTGCGCGCGTCGACAAGCCAGGTTCCTTTGTGACTGCTTCCGAAACCGCCTTCGCCAAGGATTTCGCTGTAAGCGAGGCCTGCAGAACCATGGAAATGAGGCGCCTCCTGACTTCCGGCCCTGGTGCGGATGGCCAAGGCGGCACCGATGTCGTCCGCATAGCGAACCGGATAGGCCACGGGCAAGAGGCGGATGTCCTCGACATCGTTTCCCGTAAAGAGGCTAAGGTTCGGGGCGTCCGGAGTATCTGGAACAGTGTGAAGGACATTGGGCACAAAGACATCATCGACATACACACCGACTTGGGAAAAAGGAGCGCCCATCACGCTGAATTGAGCGTGAAAATCATTGTTCGCGGAAGGAGAGACGCCGGGGAGGGTCTGAAGAGAACGGAAAGGATCATCGGCCAGGACGGTAGCGGTCTGGCGGAGTTCGCTGCTGGTCAGGGTGAGGTCGCCCACGGCGGGCCAGTCCTGTGGTTCAAAAACATCACCACTCACCTCGACGCGTTCGGTGCGACGGAAGTTTTCGGGCGCGAGACTGATGGCGAACTCCTTTGCTTCCTCGGGTGATTCCAATTGAAAAGAGATCTGGAAGGAGCGGTACCCCACGCCGCTGACCTGGAGGACATAGCTCCCAGCAGGAAGCTGGGAGAGGTGAAACTTCCCGTCCGGGCCGGTAATTGTCGTTATGCTGCGTCCGAGAAGCGCGACCTGAATCTTAGCCAACGGCTCGCCGCCCTGGGCATTGGTGACGACGCCGCCAACGTCGGCTGGAAGAGCGGGAATGGCCAGGACAAGTGAGCTGAGGAGAAGCAGAAGAGCGAGTCTACAGAGCGAACAAATAGAGAACTGCCGGCCCGGAGACCGGTGAACGACGTTCAAATTAGACCGCACGACTCCCCGTTTCCCCCCTGGACCCGGCGAAGCATAAAAAACCACCAGTCCTTCGGAGACGGAAATCCGACAACGTCGCATTTTCCTTGGTTTCAAGAGAATCCCGTTTCATGAAAATAGAGAGTGTAGTCTCTGACCCCACGAGAAATGAAGCCGTTGTTTTCGGAAGGAACGGGCCTGCGAATCGCTCATACCTCATACGATGATGCATGTTCAATGGGAACGGTTCATTCAGCAACTCAAATGCTTGGCTGGCAAGGACACCATTTCAGTTGGCGACTTCCGACAGAGCACCCGGACGAAATGATTTTCCCGGCAGACTGCTTTTCCGATAAGGCTCTGTCAGTGTGCAGTTTTGCAGTCAACTCCCGATTAGCCCTCACTGCGTCTTCGACGCGTGGCTAGTGCCGGGAACTGGTCTGGGAAGATTTGTTGATTCAAAAGGACTTATCAACAAGTTTCTGAGGTAAGAAGCCCTGCCAGGTTGCGGCAGCTATTCACCTTTGATGGTGTAATCCGCCGGGACCTGGAACAAAGGGGGGTCGGGCTCTATCCGGTTCAAGTTCCTCATTCGCCTTTCCACGTCTCCGGTACGCTGATCGGAGGTCTTTACCAGAGGTCGGATGCCCATTTCTCGGGAATCCCAAAACTCAGACGCGACCTGGATAGGGCGATCGTTACCTTGCTCTCCTACCGGAATCGTCACGGTATCTCTCTTTCCAGTTACTATTGCAAGACACCTCCTATGATTTGCGTCCCTGGCCTAGCGTTTCGGCGACGCGATCAGGTCTTGACTGCTGCCTGGTCTGCTTGGAGGTGGAATCCTGCAGGGATGACTGTCGCGGCTGGACATTTACTTTTGAGTTCGTCGCGGGGTCATTTAGGCGGGTACGCGTGGCAGTCCCATTTTGCGGCGAAAGAAAGTACCCAATCCTGCTACCGGATCGAGTATCTGAATGAAGTTCGGTGATTCAGGGGCGTCCTTGCCCGCGGGAGTGGGTGCGTAGCTCTCGTACCGTATCCTGCCCAAAGAATCTCGATAGACAAGCACTTTGACAGTATTCTGAATATGGGTGCCGTCAGCCAGAGTCTGTGTGGTCTCGTTTTCTACGACCGCTGAAAACGGGCATCCGGTGACAGACGACCCCTGCGAAACCTGCACAGCCTTTTCAGCTGGAGGGCATGCGGATGGCTTTTGGGCATTCGCTGCGTCCTCCGCCAGAAGAAGGTCCACCCATGAGAACTACCTTGAAAAGAGTCTGCATCATGAGGCACCTCCCAGTCAGTTTCGGAGCATTCCCCGCAACGTCGGCGACTACTGATTAGGCCGACGGATTATTGAGTCTCGAATAGTCTCGAATATTAGGACGAAGCTGAAAGTAATCGCGTTGCCCTAGGGTTACGCTGGCCCTGATAGTCATGGCTTAAAATCCCGAATCGGCAAAAAGGGAAAGGTTGCGGCTAGTACTTGACGTAACCGATTGCTGCGTTAGAACGAAGCCGCTTGCGCGGCGGACGCTTCGCGTGCAATACTCCCCACATCATGCAGCATGACCGAGCACCTACGCTCACTTATTTCACTTACTGGATACTAGACGCCATTTTGTTTACTCTTCTATGACAAATTGAAATGCCATAGCGCCTAGCAAGCTAGAAGCCCGGTTTGCACGCGCCTGACTTCCGGCGTATCGCCGCCAGCTATGAATAGGTGTCCCACAGTCAATTCGCCCGGGATTTCCTCAAACAGATAGTTCAGATCGTTTCGCGACGCAATATTCGCGAGATAAGGTTGGTAGTTCTTCTCGGTGGCTGCCAGATCGAGGACCGTGATAACCAGCATCATAAGTAACGCTGTTAGATTAGAATGCGCAACATCTTCGACGCGGGCGGATTTGCAGCAAGCGATAACTTGGACCGTTCGCGTTTCCAGTGACTTTCAAAGAACCGACGGTCAGAATGTACGCATGTCGCGTAGACCTCCCAGATGGCACTTCGTCTTTTTGGTTATTGCTCTAAATTTGAGCTCGCAAGTCCGAGTGCAGGCTCAGAGCCCAGCTGACCTCATAGCTGATCTTCGAAGATCCTTCAAGAAACCACCGGATGACTGCCGAATCATGATGCGGTGGTGGTGGTTCGGTCCGTCTGTTACCCAAGCTGAACTCGAACGGGAGCTCCGCACAATGAAAGCCGGCGGGATCGGTGGCGTAGAGGTTCAGACGACGTACCCCCTTGAGCTTGACAACTCTCTCACCGGATTTCGCAACTATTCTTTTCTCTCGGAAGAGCACCTGGACGCGCTCCGTTTTGCTTCCGAGAAAGCGCATGAGCTGGGCCTGCGCTTTGATTTAACGCTTGGCAGCGGGTGGCCTTACGGTGGACCGACCGTCCCGGTTACGCTAGCAGCAGGGCGCCTGCGCGTCTTGGTAGTTTCCGTACCTGAAGGAGCAGGCTCCGTCACAGTGCCCGATATGGAAGGTGGAGACCAATTCATTGCAGCATTCTTGGTCGGCACGGTGCAAGGCAAGATCGTTACTGAAAATGTAGAACGTCTGTCCGATCCTCGCGATGGACGAATATTGCTGCCTCATTTCGAGGGGCCACACGCGGTACTGTTTTTCACTGCCAGCCGCACGGGGCAGCAGGTGAAGCGGCCTGCCATCGGCGCTGAAGGATTCGTGCTGGATCATTACGATCGCGCCGCCATACAGAACTACCTGCATGCGGTGGGTGACCGTCTTATGCAAGCTTTTGGATCGCATCCGCCCTATGCCATTTTCAGCGACAGCCTCGAAGTGTACGGATCCAACTGGACCAGCGACTTTCTCAAGGAGTTCCAGGCGCGGCGCGGGTACGACCTGATGCCGTACCTGCCAACCTTGATCGGCGAACCTGGTTCGGCCACGCGCGAAATCCGACACGATTGGGGCCGAACACTGACTGAGCTGGCAAACGAAAACTACCTCATGCCCCTTCGTAACTGGGCTTCCCAACATGGCACGCGCTTTCGTTCCCAGAATTACGGCACACCACCGCTGACGCTATCGAGCAATGCACTAGTTGACCTGCCGGAGGGCGAAGGCTGGCAATGGAAGGGCTTTTCGGCCGTGCGCTGGGCCGCTTCCGCTAATCATCTTTACGGTCGGCCAATCACGTCTTCGGAGACCTGGACGTGGTTGCATTCGCCCGTCTTCCGCGCGACGCCTCTGGACATGAAAGCCGCTGCCGATTCGTATTTTCTAGAAGGAAGTAATCAGTTGATTGGACACGGATGGCCGTATTCTCCTGAGTCGGCGGCCGAGCCGGGTTGGCGATTCTATGCGGCCGCCGTTTTCAACCAGCACAATCCATGGTGGCTGGTCATGCCGGACGTCGCACGCTACCTTCAACGAACAAGTTACTTGCTGCGTCAGGGAAAGGCGGCCGTCGATGTGGCCCTGCTGTTACCCACGGACGATGCGTGGGCGCGATTCACCGCTACAATCGACGGCACTGCATCGGCAACGGCTGGCCCCTTTCCGCCAGGGGCCAGCATCTCCGTCAATGAAGTCGAAGCGGCGCTGTTAGGAAAAAGAGTAATCCAACAAATTCTGGAAGCCGGCTTCAATGTTGATTTCATTGATGCCGAGGCAATCGATAAGATCGGGATACCTTATCCCGTTCTCGTTCTTCCTAACCTCGAGCATCTGCCGCTGACCACGTATCGCAAAATCGAAGGGTATGCCCGAAATGGCGGCGCAGTCATTGCAATCGGCAACTTGCCTCTGCGCGCTCCCGGGCTGAAGCAATCTGAGAGTGACTCCTCACTAGTCCTGCAGATCTCCCAAGAACTCTTCCGAGAGCCGGGCGCGCCCGGTCATTTCCTCGCGGACGAAGCTGATCTTGGCCAAACGCTCGCGCGAGTGATGAAACAAGACGTTTCGCTATCGCCGCCTGCTCCGGACATTGGCTTCGTTCATCGCAAGCGATATCTATTTTCTGGCTAACACCGCAAATCAGAGGGTCCGTACGCAGGGGGCCTTTCGCGTTTCCGCGGATCAAGCCGAACTCTGGGATCCGGTTTCCGGTGCGACACGAACTCTGAGTGCGGCTTCTGCGGTACAGCTCTCCTTCGAGCCGTATCAGTCTTGCATTCTCGTCTTTTACCACCAAGGGCTGGTCAGCAAGCGAACACAGATTTCCGCGGCTAAGCCCAACCCTCCGCTATCAGCACTCGATCTAGCATCGAATTGGTCCGTGACATTTTCTGGCTTGGGCCGCACCGTTAAAATGAAAACGCTGCACTCTTGGACTGACGATGCTGACACCAAGTACTACTCAGGGACCGCTGTCTATGAGAAAGAGCTGAAGGTGCCAGTGGCTCTGCTCAAGCCTGACATAAATCTCTATCTCGATTTTGGCCCTGGCACACCTATTCCAGTGACCACGGTGGCTTCCGATCTCGGAGCAGATGCTACCGGCTCTGGAACACCACGCATGCAAGCTTGGCTCGATAGTCCTGTGCGCGAAGGGGCTCTAATCTTCGTGGACAACAGATTAGTCGGCGCGGTGTGGCTCCCACCCTATCAAGTAGATGTAACTCAATACCTACATGCTGGCGACAACCAACTTAAAATCGTCGTAGGCAATCTCGCCATTAACGAGATGGCAGGCCGTGCCCTACCGAGCTACCGCTTGCTGAACGACCGCTATGGAGAACGCTTCCGCGCTCAAGATCTGACCAATCTTGAGCCTTTGCCTTCTGGGATTCTTGGAGACTTGCGATTAGTGCCCCGCGCCGCTCCATGAGGTTTAATTTCGGGGCAGGTCATTGGGGGGAGATCTGGGACGAGAACCCACTTGATGTCCGATAACCCCGCTCCCAGGCACTGTCCGGTGTCCTTATCATTGGGCGCCGTTAGATTTGCCATTAAGCGCAGGCTGGAAGTACCCTTCCCCTCAATACTGGCGGCTGGGACTCACCATGAGATACGAAAGGGCCCTCCAAGTCTCCTCCCATTTCCTTGGCAGTCCCTACCGCAAGTTGATTCATCCGAGGACAAGGCTCCATACGGCACTGCGACGCTGACAGAAGATCTTCGTGGACTAATGGATGCCTTGAACATCAAGAAGGGATCCCGCCTCGCCGGTATTCGCCGAAGCCGCCAAGCAACGCCACGCGTTCATGAAAGAAATGTTCGACAGGCAACTTGGCCATCGCCGGGGTTTCTCCACCCGACTCTTCCGGCGAAGTCCGAGGCGTTGCCATTTACCGCAGACTCCCCGATGAAACCTCGAAGCTCATCCAAGCAGACCCAGCCGTCACAGCCGGCATTGTCAAAAAACGAAGTGCACCCCTGGGCCACCGCCGCCGGCGTCCCCGCCCCGGCCAGCCTTGAAATAAAAAACGTGTCGTTCCGCGTTCCTGCGCTCCCGTCAAGAAGTGCTGAACTTCCTCAATAGATTCGGAAACATCCGTCTGTCTCAGGCCTTCTAACTGGCCATCAACAAGTTGGCAATTACTCGCGGTCAGATGAATAGAGACGTGGCGGTCTCGACTCCATACATGTGGCTCACAGTGCCCACTTGGGAGGTTATGCCGTTTACAGCTTTACCGGACGCGCGCAGAAACTACCGGCCCACGTTTACTCATCGGCGAGAACGCGCATCCGCTAAAGCTAACCTTTACCAGGAGCTGCGAAACTTATCGAACGATTCCTGCTGAAGTTTCGCCTTGCTCCCTGCCGGCAGTGTGAGCGTATCGTCGCCGGAGCTATTGGGTTTGTCCTACATCGTAATTCCTTCTTCAGGCAGACGAAAGATGGATGCCAAGGAAAAGAGAGACCTGCTAGTTTGCGTGCTTGCTTTATAATGCCGGCTTATGTGTCGCCGCCAACAAATCGATTTAGTAGCCCTCATTCATATATTGCTGTTATTTGTCGCTCCGTCCTCATTTGCCGCCTCTTCGTGGAATGGAGCCGTGATCGATGACACGGGAAGACCAGTGGCGGGCGCCGTCGTGAAGGTGCACGGAAAGCGCGGCGGTCCAGAGTATGCGGTCAGCACTTTGTCGGATGGCAAGTTTGTGATCCAGCGCATGGAGGCTGGTTCGTACGAGGTCACGGTCAGGTCTGCAGAAAAAGAGTGGAAGGCAGCCGTTCCGCTCGTCATCAAGGATGCTGGGCTGGACGTATTGCTGCAGATTGTGGCTTCCGGAGAAGTGTTGTTCAAGACTTCCGCGCAGGTCGCAGAGATGCGTTTGCAGGCCAGCGGAGGCGAGCAGCTGTCGAGTTCGGAGGTTTCCAGTCTGCCGCTGAATGCCAGAGATTTCAGCAAATTGCTTTTGCTCGCGGCTGGGACGATGACGGATGCGAATGGCGCGGCGAATTTCACGCAGCAATTTGCGGTCAATGGACAGCGCGGCGTGACGACCGTGTTTGCGACCGATGGTTTCGATACGACTGATCCGGAGATGGGTGGGGCGACGTTTTCCAACTTCAACGTGGATGCGATTCAGGAAGTGCAATCGAACTCTGGCGTGATGGCAGCCGAGATCGGACACGGCGCTGCGAGTTACACGAACGTGATCACGAAATTTGGCGTGACTCAAATCCACGGCAGCATGTTCGAGTTCCTGCGTAACGCTTCGCTCGATGCGCGGAACTATTTCGACTATCGAGATCCGACAGGCCGGCATCGCATTCCTCCTTTTATTCGAAACGAGTTTGGATTCACTAATGGCGGATCGGTCGTGCTGCCTGGGATCTACAACGGAAAAGACCGGACATTTTATTTCGGCGAGTACCAGGGATTTCGCCAGGTGCTTGGAACGACACAGGTCCTCCCGGTTCCGACTGAGGCAGAACGGCAGGGAATCGATACGACGACGTTTCCGGGAGATACATTAGCCGTTCCCGTCAGCGCGGAGGCTGCCGGTGTTTTGAATGGATATCCCATGCCGAATGAACCGAACGGACCATTCGGCGAGCGGACATACGCGGCGTCTTCGAAGGTGGTGACGCGGACCGATCAGTTCTCCATCCATGTCGATCACCGGATCTCGGACAAAGCGTCGCTGACGACGCGGTTCAGCCTGAACCAAGTGAGCGGACCGCTGACGAATCCCGACCAGACGGCGATCAATCCGACGTTCGGAGTGCTGTTCTTCGATCACCAGCGCAACTTTGGTGCGCACTACACGCGAACGATTTCGGCGCGCATGGCATCAGATACGTCGGTGAGCTATATACGAAGCACGCCTTTTTTTTCCCCGGGCAATCATACGCAGCCAGGAATCACTTTTGCTGACGGGCTGTATCAGCCCTATAACCAGCCTGCTGGATCGATTTTCGGGTCGTACAGCAATCTGTATCAGTTGAAGCAGGACTTCTCGTGGTCGCACGGAGCGCAGGTCTTCAAATGGGGCACGGAGATTCGCGTGAATCGCGATTCGACGATCTTCGGTGTGAATCCGAATGGACTGTATGAATTTGGGGGCGGCACGGCGTTTTCCCCTGTGAACATAACCTCCGCCAGCGGCACACACGACATACACGCCGGCGACCCGTTACCGGATGCGCTAACGGGGCTGCTGACGGGAACGCCGTATTCGTACAACATCATGGTCCCCGCTGACATTACTCCAGTAGGAGGCAAGTTCAATGAGGCAGGAGTGCGGCGCGAAGCTTA
>Ga0209805_1001455_pt1 | contig 14305 bp, 13 predicted proteins | sample GraSoiAngelo_148_FD_185905 | JGI IMG/M metagenome (GOLD analysis project Ga0209805, IMG submission 185905) | Grasslands soil microbial communities from the Angelo Coastal Reserve, California, USA - 14_1009_09_20cm (SPAdes) (version 2) | ecosystem: Environmental > Terrestrial > Soil > Grasslands ... | reverse complement strand
GACTGACTCCAAGGATCCGCTATCGGGATCGTTTGCGCGAGGCGGGCGGTTCAGGTGAACCGCCCCTACCTGTTGCAATTCCTCTTCCACATCGCCTGCGATGTAGGTTTCTTTCTCGGTAGCATCTTCTTTTGCGGCCGCGATGGCGAACTTGTCCCAATCGATTCCGACAACACGCTTAAACTTGTTGAGCAATGCTTTGGCGAAGAATCCTGCACCGCAGTAAGCATCGATAAGGAGATCCTGATTCGCCGGAACAAGATCGACAATCAAATCGCGCAATGCAGTTGCAACCTGATCATTGGTTTGAGAGAAAACACGCCGGCTCGAGAAAGTGCGCAGGGTGTAATGCCCATCGGGCGGATTTCGCTCCCGCAGTTCCGTCAGCGCTCGATTCACTTCGTCGCAGGAGATGGGGCACCGCTCGATGTCGATCAAGCGATGTGAATCGCGTCGAAAAAATCCGATCATCCCATTCTGTGCATGAACCGTGATGCGATTGCGATATTCGTACTGCTTTGGCGACGGGATGATGGGGCGCAGAGGAATATCTCTTAGCTTGCCGATTCGCTGGAGAACGTTGCGCACCTGGTGCCATTTAACCGCGAGCTGATGTTCGTAGTCGACGTGCTGGTACGCGCATCCGCCGCAGCGCCCAAAATAGGGGCACTCCGGTGTGACGCGATGCGGGGAGCTTTCCTTAACTTCGACCAACTCCGCCTCGGCAAATTGTTTTTTCTCGCGCACGATCTCCGCAGAAACGAGTTCGGCCTCAATGGTGTACGGAACGAAGATAGCCTTCCCTTGCTCGCGTCCGACCCCTTTCCCGCCGAAGGCAATGTCTTCGATTTTCAGATCAACAATGCGCACACAAACATCTCGACCGAGCGAATCGCAAACGCCAATTCAATTCTGGTTTTGACATTCTTTCGTCATTCGTGCTTCGTCATTTCATTATGGCCTGGCGACTTCACGAACACGTCTTGCGTGGCAAAATCGATAACCGTACGCGCGGGCGGGTGACCGGTGAGATTTGGCTGGCCGGCATTGACGAGCCGCTGGTGTTGGAATTAGCAGGCGATTGCGCGCCCGACCTCGCCGGCTGCGAGTTGAGCTTTGAAAATCCGGACCCGGTCCCGATGACGACGAAACCGCCCGCTCCTCAACAGCGTGGCCCCGCTGGCGATATCACCGCCGCACGCAAAGTGCGCGTGTTCGACGTTTCCATTGAAGAAGCGCTGGCAATCTCCCGACGCGGCGAGATGCCACCCGAACACATGGCGAATGGGGTATATCTCGAGTGGTTCAGCGAACGCAGCGGCCGCGTGGTGATCGAAAGCGCAGATTATCGTCTGCAAATCTCCGAGCCAGCATGGCGTTATAGCAAAGAAGAAATTGCCGAGCGCGACCGCCGCATCGCTGAACAAGAAACGCCGTTTGCTATTGCGATTACCCAGGACGGCGAGACGCAAGAATGGGACGAAGTGCGGTATGAGCAATTTCTCCGTGAAAGCGATGCGCTGACAGAAAAATATGGGCGATTACTGGAGAAATATGCGGACCATCCCGATAGCGAACGGATTATCGCCCGTGAGATGGGATGGTCCTGGCTTGAGGAGGCACTCGATCGAGAGGACGAACAAGAGGACCAGCACGAGCAAGAACACGAGCATGAGGCGGAGGATTTGGAAGCGACGATCGACGAGGAAAAGGAAGACCAATCCGAGAACGATATTGAGGATTATGAATTGCCGCCGCCCGATCCGATGCGTGAAGGCATTGATTGGGTGCGTGACGAGCGCGGCCACATTTTGCACCCCATCGAGAAACGCGCCCATGATGCGTTGCATGGCCTCCTCGATGAGTTAAAGGCAGCAGAACATTTTCCCGAAGAAGAAGATGAGCAGATTGCCGATTTCGTCAGCGGTTTTATGACCCTTAGTGCAAAGCTTGCCGGCGCGTTAGGAGGAGTTGCACGCGGCGATGATTTCTTTGAACCGGGAATGGTGGTCGCGTGGCTCAAACGGATTCTGGAGATTTTGAACAAGACGATCGCAGCCGCGGACGCTACGAGAGTGAAGGACTTTCTTCCGGCAGACCGGCTTGCTTACTATCGGAGCGAGCTTTTTGCGATCCGCGAGGAAGTGTTGGAATTAATCAAAGAGCTGCGATCGCGCTAACCAGGCAGGGAGGTCGCGCCGTGATGTCCGGCATACCTTCCGAGGAACCGAAGCTAGTACGGATCCTGATCGTAATCCCGGACATAGGGATACTTTGATTCGTTGCCAATCTCAGGAGGAAATTCTGAATAGCCGGCGTGAATATACGGAATTTCCGGTGGCAGAATGGGGTAATAGCTGTCGCGCCAGATTGGAAAAGGCCAGGTCAGAATCTCAATGAGCCCCGCTACGTGTCGGGTAGCTGAACGCCCGACGCCACGGACCACACCGTAGCCAAACGCAGCGTTGTTGCCTTCCTCCTTGTTGACTTTGTTAATGTTCACAATGATTTCCGTCGGCGCCCATAGAAAGTTCGAGAAGCCGCGGCCGAGTTTCCGCGTTGGCCCATAGTCATTCGCAGGCGGGTCCTGAATGTCTCCAAGACAAATTCCGGCAAGGCCGACCACCAAGGATAAGACAGCCAGAGATTTCATGTGGCTCCAGCAAGTTAAACAAATACGGACGAGCAAAGGCAATACTTATTTTCGGCCTTCGGCTGCACCATCGTTCTTTGTCTTAGCCATCGAAATCGCAATCGTAACAGCGAGAATGAGCACGATGATTCCCAGCGAGACGGCCCGCGGCAATGGAAAATAATCTACGAGAATCATCTTAATGCCGACGAAACCGAGCACCAGAGCAAGGCCGGTTCTCAGGTAAATGAAACGCTTCATCAAACCGGCCAGCAGAAAATAGAGAGACCGCAAGCCGAGAATCGCGCAAATATTAGACGTATAAACGATGAACGGGTCGCGTGTAATCGCGAAGATCGCAGGGATGGAATCGACTGCAAAAATCAGGTCCGTGACCTCGATTACGATCATGGTCAGGGCGAGCGGGGTCAACATCCAGCGCTCATCTACGCGCACCTTGAAGTGCTCGTTATGAAAATCGCGCGTAATCGGAAGAATCCGACGGCACATCCGCAATACCCAACCCTCGGCGAAATCATGTGCTGGACGTTTTCCAAAAAACATCTGCGCCGCCGTGATCAACAGGAAGAGACCAAAGAGATAAAGAATGAAATGAAAGCGTTGCACCAGCGCGATACCGCCCAAGATCATTGTGCCCCGCATGATCAGTGCCCCGATTATTCCCCAGACCAAAACGCGATGTTGTGCGCGCGGAGGAACGTGAAAGTGCGCAAAAATGAGCACGAAAACAAAAATGTTATCCATGCTCAACGAATATTCGATGAGGTACCCGGTGAAAAAATCCAGCGCGTGATGTGGTCCTTTGATGCGCCACACCAGCGCGTTAAATCCAAGTGACAGGATTACCCATAGCACGCTGCGTCGCGCCGCAGCAGCCATGCTTAATTCCCGGCCGCGCTGGTGGAACGTGAAGAGGTCGATCCCAATCGCAATGAACACGCCAATGTGAAAGGCGATCCAAAACCAGATACTCGTCGTCACGGCGGGGAGACTTTCATGCAGCGGGGCGCACGGCAATCGTAAATTGCGCGCCCGACCCATACGACTTATAGGTCACATTGCACTCATTAGCCCCATTGATGGATACCGAATTAGAAAAACTGGTCGAAGCTGGCAAACTTACTACCCGCGCCGCGCAACAACTCGAAAAACTAAAGCCGGGCACATTTTGTCTGCATAAAAGCTGGGGATTCGGTCGCGTGAGCGAATGGAACCTGCTGCTCAACCAAATCGTAATTGATTTTGCAGGCAAAAAATCGCACCCGATGCAGGCCGAGTACGCGGCGGAGAACGTCACGCCGCTGGCACCAGAGCACTTCCTCGCGCGCAAAGCGACCGACCTGACGTCGATCAAGAGCTTGGCAAGGGAAAATCCGGCTGCGCTGGTGCGAAATATTCTTGAAAGTTTGGACGGTAAAGCCACGGCGCAGCAGATCAGTGAATGGCTGATCGGCGATATTTTTACAGAGACTGAATGGAAACGCTGGTGGGAATCAACGAAGAAAGCCCTTAAGGCAAGCGGCGCTTTTTCCGTCCCTTCTAAAAAGACCGATCCAATTCAAATTCGCGGCGAGGGCGTGTCGTACGCTAACGAACTGCTCGACACTTTCAATAAGGCGCGACAGCCAAAAGAACAAATCGCAGCGCTCGAGCAGATCGTAAAATCGCACCAGCAATTCAAAGAGCCCGAAAAACAACTTCAGCCGATCATCGCGACGATTGAGAACATGACGGTGCGCAACCAGAAAATGCATCCGGAGTTTGCGTTTGAGCTCATTATCGTGCGCGACGATTTGCTCGAGCGCCTCGCCTCGCTGCATTCGACCCATGTAGGTTTGACTCTTTCGAAACTGATTCTTGATGAAGAGGAGCGCCTGATATCGGTCTTGCAAAAATTGCCGGCCGCAAAAGAAAAACGAATCTTGCAAGCGTTGCCGACCGCGCTCGGTCCGCGCTGGACAGAACGTGGCTTGGATTTGATGCAACAGAGTCACGGCCGCATGGTTGCGCAAATTCCCCGCATCTTGAGCGAAGGTGGTAAGCACGACGAGCTTCGCACGATGCTGGAGCGGAGCATCCGGGAACATTCAGCAACGAGCGAGATGCTTGCCTGGCTTTGTAGCGAGCGGGAGCAATGGAGCGAACTGGTGACGCAGGAATTGCTTGGCGCAATTTTCGCGGCGCTGGAGCGCGAACAACACAATACCGCCGGCCGGACCGGCAAGTTGTACCGCACACTGGTCGAAGATCGCCAACTGCTTGGGGACATCTTCAGGAAAAGCGACGTCGCTACCGCGCGCGATTGGATGCGGCGGCTACAACTAAGCCACCTGTTCGATGAGCTGACGAAACGCTCACTTCTGGCCAGACTCGTCAAAGTTTATCCAGAACTGGAAAGCATGATCACAGGCGCGCAATCTGAGGACGAAACCGCGCCACTGATCGTCTCATGGAGCAGCCTGGAAAGACGCAAGGCCGAATACGAAGAGCTAGTGAAAACGAAAATCCCAGAGAACACCAGAGAGATCGCGCTCGCCAGGTCGTATGGCGATCTCAGCGAAAATTTTGAATTTAAAGCGGCGAAGCAGATGCAAAGCGTGCTCATGCGACGAAAAACCGAGCTGGAACAAATGCTGCACAACGCGCGCGGAACTTCATTTGAAAATGTTGATACGTCGCGTGTTTCCATCGGTACAATTGTGACGCTACGCAACGTGGAGACGGGCCAGGAGGAAACCTACACCATTCTTGGGGCGTGGGATGGCGATCCCGATCACAACATCATCTCGTATCAAACCGCCATTGGCCAGGCGCTGCTTGGTCATAAAGCCGGCGAAACTATTTCCCTAAACACAGAGCACGGCAGCGCTCAATTTGCGATCGTTTCAATCCAGCCCGCGCCGCCGGATCAGACGGCGCCGCCCCCTACCCTTCTTACAGAATCTGCCGTTGAAACGGCCATGACCGAGTAGGCTAGCGTCGCTTGGCTGATTATCGATCGCGTGAAAAACGCTGTAGGGGAGGCGCATCGCCTGCCGGAACCCCGCCGCTACACATTCACATTGGGAACAGGGCAATCCACCTAAGGCGAATTGCCCTATAACAACATGCCATTCCCGGTCGTGTTACTGACTCGTCACTGCCACTTTTGTAACAGACCTACTCGTTTCGACCTGCGCGCTGACCTTTTGGATTTGCGCCCCCTGCTCGTTCAAGCGCGCCATGACTGTTCGCATCTCCGTCTGTTGCTGCGCAATGGTTTCTTCTTCCTTTGCGACTTTGGATTCCAGGACAGTAATGGTCGCTTCTTGTTTCTCCATCTTGCTTTGTTGCTCCTCGACTTTTTTGTGCTCTTTGAGAAACTCATTTAGCAACATTGCGTTCACCTGGTCGTAGCGGACAGTCAGGATTTCGCCGCTCTTGTCACGCAGCACCAGATTTGGATTCACTTGGGCCACCTCCTCCGCGATAAGCCCAAAGCAGGGCGTGTCTTTGGTATCGCTCTTGTAGTGGAAGGTCACCGGCCTGAGCGCCAGGACAGCTTCGCTGGACTTGTCCATCGCTTTAATGTCGTGCTTAAAGCGCCCCGACGAGACAGTGGTGCCCAACTTTCCATTGATATCAATTGCCACTGCAGTGGCGGTGGCGGGATCAACCGGCTGGCCAAAAATGCTGTTGATGTAGCAGCTGTTGTCCACATTGGCCCCTGCAACGCCCGCACCGATGCAGATAACGTCATGGGCCGTGGTAACATCGGCGCCGGCGTCCAAGCCAACGGCCGTGTTGAAATTACCTCTGACATTGCTCGACAGCGCACTATCACCGATGGCCGTGTTTTCGCCGCCTATGGTGTTACCATTAAGCGCGCCAGACCCGGCAGCTGTGTTACGGATTCCGGTTTCGTTGCTAAGGAGCGCGTGAAATCCGGAGGCCGTATTGTTGGAGCCGCCTGTGTTAAAAAGGAGCGCACTCGCCCCGGTGGCGGTATTTTCGCTTCCGGTGGTGTTGTTGGCGAGCGCGACGGCGCCATTCGCCGTGTTTTGGGCGCCGATGGTGTTCGAAAAGAGTGCTTGAACACCGTTGGCCAAGTTGAAGTTGCCAGTGGTGTTGTTCAAGAGTGCTTGATAACCGGTGGCCGTATTATCGCTGTTGGTGTTGTTCAAGAGCGCTTGACAACCGACAGCCGCGTTCCGGGTCCCGGAGGCGTTGCTCAAAAGGGCGCCCGCTCCAACGGCTGTGTTGTTTTCGCCGGTGGTGTTGCTCAACAGCGCTTCATCACCAATGGCTGTGTTGAAGTTGCCGGTATCGTTGCCAAAGAGCGCAGAACCACCGGTGGCCGTATTGCCGCTGCCCTCTGTGTTGCTAAAAAGCGCTTGCGAACCAACCCCTGTGTTGCCCTCGCCGGTGGTGTTACTCTGGAGCGCAACAGAACCGTTTGCAGTATTCCCAACACCGGTATTGCTCATAAGCGCTCCAAAACCAGTGGCTGTGTTATCGACACCGGTTGTGTTAAAAAACAGCGCGAACGTCCCGCTGGCGGTGTTGCCGGTACCGCTGATGTTGCTCAAAAGCGCGCCGGCGCCGGTGGCAGTGTTTCCATCTCCGGTGTTAGCGAGGAGCGTCCCGGCACCGACGCCCGTGCAGAACTTGCCGTCGGTGAGGCTTAGGAGCGAATATATCCCGATTGCCGTGTTATATGTGCCGGTGCTGCGGCTCACAAGGGCGCTGCTTCCCTCTGCTGTGTTGCCGCCCGGATACCCTCCGTCGGGTGCTGGAACCACCGCTTGTGCGATTGGCACAAGCGCAGAGAAGCCAAGCGCAAAGAGCACTGTTGTGAATGTGTTTATCATGTTTTGGTTCTTCATATTCTAATTTCCGTTCTGATGTCGCTTTATGGGTACTGCGCGATTACGAACTGGCCAAAGCCACCTTTGGCACTGTCAACAAGCTCCTACCGGGCAACAGTGATGTCGCATGGGCCCTTAGCGCGGTCAACCGACGCCTTGGACAGTGGAATGAAAGCCTCGCAGCGGTCGAGGCAGGTCTCGACCTGGATCCGCGCAACGGAGAGTTGATAACTACTTCAGCATGGACTTATGGAATGCTACGACAATTCCCAATGGCGCTAAAACGCTATGATCAAGCGACGGATATTATTGCGAATGATCCCGATCTGATGTCGTTAAAGGCCGGCAGTTACCAGGCTCAGGGAAATCTGGAGCAAGCCGCAAACCTCTTATCAGAAATATCCGTTCAGACTCCATTTGAGAATGCCTTCTTCATCAAGGTGACTCAGTTAAGACTTGAACGGAATTACGCTGAGGCCATTCGATTGCTACAAACCCGACTTGCGCAATTCAAGTTCACTTCTGAGATCTACAAGGGCGCTACTCAGGTTTACCTCGCTATTGCTCAGCGCCTTGCCGGTGATGCTGCCGGCGCAAAGGTTACTGCTGAACAGGCGCGCAACATGCTGGAGCCGCTCGGCAAAAAACAACCGGATAACTCCAACTTTGCGGAGTGGCTGGCTCTGGCTTATGCCGAGCTAGGAGAGAAGGACCTAGCTCTGAAGGAGGCGGAACGCGCTACTATGCTTCTACCAAGTGCCAAGGATGTAGTGGACGGTCCAGGCACTGAAGAGAACCTGGCGTTAGTTCAGACGATCTTTGGCGAGAATAGCAGCGCGATCGCAGCGCTCAAGCGATTGGTGCAAACGCCATTTCAAAGTCAGCTTTACGGCCCAATGCCGCTTACGCCGGCATATCTAAGACTCGATCCCCTTTGGGATTCGTTGCGCGCCGATCCAGGCTTTCGAGAACTCTCCGAGAAGACGCAACCGTGAAGCCGCGCTCTAAATCAGCAATTCATAGGAAAGAATACTCAGGCAATAAATTGCCGCGGTTTCCACTCGCAGAATGATCGGGCCGAGCGTAATTGGCTGGCAACCGTGACGACGCGCGAGCGCAAGTTCTGCAGGCGTGAAATCGCCTTCTGGCCCAACAAGCATCAAGACACTGCGGGGACGATGTTGATGCTCGTTCGAATAGCCCGCAAGAACCTTCTTTAAGTGCCGTGCACCCGGCTGGAGCGATCCGATCAGTTGTAGATCGAATGATTCCTCTGCTGCTACAGAAAGTAATTCTGAAAGTTTCATCGGCGCATGTATATGTGGCAGCCAGTTCTGGCCACATTGTTTGGCCGCCTCAACCGCGACGTGCTGCCATTTCGACTGCTTTTGCCCGGCGCTTTCGGAATCGATCTGCACAATGGTGCGATCAGAAATAATCGGCGCAATTTCTACAGCGCCAATCTCCACCGCCTTTTGCACAATTAAGTCCATGTTTTTTCCCTTCGGGATTGCCTGTCCGAGAACGATTCGGCATTGCAGCGGTGGTGTTTCCGCTTCGTGCAATTTCTTCAATCCAATTTCATCGATGGCAAGATCGACAATTTCCGCGGTGATTTCGTGCCCACGTCCGTTGAAGAGAACAAGTTTCTCCCCCACCCTCATGCGCAGGACGTCGCGCGCGTGGTGTGCTTCCGAGCCAGCTAATGTAAGCGCGCCAGGGTCCCAATTCTCGGGAGAGATGAAGAAGCGATGCATGTGACCTATAGGACCACAATCCATCTTATAATGTCATTCTGAGCGAAGCGAAGAATCTCTGGTCACTTTCTGGACCGATGCTCGTGGAATAAATCAGAGATGTTTCGCCTCGCTCAACATGACAGCGCCATTTACGAGATGAGCCCTAATAAGAACGACGGGACGCGCAACTCGATTTCCTATTGGTAGTCAGATGCGATGAGCGAGCTCATCGGCAGCACATTTGCCAACGATTTTTTACTTATCGGCAGCTCTATCCCGCGCTGTTGAAGTACGGAGAGTACGCTCTCGGTAGGAATGTTCCCAACCAATGCATCCTGCGCGAAAGGGCACCCACCAAGACCACCAATGGCTGAATCAATTCGCCGACAGCCTGCATCGCAAGCAGCGAGCACTTTGGCTGCAGCTTCCTCCGGCTTACTATGAAGATGCACGCCGATATCGTAATCGGCGTATTGGTTTGTGATCGATTGGACTACACGGCGAATCAAATGAGGGTCGGCAACTCCAACGGTGTCCGCTAGCGAAATCGATCGGACACCGAGCGTCGCCAGTTTCTCTACCACCCGCCGCAGCTCGGTCTCATCCCACGGATCGCTGTACGGATTTCCGAACGCCATCGAGATATAAACAACCATACCCAGTCCGGATGCGTCAGCTTTTGTCTTAATCGATTCCAACGTTTTGTAGGCCTCTTCGGGTGTCTGATTTTGGTTTTTGCGCAGGAATGTCTCAGAAATGGAACAAGGATAGCCTAGGGTCGAAACCGCTTCTGTCGCAATGGCACGGTCGGCTCCCTTTTCATTAACGACAATACCGATGATTTCGACATCGTTTGGTGGACTGATTTGCTTGAGCACTTTCTCGCTGTCAGCCATCTGCGGAACGGCTTTGGGAGACACAAAGCTAACGGCATCGATGTGCTTGAATCCCGCCGCGATTAACGCACGGAGATAGCTCGCCTTGAGTTTCGCTGGGATTTGTCGCTTGAGACCTTGCCAGGCGTCACGGGGGCACTCGATCAGCTTGACGGTATCGTGAAACACAGAAGCTGCGGGATTCTATCTGAAAAATTCCTTCGCGCGTTCGAAAAAGCTCTTGCGCAAGGGCGTGTTTTCATCGCCGCAAAGCGCCGCGAATTCCTCAAGCTTACGACGCTGCTGCGCGTTCAAGCGCGACGGCACCTCGACAATCAAACGCGCGAACAGATCGCCGCGGCCCCGCCCATTAACATTTGTAATTCCTTTGCCGCGCATTTTAAACATTTGCCCGCTTTGCGTCCCGGCGGGCACTTTCAGATGCGCCCCGCCTTCAAGAGTCGGCACATCAATTTCGCCACCCAGAGTCGCAACGGAAAAAGGGATCGGTACGTCACAATACAGATCATCGCCTTCGCGCTGAAAGATCTTGTGCTCTCGAACGTGTATGACCACATAAAGATCGCCCGGAGGACCACCGCGCGTGCCGACCTCGCCGTTGCCTAACGAGCGCAATCGTGAACCCTCCCTGATTCCAGCAGGTATCTTCAGCTTAACGCGGCTCAATTTCTCCACGCGTCCTTCGCCACGGCACTTCTGGCACGGTTTCTCAATGACTTCACCAGCACCTCGGCACCGAGGACATGTCTGCGACACGTGAAAAAATCCGCGCGAACTGATCACCTGCCCACGGCCGCCACAGGTAGAGCACGTAATCGTGCGCGAACCTGGTTCGGCGCCGCTGCCGTTGCATTTGTCGCAGGTATCGAGTTTCGCGATTTCAATCTCTTTTTCAGCGCCAAACGCCGCCTCCTCCAGCTTGATTTGCATGTCGTAGCGCAAATCCGATCCGTGCCGCCGATCTTCCGGCCGATCGCCGCCGAAGAATGTCTCGAAGATTCCGCCACCGAATCCACCGCCGCCGAAAACTTCCCGAAAAATCTCGAACGGATCGTGGAAAACGCCGCGCCCAAAACCGGCGCCGCCCTGTGTGAACGCCGCGTGGCCGAAGCGATCGTAGGCGGCGCGCTTGTCAGGGTCGATCAAGACGTCGTACGCTTCGCCTAATTCCTTGAACTTTTCTTCGGCGTGCGGGTCGTCCGGATTTTTATCCGGATGAAACTTGACCGCGAGTTTGCGATAAGAGCGTTTGACCTCCTCATCCGTGGCGCCTCGTTCGACGCCCAGTACCTCATAGTAATCGCGCTTTTCAGTAGCCATGTGATCGATGAGTCCCCTCGTGATTTATGGGACTAGTAAGCGAAGCAAGCAACAAGCCACCTACTTTGCAGGGCCGCTGGAAACAACCACTTTCGCAGGTCGCAGCAACCGGTCCTTAAATCGATACCCGCGACGGGTTTGGCGCATCACAATCTCTTCAGGATATTCATTGCTGGGTTCATGCGCAATTGCTTCGTGCAGGTTCGGATCGAACGTTTTTCCCTCGGCCTCGATCGGTTGCAGTCCATTTTCGGCCAGCAAATCACTGAGTTGTTTTTGCACGAGAACCAATCCGGAATAAATGGGAGAGTCCGCGCTCTGCTCTTTTGCTGCTGCAAGGCCAAGTTCAAAATTGTCGATAATTCCGACCAAACGCTCCAGTAAAGACTTGTTGGCATATTTGATCGCCTCTTCCTTTTCGCGAGCACTACGTTTCTTGTAATTCTCGAAATCAGCCTGACTCCGCGCCGCGAGTTCTCGAAACCGGTCGAGATCGGTCTGCAAACCAGCCATTGGATCTTCTGCTTCGCTTTGCGCGGCATCGGCCCCGGGCGCAAAAGATGAAGGGATCGAACTTGCCGACGCCGATTGTTTCATTTGTTTGTTTTGCTCAGTAGCGGGAATTTTTTTCATGTTTTACGAATGGCAATCAAAGTGATGTCGTCGTTTTGTGGGACCGAACCGGTGAAGTCGCGAACGTCCTCGACGATTTTCCTTACAATTGCTTGCGCTCCATTGGTCGCACTCGCGCGAACCGATTGCATCATGCGGTCGAGGCCGAACTCGTCTCCCTCGGCATTAAGCGTTTCAGTCACGCCGTCGGTGTAGAGGACGAGGCAATCATCGCGCTCGAGCGGAACAGCGAAGTCAGTGGTTAGCCTATCAAACACGCTTCCACTGTCAATTCCCACGACCATGCCGGGCGGTTTCACCGGCGTGACAGTTTGAGACTGCCGCTTGTAAAGTAATGGCGCATCATGTCCGGCGCGCGCGAGCGTCACTCCCTCATGCTGGTGGTTGAGAATCAAGTAGGCCATGCTGATGAACATGTCTTCCTTGATATCGGGGTAGAGCTGTCGATTCACCTTTCGTAACACATCAGCCGGAGATGGGTTCCGTGCCGCCTCCGCGCGCAGGACGCTGCGGCAGATGGCCATGATAAGCGATGCCGGCACACCTTTACCTGACACGTCTGCGATGACTACCCCGAGCCGTTCTTGATCGACTTGAATGTAATCGAAATAATCGCCGCTTACCTGGCGGGCTGGCGCATTAATGCCGCTGATCTGAAACCCATTAATCGCCGGCGCCTCCGATGGAAGCAAGATACGCTGAATGTCTCGCGCGATTTCAAGATCGTGATCGAGGCGCTTCTTTTCGTTAGCCATGGAATAGATGATGGCGTTGTAAAGCGCAAAGGCGGACTGCTCAGCGATCGATTTAAAAACGACGAAATCCGCCTGGGAAAAACCTGGGCCCGTAGGGCCGTTCGCCAGTGCTAGGACGCCGAGATCTTGGTTTCCGTACCGCAGCGATGCAGCCGTAATCGACGAGCTGCCAAAAGCGCCGCCACGCAATTTTGCCAGCTCTGGCACCTCGGAGAATTCATTCAAGCAAACGGACTGGCCCGTCTGCCACACCCGTCCGATTAATCCTTCACCCGGGCTAATCGTGTGCAGCCGTAGAAAGCCCTCGAGCGCTATAGGAGCAGCCGCGGCTTGTTGCAAGATATTTGGGGGAACGTCCACTAGCGGCGGACAGCCTTTTGAGATAAACGCCGGAGTAAGTTTCCCGCCCGTTCGATCGGTGACGTAAAGCGCGCCGCCGTGCGCGTCGAGAACACGCGTGGCGCCCTCGACGATTAGCCGGTGCAGCTCCTGGGGCCGAATGGTCTCTCGAAAGGCTTCGCCGAGACCATGCAAAAAATCGAAAACAAGCGTTTCCTCGACCTGAATTTCTTCATGAGAGCGCTCCAGCCGTCGAATCCGCCGTATCTGAAACCAAGCGGTAATAATCCATCCGGCAACAGACGCAACAAGCAGTCCGAGAAGGAGAGTCGGCCACATCATGCAAGGGCCAGCTTACTTCAAAGGCGTCTCGTGATGAAGGTCTTGTCTTAAAAAATCGAGAACGTCTTTAAAGCGAAGGATATTTTCCGGCGCGGCCTCGCAAAGAGCTTCATGGGCTTCCAGCATCGTCTCCGTTTGTTTTTTCTTTCTATCCCCGGGCGACCGGACCGCGGGGGTTCGCTCGAGCGCTCCGCAGTCAGGGGGACTGGAACCATTAGCACGAATATCGAATATCTGATCCAAGCCGAGCCCGGAGAGAAGCTCGTGGCTGCGGTTTCCACAATGAACGATGTGAAGATGTCCATGTCCCAGTTCCTTCAATCGAAGTGCCACGCTGGCCATCGTTCCCATGAATGTGGAATCCATCATGGCGCAATCCGCCAGATCCACCACAAATTCGCGATAGCCGCGGTCCAACATCTCACGCGCGAACTCCTTGAGATTGCCGCTGTTGAGGAAACTACCTTTCCCCTCCACTTTCACCCACACGGTTGGGCCGCTCACCCCTACTTGAATAGATGAGTCCACAGTTACTAGCCAAAAGATACCAGCTCGGAAGGCATGCTGTCAATGCTCGCCGGATTCGAGAAAGCCTCAGAAAATGATTCGAAATCCGAGGCGCGAAAGGCTGCTTCAGGTAACACCTGGGGGAGATGAGACACGCCCATTGATCTCATTCCCACATGAAGGAGCGATTTTCCGCTACGATCCGCCCGTTTTCGATCAACAGACACCGCCATGCTATTACGCGGCCATCATCAAAATAATCGTCTCCAATCAC
>Ga0209805_1001454_pt1 | contig 14306 bp, 19 predicted proteins | sample GraSoiAngelo_148_FD_185905 | JGI IMG/M metagenome (GOLD analysis project Ga0209805, IMG submission 185905) | Grasslands soil microbial communities from the Angelo Coastal Reserve, California, USA - 14_1009_09_20cm (SPAdes) (version 2) | ecosystem: Environmental > Terrestrial > Soil > Grasslands ... | reverse complement strand
GGCAATGCGGACAGGTGTTGTCGGAGGCAAAGAACGAGCCGATGACGAACTGACCGGCCCTGACCGTTCTGACCCCACTGCCGATCTCCTCGACGATCCCGCAGTACTCATGTCCCATCGGCGTCGGGTCAGATGACGCTTGTAGGCCGCGGTAGGGCCAAAGGTCTGACCCACAAACGCATGTCACCGAGATCCGGACGATCGCATCCGTCGGCGCGATGATCGTGGGGGCGGCGCGCTCCTCGAAACGCAGGTCTCTCGGTCCGTAAAGAACTGCTCCTCGCATGGTCTCCCTCCTCTCTTTCAGCGCATGATGAAGCCGCCGTCCACTGAGATGGACTGAGCAGTCACGTAGCTCGCAGCATCACTGCAAAGCCACAGAACAGCATCCGCAATCTCCTCAGGGCGGCCAACCCGTGCCATCGGGATGCTCTTCTCCATCGCTTCGAGAGCTTCAGCCTGACCGGCCGCGACCATTTGGTCGGACATCGGCGTTTGGATCAGGCCAGGACATATTGCATTGACGCGAATGCCTCGTGCGGCGTATTCGAGAGCCGCGCTCTTGGTGAACCCAAGAACTCCGTGCTTCGCGGCGTGATAGATCCCACGCTCGGAACCTCCGACAAGACCGCCAAGCGAGGAGCAGTTGACGATGGTGCCACTTCCTTGCTTGCGCATCTGTTGCAACTCGAACTTCATGCAACTCCATACCCCGCGCAGATTGATTCCCATCACCCGGTCGTAATCTCCTCGGGTAGTATCAGCGGTCTCTGCGAGGACATTCTGAACGCCGGCATTGTTATAGGCCGCATCGAGCCGGCCGAAAGTCGTGACAGTCTGATGAACCATGGCCTCTACCTGGGTGTCATCAGAAACGTCACAACGAATGGCCAACGCCTTATGACCCTGCGCGTTCAGTTCCTCGGCCGCGGAACGCACCGCCTTTTCGTTCCAGTCCGCCAGCGCCACCGAAGCACCTGATTCAGCGAAAGCCTTCGCTGTCGCAAGGCCCAGTCCAGATCCGGCACCTGTGACGAGCGCCACTTTGTTTTCAAAGGAAATGCTCATAGCGAATCCCTCTCACATCGCCAGAGCGCGAGCTCATTGGCGATATTGTTCGTCGCTGACTCGCTCCAGCCACTCCACGACCTTGCCGTCGCCGTTGTGTTCCTGAATCGCGATATGCGACATTGCGTTTGTCGCTGTTGCGCCGTGCCAGTGCTTTTCACCCGGCGGGCACCAGATGACATCGCCAGGTCGGATTTCCTGTTTGGGTTCGCCCCAACACTGTGTCCAGCCGACACCGGAGATCACGATCAATGTTTGGCCGCGCGGATGCGTGTGCCAGTTGCTTCGTGCGCCCGGTTCGAACGTGACCCGCCCTCCCGTGACGCGGCCGGGATCAGGGGCCTGAAAGAGCGGATCGACGCGGACGGAACCGGTGAAATATTCTGCCGGTCCCTTGCCGGATGGCTGCGATCCGTTTCGTGCGATCTTCATTGTTCCGTCCTTACGCTGCTTCTGGCAGTCGGGGTGTCTGCGGTAGGGGGTTGGGCTGCGCCATTGCGACGATCGCGGCAGAGGCAGAAAGCATGCGTCGGCGCGTGATCATCACCACGTGTCTTGGACGGTTGCTTGCATCAGCTCCGAGCTGACCGCCGGTAGCGCCTAGCGGGCTTTCCCGCATGCCGCCCTCTCTTGCGCGCACTCATCGCGCTGCGTGAGCAAGACTGACACGACGGGTGCGTGGTGACTAGACGCTATAATCCGCAAAGACCTATAAGTTGAGCCGATAAATGCAGCGCGGAAATCTGGACGACCTTCGAGCCCTTGTCGAGGTAGGACGCGAGCGGAGTTTCACGAAAGCCGCGGCCAAGCTTGGCGTATCGCAATCGGCGCTGAGCCAGACAATTCGACAACTCGAATCCCGGCTCGGCGTGCGGGTTCTGACGCGCACAACGCGCAGCGTCTCGCTAACTGAAGCGGGGGAACGTCTGATCCGGACTGTAGCCCCGCGATTTGAGGAGATCGACGCCGAACTTGAGGCCTTGAGTGCGCTTCGTGAGAAGCCCGCTGGCACCATTCGCATTACAGCAGGAGACCACGCAATCCACTCAGTTCTCTGGCCAAGGCTGGCGAAGTTTCTGCCGAACTACCCAGACATTAAAGTTGAAGTCGTCATTGACTACGGACTGACCGACATTGTTGCGGAGCGGCACGATGCGGGCGTGCGCTGGGGCGAGCAGGTCGCCAGGGACATGATTGCGGTGCGCATCGGTCCGGACGTGCGCTTTGCGGTGGTCGGTGCAAAGTCCTACTTCACGAAGCGATCAGCGCCAAAGACACCGCAGGACCTGATCACTCACAATTGCGTCAATCTGCGTCTGCCAACCTATGGCGGGCTGTACGCATGGGAGTTCGAGAGGGACGGCCGCGAACTGAGAGTGCGGGTGGAGGGTCAACTCGCATTCAACGGCATCTTTCAGGTTCTCGATGCCGCGCTCGCTGGGCTTGGCCTCGCCTATGTGCCGGAGGACCTGGCCCAGCCCCATCTCGCCAGGGGTCGTCTCCAGCGGGTCCTTGAAGAGTGGTGCGCGCCTTGGACAGGCTACCACCTCTACTACCCCCACCGTCGCCAGTCTTCGCCGGCCTTCGCAGTGTTGGTCGATGCATTGCGATACCGGAGCTAGTACGCCCGTTCAGCGTCCTCCTTGCGGGGCTGCTGCTCGCTTTTCGAAAACCAACGTCGGTAATCTTGTCAATGCCGGCGCGGATGTATATACTATGGCTATACATAACCGGTGCGAGTGGGGAACATGTCGCAAGTTATCCTGAAGTGGGGCAATAGCCTGGCCTTTCGCATCCCTGCCGCGATCGCCAAACAAATGGAGATCGCCGAGGGCGCGGAGGTCGAGTTTCAGGTTGAGGGGAAACGCCTCGTTATCGAGAAAGCGATTGGAGTGCCGAAGTTCACGCATCGGGATTTGATCAAGGCGTTGCGGAAAGCCAGGAAGGGTCTCGTTGACTTGGGCAGTCCCCGAGGGAAGGAAAGTCTCTGACGCCGTCAGAGGGCGACCTCATCGAGATTGATGCCGATAGAGCCGCGGGTCATGAGCAACAAGGCCGACGGCCGGTGCTGGTCGTCTCGGTCAACGCCCTGCAGAGTGCACTCGGTCTTGCCATGGTCTGTGCTGTGACCACACACGGCGGCGGGGCGGACAGTGCTCGAAACGATTTGGAAGTCTTAATCCCTCCAGGACTACTCGTTAAAGGCGTCATCCTTCCTCACCAGTTGCGTACCATCGACTTCAAGGCACGCAACGCGAAGAAATTGTGTGCGGTTCCCCGAACCACGTTGCAGGCAACGCGTGCGCGTTTGAAGACGCTACTGGGTCTGTAGCACGGCGGGCGGAGCGGTCCGACAGCCGACTCAAATTCATGACGGAACCGAACGTGAGACACATTACCCGTAGTTCTTCAGCGCCGTGCGCCGAAGCGTCCGGCGCTGCGATGGCTCCTCTTCTCCGCGACCGAGCTGGAACAGCCGCTCTGGCGAATCGCGCGACACACTTCGCTCTACCCACCCGAGAAGCGGCTCGCGGCGGAGATACCGATCGCCCGTCAGGACTTCCTCGACATGGCGGCGGTCCTGGAGAAGTACATGCTGCTCGACAACCTGCCTCGCCTGCGCGAGTTCATGGAGCGGATGTACAAGCGCCCGAACGCCCCACCGCGGATTGCGGAAGCACTCGCGAGCCTACGTCGATGACGACCCGAGACGCTCGGTAACGCCCCGCATCGGTCCACGATCTCGAATCTGAGAGCCTGGTGTGCGCGCTGGGATGGATCGTTGTGGACGTCTGAGCCGCACGCGCCTTCGTCAAGAGGGTGGTGGGGCTACGCTCACACAAATTGCCGTTATCTGTAACCGGAGCCTCATGAATCACCCCGTTTGACGCGGTCGTCAGCAGCCCCTCGAGGCCTGCACCGGCCGGCGAAATGACGAGAGAGTTCTGATGGAGACATTAGGCAACAAGCCCTAAACATCTGCAGGGAGCGAGGACCTACGAAAATTGGTGATCGGACGTGTCGATTTTGGACCCCCTCACTCGTCGGTTACCTGAACAAGTCACTGGCGCTGACGGCGCGCGACAGATGCGCACATTCACTACCACTACGAGGAGAACTCTGATGACGGTCCATTCCAACTCACCGGCCGTTCACTGCGGCCAGTGCGGGAAGCGCACAAGTCTGGTCGAGCCGGGCATCCTTGCTGCAGGGATCGTGGTGGCGGCGCTTGGCTTGCACAGTGGGTTTTCGTTCGCCGCCGAGTCGGCCGGGGCGCCCGCTATGGCGCCCGTCGCCGCACCCCCAGGCGGCGAGTACAAACTGGATAAATCCCATGCAAGCTTGATTCTGCGCGCAAGCCACATGGGATTTTCCACCTACACGACACGCTTCAGCCGCTTCGATTCAGAATTGACGTTCGACCCAAAGAATCTGCCCGCCTCTAAGATCGTGACGACCATCGACGCTTCGTCGTTCGAAATGGACGCCGCACCGCAAATGTGTCTCGACATTATGAAGGGACCTCAGATGCTCGATACAGCGAAGTATGCGCAGATTACCTTTAAGTCCGAGCGCGTCCGGATGACCGGCAGTAAGACCATGGAGATCACCGGCACACTGACTCTCCACGGTGTGACTCGCCCGATGGTGCTGAGCGCGACGTACAACGGAGGTTATGCCGGTATGCCTCAAATGGATCCTAATGCCCGCGTCGGATTCTCGGCACATGGCTCACTCAAACGGTCGGACTTCGGTATGACGTTCGGCGTACCCGCTCCAGGTACGACAATGGGGGTTGGCGACTCGGTCGAGTTTTCGATCGAAGCCGAATTCACAGGCCCCGCACTGCCCGCACCAGCGGCCGGCGCACACGAATGACCGCTCACCATCACGTTCTCGAGGACGGCCGATCGGTACTCCCGAAGATGGCGGGTTTGCCGCACGTCGATCTCGCTCAACGGCTTCTCCAGTGCCGCGAGCTTAGCGAGGATCTTGGGTCCTCCAGCATCGGATGAACGGGACTCTTGACCTTGGAGTGCCCTCCAGGGTGTACCGTCTCCACCGGACGGCCGACCTGTCCGCGGGCGACGGCCCAACTCAAGGTTATCGGCTCGGAGGATTCAGCATGACGACGAAGCGCAAAGTCGAGATTTTCAGCGCCGGTTGCCCGGCCTGCGAAGAAACCATCGCGGCGGTCCGGCAAGCCGCCTGTCCCGCCTGTGAGGTCGTAGTACTGGATATGAAAAAGATAGAGGTCGCCAAGCGCGCTAAGGCGCTGGGGATTCGGTCGGTGCCCACCGTCGTGATCGAAGGGATGGTGTCGGCGTGCTGCACGGGGCGCGGCGTCGACCTCGATGTGTTACGCAAAGCTGGTCTTGGGCAAGGCTGATGAGCCACGAGTCGCCACACCGGGGACCCCGCATCCGGCCGGGACGCGCGCAAGCCCCGAGAAGGACTGCGAGCGCGGGCATGCCCCGCCCTCAGTCTTCTTCGCCCTATACGATCGGCAAACTCGCGGCGCTCACCCAGATCAGCGCCGATACGCTGCGCTATTACGAGCGCGAACACCTGTTGCAGCCACGCGGCAAGAGCGCAAGCGGCTACCGGCTGTACGACGAAGAAGCCGCCCGTCGGGTCCAGTTCATCCGCCACGCGCAGGAGTGTGGGTTTACGTTGGCCGAGATTCGCGAGCTGTTGACATTGCGCGGCCGCGACTCGGCCTGCTGCGATGACGTTCGGCGCGTCGCTATCGAACGAAAGCTGCAGCTCGAGTCAAAGATTCGGAGCATGAAAACGATGTCCACGGCGCTCGATCGGCTCATCGCGGCCTGCAGTCGGGACGGCGTGCCCGTTGAGGCGTGCCCGATTCTGATCGGGCTGGAACAGGCACAACCACGCAGGTAAGGGTGCGTCGATGCCGGTGACCGTCGAACTCCTTCACATACCGGGGTGCGTGCGCTGCACCGGCAGTCGCGAGGCCCTACGCGAGGCTGCACAAGCCGTCGCGGGAGACGAACTCATCTGGCGGGATCTGGACGTCATCGAGCACATGGACTACGCCGTCACGCTCGGGGTCCTGACCTTGCCCGCGGTCGCTATCAATGGGCACCTGGTCTTTTCATCACTGCCCACACCGGACCAGCTGCGGCGCGCGTTGTCGGATCCTCCCAAACATGGACCCTGATTCGCTGTCGCAGATCCTCGCCCACGGGCAACGGGTGGCGGTGGGGATCGCTTTCCTTGCCGGGCTGACGTTTAGCTTCAACCCGGTCGCTCTGGCTGCGCTGCCGGTATCGCTGGCGTACGTCACGCGGGCGCGGGAGCCGCGGCAAGCTTTGCAGTACGGCACGATGTTCTTGCTCGGCATGATCCTCACGCATGCGGTGCTAGGTGCTGCGGCCGGTGCCGGCGGCGCAGGGGTCGCCACGCTCATCGGTCGTTACTGGGGCCTTGTCCTGGGTCCGGTGTTGATTATTCTCGGCCTGGTGTGGGTGGGCTGGGTACGCCTGCGACTGCCCGCATTGCCATTGCGCGCCCGCCGTGCGAGCACTCTGTGGGGTGCATTCGCACTCGGCGTGCCCTTCTCGGTTGCGGTCTGTCCCATCTGCACGCCCGCTCTAGCGGTGTTGTTGGGTGTTGCAGCGGGCAGCGCTTCGGCGTTCACCGGCGCGCTACTGCTGCTGGCCTTCGCGCTCGGTCGAGCCATTCCGATTGCATTCGGCACGTCGGTGATCGGTTGGGCAGAGCGCTTCCCCGCCATGGGACGGTACCAGCGTTGGCTCGATATCGGCGGGGGCGTCCTGCTGGTCCTGGCCGGGCTCTATCTGCTCAACGCGTACTTCTTCTGGATTCCCGCGCTCGCGGTCTGAAACCAAGGAGGTGAGTGTCGGCACGTTCGCGCTATCCGTGCGCCTTGCTGTGCAGCGGTGTGGTTGGTCGTGTGGTCGTGGGATGTGGTCGCATTGGATCAACGCGCATGGTCGGCGTCGCCCTTACCCTTGTCCATATCCTCATCGGGCGGCGCCGCGGCGACGATCTGTTTGTATTGCGCGGCATCGAGATCGGGGAGTTTTTGAAGAAACGCAACGATGCTCCAAATCGTGGCGTCGTCATGGCTTGCGCCCCAAGCGGGCATCGCGCTCATCTTGATCCCATGCTTGATCGCCCAGAACGCCACTTTGGGGGCGATGCGTACCTGGGCCAAATTTGGCGGTTGCGGGTATAGACCCGGGCGGATCTCCGAATTGGTTACGCCGGGCGCCAAGTGGCAGTCGACGCACATCGCGGCATATTGGCCAGCCCCTTTCAGGATGAGCGACGAATCCCGCAGATTCGGAGGTTGCAGATCGGCACTGTGCGCCGCGATCGAGCGATCTCGCAGTGTGGTGATCACCTCATGAGTCACCGGCCAATGCGGTGCGTCGGCGCCCATGTCATAGCGGCCCGAGTAGACAAACAGCGCGACGCTGAGGACAAGAGCGCCGAGGGTCACTGCAATCGTGGAGATAGTCTTCATATCACTCCCACGCACTACAAGAAAAACTGGAGGCCGCCGACAAGACGGTGGTCGATAGCGGAATCGCCATTGCTCCGTGCCATCGTTGCAGTGGCACCGAATTTCCTGTCCCACACAAAGCCCACATAGGGAGCAAAACGTCGCGTAGATTCGTACCGCAGTCGCAGCTCGAATTGCCCATCCGACAGACCCGATCCGATCTGGCGTTGCGGATCCGCGCGGCCATAGGCGTTAAGCTCGACCTCCGGTTTGAGAACCCAGCGCTGTGTCAGGTATAAGTCGTACTCGACTTTCAGGCGCGCCGCGGTGCGACCCGCATCTCCCGCGTAGGCGGTCGCCTCGACGTCGAACCAATAGGGCGCGATGCCTTGGATGCCCAGCGCACCCCACACGCGTGCGGGTCCGGCTCCGAAGTCGTGGCGGGCACCCAGCTGGAAGTCCCAGAATGGCCGGATGGCGTGTGCCCATAAGGCTTCAAGCTTCGCGCCTTCGGTGCGCTCAGCCAATCGCGAGCTCTCGCTTTTCAACCACAGTTTGTTGAAATCGCCGCCAACCCACGCTTGTGCATCCCACGCGCCACCATTTCGGGCGCTGTTGACCGCCTCGAGATTCTCGATGAACACACGGTGCTGAATACTCGCGTCATCCATATCCATCCCTGGCATCGCAGGAGGCTTGTACCGTTCGCTTGCGGCCGGACGCTCGAGTGATGCATCGGGTGCGTGCGCGCTTGAATCGGGCATCATCTGCATAGATCCCTTCATGTCCTCTGGATTCATGCTGGGTTGCTCTGCGGACTCAGGCGCCATGGCACGCGCTGGCGTTGCGGTCATCGGTGAGGAGGCGGGGGGTGGGGTTGACACGGCGGGTTGCTCGGCATGCACGGCGGCACTGCCGATCAAGGCGATGGCGGCAACGAGGCGTTTGGATTGCGCTTTGGGAGGGGTGCTCATGCCACTACCACTTCGCGGAACATTCCCGCCTCCATGTGATAGAGCAAATGGCAGTGATAGGCCCATTGACCAGGGTTGTCCGCCGTGACCAGGTAGCTCAGTTGTTTGCCAGGTTGAACGACGAAGGTGTGTTTGCGCACCAGTACGTGCCCGTCGGACGCCTCAAGTTCGCCAAACATGCCGTGCAGGTGAATCGGGTGCGCCATCATCGTGTCGTTAGTGAGCACGATTCGCAGTCGCTCGCCGTGATCGAAGTGGATCGGTTCGGCTTGCGAGAATTTCTTGCCATCAAAGCCCCAAATGAAGCGCTGCATGTTTCCCGTGAGGCGCAAGTGGATTTCGCGCATCGCGGCGCGCTGGTCGGTTGCCCCGCCCACGGTATGCAAATCGGCATACGTGAGTACGCGCCGGCCATTACCTCGCAGTCGAGGTCCCGGATCATCGAGGGCGCGCGACGGATGCATGATTCGCATATCGATGGCCGGATCCGTGCTCTGCATATCCTTTATTGACATCGGTGCGGACATCCCCGGCACCTCGCCCATGCCGTTCGTGTCGTTCATTCCTTTCATATCGTGCATGCCCTGCATCGCGCCCATGTCCTGCGAACTGCCGTGCGCGGCGTGTTGGCCGGTCATGTCCATCTGACGATTACTCATGCCCATGTCGGTCATGGAGAGCCAGGTTTTCGGATCAAGTTCCGGCACCTCCGCTTGCATACCGGCGCGGGGCGCAAGCGTTGCGCGGGCATAACCGCTGCGGTCCATCGACTGCGCGAAGATCGTGTAGGGGCGATCCTCCGGCGGCTGCACAATCACGTCATAGGTTTCAGCGACGCCCAAGCGGATCTCCTCGACCGTCACCGGTTCGACGCGCTGGCCGTCGGCGCTGACCACGGTCATCTTGAGCCCCGGGATCCGCACGTCGAAAAACGTGGAGGACGAGCCGTTGATCAGCCGCAGCCGCACGCGCTCACCGGTTTTGGCGAGCGCCGTCCAATTGGCCGCGGGTGACGCGCCGTTGATTAGATACGTGTAGGTCGCACCCGACACATCGCCCAGATCTGTCGGGATCATGCGCATCCTGTTCCACCTGCGCCGTTTGTCGAGCGCGGCGCGTAAGCCATTGGTGCGTGCATCGCGAGCGAATTGCGCTGCGGTCGGCAGTTGGTAGTTGTAGTAGTCGCTCATCTGTTTGAGCGTGGCGAATACGTGCTCCGGGTTCTGATCGGTCCAATCGCTCAGGAGCACGACATGATCGCGATCTGCCTGGATCGGATCGGCTTCGGCGGGGTCGATCACGATCGCTCCATAGAGACCGGTTTGCTCCTGGAAGCGCGTGTGACTGTGGTACCAGTACGTGCCGCTCTGCCGAATCGGAAATCGATAGGTAAACGTTTCACCCGGCGCGATGCCGGGGAAACTGATCCCCGGTACACCATCCATCTGGAATGGAAGTAGCAGCCCGTGCCAGTGAATCGAGCTTGAGGTGGGCAGCCGATTGTGTACGCGGAGCGTCACGACCGTGGCCTCGCGCCAATGCAGTGTCGGCGCGGGGACCGAACCGTTGACCGAAGTGGTTGGCTGCAGCCGGCCGGTGAAGTTCATCGGTGTGTCGCCGATGGTCAAGTCGAATGCCGCGCCGCTGAGAACCATCGGGGTAGGGGGCGCTGGCACTACAGAGTCGGCGGCAAGAAGTTGTCGCGGACTGAATAGTCCAAGTCCTGCTGCGCCCGCCCCCACACTCAGGCCCTGCACAAAGCGGCGACGGCTCACATCGATAACGGAGCCTCGTCTGAATGTAGAATTCATTGGCACCTCTTCCAAATCGAGATAAACGCGCGCGCCTCTCAGGGACAAAGGAGCAAATTCCTCAACCGCAAGCGGCATGGAAGAATTCACGGCGACGATGCGGCCGCCTGCCGAACCTATTCTGCGCTATCCAACGACGTGGGCCGGCTACAGCGATTCGAGGTGGCGGCGCGCTGCATGCGTTGCCAAAAGCGGCTCGCAGAGGGCCAGCTGACGTTCCGGCGTTTAGCGGGAACTACAGGATTTAGGAAATAGGCGGAGGGACAAGCGGCGCGTTGGCGCGAGAGGTAAACCCGTACGGCCCCGATGTGAGAGCACGCACGGCGCGTCCTTGCTGAACCCTGGGCATGGACGAAGTCACTGCAACCGCAACCAAACAGCAACCCCCCATGGATTGATCATGGGCACAGCATGACTTGCGAGCAGTGTCGGAGTGAGGCGCGACGGGCATCGGACAGTCCGAGGGCATGAGCGAGGAGGACGCGCCAGTCACTTGAGAAGGCGTCGAACCGAGAGCTACAACGGGACCTTGCAGGCCGATAGTAAGAATCACGAGAAACGAAATCAGCCGCCGTTGCATGGACCAGAGCTTATCCCTGCGATGATATCGGAGCAAATCGCCGGGAGCCTTTTTCCCGCTACGAAACCGCTTGGCGGTTGCGCCCCACCGGCCTTGACTCTGGACCATACTCCAGGGTTTAGGCTTCAAATTTACGACCGGAGAGAACGTTGAAAATGGAATCGATCAGGATTGGGGCACTGGCCAAACGGGCAGGCGTTGGCATCGATACGGTTCGCTACTACGAACGCAACAGACTGTTGACGCCACGCGATCGGTCGGCGTCAGGCTATCGCCGGTATGGCGAGTTCGAGCTCTCGCGACTGCGCTTCATACGGCGCGCGCAAGCGTTGGGATTTAGCTTGAGGGAGGTGCGTGATCTGTTGTCGATCTCGACGCAGCGCGATGTTGCCCGCATCAAGCGCACCGCGCAGGCGAAGCTCGCCGACATCGACCAGCGCGTCCTTGCGCTTCAACGGATACGCAACGGTCTCGCGACTCTGATTGCTGCGTGCCCGGGCCACGGACGAGCGGCGGACTGTCCTATCCTGAATGCCCTGAGTGGGGAGAAGCTCGAATGAATTCGCCCCCACAGAAGCTTGGCGAAGAATCTCTGACGCAAACGCCCCTGTCGGTAAATCGCGCGCCGCGGCTTCCAGTGCTAGGTCCGGCAAATTGAACGACACGATCTACACGTGTCCGATGCATCCCGAGATACGCCAAGCGGGCCCGGGAAGCTGTCCTCTATGCGGCATGGCGCTTGAGCCATTGATACCACCGGTTTTCGATGACGACAGTGACGTCCGATCCGTCAGACGCAAATTCTGGATCTGTGCGGCGCTGAGCGTGCCCGTAGTGGCCGTCGCAATGCTGGCGCATATCATGGGTGGGCACGCATCGCCGGCGAGCGCCCGCATCCTGCGCGCGCTCGAGCTGATTCTTTCCGCACCGGTCGTGCTGTGGGCCGCGGGCGATTATTACCGGCGCGGATGGCTCGGCGTTAAAAACCGCGCGGCGAACATGTACACCCTGATCGGCCTCGGCGTACTCGTCGCCTATTCGTACAGCCTCGTCGCGACGCTTGCGCCACAGATATTTCCACCCGCTATGCGCGATGAACACGGCATGGTCGGCGTGTACTTCGAAGTCTCCGCCGCGATCATCACACTCGTGCTTCTGGGTGAATGGCTCGAACTCGGGGCGCGCGGACGAACGAGTAGCGCAATCCGCCAGTTGCTGGGTCTTGCTCCCAAGAGCGCACGGCGTATTCGCGCCGACGGGACCGACGAGGATGTTCTCGTGGAATTGCTGCTGGTGGGAGAGCGCGTGCGTGTGCGCCCAGGGGAGAAGATCCCGGTCGATGGACGTGTGATCGAGGGGCGATCGGCGGTGGATGAATCGATGCTGACCGGCGAACCATTGCCGGTGGAAAAGGGGCCGGGCGATCATGTCGTGGGCGCTACGCTCAATCAGACCGGCGGCCTCGTCATCTTGGCAGAGCGACTCGGCGCGGACAGCGTGCTCTCACGAATCGTTGCGCTGGTAGCCCAAGCGCAGCGCTCGCGGGCCCCGCTACAGCGATTGGCCGACAGCGTCGCGGCTTGGTTTGTCCCGGCCGTCATCGTGATCGCGTTGCTCACTTTCGTGACCTGGTGGATCCTCGGACCCGAACCGCGTCTGGCGTATGCGCTCGTCAATGCGGTCGCGGTGTTGATCATCGCGTGCCCCTGCGCTTTGGGGCTGGCCACACCGATCTCAATCATGGTCTCGAGTGGGCGCGGCGCGCAGCTGGGTGTGCTTTTTCGTGATGCCAAAGCCGTCGAGGCGCTGCGCGAGATTGACACCCTCGTGCTCGACAAGACCGGCACACTCACCCTCGGCCACCCAGCACTGGACAGCGTTTTGGTCGTCGCTCCCTGGTCCGAGCAAGAGGTGCTCTCTCTCGCCGCTGGACTTGAGCGTGCCAGCGAGCATCCGCTCGCACGAGCGGTCCTCGACGGTGCGAGGGCTCGGGGAGTCAGCCCCGCCGAAGTCACCGATTTTCACTCCGTTACCGGCCGTGGGGTAATGGGTCGCCACGGCACTCGACCGATTGCGCTGGGAAATCGTGCGCTCATGCAGGACATCGGCGTCTTAGTCGAGCCGCTGCAGCGCAGCGTCGACGCCCTGCGTCGGGCGGGCCGCACGGTTATGTTTGTCGCCGCGGAGGGCTCGCTCGCAGGGGCTATCGCCGTCGGCGATCCCGTCAAGATCGGCACGCCAGCGGCCATGGCGGCCTTGAGGGCCGAAGGGGTCCGCATCGTGATGCTCACCGGGGATGCCTGGGTGACCGCCGAAGCGGTCGGGAAAACGCTGCACATCGACGAAATCATCGCGGAAGTGCAGCCCGACGAGAAGGCGGCTGTCATCGAGCGACTGCAGCGTGATGGACATCGCGTCGCGATGGCGGGCGATGGTATTAACGATGCGCCCGCTTTGGCGCGTGCCGATGTGGGGATCGCGATGGGCACCGGAACCGATGTGGCGATGGAAAGCGCGCAGGTCACGCTCGTCAAAGGCGATCTGAATGGCATCGTGCGTGCGATTCATTTGAGTCGCGCGACGGTGCGCAATATTCGTCAGAACCTCGGCTTTGCATTCGGGTACAACGCGCTCGGGATTCCGATTGCGGCGGGCGCTCTCTACCCGCTTACAGGCCTCCTTCTAAGTCCGCTCATTGCCGCGCTCGCGATGAGTGTGTCGTCGGTTTCGGTCATCGGCAACGCGCTGCGCCTCCGACATGCCGGCCAAGCGCCCCGAGCGACATGAGCGACGATGATCTGGCGCTTGATTTGTGTTCAGGACGCGCGCGCGATCTGCTGCGCAAGGAGCCGCGCTTCCAGGCGATCAAGCGAGAATTGACGTTTGCCCGACTGAACGCCGAGCCAGTTCAACCTCACTCCTACTCCTCAGAGGAAGCTGGAACGCCCGGGAGAGGACTTTGAACTGGTGGAATTCCGAGCATATTCAAGCGCTTGCCGTAGCGGCGATGGGAATTACCCGCCAAATTGCCCACTGGCAGCGTGGGGCTTAAAGCTAGATTTTCCCTGGGCGCGTAACGGGTAATAGTGCACTGTTTACCGCTCTCGTGCGGCTGGTTTCGCGCGCGTTCACCGAGGAATCAAAGATGCGGTCGCTTGTCCTGGGCCGCGAAAGGCCACTCACGGCAGCTCACGAGACGGCCTATTTCTCTATATCACCGAGTGATATAGTAATGCGGTGCGTCGAGTCTTTTAAGACCCGGAGCTTCGCCCGCTGGAGTCGGAAGGTGCCGATCGCAGACGACGTGCTGTGTGCCGCCGTGGAGGAAATGGCCTCGGGCTTGGTCGACGCTGACTTGGGCGGGCACGTGTACAAGA
>Ga0209805_1001453_pt1 | contig 14317 bp, 26 predicted proteins | sample GraSoiAngelo_148_FD_185905 | JGI IMG/M metagenome (GOLD analysis project Ga0209805, IMG submission 185905) | Grasslands soil microbial communities from the Angelo Coastal Reserve, California, USA - 14_1009_09_20cm (SPAdes) (version 2) | ecosystem: Environmental > Terrestrial > Soil > Grasslands ... | reverse complement strand
GACGACCGGCGCCATATGGAGTACGTGCGCTGGCGCGGCGAGTACGCTGACGTGCCTGCGGAGGACATCAAGCGCGTGTTCCGCGAGACCTATCCCGAGCTCTTCAATCTCGGCCCCGCCGCCGCGCAGCGTCAATTTGCCTGAGTTGCGCGCGCTCCTGGAGGAGAGCTTCCGCGCAGCCGTCGCGGCCGCAGATCCGCTAAAAATCCTTGCCGCGCACCTGCCGCCGCCGCCGCGCGGGCGCACTTTCGTCGCCGCGGCCGGCAAGGCGGCGGCCGCCATGGCCGCCGCGGTCGAGCGCCATTGGCAGGGTGAGCTCTCCGGTATCGCCATCACGCGCTATGGGCACGGGGTGCCGACGAGCCGTATCCGCGTGGTGGAGGCCGGGCATCCGGTGCCCGATGAAGCAGGCGAGCGCGCCGCCGCGGAGATCCTCGCCGCCGTGCGCGCGCTCGGCGAAGAGGACCTGCTGTTCGCCTTGCTCTCCGGCGGCGGCTCGAGCCTGCTGTCCCTGCCGGCGCGCGATGTGCCAATGGCTGACCTCAAGCGGGTGACCTCGCAGCTGCTGAAGAGCGGCGCGGCGATCCAGGAGATGAACACGGTGCGCAAGCACCTCTCCGCGATCCACGGCGGGCGCCTCGCCGCCGCCTCGCGCGCGAGCGTCGTGGCGCTGATCATCTCCGACGTGACGGGCGACGATCCGACGCATATCGCCTCGGGTCCCTGCGCGCCCGATCCGACGACCTATGCCGACGCGCGCGAGATCCTCGCGCGCTATCGCGTCGAGCCGCCGGCGACGGTGAAGGCGCGGCTGGAAAAAGCGGCCGACGAGACGCCGAAGCCCGGCGACCCGGCATTCGCAAGGGTCGAGAACCGGGTGATCGCCAGCGCGCATCGTTCACTCGAGGCAGCGGCGGTGGTGTTCGAGCGCGCCGGCGTGCAGCCGGTGATCCTCGGCGACACGGTGACCGGCGAGGCCGCCGAGGTGGCGAAGGTGATGGCCGCGCTGGTGCACGAGGTGAGGCGCCATGCAAGGCCATGGGCACCGCCTGTCGCGCTCATCTCGGGCGGCGAATGCACGGTGACGGTTCATGACGAGGGCGGCCGCGGCGGCCGCTGTGCCGAGTTCCTGCTCTCGCTCGGCATCGAGACCGGCGGCGTCTGGGCGATCGCCTGCGACACCGACGGCATCGACGGCACGGAGGACAACGCCGGAGCCATCCTCACGCCCGACAGCATGCAGCGCGGCCGCGATGCCAAAGCGATGCTCGCGCGGCACGACAGCTATGGCTTCTTCAGCGCGATCGGCGACCTCGTGATGACGGGGCCGACGCGCACCAATGTCAACGACTACCGCGCGATCGTCGTCACCTAGCGCAGGGCTACGCGAGTGCCGAGCCTGAGCCGCAGCGCTCGCGCCGCGTTCGCGCGCGGCGCGGCGATCTCGACTAGGCCCATGCTGTTCTCGTACCAGAACGGGCCGCGCGCCTCTTCGAACGTGCGCGCGTGGCGCAGGACGCGCCGGCCGACGCGCAGCGTCGCGTTGGCGTTGGTCAAGCGCAGGCCGGTGACGGCGTTGCCGTAATGATCGATGTAGATCACGCGCGCAAGGTCGCGCGAGGGAAGCAGCACGTCGGGCCGCGCCTTCGGCACGAGCCAGCCACGCGGCACGCGGCGCAGCGCGAGCGCGGCGGCGACGGGAGCGAAAACGTCGCGCCCGTGGAAGGAGGAGCTAAGAGGCACCGGCCGCCAGGCGATGCGCCGGCACTCGCGGCGACGCGCGCGCTGCCAGAGGATGGAAAGGAGGCCATTGTCCGGGCCGACGAAGTGGCGGCCATCGACGCCGGCCACGATGGCGTCGCGCCCGCCGCCGACGCCCGGGTCGACGACGGCGAGGAATACCGCGTCAGGCGGATATTGGGCAGCGAGCGCGGCGAGGAGATGCGCCGCCGGCTCGATGCCGAAAGCCGGCGCATCGTGCAGTGCGTCGATGAGCGGCGAGCGCGCCGCGCGCGCCGTGAGAACTGCCTTTACCTGGCCGACGTAGAGGTCGGCCGCGCCGAAGTCGGTGAAGAGAACGAGGGGCCGGGCGCGCGTCAGGCGGCGGCTTTTTTCTCGCTCTTCTTCTCGGCTTTCTTCTCGTCGCCAGCGGCGCTCGCTTCAGCCCCGGGCCGGTCCATGAGCATGACGAGCGCGAGCGGCGCGTTGTCGCCCTTGCGGAAGCCGGTCTTGAGGATGCGCAGGTACCCGCCGTTGCGCTTGGCGTAGCGGGGCCCGAGGTCCTCGAAGAGCTTCGCGACGATGCCGCGGTCGCGCAGCCGATCGAAGGCGAGGCGGCGATTGGCGAGCGAGGGTCGCTTGCCAAGGGTGATCATCGGCTCAGCGACGCGGCGCAGCTCCTTCGCCTTGGGCAGCGTGGTGCGGATCTCCTCGTGGCGCAGCAGCGATACCGTCATGTTGCGCAGCATCGCCAGGCGGTGCGCGGAGGTGCGGTTGAGCTTGCGAAGGCCGTGGCCGTGGCGCATGGCTAGGTCCGGTGCTCGAGGCCCGCGGGCGGCCAGTTCTCGAGCTTCATCCCCAAGGTGAGGCCGCGCGAGGCAAGCACTTCCTTGATCTCGTTCAGCGATTTGCGGCCGAGGTTGGGCGTCTTGAGGAGCTCGGTCTCGGTGCGCTGGATGAGGTCGCCGATGTAGTAGATGTTCTCGGCCTTCAGGCAGTTCGCCGAGCGCACGGTGAGCTCGAGGTCGTCGACCGGGCGCAGCAGGATCGGGTCGACCGCCGGCGACTTCGGCTGCTCGGCCGGCAGCGCCGTGCCCTCGAGCTGGGCGAAGACCGAAAGCTGATCGACGAGCACGCGCGCGGCGTAGCGGATCGCCTCTTCGGGCTCGATCGCGCCGTTCGTCTCGATGTCCATGATCAGCTTGTCGAGGTCGGTGCGCTGCTCGACACGCGCCGATTCGACGGCGTAGGAGACGCGGCGCACCGGGCTGAAGGACGCATCCAGGATGATGCGGCCGATGCCCTTGGTGTCTTCCGGCAGGTAGCGCATGTTGCCCGGCAGGTAGCCGCGGCCCGACTCCACCTTGATCTGCATCTCGAGCTTGCCGCCGGAGGCGAGGTGCGCGACGACGTGATCGGGGTTGACGATCTCGACGTCGTGCGCCGGCTCGATGTCGGCCGCAGTCACGGGACCGTCGCCCTTCTTCTTGAGCGAGAGGATCGCTTCCGCGCGGTTATGCAGGCGGAAGACCACGCCCTTCAGGTTGAGCAGGATGTCGACGACATCCTCGCGCACGCCGTCGAGCGTCGAGTATTCGTGCACCACGCCCGCGATCTGCACCTCGGTGGGCGCGTGGCCCGGCATCGACGAGAGCAGCACGCGGCGCAGCGCGTTGCCAAGGGTGTGGCCATAGCCGCGCTCGAACGGCTCCATCGTCACCCGCGCGTGGTTCGGCGAGAGGTTCTGGACGTCGACAATACGAGGCTTGAGAAATCCGGATTGCGGCATGTGTTCGGGTCCTGAGGTTTACTTCGAGTACAGCTCGATGACGAGGTGCTCGTTGATCGTCGACGACAGATCCGAGCGCGCCGGCATCGACTTGAACGTGCCCTTGAGGGCTTTCGCGTCCACTTCCAGCCATTCGGGGAAGCCGCGCGAATCGGCGGCTTCCGCCGCCGCCTTGATGCGAAGCTGCTCCTTCGCCTTCGGCGCCACTTCGATGGTGTCGCCGGGGCGCAGGCGGTACGACGGAATGTTGACGCGCTTGCCGTTCACCAGAATGGCGTTGTGCCGCACCACCTGGCGCGCCTCGCTGCGCGAGGCGCCGAAGCCCATGCGGTAGGCGATGTTGTCGAGCCGCGATTCGAGGAGCTGCAGCAGCCGCTCGCCCGTGATGCCCTTGGCGCGCGCCGCGTCCTCGTAGGTGTTGCGGAACTGGCGCTCGAGCACGCCGTAGGTACGGCGCATCTTCTGCTTTTCGCGCAGCTGCTTGCCGTAGTCGGAAAGCCGCGCGCCGCTCTTCTGCCCGTGCTGGCCGGGCGCGTAGGCGCGCCGCTCAACCGGGCACTTGTCGGTAAAGCACTTCTCGCCCTTGAGAAAGAGCTTCTCGCCTTCGCGGCGGCAGTGTCTGCACTTGTCGAGGTTCTTCGCCATGTCTATACCCTGCGCCGCTTGGGCGGACGGCAGCCGTTATGCGGAATCGGCGTGACATCGGCGATGCTGCCGATCTTCAAGCCGATCGCGTTCAATGCGCGCACCGCCGACTCGCGGCCAGGCCCGGGGCCCTTGATGCGCACTTCCACGTTTTTCACGCCGCACTCCTGCGCTGCGCGGCCGGCGCGCTCGGCCGCGACCTGCGCGGCGAACGGCGTCGATTTGCGCGAGCCCTTGAAGCCGGCGTTGCCGGAGGTCGCCCAGGCGAGAGTGTTGCCCTGCCGGTCGGTGATGGTGACGATCGTGTTGTTGAAGGAAGCGTGGATGTGCGCGATACCCTCCGCCACGTTCTTCTTGACCTTCTTGCGCGCGCGGGCCGCCGCAGTCTGCTGCAGCTCCTGGCGCGTCGGTGCGTTTCTGCTAGCCATGCTTTATACGGCCTTCCCTGCGGGTACGTTGAGTTTGATCGCCGCCTTGCGCGGCCCCTTGCGCGTGCGGGCGTTGGTGCGCGTGCGCTGGCCGCGCACCGGCAATCCCTTGCGATGGCGCGAGCCGCGGTAAGAGTTGAGATCGATCAGCCGCTTGATCGACATCTGCACCTCGCGGCGCAGGTCACCTTCGACGGTGAACTTGGCGATGTTCTCGCGGATCTTCTCGAGCTCGCTGTCGTTCAGATCCTTGATCTTGCGCGAGCCCTGCACGCCGGCGGCAGCGAGAATCGCCTGCGCGCGCGCGCGGCCGATGCCATAGATCGCGGTGAGTGCGATCTCGGCGTGCTGGTGGTTGGGGACGTTGATCCCTGCGATGCGTGCCATAGGCGGAACCTTCGATTATAGCTGTTCGAACAATGCGTTATCAACCTTGCCGCTGCTTGTGGCGCGGGTTGGAGCAAATGACGCGCACGACGCCCTTACGCCGCACGATCTTGCACTTGCGGCAGATCTTCTTCACCGATGCCATGACTTTCATCTGGTCCTCACTTCGCTCTAAAGGTGATGCGGCCCTTCGTCAAATCGTACGGTGTCATCTGCACCGTCACCTTGTCGCCCGGCAGGATGCGGATGTAGTTCATGCGCATCTTCCCGGAGATGAAGGCGTGGATCGTGTGACCGTTCTCGAGCTTCACGCGGAAGGTGGCGTTCGGCAGGTTCTCCACCACCTCGCCCTGCAGCTCGATGAGGTCCTCTTTCGCCATCAGCGCACGGGCAGCCCGCCCTTGAAGCTCGCCTTCCTCAGCAGGCTCTCGTACTGGTGGGTCATGATGTACGCCTGCACCTGGGACATGAAGTCCATCGTCACCACGACGATGATGAGGAGCGAGGTGCCGCCAAAGTAGAACGGCACGTTCCAGCGCAGGATCAGGAACTCGGGCAGCAGGCAGACGAGCGTCACGTAGGCCGCGCCTGCCAATGTGAGGCGCGTGAGGATCTTTTCCAAGTAGCGCGCGGTCTGGTCGCCCGGGCGGATGCCCGGCACAAAGGCCCCGGACTTCTTGAGGTTATCCGCCGTCTCCTTCGGGTTGTACTGCAGCGCCGTGTAGAAGAAGCAGAAGAAGATGATGAGGCCGGCGTAGAGCACCACGTAGATCGGCTGGCCCGGCACCAGGGTGCCGGCGATGTCGCGCAGCCAGATGAGCCCCTCGTGGCTGCCGAACCAGCCGAGCACCGTCGCCGGGAAGAGGATCAGCGACGAGGCGAAGATCGGCGGGATCACGCCCGACATGTTGAGCTTGAAGGGCAGGTGCGAGCTCTGTCCGCCGTAGACGCGGTTGCCCACCTGGCGCTTCGCGTAATTCACCAGGATCTTGCGCTGGCCGCGCTCGACGAAGCAGACGAAACCGGTGACGAAGATCACCGCCGCGGCGATGCCCATGGCGGTGAGCGGGTGCATCGAGCCCGTGCGGACGAGCTCCAAGGTGCCCGCAATGGCGTTCGGCAGCCCGGCGGCGATGCCGGCGAAGATGATGATCGAGATGCCGTTACCGAGCCCCCGCTCGGTGATCTGCTCGCCGAGCCACATCAGGAACATGGTGCCCGTGACGAGCGTGGTGACCGTGGTGAGGCGGAACATCAGCCCGGGCTCGAGCACGAGCCCCGGCTGCGATTCCAGCATGACGGAGATGCCGGTCGACTGGAACAGCGCCAGGAACACCGTGCCGTAGCGCGTGTACTGGGTGATCTTGCGGCGGCCCGATTCGCCTTCCTTGCGCAGCGCGTCGAGCTGCGGGCTCACCGCCGTCATGAGCTGCATGATGATCGACGCCGAGATGTACGGCATGATGCCCAGGGCGAAGATGGTGAAGCGCCGCAGCGCCCCGCCCGAGAACATGTTGAACATCCCGAGCATGCCGCCCTGGTTGTTCTGGAAGAAGCCGGCCAGCACGTTCGGGTCGATGCCCGGCACCGGGATATGCGCGCCAATGCGGAACACGACCAGCGCGCCGAGCAAAAAGAGCAGCCGGCGCTTCAAGTCGCCGTAGCGCATCTCCTTGCCGAGATTCGGAAGACCGCTCGCCATCAGGCCTTCGGCGCCTCTTCAGGTGCCGGCTTGGCCGGCTTTGCTTTCGGCTTTTCTTTCTTCGGCTCGGGCTGCGGCTTGGGCGTGAGCTGGATCGAGCCGCCCGCGCCTTCGATCATCGAGCGCGCGCCTTTGCTCACCTGGATTTCCTTCAGCGAGAGCTTGCGCTCGAGCTTACCCGAGAGAATCACCTTCGCGGCGAGCGCCGCGCGCGGCACCACGCCCTCGGCCTTGAGCGCCGCGAGGTCGATGTCGGCGGCCTGCATGTTTTGCAGCTCGCTCGTGCGCACTTCGGCGATATCGTTGCGGGTGGGCGACTTGAAGCCGCGCTTGGGCAACCGGCGATGCAGCGGCATCTGCCCGCCCTCGAAGCCGACCTTGTGAAAGCCGCCCGAGCGCGCCTTCTGGCCCTTGTGGCCGCGCCCGGCGGTCTTGCCCCAGCCCGAGCCGACGCCGCGGCCGACGCGGTGGCGGGGCGCCTTGGCGCCCGGGGCGGGCTTCAGCGTGTTCAGTTTCATCGTCAGGCCTCGATGCGCACGAGATGGGCGACGCGGTTGATCATGCCGCGCACCGCGGGCGTGTCGACGAGCTCGACGATCTGGTCGATGCGCTTGAGTCCCAGGCCGCGCACCGTATCGCGATGGCCGCGCTTGACGCTGTTGGTGCTTTTCAGCAGCCGCACCTTGATCTTGTTCACTGGGTGATTTCCTCGACCGTCTTGCCGCGGCGCGCGGCGATCTCGGCCGGCGTGCTCATCGCCTTCAGGCCATGCAGCGTCGCGCGCACCACGTTGTACGGATTGGTCGAGCCGAAGCACTTGGCGAGCACGTTGGTGACGCCCATCACCTCGAACACCGCGCGCATCGGGCCGCCGGCGATGATGCCGGTGCCCTCCATCGCCGGCTGCATCAGCACCTTGGCCGAGCCGTGCCTGCCGACGACCGCGTGCTGCAGCGTGCCGTTCTTCAGCTTCACCTTGAAGAGCTTGCGGCGCGCCTCTTCCATTGCCTTTTGCACCGCGACCGGCACTTCGCGCGCCTTGCCCTTGCCCATGCCGATGCCGCCGTCGCCGTCGCCGACCACGGTGAGCGCGGCGAAGCCGAGCACGCGGCCGCCCTTCACCACCTTGGTGACGCGGTTCACGGCAACCATTTTTTCGCGCAGCCCGTCGCCGCGCTCTTCGTGCTGCATCCGAGGCTGGATCTTCGCCATAGCTGTCCTTTAGAACTTCAAGCCGCCGGCGCGCGCCGCGTCGGCGAGCGCCTTGACCCGACCGTGATAGCGGTAGCCGGCGCGGTCGAACGCCACCCGCTCGATGCCCTTTTCCTTCGCTCTTGCCGCGATGCGGCTTCCCACGAGCTCTGCCGCCTTGCGGTTCGCGCCATGCTTGAGCTGGCTGCGCAATTCCTTCTCGGCGCTCGAGGCGGCGGCGAGCACCTGGTCGCCCGCCGGCGTGGTGATCTGCGCGTAGATATGCGTGTTCGTGCGATGCACGGTGAGGCGCACGGCGCCGACCTCGCGAATCTTGTGCCGGGTCTGCCGCGCGCGGCGCAGGCGCGCTTCGTTTTTCTCGCTCATGGTTACTTCTTCTTCGTCTCTTTCAATACGATGACTTCGTTCGCGTAGCGCACGCCCTTGCCCTTGTAGGGCTCGGGCGAGCGGTGCGCACGCACCTCGGCCGCCACCTGGCCGACGAGCTGCTTGTCGATGCCGCTGATGACGATCTCGGTTTGCGTCGGCGTCGTCACCTTCACGCCCTTGGGCATTTGGTGCACCACCGGATGCGAGAAGCCGAGCGAGAGATTCAGCTTGTCACCCTGCGCCTGCGCGCGGAAGCCGACGCCCACCAGCGCGAGGCGCTTCTCGAAGCCCTTGGTGACGCCGAGCACCATGTTCGCGACCAGCGCGCGCATGGTTCCGGACATGGCGTTCGCGTGGTTCGAATTGCCCAGCGCCTTGAACAGCACCTGCTCGCCGTCCTTCTTCACTTCGACGTTCGGATCGGCGACGCGCGCGATGCTGCCGAGCGGTCCTTTCACCGCGATGCTGCCGGCGGCAAGCGTGACCTCGACGCCTTGCGGCAGGGCTACGGGATATTTAGCGATGCGGGACATGGGTAGCGAGCCTCTACGCCACGATGCAGAGCACTTCGCCGCCCAGGCCGTCGGCGCGCGCCTTGCGATCGGTCATTACGCCGCGCGAGGTCGAGACGATGGCGACGCCCAGGCCGTTCATCACGCGCGGGATGTCGTCGCGCCCCTTGTAGACGCGAAGCCCCGGCTTCGAGACGCGCTCCAGGCGCTCGATCACCGGCCGGCCGGCGTAGTACTTGAGCGCAATGGCGAGCTCCTGCTTGGCGCCGCCGTCTTTGCCATTAGCGCCGCCTTTGTCACGGATGGCGAAGTCCTCGATGTAGCCCTCGTCCTTCAGCACCTTGGCGATCGCGCCCTTCAGCCGCGACGCCGGCATCGTGACCTCGGCGTGGCCGACGAGCTGCGCATTCCTGATGCGCGTCAGCATGTCGGCGATCGGGTCGTGCATGCTCATACGTTCTCCTTACCAGCTCGCTTTGATGATGCCGGGCACTTCGCCCCGCAGCGCGAGCTCGCGCAGCTTGTTCCTGCCCAGGCCGAACTTGCGGTACACGCCGCGCGGGCGCCCGGTGAGCGCGCAGCGGTTGCGCAGGCGCACGGGCGAGGCGTCGCGCGGCAGCTGCTGCAGCTTGGCGCGCGCCTCTTCGCGCGCCTCGTCGGATGCGCGTGCGTCCTGGATGATCTCGAGCAGCGCCGCACGCCTCGCCTTGAACTTCTGGACGGTCCGGCGGCGCTTCTGGTCGCGGAGTTTGACTGCGAGCTTGGCCATATCGATGTGCCTCAGTGCTTGAACGGGAAGCGGAACGCGCTGAGCAGCGCGCGCGCCTCGTCGTCGGTTTTTGCCGTTGTGGTGATCGCGATGTTCATGCCCCGGAGCACGTCGATCTTGTCGTACTCGATCTCCGGGAAAATGATCTGCTCCCTGATGCCGAGCGAGTAGTTGCCGCGGCCGTCGAAGGCGCGGTTCGAGATGCCGCGGAAGTCGCGGATGCGCGGCATGGCGATGTTCACCAGGCGGTCGAAGAACTCGTACATGCGCGCGCCGCGCAGCGTCACCATGCAGCCGACCGGGAAGTTGGCGCGTATCTTGAAGTTGGCGATCGACTTCCTCGACTTCGTGACCACCGGCTTCTGGCCGGCGATCTTCGTCATGTCGGCCACCGCGTTGTCGAGCACTTTCTTGTCGGTGGTGGTTTCGCCGACGCCCATGTTGAGCGTGATCTTCTTGATGCGCGGCACCTGCATCACGCTCTTGTAGCCGAACTTCTGGGTGAGCTCGGGCACCACTTTCTCGCGGTAGTAGATCGCGAGCCGCGCCGGCGGCGCCGGCATCTGCGGCGCTTGCGCCTTGGGCGGCGGCGCGGGCTTGGGCGCGTCCTTCTTCGGTTGCGCCTTCGCCTGCTGCTGCTGTTGCGCAGCCTTCTGCGCGGCCTTGTCGCCGCCCGCCTGCTTGGGCTTCGCGCTCTGCTTCTGTTCCTTGTCCTTGGCCATGCTTACGCTTCCACCTGCTCGCCGTTCGCCTTGAAGATGCGCACCTTGCGACCGTCCTCGAGCTGCTTCACGCCGCTGCGGTCAGCCTTCTTGGTCGCCGGATTGAAGAGCGCGATGTTCGAGACATGGATCGGCAGGTCCTTGTCGACGATGCCGCCGGTCTGACCGCGCATCGGGTTCGGGCGCTGGTGCTTCTTCACGCGGTTCACGCCCTCCACCACCACGTGCTCGGCGTCCACTCGGCGCAGCACCGTGCCGCGCTTGACGCGGTCGCGGCCGGAGATGACGATGACCTCGTCGCCCTTCTTGATCCGTTGCATCAGAGCACCTCGGGAGCGAGCGAAACGATCTTCATGAACTGCTCGGTGCGCAGCTCGCGTGTCACCGGTCCAAAGATGCGCGTGCCGATCGGCTCCATCTTCGGCGTGAGCAGTACCGCGGCGTTGCGGTCGAAGCGGATCAGCGAGCCGTCGGCGCGGCGCACGCCCTTCGCGGTGCGCACCACCACCGCGTGGTAGATCTCGCCCTTCTTCACGCGGCCGCGCGGCGCCGCGTCCTTGACGCTCACCTTGATCACGTCGCCGATCGACGCATAGCGGCGCTTCGAGCCGCCGAGCACCTTGATGCACATCACGGCGCGTGCACCGGTGTTGTCGGCGACGTCCAGCACCGACTCCATTTGAATCATTGCTCTCTCCACTCCAACTTGCGCCCCCTACTTCAGCAGTCAGCAGCGCAGTTTTGGACCCCGTCCGGGGCTGGGAAGGCGGCGATTCTACTACAACTCGTACGCTAAACCGCCTTCGATTTTTCCACCAGGCGCGTCACGCGCCAGGATTTCGTGCGCGACATCGGCCGGCATTCGGCGATTTCGACGAGGTCGCCCTCGCCGAACTCCCCGGCCTCGACGTGCGCGTGGTACTTCCTCGTCCGCGTGATGGTCTTGCCCATGAGCGGATCGCGCACGCGGCGCTCGACGCGCACCACCACGGTCTTCTGCATCTTGTTGCTCGTCACGCGGCCAAGCAGCTTCCTCTGGTTCTTGGCGGGCGCGGCGGCTGCCTCTTGGTTCATTTGGCGGACTTCTCCTTCATCATGGTGCGCACGCGCGCGATGTCGCGGCGCACCTTCTTGAGCTGGCTGGTGTTGGTGAGCTGCTGGGTGGCGAGCTGCATGCGCAGGCCGAACTGGGCGCGCAGCAGCGCTTCGAGCTCCTTCTGCAGCTCCGCGGGCTCCTTGCCGCGCAAGTCGCTCGCTTTCATCCTGCGCCTCCGAGCATGCGTTGCACGACGATGGTGCGGAACGGCAGCTTCGCCGCGGCGAGCGCAAACGCTTCCTTGGCCACCGCCTCGGTGATGCCATCCATCTCGAAGATGATCTTGCCGGGCTGGATCTCGCTCACGAAGTACTCCGGGTTGCCCTTGCCGTTGCCCATGCGCACTTCGGCCGGCTTCTGCGACACGGGCTTGTCCGGAAAGACGCGGATCCAGATCCGGCCGCCACGCTTGATGTGGCGCGACATGGCGCGGCGGCCCGCCTCGAGCTGCCGCGCGGTCAAGCGGCCGCGCGTGGTCGCCTTCAGGCCGAACTCGCCGAAGGACACCCGGGTGCCGCGCGTGGCGAGGCCGGTGTTACGGCCCTTCTGCTGCTTGCGGTATTTGGTTCGTGCTGGCTGCAGCATCGCTTATCCCTTCTGCTCGCCGCCGTCGGGCTTAGGCGGCTCTTCCTTCACCACCTTCTTCGGCCGCTTGACGGTGGTCTTGGGCGCAGGCGCGCCCTCTTTGCGGGCGACGCGGGCCTCGGGGCGCGGCCTTGCCGGCCCGCGCTTCTGTCCGGCGCGCGGCGCCGGTTTCTTCGCGCGCCTGGGCTCCGCGGGCGCCTCGGGCTGCGCCGGCGCCGGCGCACCTGCGGCGGCCGCGGCGGCCGCCGCTTGCGCATCGCCTTTCGGCGCCATTTCGCCCTTGTAGACCCACACCTTGATGCCAATCACGCCGTAGGTGGTCTTCGCTTCGCCCAGGCCGTAGTCGATGTCGGCGCGCAGCGTGTGCAGCGGCACGCGACCCTCGCGGTACCACTCGGTGCGTGCGATCTCGATGCCGTTCAGGCGCCCGGCGCTCATGATCTTGATGCCTTGCGCGCCCAGTCGCATGGCGTTCTGCATGGCGCGCTTCATCGCCCGGCGGAACATGATGCGCTTCTCGAGCTGCTGCGCGATCGAGTCGGCGATGAGCTGCGCGTCGATCTCGGGCTTGCGGATTTCCTCGATGTTCACGTGCACCTGCTGCACGCCCATGATGCGGCGCAGCTCCGCCTTCAGCGCCTCGATCTCCTCGCCCTTCTTGCCGATCACCACGCCCGGCCGGGCCGAGAAGATGGTGATGCGCGCGTCCTTCGCCGGCCGCTCGATCAGCACCCTGCCCACCGACGCATGCGCGAGCTTGCGCTTGAGGAAGTCGCGCACCTTGATGTCCTCGGCGAGCATCGGCGCGAAGTTCTTGGTGTTCGCGTACCAGCGCGAACTCCAGTTCTTGTTCACCGCGAGGCGAAAGCCCACGGGGTTGATCTTCTGGCCCATCAGTCACCCACCGTAATAAAGATGTGGCACGTGTGCTTGAGCACGCGGTTGCCGCGGCCCTTGGCACGCGCCTGGAAACGCTTGAGGAACATGCCGCGCTCGACGAACACCTGCTTCACCTTCAGCGTGTCGATGTCGGCGCCGTCGTTGTGCTCGGCATTGGCGATCGCCGATTCGAGCACTTTGCGCATGATGAGACCGCCCTTCTTCGGCGTGTAGGCGAGGATGCTCATCGCCTGGTCGACCGGTTTGCCGCGAATCAGGTCCGCGACCAGGCGGCCTTTCTGCGCCGAGAGCCGCGCGCCGCGCAGGCTCGCTTTGGTCTCCATCATTTCTTCCCTGGCGCTGCCGGTGCCGGCGCGGGCGCAGCGCCCGGCGCGGCCGGCGCGGGCGCTGCCGCAGGGCCTTGAGTGCCCGGCGCCGCGCGGCGCTCGTGACCGACCGCTTCCTCGGTGCGCTTGCCGACCGCGGAGTGGCTCTTGAAGATGCGCGTCAGCGCGAATTCGCCGAGCTTGTGCCCGACCATGTTCTCGGTGACGTACACCGGCACATGCTGTCTGCCGTTGTGCACGGCGATCGTCAGACCGACGAAGTCCGGCACGATGGTCGAGCGGCGCGACCAGGTCCTGATCGGCCGCTTGTCGTTCGCGCCGCGCGCCTTGTCGACCTTCGCCATCAGGTGATGGTCGACGAACGGGCCCTTCTTGATTGAACGTGCCATTCGGCTATCCTTATTTCACTCGCCGGTCGCGCACGATCATGACCTGCGTGCGCTTGTTGCGGCGCGTCTTGAATCCCTTGCTCTGCACGCCCCACGGCGATACAGGGGGCTGCGCGGCCGCGGTACGGCCCTCGCCGCCGCCGTGCGGATGGTCGATCGGGTTCATCGCCACGCCGCGCACCGTCGGCCGCACGCCGCGCCAGCGCTTGCGGCCCGCCTTGCCGATCGATTCGAGGTTGTGCTCGGAGTTGCCGACTTCGCCGATGGTCGCGCGGCAGTCGATATGCACCTTGCGGATCTCGCCCGAGCGCAGGCGCAACTGGGCATAGGAGCCCTCGCGCGCCAGCACCTGCACGTGCGCGCCCGCGGAGCGCGCGAGCTGCGCGCCCTTGCCCGGCTGCATCTCCACGCAATGCACCTCCGTGCCGATCGGGATATTGCGCAGCGGCAGCGTATTGCCCGCCTTGATCGGCGCCTCGGCGCCCGACATGAGCTGCGCGCCGACCTGCACGCCCTTCGCCGCGAGCACGTAGCGGCGCTCGCCGTCGGCGTAGAGCAGCAGCGCGATGTGCGCGCTGCGGCTGGGGTCGTATTCGAGCCGCTCCACCGTCGCCGCGATGCCGTCCTTGTTGCGGCGGAAATCGATGAGACGCAGGTGATGCTTGTGGCCGCCGCCCTGGTGGCGCATGGTGACGCGGCCGTGGTTGTTGCGGCCGCTGCCGCGACGCTGCGGCTGCACCAGCGCGAAGTGCGCATCGCCCTTGTAG
>Ga0209805_1001448_pt1 | contig 14343 bp, 10 predicted proteins | sample GraSoiAngelo_148_FD_185905 | JGI IMG/M metagenome (GOLD analysis project Ga0209805, IMG submission 185905) | Grasslands soil microbial communities from the Angelo Coastal Reserve, California, USA - 14_1009_09_20cm (SPAdes) (version 2) | ecosystem: Environmental > Terrestrial > Soil > Grasslands ... | reverse complement strand
GCTGAGGAAACCCTGCGGCGTCTGAGGTGCCGATATTTTGTTCTTCGGCGTCGACGGCTTCGACGTGCACTACGGGCTCAGCACGCCCAATCTCCTCGAAGCCAGAGTCAATCGCGTGATGGTCGAGGTCGCCAAACGCACAGTCGCAGTCTGCGATTCCAGCAAGTTTGGACACCGCAGTCTCTCTCTAATCGTCACGACGTCCGCCCTGCAGGAGGTCATCACCGACCGCGGCGCCCCCAAATCCGACCTGAGCGTTCTGAAACAGGCCAGGATTGAAGTCACTCTGGTATGAAGCCCCCGGCGAAGGCACACCCTCCAGATGAAGGAATAGTTTTGGAAGAAAGGATTTGGGAAGGAAAGATTTCGGGTGCGGCGCTTTCGGCGCCGCGATCAGCCTTTCCTGTTGGTTTGGAGCTTCCGCCCGTGAGGCACTTAGAGCACTCCGTAGTCTGACGACCACTTCCCCATCCCTGTTTCGACGTCACCATCGCAGGCGAACTCAACCTCGACCTCATCCTCTAAGGTCTCCCAGAAACCCTCACCCCCGAGCGCGAGGGCGCCTGTCCGACTGCACCTTGCACTACCCAAACCGCAGCCAGCGCCAACGGGAAAAACCGTCTGCTCATGAGCGTGTTCAGCGCCGAATATTGGAAATCATACCCGTGAAAATTGCCAGAACCGGTTTCACGAAAGGCTTTGGGCACCTAGATTCGAGGGGGCGCCCGAAAGCGCGGGGGCGTGAACCAACCGAGGCCGATCTTTAACGCTACCTCTCCAGATGGAGAGGTTGACAAGCGAGCGATTTAGGATATATTACGAACACTTGCGTTTACTTACGTTTTGGTGCGTGTCAGGCTTATGTCCATAATTCTGGGAGGTCCAAAATGGCCATTCGTCGAGCTGCTTCCCGTTTTCGTCGCTGGAGTTTCTTCCTCACCGTGGTTTTCCTCGTTCATCAGGCTGCGCTGGGACAGGGCAGTTACACGGCGCAAGTGCGCGGCACGGTCACGGACCCCGCCCACGCCGTGATCAACAACGCCAGGGTCACGGTGTCGAATGAGTCGACCACTATCACGACCACTGCGACCACCAACGCCAGTGGAGAATATGTGGTGAACGGGCTACGACCCGCGAGCTACACCATCAAGGTGGAGGCACCCGGCTTCCGCGGTGTAGTGCGGACGGGATTGGTGCTGGCGGTGAGCCAGCAGGCCACGGTGGATTTCGCGCTGAACCTGGCGTCGACCACGGAAACGGTCACGGTCACCGAGACTGCGCCACTGTTGGATACGGGAAGCTCCTCGCTAGGCACCGAGGTTACGAACGAGTTCGTGAGCCGAATGCCCCTGCAGGGCCGGGACGCCAACCAACTGGTGTATCTGTCGGCTGGGGTTACGCAGCTGAACAACGCGGACAACTATCCAACGGGAACCGCCTTTTCCTCCAACGGGCAACGCTATGGCTCGGCGGAGATCCGGCTGGATGGCAATCTGGCGACCGGTCCGGAACAGGGCGAGGGGGCAACCAACAATGAGAGCTACATGCCGTCGACCGAGGTGATTCAGGAATTCAAGGTGCAGAACAACAGCTTCGCGGCGGAGTATGGCAGCAATGGTGGGACGGTGGTGAACCTTGTGCTGAAGTCGGGGACCAACAACTTTCACGGGAGCGGCTGGTGGTTTGGGCAGCGGTCCTGGCTCAACGCCAACGATTTCTTTTCGGTGCGAAATGGCATACCCCGGGGAGAGGGCACCATAGATCAATACGGCTTTTCACTGGGCGGCCCCATCTTCAAGGGTAAGACCTTCTTCCTGGTTGATATGGAGAGAATCAGGAGCATCGGGAAGCAACTGGTCAGCGCGAGAGTTCCGACTGCACTGGAGCGGCAAGGCAACTTCACCCAGACGCTGACGCAGGATGTCAACGGGAACGTCGTGCCCGTGCAACTCTTCAACCCCTTCAATGTCGACTCGAATCCAGCAAGTCCCACTTTCGGCAACCGGCAGCCTTTTCCGGTTGATCCAAACACGAATAGCACGAATGTAATTCCCCAAGCCATGATGAGCCCGGTCTGGCAAGCGCTGAAGGCTCAGAATGCGTTTCCCATGCCTACTGGTCCGATCGACAACTCGGGCAACAATTTCAATGCGCCAATCACCGAAACCACGCCCTCGACCCAATTTGATATCAAGCTGGACCACCAACTCACGAACAAGGTCCATTTGATGGGCCGGTATAGCCAGAACAGCCTTCATGACAAGACTCCCGGTCTTTTTTTTGACGGGTCGCAGACGCAGGTGACGACGCGGAATGTGGCTCTGGAGCACACCTGGTCTCTGAGTCCGCATTTACTGCTGACCAGCCGGTTTGGGTTGGAGCGCTACTATCAGAATGAAACTCCGCAGACGGTCGATCCTACGCAGTTCGGGTTTCAATCGATTCTGACAGAGGCCAACCACATCACAAAAATGACTGAGATCTTCCCGGACAATTATGCAGCGCTGAACCCGCAGTGTTGCATTAACACGATCAATGGGCACACGCAGTATATCTACTCCTCGTCGTTGAATTGGGTGAAAGGGAACCACGTGCTGAAGTTCGGCGGAGAGCAGCGGCTTTTCTTCAACACCTTTTTTCAGCCCGACGACGCGACGGGGCTGTTTCATTTTGCCGGAAACACAACGGCGCAGAATGCCTTCTTCGATCCTAATACCGAGGATGGAGACGCGATGGCGGCGTTGGAACTGGGATGGCCGAGCGACGGCCACATCAACATTAAGCCGGCGGTCCTGCAGAAATCCAAGCAGACCGACTTCTACGCGCAGGATGACTGGAAAGCGACGTCCAGGCTGACGCTGAGCCTGGGCTTGCGTTACGAGTGGAGCGTGCCCTACACGGAACGCTACAACCGCCTCCAATTCAGCAATTTCACAGGCAACAGCGGGATTACAGTGGACCTGACCCCGCCCCCGCCGTCGAGCGGGCTGATCGTCGACAATAACGGGAATCCCGTCGACTTGAGCAGTCTGGGGCTGGGACCGACGCAGTTGCTGGGAACCACGGTGTTTCCGAGTTCGAGCATGCGGCATGTTCCCATCGACCGCAACAATTTTGGGCCGCGGCTGGGCTTCGCATATCAAGTGGCAAAGAACACAGTCCTGCGCGGTGGGGCAGGACTTTTCTACGGGCTATCTTCCGCGACCAACTTCCAGTATCCGGGAACGGCGTTCCAGAAGGCGGCGAACTTCCACATCTCGCTGGACGGTGGCGTAACCCTTGCCCCGGGTTGGGCACTCAACAATGTGTTTCCCGAGCTGCCTCCCAACACGCTTCCCCAGGCACAAGGAACCAAGTATGGTGCGTTAGCAGAGTGGGGATTGGGGAACGGCAACGATCTGGGGACACCGTCGGATCGCAACCCGGAGATTTATCAATGGAACCTTGGGCTGCAACACCTGTTCCCGGCGGGCATTGTTATCTCCGCCGATTACTCGGCGAATCGCAGCACGCACTTGCCCTGGGGAGGAGCGACGCGAAACCGCGATACGCTGCCGACGGCGGCGCGGAATCGGTGTGATTCGACGTGCCAGTCCAGTCTGGTGCCGAATCCATTTCAGGGAATGTTTACCGGGCCGAACGCGGTTTTCAACGAGCCTGATTCCATCTACAACAACCCGACGATTCCTGAAGGCAATCTGTTGCGGCGTTTTCCGCAATTCGACGGGGACTTTGAGGGGCTGCCCCTGATAGTGGCGAGTTCCTGGTACAACGGGCTGTTGGTGCGGTTCCAGAAACGGCCAAGCCACGGTCTGAGCTTTGAAGGGAACTACACGTGGTCGAAGGCGACTGACTACTCGTCGTATGGGGCGAACAGCTTCATCTTCCACTTCACAGATGATGGGCTGGGGAATCCGCAGGACATGAATAACCTGAGGGCGGAACATTCGATTGGGGCCAACGACACGCCGCAGCGCTTTGTGCTGGCGGCTGTGTATGATCTGCCGTTTGGGCGCGGCCGGTGGATGGGTGGAGGCATGAACCGGGTCCTGGACGCGATTGTGGGCGGCTGGTCGCTCAACGCCCTTTTGACGCTGCAATCGGGACAGCCCGTGCCATTCGGCTTGGCCAATGCGAGCATTGCCGATGGACAACAGCGGCCGGATATCATCTGTTCAAAACTGATGACGGGCATGAGCTTGCATGACTTGGCGTTCTCGACAGACCCGAACGCCAGCTACTACAACAGCAATTGCTTTTCATCAACGTCTCCTGGCGACCAGGTGCCGGGGAACGCTCCGCGTTTTTCCGCCAATGCGCGAGGGCAAGGGATAAAGAATACTGACATGGGGTTCTTCAAGGACTTCACGGTCCGGGAAGGAATGAAACTGGAACTGCGAGCCGAATTCTTCAATCTCACCAACTCGGTTCGCTTCCGGACACCCGATTCGCTTTTGGGAGATACCAATTTCGGCAGAGTCACCCGTACGACGGGCCACCCTCGGAACGGGCAGATCGCAGTCAGGTTCGAGTTCTGAGGGCGGGTGGACTGGGAAGATTTTCAGCATTGACTCTGAGTTCCAGGGCGGCGCGGTCTTTGAGGACGATTCGCTCGAGGAAAGATGGCCCTCAGGGTCAAACAGTTTGCTGAAGAACTCGCTTTAGAGGCCCAGCGGCTAAAGCCCGTGCAGAAAAAAAGGCTTTATCGAAGCGCTCAAAGCGCTGCGCCACCCCAAAATCAGAGTTTTTCAGCAAACTGTAAAGCCCGGATCTAGGACCGGATGCTTACGGCAGCGCTGAAAGCCCTGAGTCACCCCAGTTTGATTTTTTCCGTTGTTGCCGAAAGCCGTGCCGTTTTTTGAATCCTCGTTTTCCAAATCAATGATGAAACCGATTCCAGTTGTATTCCTTTCTCTCGTGCTGATTTCAGTTTCGCTGGTCGGCCTGGCCGCTTCGTATCCTCCGGGGCAGGACTGGACGAACTACGTGCGCATTGGGGCGTACGGTCTGCAACTCAACAACACCGACAAGATTGTTGCGAGCGCACAAGACAGCAACGTCTTTGGGATTGAGGTCGACAACGACATTCCGGGGCGTTACGAAAGCTTTGTCAATCCGGAGGAGAAGCTCAAGGCAATCCACGACGTAGCGGAAAAGGCGCACCGGGCGGGCAACCGCGCCTTCGTATACATCGCGGGCACGGAATGCATAACGGCGAATGCGGACGCGACGCCGCACACGCTGGCGAAAGAGCATCCGGACTGGTTGCAGAGGAAGATCACGGGCGAGCCGGCAATCTTCGGCGGGGGCTCGGCGTTTTGGATCAGGAAAGGCGATGAAGACGTATGGGTGAGTCCGTATGCCGGCGAGTGGCGCAAGACTTACATGCAGCGCGTGCGGCAGATCGCGGGCACGGGAATCGATGGGATCTACGTCGACATCCCGTACTGGATGACGCACTTTGATGGATGGGAGGACACTTGGGCCAGCTTCGATGACTACACGGTAGCGGCGTTCAAGAAGGAGACGGGACTGGATGCGAAGAAGGATTTGAAGCTGGGCGACTTCTCTGACCCCAATTTCCGCAAGTGGGTGGAGTTCAGGATTCGGACCTTTACGGATTTTATGCATGAGATCGACGCGAACGCGAAAGCGGTGAACCCGGAGATCAAGACAATCCCGGAGATTTACCCGGGGATCGAGGAGCAAGCGGTTCGGGTGGGAGCCGACGTGTACAGCCTGTACGGGGTGGTGGACGCGATTGCACATGAGTACTCGTTTGGCTCGGGCGGGATGGCCTCGGCGCGAAAGCCCCTGGTCTGGTTTGAGTATCAGGTGGGGATGCATTCCTTCCGCGCGTTCGCGCAAGGCAAGGCGACGTGGATTCTCAACTACTCTTGGGACGGCGATAAGAAAGTCGACAAGACTGAGGCCATGATGAATCTCGCCATGTCAGAGATTATGGCGGGGGCGAATTTCTGGGACGCGCCCGGGCATTCGATGGCTGGGTCGAATGACCTGCCGACCAGGAAGAAGATATTTTCCTGGATTCAAGCCCACGAGAAAACCTTCTACCTGCCGCGAGACCCGGTGCATCCGGTGGGTGTTTATTTCTCTCCGGACACGCGAAACATCTATGCTGACGAGTTTATCCGTTCCTACCGGGGAATCCTGGTTCTCCTGATGCAAAAGCATTGGGAGTTTCAGGTGGTCACGCCCCGGAATCTCGCGGATTTCAAGGGCGAGACGCTGGTTCTTCCCGATGTCCGCATGCTGCATGACCAGGAAAAAGACTGGCTGCGAAAGTTCGTCGAGAAGGGCCGTACCCTGGCGATTACCGGCGCCGATGCGACACAACTGGGGGAGGCGCCCAACGTCTTGCAATTTCCGAAGGACCCGGGAACGGACTACATGAGCGCGTTGGAAAGCGACTTCGAGCGAGCGGACCCTGACTCGCAAGCGGAGTTCTTGAAACGCCTGAAGAATACGAGCGAGATTGAAGTCACGGCCTCACCCATGGTTGCGACCTCGATTGCAGCCGTCGAAGGGAAGCCCCACATCTTTTTCGCAAATTTTGCCGGATTGCGCGGCCGCGTGAATCCCGTGCAGACGCCGCAAACTGGAGTGCGCGTCCGCATGGCGAAGGCCGGCAAAGGGAAGGCGTTCTTTCTCCCATTTCTTGGCGATGTGCAGGAGGTCAGCGGCGTTCACGAGTCCGATGGCCGCACATCCTATGCCCTTCCCACAATTACCAAGGGCGCAGTTTTCTGGTACGAAGACGGAGACGCGAAGTAAACAAAGGAGTAGAAGATCAGCAATTTCTTCGCGCTCTGCAGCAGGTTGCCCGACCCGCGCGTATGAAATGCCGTGCCCCGGCAGATGCAGACGGTGTTGTCACCTTGCGGCTGAAGATTGAACAACGCCTGGAACGTCGCCACGCCGTAGATCTGCGACAGCGGCGTCTCTGTCTTGTAGGCAATGTAGCGCAGCGTGTCCGCCGGCAGATACTTGTGCGGATTTCTTTCCTGCACCGCTACCAGAACCCCGAGCAACGACCCGGGGCGCCCCGTTCGGCTGCCGATCTCTTTGTCGATAAAAGCCTGCTCTTCAGTCGGAAGGCGGCTGGGCGTGAGTGTAGGCATGCGGAGTAAAGCGCGGAGAGCTAATTGAATTTATGCTGCCACTGCTGGAACGGGGCAGGGTGGTGTCCTTCGGGGGAGAGAAATAAAGGGAAGTGAACGGCTTTTGCGCCAGGACAGGGCCCAGGTTCGCGAGAGTTGCTGCCTATGTCGGCAACCACGGGGACAAAGCTGTTCTCAACTCGGTAGTTTCAACTCGCCAACGGCGTCTCCAGCGCCGCTGAGATCGGCGAGCCGCATCTCGGAATACTTGCGAGACAGAATCACACCTGGCGCGCCCGCGCGGAAAGCCGCCAGGACTGCTTCCTTGACGCTTTGCGGCGTACACTTGCTGTTGTTGGGCTCGGTCGGGATGTCTATATCAATGCCGGGCCAGATCAAAGTCCTCGTGCCGGCAACACCCTCGAGAGAGCGTTTCGTCTCGCGGTAGACGTAATCAGCCGATAGCCCTGTGTGAGGAATCTGATCGTAGCTATCTCCTTGAATCCCATCAGTGCATAGTTTAGATCGATCAGGCCCGGTTTCGAGAGGTCTCCATATAATGTCGAGCCGATATTGTCTGCATACGGCGCCATCCGCTCGCCGCCACAATTGTTGTACATAACGACCTTTATAAAATCCGAATAATTCGAGAGCTCATGAAGGTCCTGTTCCGCGCGGTAGATCGGATTGAAGGAATTGTTGTGCCAGATGTGCCAACCCACCGGCACCGTCGGCTTCGCTGTCTTTACCGTTTTGTATATTGCGGCGTAGGTCTCGCGAAGGCTGTCAGTCCAGAACATTTCCCAGGCGGCTAGTTCGGGATACCGCAATAGGAGGCGCCAGAATTGAACGTAGTAACCGTCCACGGGGCGGATGCCGCTCCGCGTCGAGCGAACGAATTTTTCCAACTCCAGAAATCCCTGCTTGGCGCGCTCCACATTGATGCCGCGCTCTTTCGCTTTGCTCTGACAAAACTCGCAGAAGCAAGTTACGCTGCCAGGATCGATGGGCGGTACGTCATGGGTGGCGCCCAAGCTGTCCGAAAGAGCACCCTGCCGCTCAGATCCCCACATAATTCCGTCGATATCATAGGAACGGGCATAGTCCTCGACCAGACCGGTCAGGAAATTCCGGTAGTCCGGATTGTTGACGCACAGCGTCTCGGCGTTCCGTCCGTACAGGTCCTGTCCTTCTCCTGAACCTTCTCGATGTTCGGCAAGTCGGCGCGAAATACGTCCTCAAGCCAGCAGATGACCTTCATGCCGCGCTTTTTCGCCGCAGGGAGCACTTCGGCCAGGATATCCAGGTTGCCGTGATCGGGAGCGCGCGTGTGCTTGATGACCGTGTTCTTGTAGTACTGGGGATGAGGGGTGGCGAAGTTCCCGCCGTGAAAATTGAGATCGTACTCCCGCTTGCCGTGATCGGGCAGCGGCTGGCCCGGAATCTGTCTTCCTGCGATACCGCGACCGTAGGTGAATACCGCAAGAAACAGCGTATTCACGCAGGCATGTTCCTGAAGCACATCAAGGACTTTCTCGGTACCTTCATCCACGAACGAAACTGCTCCGACTTGGACGCCGATCATTTTCGAGGAGACAGCCGATGTCCTGAAGTTGGCATGGCCAAGGCGGCGCCGGCTCCAGCAGTGATCTTCAGGAATTCGCGGCGATTCACGTCCACTTTCAACATGGGCTACGCCTATTTTCTTTGGTAGCAGCCGATGTCGATGTTTCCGGATTTGACTCGCGGTGAGCCTTCAAGATCCACTTCTCCCACCGGCACTCCGTCAGTCATGCCAGCAGCGATCGCGGGAGAATCTGATCGCAGATGAAAGTCCTTGGTGGCGTCAACAAAATGCGGATCCAGAAAACGGGAATGACGGTCATTCCCCGTTGCCTGAACATATTGTTCGAATCCTGTCACAGTGGCAGCAAACTCTTTCCACGTGCTCGCCTTTGAACCGGAAGCACAGTAATAAAGGTTATGATCGATAGTCACGGGCGGCTGTTGTTTGTCGACCGATTTGTTCAGCGTGATAAGGCAGTCGGCCCCTGCATAGACGATGTTGTTTGCAAAAATATTGTCCGCCATGTTCCACTGCATCTGGAACTCGCCGGACCCGGTTCGCGACGTATCGTTTTCGTAGAGCGTGTTGTTGACCACGGTGCTGTGATCGGTGCGTCCCCGTTCCGGCGCATAGCCCCCGATGGAGACACCCGCGGTATGGCAGTGATACATAAGGTTGTTTCGCGCTGTTATGTAACTGGTCGCGCGGTTTTGGTGCTCACTAGCCAGCTCGATTCCAAAGTCCACATCATGAATGACGTTCTGTTCGATAAGGATCCTGGTGCCGCCATCCACGTAAATGCCATCGGAAGATTCATCGTTGCCGTATGCCGGATTGCCGCGCGATGTGATGCTGTAAACCAGATTGCCGCTGACTACTCCGTCGCGAGCCTGGTCAACAACAGGGTCGGGCGCCGTGCGCTCGAAACCAATGACGTCGATTCCGATGTTGTTGTTGTCGTGGACAACATTGTGAGTAATGCGAAAGTTCGTGACGTTCCCGTTCACTACCAGCGACTCGCTCGAACCGGTTTTGAGATGATGCACCTCATTGCCGTCAATAACCAGTTCACTGATAGGAGTCTTGGCGTCGGTACCGTAAACGGCAATGCCAAACCCGTTGCCGCCTCGTCCCGGAGCATCACGCCCGTTAAAAGTCTGCTCAATATGATGGACGTTGTTCTTCAGCAGTTCTATATGGGAGCCGGTCCCCATAACACTGATGCCCAATGGAGTCAGCCGATGCTCGGCGGTGCGGAAGTTGCGGATTTCAAAACCCTCGATCCTTACGTAACTCTTGTTCTGAATCGTAAGAATGCCGCTTCTTCCTGAGGGAGTGAAATGCTCAGCGTCCAGGACCGCCGTCTCGCCGGGATAGCTTCGAAGAGTAATGTATCCATCGGTCGCGTTGCCGGAAGCCTTGATGCTTACGAGCTCTTCATAGACACCACCCCGTACATTGACAGTACTACCCGCACGCACGGTGTCTGCGGCATGTTGAACGGTGCGCCAAGGTGCGGTTTGGGTGCCGGGATTCGAATCATCCCCAGTTGTCGACACGTAGAGGGAGGAGTTGGACTGGCCAAAGGCTCCAGAGACGCAAGCAAGTAATATAAAGAGAGTTGAAAATTTCAGGCTCGTCACTCCCCGGGCGTCTACTGTCGCCCGCATATCTGACTATCGAATGATTTCTCTTTATATTGTTTTCTTTCATTTGTCTAGCACGAGACCGTCAAACGCGAAAAACGAAAAATCCCGGCTGCAACGATCCAAGACACCGCCCTGAATCTGAGCCTTGCCGGTATGGATGTCCGCAGCGGCTGTCAGCGCACAAGACGTAAACACAGTGGTGAGAACAATCCAAGACCTGATCGCAATCATGGCTCGCAGCTTTCGAAGGAGCTTGCAGTCAGCTCGCCAAACCTTGGTTGAAAACATAGAGCATCTTCCTTGATCGGCATCGGCACATGAAGAAGATATGAATGGAATCAAACGCAAGTATTCGTAATACAAGGAAAGGTTTGCAAAGTCAAATGATTTTGGGGCGTCGAGAGGGAAAAATCTGCCCCCAATCCTTACAGAGTCCCTGCATTCCTCGCCGTCTGTCTGAATTCTTGCTAGCCGTTTGAGGCATCCGCAAGTTTGTAGTTGTCAAAAGCTATCGAGTATTCGTTATCTGGGTGCTGGACAAACGAAATAAAACGATATAAATAGTAACAGTTCGATAGTCGTTGGCGGTTATTCCGCGACCGGGGAATATCCCTGGCGAGTGCTTCGCGATGGCTGGAGATGTGAATCTCGCGCTCCAGCAGACTGCCGTTGTGACCTTGGACCGAACGATAAGCAGGAGATAATTCCGAATGCAGCGTAGAGACTTTCTAAAAAGCACCGTCGCGGTTGCCGTAGCTGCAGAACTTGGAATGGGTAAGGCGCAGGCCAAGGTTCCCGCTCACAATTGGGGAAACTTCGACTACGGCTCCGGTCCCCAGGTGAGAGATCGCCTCAATCAGGGTCCGTTCCCGCAATACCCGCCGGATGCCGTCATTCCCACTGACGACGTGGTGATGACCACTACTTCTTCGGAAGACGTCGTGCCGAACTATGGCAAGGGACTGGTCACCTATATCACCGCAGACAGTGGTACGGAGGAAATCAAATCAGACAATATTCCTCAGACGATCGAAGACCTGGTTCGATTTCCCTTGGGCCAGCAGCTTTATGTCCGTCCGACCTGGAGGGAAATGCAGCCACGGCCCGGACGCCTGGAGTTGCCCGATTATTTGAAGCTCGTTTTTGAATTGGCGAAGAAGAACGACAAGCGGGTCGGATTGCGAGTTCAGATGTGCGCTCCAGACTACACACACGAAGCGGCCCTCCCGGATTTTGTCCTCGACAAAGTGCCGAAAGTTGATCTGGTCCTTAGCGATCAGGAAAGCAGCGCTTCGGCGCAAAGATACTTGCAGAACCCGCATTCGCGCTATCAGCCCCGGTATGACCATCCTTTTTTCCAGCAGGCATTCAAAGAACTGGTTGGCCTATTGGCAGCGGAATTCGATGGCAATCCGCTCATCGAGTTTATCGATACTTTTATGTATGGCTTTTGGGGTGAGGGGCACACTTGGCCATTTGGCAACAATCCTTTCCCGAATTACCAGACTGCCGAGCGCACCTGGACCAATATGCTCGAAGTCCAGCTCGAGCACTTTTCCAAGACTCCTCTACTGACCAATACTCAACCGGACTACAGCCGGGTCGGTAATTCAGAACTGGTAGACCGCACGGTCCGTACCAACAATTGGATCCGGAGCGATACCATCTTTATTGAGAACGAGCAGATTGAAGCGCTCAGCAATCGCCCTCCCTGGATCGCGGCCTTGCTCGAGCAGGGGCTTCCGGGTAAACCTCCCGATCCACGCCTCGCATATGAAGGGATATCCCCGGCAGAGAACATGATCGCTCATGTGATTGATGTCGGGGCGAATTACTGGTCGCTCTGGAACTTTCACCAGATCAGCGCAAAGAATCTGACGAGCTACTACCAGGCATATCCGGAATCGTTCGACCGGATCAGTCGCCGAATTGGCTATCGGGTGAGGCCGTCTTTCATCTGGAGCTATAGGGACGATGGCTACCTGGGGTTAATTGTCGGCTTCGCAAATGACGGCATCGCGGGTGTGCCGGGCGTATTGAGGGTGACTGCGGAGAGCCAGGACGGAAAAGTGCTCAAGAGCGGTTGTCTGGACGCCGGTTACCCGTTACCGGGCAAGATTCGGCAGGGACAGTTCGTGCTTCCGAACGTCACAGATTGGAAAGGATTGAAACTTAGAGCTGAGATTGAGGTAAAGGGAATGCGCTATCCCGTGCGGTGGGCTTGTCACCAGAAGCTGAACGATGACGGCTCGCTCACACTGCGTCCCAACCTCCGTCAGCAGATCTAGGCTGCCGGTTGTTCTGATCCGACAGACGCGCGAATTCCACGCATGACGGAAACATCCGAATGCTTCAGAGTCCAGAATGAACTCCATGTGCGATCGAGATAGGTGACGAGAAGTCTTAGTGTTGTATCAGAAGCGACCGCACAAGAGGGTTAGGAGCGTAATCAGATCTGAGGCGGTCGCTTTTGATACAACGACTTGAAGGAAGCCGCTTTGTTCGCGGCGGACGCTATGGGATTTCAATCGACTTTGGTTTGGAAGTTGTTGAAAAGCAGAGTGTTTGCAGCACGATCTTCGAGTCCGAATTCATGGAGCTAACCAACAAGCGCAAGTTCACATTCGCCTCATCGTAACGCGAGACAGACCATTCTGCAAGACTGCTAATCTCGAATCTCCGATGTCCCTTCCTTCGGGCACGCGACAGCGTCCGCCGCAACGCGGCTTCGTTGTGTGCTGGGCATGCTCAGTAACTTGGAGGTGAAAGTCCTCTGGCCGACCTGATGGAGGTGAAGGCCTAGTGATGATGCAAGGGCTATCGCCGCGAGGCGGGGTCCGAAGGAAGCATGGAACAAACGTGCGAGTCGATAGACAAAAACCGAATAGAAGGCGTCCGTACCGGACGAGTGGGCAACTTACCGCGAAGTCCATAATCCATCAAGGTGCGAAGCGTAGATTCGGCGATTGTGCACGGGTAGCCGGCTCTTGATAATCACCACCCCTCGTTCGGGCCTTCTCCGTGGCCGGATACTATGCCCGATGCTGGAGATTCCTGTCGGCTTGGGTCTGATTACATTGGTGTTGTTTTCGTTGGCAGGCATCAACTTATTGACGAAGACAACAGCAACCATCTCCGGAGCAGCTTTCACAATTATCTTCTTTACTGCTTTTTCTTTTTCCGAGAAACGCTACGCACCAAAAGAACCGCGCAAACCAAAACTCGGCGAAGCAGACCGAGAGATTTCGTCTCCAGGTTCGTGGGAATCTCTCTCCCGCATCCTTGCAGGTGCGATCTGGCAGTGTACTCGTTGGCATCCACGACCCTAACCACTTAAGCGTCCTGCGAAAGGCCTTGGAAGAAACCGATCCGATGAAACACGATACGTTGCGTTATCCGTTAATTTGAATGCTCAAGAACGTGAAAAAGAGATTACCGATCCAGCTGAGGTGATGGACGAGTGTGAGACCTCGGGTTTCAGTCAGGTCGTACATGAGGCCGAGAAAGTCGGGAAGCCCGTGTGGCCGGTTGCTGTTGTAGGCAGGAATTGCTATGACCTCATACTTCAGGCTGCCCATCAATTGCGCTCTTCGCATGTGGTGATCGGCGCGTCTTCCAAGATGAGTCTCAGCAAACAGCAGCAAGAGATGAGGGCGGCATGGCAGCGATTGCCGGCCCCGACACTCTCTGTGGAAATTGTTCCGGGTGAAAATCGGCAATCAGACTACTTCAAGCTGGGGGGAAAACGGGGTTGACTCAAAGAAGGTTTGACCTTGTCACCGTCGGTACCGGAGCGACTGCCACAACCGTGGCATCAAAATGCCGCTCGGCCGGTTGGTAGGTAGCAATTGTTGATTCTCGCCCGTTCGGAGGTACCTGCGCCCTTCGAATTGCGATCCGAAGAAGGTACTGGTTGACGCGGCCGAAGCAATGGATTGGATCCGCAGTTATTTATTACTGGTCAGGCTTTGGCAACGGGAGCGAACTTTGGCCGAACACATATCAC
>Ga0209805_1001447_pt1 | contig 14353 bp, 18 predicted proteins | sample GraSoiAngelo_148_FD_185905 | JGI IMG/M metagenome (GOLD analysis project Ga0209805, IMG submission 185905) | Grasslands soil microbial communities from the Angelo Coastal Reserve, California, USA - 14_1009_09_20cm (SPAdes) (version 2) | ecosystem: Environmental > Terrestrial > Soil > Grasslands ... | reverse complement strand
TTGAGTCATCAGACAAAGTTAACTTGCTGAGCACGCATGCTGTCAAATGGATGAATGTGTAATTCCTCCGATGGCATAGCGTTCTGATCACCTGTTGACGGATAACTAATGACAAATCGAGCTCGTCTTCGCGTGGAACTTCAATCTTTCAGCATTGCAAAAAATCGCGGCAAATGCTGGCGCAACGTCGCTGTTGCATTGAATGTCGAATATGACGACCTCCCCCACCCGGTTCTTTGTTCATCTCCTCAATGGCGCGAGAAAATCCCGCATCATTGTCGGTCTCGCGATCATTATTCTCGGATTAGTCGGGTTCGCCGAAGCTGCGACTGATTTTTGCCAGAAGACCGCGCAAGCCGCCCTGCAGGGTTGCCAGGATGCTGCGGAAAGCGCGCGCTCAGTTGCGCAGGGCAAATGCGACAACGTTTCCGATCCTATCGCGCGCACCGATTGCCGAAAACAAGCAGCAGCGGATTTTCAAGATGCGCTGCAAACCTGTCAGGACGGATATGCGTCGCGCCAGGCCGCCTGTCAGAAATTTGGTCCTGCCCGATACGATCCGGTAATCGATCCGGCCAATTTCGTGCGCCACGTGACCAATCCGTTCTTACCGTTGCCGCCCGGCCAAACCTTCGTTTACGAAGGGCACACCAAGGATGGTTTCGTTCACAACGATTTCATCGTTACGCGCAAAACCAAGGTCATCCTCGGTGTCACCTGCACTGAAGTGCACGATGTGGTTTATCTCGATGGCGAACTGGCCGAAGATACGCTCGATTGGTATGCACAAGATAACCAGGGCAACGTCTGGTACTTTGGCGAAAGTACAGCCGAATTCGAAGATGGACGGCCGGTGACCGTGGAAGGTAGCTTCACCGCCGGTGTGAATGGTGACAAACCCGGGATCATCATGGAGGCGCACTCCGTCCCCGGCGACTTCTATCGCCAGGAATTTGCCCTCGCTAACGCCGAAGATAACGCGCTCGTTGTCAGCCTCGACGCGACTGTCAACGTACCAGCGGGGCTATTCCATCACTGTCTTAAAACCAAAGAGACTACGCCATTGGAGCCGGATGCTCTTGAGCACAAATACTACGCCGCTGGGGCTGGCAACGTCCTGACGGTTGACGTGAGGACGGGCGACAAGATCAAACTAGTGAAGATTCACCCAAACTGAACAACGTTGGGCTAGGGACAGTAGTCGCTACACGCGAGCCCACCCTCGCCGACAACTCATGAGCGGCGTCTCTGCAAGGAAAGTCCGACTACTGAGGTCAATCGTTCTTAATCGCGCGAAAGATTTGCTCCAAAATTTCGCGCAGCCCGAAACGAAATTTCCACTGCGGATAATGCGATTGAAATTTCCGTACATCACTGATCCACCAGATGTGATCGCCGATGCGGTTGGTCTCCTCATAATGCCAGCTGAGTTTGCGGCCGCTGATTTCTTCACACAGCGAAATCGCTTCCAGCATCGAGCAATTACAAAAGCGCCCACCACCCATGTTGTAAACTTCCGCGACGCGCGGCTGATCGATGAAGGCAGCAAACGTTTCCACCAAATCGAAGCTATGAATGTTATCGCGCACCTGTTTGCCTTTGTAGCCGAAGACGCGATAGGGCCGGCCGATGACGCAACACTTCATTAGGTAAGCGAGAAAACCGTGCAGCTCCGCGCCGGCATGCGCCGGTCCGGTCAAACAGCCACCGCGAAAACACGCCGTCGGCATTCCAAAATAACGGCCATATTCCTGGACTAATACATCCGCGGCGACCTTGGAGGCGCCGAATAGCGAATGCTTGGTCGCATCGATGCTCATGGTCTCGGGAATCCCGGGTTCGTATTCGTGACCGGGCTCGATCTCCCAGCGCGTTTCGAGTTCGCGTAGCGGCAGGCGATTTGGAGTGTCGCCATATACTTTATTTGTTGACGTGAAGACAAAGGGCGCTTCCGGGCAATTTTCGCGCGCCGCCTCGAGCAAATTCAGGGTGCCGTTGGCATTAACAGTGAAATCGGTTTGCGGATCGCGGGCCGCCCAATCATGCGACGGTTGCGCCGCAGTGTGCACGACGGCGCGAATCGTGCCGCGATGTTTAGCAAAGAGCGCGCTGATGGATTCGGCATCGCGAATGTCCAGTTCGTAATGCTCATACTCGCGCAAGTTTTTCACCAGCTCGTCACGCGTTGATTTGGTCGAAGCCTCCGCCCCGAAAAACTCCGCCCGCATATCATTGTCGATGCCGACGACGCGCAGCCCTCCCTGCGCGAACCGTTTCGCCGTTTCCGAACCGATCAGGCCGGATGAACCGGTGACAATGATTGTCTGCATTCAGGCCGAGTCTAGAAGTGGTTGTAAAACTCGGAAACCCTCACCCTGACCCTCTCCCCAATGGGAGAGGTGGTTCCTTCTCCCGGGAGGAGAAGGTTAGGATGAGAGCATTCTACGAGAATTTGCATCGCCGATTTCACTTTTGAAACCGCTCGTAAAACAAGTAGATCACGATTTCTGTTCGATAATCCACGTTACTCTTTTCGCGTTCTGATCCACCCGCGCGGCCGGAAGAGCGGGGTCTCCAGAAAAAACGCGCTCAATCAATTTCGGATCTTTGTTCGCGCCGATAAGGAAACAAACCGTCCGGGCTGCAAAAATTGATGGGAAGGTGAACGTTAGTCGCCACGAATTCAATTTGGGAACGTGATTGGCCACGACGCGCCGCTCGGTTTCCGAGAGCGCCTCAGTTCCCGGAAAAAGTGACGCGGTGTGTCCATCATCGCCCAGCCCAAGTAAAATCAAATCGTGTTCGTAAATTCGCCCCTTAGCGGCCAACGCATCCAGCTGCGTTTGATATTCCTTTGCGGCCAGAACGGGCTCGATCTCACCGCGCATTCGCAGGATCGATGAATCCGGCACTGATGCCGGCTGAAACAGCGCTTCGTTTGCCATTCGGAAATTGCTCTCGTCATTTTCTGGTGGCACGCAGCGTTCGTCGCTAAAGGTAAAAAGAAATTTTTCCCACGGTAAATCGCGTTTTGCCATTTCCGCATAAACCAAACGCGGCGTATTCCCGCCTGAGAGCGCGATCCGAAATTCGTTGCGCTGGTCGAATGACTCGCGCGCGTTTTTTAGAATGAAATTCGCAGCGTCACTGGCGAACCTCTTCGTATGAAGAACTTCGCGGGCCATCAAATCGCGCAATGCGAAAGACCGCGCTTTTCCAGGTAACGCTGATGATATTCCTCGGCACGGAAAAATCTCGGCGCCGCTTCGATTTGCGTGACAATCTCGCGCTTGAATCGCCCGCTCTTTGTTAGCGCATTCTTGGATTCTTCCGCCGCGGTTTTTTGCTCCGGCAAATGATAAAAAATGACGGAGCGATACTGTGTGCCAACGTCGGGCCCCTGCCGGTTCAGCGTTGTCGGATTATGATTTGCCCAGAAAACATCAAGCAACTCGCGATAGGAGATTTTCGCCGGATCAAATTCAACCTGCACGACCTCGGCGTGTCCGGTTTCATCCGTGCAAACGTCTTCGTAAGTCGGGTTCTCTTTGCTGCCACCGGCGTAACCAACCGCCGTGTCGACAACGCCTGTCAATTTGCGAAAGGTTTCTTCCACTCCCCAAAAACAGCCCGCGCCAAAAGTCGCTTTTTCCGTTTCCATAAACCAACGATGAAACGGGTGGGTGCGTCACGCAACACGCAGTTGCTTTTCTTAGCAAGGAACGGGGATTTCTAAATCGTCGATTTAGACAAACCGCGGCTAGGGTATCTGGTTAGCGTCCGCTCCAAGATGATTTCGCCCCTCCCTTTCCAAAAGGGAGAGGATAAAGGTGAGGGATTTTCTCCTCCGCTGGATTAGTGCATTCAAACGAGAGCACTCGATCTCCGCTTCCTACTTGCGTCTGCGACAACGCAATTGCAACGTCCGCCCAATGCAATCGGCCGCCACCATCGATCGTTTCCGTCCACCGATCGTCATCCGCGCCCTCAATCGATTTGGCGCGATGCTTAATGGCCAAGTCAGCCGCCGCATTGCGCCGGAAGACTTGATCGAAATCGCAAAACGCCGCGCCAATCTTGACGATTTCGGCGAGGATGATTTTCGCGAACCACTTGCCCGCCTGCTTGAGTCGTGCTGGCGCGATGCGCATTTGAATGTGATCGGAAATATCGCGCTGCGTTCCGATGTCCTCCGCATTCTACGCAACCGGCTTTTGCTGCAACGCGACCGGAGTCTGCGCCCTGAAATCGCACAACACCAAATCCGCGGCCCCCTTTTTGTGGTGGGGTTGCCGCGAACTGGAACAACGTTTTTGCATACCTTGCTCTCCGCCGACCCGGCGAATCGCGCTCCACTGACCTGGGAAGTGATGGAACCTTCACCGCCCACGAACGCGGAGAAACAACGGCGTATCCGGCGCGTTTCGCAAAATCTTGCTTGTCTCGAATGGATGGCGCCGAACTTCCGGCAACTCCATCCGGTCGGTGCGCACTTGCCGCAGGAATGCGTCAGTCTGATGAGCCCGAGTTTTTTGAGCGATCAATTCGACACCATGTATAATGTGCCGGGCTATCGAGAATGGTTTTTGCAGCAAGATCTGCGACCGGCCTACGAATTTCACCGGCGCTTTCTCCAACATTTGCAGGAGCGAGAAAATGGACGCCGTTGGATCCTAAAAGCGCCTACCCACATGTTTGCGCTACCGACGTTGCTTGTGACCTATCCAGACGCGCTTTTCTTGCAAACGCACCGCTCTCCACTCGAAGCCATCACTTCTGTCTCCAGTCTGATCACGATTTTGCGACGCGTCTTTAGCGATGCAGTCGATCCAGTTGAGATCGGCACGGAAGCGATGCGTTATTGGTCCAAAACGCTTACAAAATTCATCGGCGAACGAGATCGCCTCAGACCAGAACGCATCTTCGATATCTCCTACGTCGAGCTCCGACGCGATCCAATCACCGCTGTCCGTCGCGTTTACAAACATTTCGGCTGGTTATTATCACCTCGAGCGGAAAACCAGATGCGCGAAGTCCTGGCAAAACAACCGCGCGACGTGCACGGTTTTCATCGTTATGAAGCAGCGCAATTTGGATTACGCCCCGAACACGAAGAGGAATTTTTCTCGAGTTACTGCGAGCGATTTTCAGTCGGCTCACCAGTGTCGCCGCGGCCAATTCAACGAGCACCGGCGCCAGCTTCAGCGCTGCACTAATCGCGATTTGTCCGGGACCGCGTCGGCTGAGAGCAGCTCCATCTCTTCAAGATAAAGGAGCTCGCACGCGCCATTACCCGAATCGGTGCGGCTCAATGAACTGCGCCACGTTCCGATGTTCGGACCGGTTGCCTGGACCAATTCACCACTGAGATGAACGAGCGCTCCAGAACGCAAAGATTTACAGCGAGCGGCCAACTCCGACGTCGACGGAATGATGTGAATATTGGTCGCGTGATTGACAATTTGTTCCACCGCGATTGGAGGTGGCATTTTGTATTCGTACCAAAAGAAGCGCATGCTTTGACTTATGTGCAATCGATCCAGCACCTGTTGGTCGGACATCGGGCCCCAACCGATCGCCAGATCGATTGGCACCAGCGACGCTCCCCGATCGTATTGGTAAATTTTCGAGTGCAATAGCCGTCCATCGACCGCGAAGCGCGCCAGGGGTTTCAAATGGAAAGCACCGAAATCGAATTCCGGCTCGTTGCTCGGCAAATTGACTTGCGTCGGGTCCGACGCAATCAGCACACCTGGCGGATAAGTAATCGGCCGGTGCAAATGCCAGTGGGCAACCCACACCCCGGCGATTGCCAGCAAAAGAAGCGTCTTTTTCACAAAATCTGATAATTTCCATGTATTTAAGAAGCAACTTTGATACTCGCTACCCGTCCTCCCAAGCGCAACCGCCTGCCGCGCCGTAGCGTATGCGAAGGCGGGAGGGATCCCGTCGCGACATCTTTAAGGCAACTTCCACGGCCTTCCTCGACTAACGTCCAGAATGACGTAGCTGCTTTAGCTGGAGAATCTCGCTCCGCGAGACCACGCTTGTAACAAATGACTTTCGAAACTTCCCGAGTAATTCCCGCGGATCATCCCAGCCTGGCCGGGCATTTTCCAGGTGCCCCAATCGTGCCCGGCGTCGTGGTTCTCGAAGAGGTCGCCGCCGCTTTGGCCGAGTGGCGCCAAGGTTCTCAGCTCACCGGCTTACCTTCGGTCAAGTTCATCGGGCCGATCAAACCAGGGCAATCATTTATCGTTGGTTTCGATTCGACAAATACTGCCGGAAATCAGATCGATTTTTGCTGCCGATTGGACGGGCGCGTGGTAGTTGAAGGTCGCCTTGAGATCAGTTGCGGCGCCAGTATTTAATCTTCACCCTCGTGATCCGCGTCTGGCGCGATGGCTCGAAGATTATCCGCCGTCGTTATTCAGCGAAAGTCTCTATCAAAGCATCGAGTTGATGGAGCGCTATAGCATCGATCTCGCGATCGATCTGCTTGCCCGCTTGAATGTTCTCGAGCAACTCGATCGATTGCGATCGACCCGCGACCTTTGTGATACTCTTTCGTTCCCATCGCGGTTTCGCTCCACCTTAGGTTGGCTTTTGGAGCGCCTGGTTGAAACAGGTTGCATCGAGGCACAGACGGAAAACGCAGAACGTTCTTACCGTTTGATTTGTTCTCCGTGGCAACCGCAATGTGCCGAGCTACGCGCGATTGCGCTTGAGATTGATAGCGCCAACGCGGCGACTCTGGACCTGCTCGATTATGCCGCGAGCCTTTACCCACTCGTCGCTGTCGGAAAACAAAACGGCGAACAGGGCCTGTTCTTACCACAGGGAATAGCCTTATGGTTGAACTATTTTCATAATAACAATTTAACCTATGCGGTAAATAACTGGCTCGGTGCAGTAGTAGCAACTAACTATCTGACTACTCGATCCAGGCTTCGAGTACTGGAAGTAGGCGCCGGCGCCGGCAGTGCTAGCGAGATTCTGCTTCGCTACTTAAATGAACGCGGCCTTCTTCCCCGCCTCGAACGCTATCTGATTACAGAGCCGAATGCATTTTTCCGGCGTCGCGGCCAACGTCGACTATCGCAGCAATATCCCAATCTGCCGCTTGAATGGGGTACTCTCGACATGAACCTACCATGGGAAACTCAAGGGATTGCACGAGGCGAGTTCGACCTAGTTTATGGCGTCAACGTGCTGCATGTCGCCAAGGATCTCTTGTTCAGCTTGGCTCAGGCTCGTGACGCGCTCGCGCCGGGTGGCTGCCTGGTAATCAGTGAGTGCGTGCGCCCCTATCTCAACCAACCGATGTATCCGGAATTGGTATTTCAGATCCTGGATAGTTTTACCGACGTCGATATCGATCCGGAGTTTCGACCTAATCCCGGTTTTCTCACCGCGGATCATTGGCGGCATGCCTTCAGGCGCGCCGGCTTCGAGCACACGGAAGTAAAACCAGAGCTCGACGGTATTCGCGAAATCTATCCCCACTTCTTTACTGGCGCGATTTGCGGACAACGGAAAACGTAGCGCTTTCGCGACCACGCAATGGTAGCACAGCCATCCTGGCTGTGGGGCCAACGGGCATCTTGCCCATTGAACCGCGGACTCGCACGAGCTCGCTCCTCCATGTAATTATGAGACATGACCGTGGTGGCGGACAAAACCCTGCATACGCGACGTTGGACAGATCTGCCCGAGCGCGGCACTCCCGCTATGCTGCGCTTGATTCATTGGACCGCGACCGCCATTGGACGCTGGGCGGCAAGGCTCTTACTATATCCAGCTACGCTTTACTTCGTCATTTGCGCGCACACCGCCCGGCGAATGTCCTATCAGTATCTAAAGCGCCTGCGTGGCCGGCCGGCCCACTGGTGGCATGTGTTTCGCCATTTTCATTGCTTCGCCGCGACTATCCTCGACCGAGTCTATTTGCTTACCGGCGCATTCCAGCGCTTCGAGATAAAATTTCATCACCGTGAAATACTTCATCAACAGGTCGAAAGCGGCCAGGGTTGCATTCTTTTGGGTTCGCATCTGGGTAGCTTTGAAGTGTTGCGCGCCCTCGGAGTAACGCGAGCAGAATTTCCGCTCAAGGTCCTGATGGACGTTGTCCACAATGAAAACATCACCCGCTTTCTTGATGCGCTTAACCCCGAGATCGCCAGCACCGTCATCGTTCCGGATCGCCCGGATACATTGCTAAAAGTAAAGGAGAGTCTGGACGCCGGCTTTCTCGTTGGAACGTTGGGCGACCGGCCGACGAGCGACGGCAAGACCGCGAAGTGTCAATTCCTCGGCGCACCGGCAACCTTTCCGATCGGCGCCATTCTCATCGCCGCCATGATGCATTGTCCCGTCATCCTGTTCTTCGGCCTCTATCATGGAGGCAACCGCTACGAAATTTTTTTTGAGCGATTCACCGAGGAAATAGTCCTGAATCGCGACCGTCGCGCCGAAGACATCCAGCATTGGACGCAACGTTATGTCGATCGTCTCGAGCATTACGCCCGGATTGCGCCTTACAATTGGTTTAATTTTTATCCGTTTTGGGATTAACCGCTGTAGCACAGCCATCTTGGCTGTGGGGCCCAACGGGCATCTTGCCCGTTGATTGTGAGTTCATAAAGTTTGTCGGACCCAGTCGTATTTAGTTAATGACCACTCCTATCGACAAAGCCGAAATCCGTAGACTCATCCCGCACGCCGGAACAATGTGTCTGTTAGATAGCGTGCTCGGTTGGGATGACGAATCCATTGTTTGCACCACTAATACGCACCGAGATGAGGCGAATCCGCTCCGACGTGACGGGCGACTCTCTGCCTTACATGCTCTTGAGTACGGTGCACAGGCCGCCGCCATTCATGGCGGATTACGCGCGCGCGCGGCCGGTGCAACCGCACCGCCATGTTATTTGGCCGCCCTGCGAGACGCGCATCTGCATGTCGCCCGCCTCGATGATCTCGCTTCGCCGCTGGAGGTGCGCGCCCAACGGTTGTTCGGAGATGCCGGCAATACAATTTATCAATGCGCGATCTCGGCCAGTGGTATTTCGGTGGCCGAAGAACGCGTCACCATCATGTTGCGTCCGCAATTCTGAATTGTAGGGCAAGCGCTCCCGCTTGCCAGGTTTCTGCGATCACCAAGACGAAAACCTAAAACATCACATCACAATCCCGCCATCGACGCAGAGAACCTGGCCGGTGATATAACTCGCCTCCGCCGACGCGAGAAATGCCACCGCTGCCGCGATTTCTTCCGGCGCACCTACCCGCTTCAACGGGATCTTATCTTGGATCCCTTTCTGAATCTCGTTAGAGAGCGCATTCGTCATGTCGGTCGCGACGTACCCCGGCGCGATTGCGTTCACCGTAATGCTGCGGCTGGCCAGTTCTTTAGCGAGCGATTTCGTGAAACCGATTAAGCCGGCCTTGCTCGCGGCGTAATTGGTCTGTCCCGCGTTGCCGATGATCCCGATAACTGAACTAATGTTAATGATGCGCCCGCTCCGTTGCTTGACCATGGCGCGTTGCACCGCCTTTACGAAATTGAACGCGCCCTTCAAATTTGTATTTAAAACAAAATCCCAATCTTCCGGCGACATTCGCATACTGAGCGTGTCACGAGTCACGCCAGCGTTGTTGACCAGAATATCTGCGCGCCCGAAATCGGTCAGAATCTGCTCGCCGACTTTCTGCACCTCGGCGTGATTAGAAACATCTACCGCGTACGCTTTCGCGGTGTCCGGCCGCGAAGCGTTAATTTCGTCCGCCGTTTTCTGTGCATTGGCTTCCGTCCGGCTCACGCTCGCCACTCGTGCGCCTTCGCTCGCCAGCCGCAGTGCAATCGCCTGTCCTATCCCCCGCCCCGCCCCGGTGACAATCGCGACCTGATTTTCGAACCTCATCATCCTTCCCATCGTCCGCGAGAAAGGCCGCCCATGTCAACAATCCCGCATTCAACGCTGTGCCCCGTCAGCCGGTTCTACTCCGATGGACGTCAATGATCGCCGTACAATTTTCGATTCTCGTGATCGGCTTCTGAGTCGCGAAAACGTGTTGAGTTGTGCTCGCCTGAGGAAACCCGCTGCGATTCAATCCGAGCACTGGCACAATCAAGCGCGGGATTCATGCAGTCTTGTCCACTCAGCCCTGAGAGAGTTTCTTCAAAGACAAGTCTGAATACGTTCCCACTAGACCGACGAATGAGAACGCGCCGTCTGCAGCTTTTTAGATCAGAAATTGTTTGTGCGGGAGCGCCACAAATGGAAGCCCCATTGCCTCTGCGAAATACACTGCGAAAGGACAGACCAGCGTCGGTTCATAGGCAGCGCCATGCTGCCATGGCTTGTTGACAAAGTCGTCACCGCCAATGAGGCCGCCGTCCTTTATCTTTGGCAGCACCTGCATGAGGTCCACTGTTATCCCCCTGAGCGTATGGTCTCCATCGATGTAGGGAAAGTCGAGTGACTGGTCTGGTATCTCATCAATCACAGCATTCGTTCGGCCCCTCAGGACTATGCGCCGGCTGGATGCAAAGTCTGTTTTAAGTAAAGCCTCAGCATAAACATCTTCAAAAGGCGATCGTCTACATTGAAGGGTTTGTTCCAATCCGGTAGATGGGCCCAGGGATCGATCATGTAGTATTTTGTCAGGTTGCTAAAGTTGGACAGGATTAACCTGGCGAAGTCTCCCTTCCACACGCCAATCTCGGCGGCGCTATCCGGCGGATTAGTACGGAGAAGCCGTACCCAAAGATCGAATCGCGAAGACGCTCCAGCAATCAGCCGCGCAATATCCGGCGCGGTGAGAGAGATGGGCATGTCCAGTTTGCTGGCGTACCTAACGAGATCAAGCTATACGCGGCTGGCGAGCGCGAGCATAAAATCAGAGGTGAGAGGGCACAAGTCAAACGTTAGTGTCGTGAGGAGATTAGGCGGCAGCATCCCCCAAAGGACTGCCGAGCTGCAAGATGACTGACATTTAGGGTGAAGCGAGCAATATCTGGGACGCCCCTATGAACGGTGAGCTCTACTGGAGGATGTGATTTTGTGCGAGGTGAGGTACCGAGCGCGGCTGCTTCGCTAGCCCAGCCCGATTGTAGCCATTTCTCAAGAGGCACGAACGTGGCAGCACCCCGCCGGGCTGGCATGCGCCGGGCATTGCCGGTGTTGATGGGCGACACCGCAACGTTTCTACCATACGCTGACACCCTGCAACATCAATCGGCAAGACGACTTGAGGTCTAGGTTCGCACGCTGAACGCTGCCGATTCAAGCGATCGATGTTTACCCAGAAGAAAACGCGAGCATTAAGAGCCGCATACCATTCGGAAGTCACCATGCCGTGCAAGCATGCGGCAAGAGCCGACGGACTCAACGGCCGTTGATCACGAAGATACACGCCAGACGGCAACAAGACGCCTTCCGTGCGTTGGCCATGCTCAAGCTGTTCACGTCTTGCGCCGCTGACTTCAGCCGCGTCCATTAGCTCGCTCGCTGACATTAGACCGTGCCGCTCGATGGATGACCAATTCGAAAACTCGGCAAGGTGAAAAACGCGTCGCGGAAGTTGCATGGAGTCCTGCCGCCTAACGACCCAAGCTCAGCCACCCGGCCCGCGAGACACGTGGATTGCAACTGCAGCGCGATGGCCGGGTTCGTTGCAGCGCATGGTTAGGCGGCGTCATCCAAGTCAAAACTCCCAATCGCCACCCCATATGGTTGGAGGGGCCAGTTCAACAACATTGCCTGCCGGGTCACGAAAATAGATCGAACATCCGCCTTCATCCCAATCGACCTCACGTTCGATCGAGACTCCAGCCTGACGCAGTTGCTCCCTCCACGCCGGAAGATCTTTTGACTTTGCCGCGAAGGCAACGTGCCCGACGCCTGTAGTCCCGTGCGAGGGAACGCCTCTGGCAGGTGCGGCACTCTTGCGAGGGTCAAAGATTAGCAGGACTCCACCGCCACATCGGAAAACCACAGTCAAATTATTACGCTCTATTACTTCCAATCCAAGCGCCTCGTGATAAAACCGCTCTGCAGCAGCTAAATCCTCCGCATACAAGACCGTTTCAAAGATTTTGCTCAGTTGCATCGTAACAATGCCGGAATCGCGACGCCTAACGAGACGGAGCTGAGCCACCGCTGGCGGGAGCGAGCTTTGCTTTACTCTCAACTATCATCCCTCAACCCTCAACTTTCATAGTACAACGGCCAGCGGTTGGCTGAATCGTCATTAAGTGGGGTTTGGTTGGAGTAGCGAAGTCTAGCAAGGCGAGCTGCTACAAATCAACTCCATGAAAAGGAAGACTCCTCTTTATGCAGCGTTGGATCTGCACAGCGCTTACAGCGTGCTGGGCAGTATGGACCACAGCGGCGAAACGCAGCCGCGGATGCGTTTTGCCACCCAGGCCGAGATCCTGCGGGCGCAGGTCAAAGCACTTAAACACAAGCGGCGCCCGCTCCATCTGACCGTGGTCACGCGATCCAGAACTTTGCAATACGGGTGGCGCCAATGCCGCCATTTTATTGAGGACCGGCTCCGGCGGGAAGGAAATTCGGCGGGCAAGCAGGGCTCCGCCTCACGCGGCGAACAATGAACATCGAACATCGAACATTCAACGCCGAACACCGAACATCCGGGTCGAAGTGGAGGAGCAGGCTTGACAGGGAATGGAGGAAAAGCGCAGCCTCGCGCCATGAACGCGCTCAATCGTTATGTGGATCCAATTTACTGCATTCTGCGACTGATCATTGGATTGATGTTTGCCTGTCATGGCGGGCAAAAGATTCTCGGGTTTCCGCCGGGCGGCCATGGCGCGCCCACCGACGCGCTAGGCTGGGTCGGGGCCATTATCGAGTTAGCCGGTGGATTTTTGATCGCGTTCGGCTTGCTCACCCGCGTCGCTGCCTTCATTTCCAGCGGTGAAATGGCAGTCGCGTATTTCATGGTCCACGCCGCGGGCAAGGCGCTGGACCATCCGCCCGCTACAACGGAGCAGTTTTTTCCACTTCTCAACAAAGGCGAGTTGGCCGTTCTTTATTGCTTTATTTTCCTCTTCATCTTCTTCTACGGACCGGGACGCTACGCACTCGACACGCTGATTTTCCAACGGCCACCTTCAACAGCCGCTACTGTTTAGCCATGTACCGGTTATTGCTCGCCGTAGCGGTCGCCTGCGCGCTGGTCCAGGATTGTCCGGCGCAGGATTGGGAGAAGGCGCGGCTGAACAAATCGCCGCGTCACGGTGAATGGGTTGAGATCAAATTCGGTGACCGCACGATCAAAGCGTTCGTTGTTTACCCAGAGCGCAAAGATAAAGCGCCGGTCGTGCTTGTTATTCACGAGATTTTTGGATTGAGTGATTGGGTCCGCGGTTTGTGTGATCAATTGGCGGAGAACGGGATTATTGCGATTGCGCCCGACCTGCTCAGCGGCCAAACCTTTTCTGATCCGGATGGTGCGCGGAAAGCGATCTCTGCTTTACCGGAACCGCAGATCAAGGCAGACCTGGATGCGACATCGGATTACGCGCTGAAAATTCCCGCCGGCAACGGCACTCTGGCGGTATGTGGATTTTGCTGGGGCGGCGACTGGGTCTTCCAATACGCCAACATGAATCCGAAACTGAAAGCGGCCTACTCGTTCTACGGAACCGCGCCGGATGAGCAGGCAATGGTCGCAAACATTCCCTGTCCCGTTTTCGGCTTTTACGCAGGGAACGACGAACGCGTCAACGCGACAATTCCGGTAGCGCAGGAATTGATGAGGCGCGCCGGAAAAAAATACGAGCCGGTGGTTTACGGCGGCGCCGGTCATGGATTCATGCGCGAAGGCGAGAAGCCGGATGCCAATGAGGGGAACCGACGCGCGCGCGACGAAGCCTGGGCGCGTTGGAAGACGCTCCTGAAGCAATTGTAACGTTCGTGCGGCGTCGCGCTACTCTTATTGCTATCGCACTGCTCAGTCTGAGCGGCGCATCGGCCGCGGAACAGCGGCAAATTTCTTCCCGCATTGCCCGCCAGCCGGTGCACTCGCGGGCGCTGGCATCCGTCGGCTATAGCAAACGACTTCACGCGCTCGAAGTGGAGTTTATCAGCGGCGCCGTCTATCGTTACAGCAACGTGCCACCGCAGATTTACCGCGACCTTCTCAGCGCTGCATCCAAGGCTCAATTCTACGATACGAATGTTCGCGGGCATTTTCCGTCGGTGCACGTAAAACCGCGACGGAGTTGATGTTCGTCCTCACCAAGGAAGAAAAACGCGTCATCTGTTTCGTGATGCTCGCGATTCTGGTTGGCCTGGCAGTGAAGGAATATCGGCGTAATCAT
>Ga0209805_1001446_pt1 | contig 14354 bp, 15 predicted proteins | sample GraSoiAngelo_148_FD_185905 | JGI IMG/M metagenome (GOLD analysis project Ga0209805, IMG submission 185905) | Grasslands soil microbial communities from the Angelo Coastal Reserve, California, USA - 14_1009_09_20cm (SPAdes) (version 2) | ecosystem: Environmental > Terrestrial > Soil > Grasslands ... | reverse complement strand
AACCCGCAGCGAACCGGGAAGCCGCCGAGGACGCTGATCCAGTCCAGGGACCTCGGGCGGATCGAGGTTTCGCGCCACGTCGTCGCCACCATCGCCGGCCACGCGGCTGCCGGATGCTATGGCGTCGTTGCGATGGCCGCCCGCGGGCTGCGCGACGGCCTGGCCGAGCGACTGCACCGCGACAAGCTCCACCGCGGCGTCGAGGTCGAGGTCCGCGAGGATGGGATCGCCGTCTCGCTCTATGTCATCGTCGAGTACGGCACCCGGGTCTCAGAGGTCGCCCACAACCTCTCGAACGCCGTGCGGTATTCGGTGGAGCGGACCCTTGGCTTGCCCGTGGTCGAGGTCAACGTCAACGTTCAGGGCATCCACATCAGCGGCGGTAGCGGCAGCGGCGACTGAGACGACCAGCCAGATCGGCGCTCCGACCATGCCCATCACCGAGTGCGACGGCCGCCTGTTCAAGGAAGCCCTGCTTGGCTCGCTGGCCTGGCTGACGATCAATCGCGATGAGGTGGATGCGCTCAATGTCTTCCCGGTTCCGGACGGTGATACCGGGACCAACATGCTGTTGACTTTGCAATCCGCGGTCGAGGACATCCGGGAACTCGATGAACCCGATCTCTCCGCCATGGCCAAGCGGGCGTCGCATGGCGCCCTGATGGGCGCCCGTGGCAACTCGGGCGTGATCCTCTCCCAGATTTTCCGCGGCTTCTGTGTTGGCATCGGCTCACACGCCGCGGTCGATGCGAAGGGGCTCGCCCGCGCGTTTCGCGAAGGCGCGGACGTCGCCTATCGGGCCGTGATCAGACCGACCGAAGGCACCATGCTGACCGTGGCGCGAGAAGCGGCGGCTGGCGCCGAGGCGGAGGCGGCGAAGACCACTGACCTGACCCAGGTGGTGCGCGCCGCCTGCGAGGCAGCGGCGACGGCGGTCGAACGAACGCCCGAACAGCTACCGATCCTCAAGCAGGCGGGCGTCATCGACGCCGGCGGATTCGGGCTCCAGCTGATTCTCGAGGGCTTCCTGAAGCGCATGCTGGGCGAGGGGCTGGCAACCTTCGAACGGCCGGCAACGCAGCACGCGCGTCCGAAAGAGGTTCAGGCGCCGTCTGCCGGTTGGGGCTACTGCACCGAGTTCATCATCAACGGTGAGAGGCTGCCGGTTGACGACGTCCGCAAAGAAATCCAGCGGCAGGGTGACTCGGCGCTGGTGGTCGGCGACGACTCAGCCATCAAAGTCCATGTTCACACCCACGAGCCGGCGGTCGTCATCGGCTATGCCAGTGGTGTGGGCCGCCTGACCCGCCTCAAGGTCGATGACATGTCGTCCCAGCATCACCGCCTGCAGGGTGAGAGCGTCCGCCGTCCAGCGAGCACCAAGCATCTGGCGGTGGTGGCGGTTGCCAGCGGCGACGGGTTCCGCCGGATCCTCGAAAGTCTCGGAGTGGATTCGGTCGTCGGCGGCGGACAGTCGATGAACCCGTCGACGGAGGACATCCTCGCAGCGGTCGAGTCGGTGCCCTCCAACGACGTCCTGCTGCTGCCCAACAACGGCAACGTGATCATGACTGCCCAGCAGGTCGCCGAGCTCAGCAAAAAGAGAGTGCGGGTGGTGCCTTCGCGCAGCCTGCCGCAGGGCATCGCCGCCCTGTTTGCCTTCGACTTCAGCGCCAACCTGGAAGCCAACGCCAACGCCATGTCGCACGCGCTCGGCCAGGTCCAAACCATCGAAGTGACGCGTGCCGTCCGGGCCAGTGAGGTGGACGGCCTGAAGATCGCCGAAAACGACGTGATCGGCTTGCTCAACGACCGGATCGTCGACGCCGGCGAATCACCCCAGGGCGTCGTGCAATCGGTTCTCAAGCGCATCGACGCCGGCAAGGTGGGCACCATCACCATCTACGCCGGGGCCGAGGCGCCCGAAGCCGAGCGCGAAGCGCTGTGCACCGCGATCGCCACGCAGTTTCCAAAAGCGTCGATCGAGTTGCAGTCCGGCGAGCAGGCGCTCTACCCCTACGTCGTCGCCGTCGAGTAACTCAGACGGCAGGGCGGGGCACCGCTACAGCAGCTGCGCGAGATTGGCGACGACGGCGGCGGCGCTCAGCCAGGCAGCCACCTCGTAGGCGTGCCAGACGCGTGGCTTTCGCCGGTACATCAGCATCAGGATGGCCAGGAGGACGGCGACTGCGGTTCCCTTGACGGCATAGGCGACCAGCTCGCCCTGGGTTGCGATCAGTGGCGCCATGACGCGGTTGAGCTCGGCGTGCTGCATGGCCAGTCCGAGGTGTGTGGTGAACGAATCCATTACCTGAAATCCGATGAACCCGGCCAGGATCAGCGCCTGGTTGAGGCGCGAGTTCAGGCTGCCTGGGAGCACCACAGCATCTATAGGTTTATCAGGGCCGGCCTGCGCTCAACCTAACGAAACGTTCCCGTTGCCTGCTCGTGATGGGCGCGAACCTCTGTCTATACTCCTGTGGTGGTCCGGATCGTTACCGATTCCACCGCGGACCTCAACGAAGACCAACAGCACGCCGCCGGCATCACCGTCGTGCCGCTCAACGTTCGCTTTGGGGACCAGGTCTTCAAGGACCATGTCGACCTGACTGGTGATGATTTCTTCGCCAGGCTTAAGACCTCGCCGCAACTCCCCAAGACATCGCAGCCGCCGGTCGGAGCGTTCGAGGAGGTCTTTCGACGCCACCGGGAGGCTGGCGACGACGTCGTGGCGGTCCTGATCTCCAGCAAGGTGTCCGGGACTTTTGGCGCCGCCGAGATGGCGGCCAAGTCGGTTGAAGCCGAGCACATCGAGGTGATCGATTCACTGACGGCCTCGATGGCCCTGGGTTTTCTGGCTCTGGAGGGCGCGAAGCTCGCGAAAACCGGCGCCGGCCGTGCCGCCGTGGCCGACCGGATCAAGTCGCTGGTCCCCAAGGCGCGGGTGCTGGCCGCGATTGATACCCTGACCTACCTGGAACGGGGCGGCCGCATTGGCAGGGCGCGTGCGCTGCTGGGCTCGCTCCTGAATTTCAAGCCGCTGATCACGCTCCAGGACGGCGAGGTCGCCCCGCTCGGTCGGGCCAGGGGCCGGGTGCAGGCGATCGACCGGCTCGTGGACCTCTTACACCGGGACGGCCGGCTGAGCAACCTGGCGGTTCTGCACGGGGCGTCGCGCGCTGACGCCGAGCAGCTGCGGGAGCGAGTGGCGGGTAGCTATCCGGGGCTCGACATTCCCCTGACCGAGACCGGGGCCGTGATCGGCACCTACACCGGTCCGGGCGTGATCGGTTTCACCTACCTGATCGCCTGACCGTGCCACGGCTCTCGCTCGACGACCCGGTGACGGCCATCACCGGGATCAACACGGCCTACGGCGGCAAGCTCGAACGGGTGGGCGTGAAGACGGTTCGCGATCTCCTGCTCTATTTCCCCCGAAAACACCGAGACTTTGGGAACGTGACGCCGATCGCCTGGGTCCGGCCCGGGATGCAAACGACAGTCCGCGCGCGCGTCTACCACATCGCGCGGCAGGTCACGCCGCGCAAGCACATGCAGATCGCCCGGGCGACGGTTTCCGACGATTCCGGTCAGCTGAATGTGGTCTGGTTCAACCAGCCCTACATCGCCAGCTACCTCCATGAGGGAGATCAGATTTTCCTCGCGGGCGAGGTCGACCTCAACGGCGGCCTGGTGATGAAGAACCCCGAATATGAGAAGGTCTCCAGCGACCCGAGCCACGCGGCCCGCATCGTGCCCATCTACCCGGAGACCAAGGGGCTGACGTCGCGCTGGCTTCGTCCCAAGATCCGGCCGTTGCTCTGGCTGGCCGAGCAGCTCGACGAGGTGCTCCCGGGTGAGATCCTGGCGCGCCGCGGCTTCATGCCCCGGGCGGCCGCCGTCAAGCAGGTCCACTTTCCGGAATCGATGGAAGCCCTCGAGCGAGCCCGCGACCGGTTCGAATTTGAGGAGATCTTCCTCAACCAGGTCGCAGTGCAGCAGGCGAAACGGGCCCGCCAGTCGCACGCCGCCGACCCCATCCCGTTCGACGAGGCGACGGCGCGAGCCTTCGTCGCGGCGCTTCCATTCAAGCTCACCCATGCCCAGCGCGGCGCGGCGTGGCAGATTCTCAAGGATGTTGCCCGGCCGCAACCGATGAACCGTCTGCTGGAGGGCGACGTCGGCTCCGGGAAGACGGTGGTGGCGGCGATGGCCATCCATCACGTGGCTCGTGCCGGGTTCCAATCGATGCTGCTGGCGCCGACCGAGATCCTGGCGCGGCAACACGCCGATGTCGTCGACTCGCTGCTGCGGCCGTTTGGCATCGTGGTCGGGATGCTGCTCGGGAGCACGCCAGCGGCTGCCCGACGCGCCTTGCTGACCTCGGTCGCCGACGGTTCGGTCAACCTGCTGGTGGGGACTCACGCGTTGATCGAGGAGGACGTCCGGTTCAGGCACCTGGCGCTCGCCGTCGTCGACGAGCAGCACCGCTTCGGCGTTGGTCAGCGTTTATCGGTCCGCCAGGGCGAACTCTGGCCGCATTTTCTCTCGATGACCGCGACCCCGATCCCGCGGACCCTGGGGCTGACCCTCTTCGGTGATCTGGACATCTCGGTGCTGAACGAAATGCCGCCAGGCCGGTTGCCCGTTACCACCCGACTGGTGCCGCCTGACGAGCGGCAGGGTGCTTACGACTTCATTCGCCAGCAGGTCTCTGCCGGGCGACAGGTGTTTGTCATTTGCCCCCTGATCCAGGAGTCGGACAAGCTCGGCGTTCGGTCCGCGACCCAGGAAGTGCAGAAATTGCAGCGCGACGTCTTCCCCGACCTGGCTTCCCGCATCGCGCTTCTCCATGGGCGGATGAAGACCGCCGAAAAGGAGGAGGTCATGGGGAAGTTCCAGCGGGGCGAGGTGGGGATCCTGGTTTCGACTTCCGTGGTCGAGGTCGGTATCGACATCCCGAATGCCACCGTGATGATGGTCGAGGCAGCGGAGCGGTTCGGTTTAGCCCAGCTCCATCAATTTCGCGGCCGCGTTGGCCGCGGCGTGCACGAATCCACCTGCCTGCTCTTTACCGATATGGACGACCCGGAGACGATGCGGCGCTTAACGGCGCTAGTTACCCATCACAGCGGCTTTGACCTGGCCGAGATCGATCTGCAACTGCGTGGCATGGGGGAGCTGCACGGTTTTCGCCAGCACGGTAACGAGTTCAAGATGGCGAGCCTGCTCGATGTGGCGCTGATCAGCGACGGCCAGGGCGAGGCCGTCCGCCTCTTGGACCGCGACCCGACTTTGGCCGGCGAGCCGGCTCTCCGCCGCCAGCTTTCGGCGTATCGTCGGGTGTTCGCCCTGGATTAGAGGGCGTCGAACCGGCGGGTGGTGACACCCGGGGTAACGGTCGCAGCCGCGAGAGCAACCAGCCGATAGTGAGGCCGGCGGCGATCGGAAGCACGAGCACCAGGATGATGCCAAGCAACGCGTCGACGACGACTATGCTGCCACTCCTTCGTCGGCGAGACCCATCGAGCCGGGCTCGCCTGCTTTACTCATCGGATGTCCGGAGCCGCTACCCGCGTCACCGCTGGAGCGAGTCGGGGTCGGGTGCTCAAGACGCCACCGGGTCGGGCAACGCGTCCCACGACCTCACTCGTCCGGGAAGCGTTGTTCAACATCATCGGCGACAGCATACGCGGTGCGCGGGTGCTGGATCTCTTCGCCGGAGCCGGAACCCTCGGCATCGAGGCGTTATCTCGTGGCGCCGCTTCGGCGACATTCGTGGAACGTGACCGATCCTGTGCTAACATCGTCGCCGAGAATTTGGCCGCAACCGGCTTCGCCCCCCAGGGCGACGTTGCCAGTGCCGATGCCATCGACTGGCTGAGGGCGCACGCGAGCGACCTCAAGACCTACAACCTTCTTCTGGTCGACCCACCCTACCGTGACGCCGGCGCGCTCAACCTGGCCCTGCTGGCGCTCGACCGCGGGCCCCTGCGTGACCAGGCGCTGGTGGCGGTAGAGCATCATCGGAGTCAACCCTTGCCTGCGCTGCAACGGCTGACGCACGTGCGCGAGCGCGACTACGGCACCACCCGTCTGACGTTTCTCAGGTACGTATGATCACCGCGCTCTACCCCGGCAGTTTCGATCCCCTGACCCATGGTCATCTCGACATCGTCGACCGGGCGGGGCGCATCTTCGATCGGGTGGTCATCGCCGTCCTCGAAAACCCCAGCAAGCAGCCGCTCTTCACCACGGACGAACGGGTTCGCATGATCCGCGAGAGCCTTGGCGAACGGCCGGGGGTCGAGGTCAGCACCTTTGACGGGCTGACGATCGGCTTTGCCCGGCAGGTTGGTGCCCGGGTGATCGTTCGTGGTCTTCGCGCCGTGTCGGACTTCGAGAGCGAGTTCCAGATGGCCCTGATGAACCGCCGCCTGGAGCCGGAGGTCACCACCGTGTTCATCCCCACCAGCCTTCGCCATCTGTTTCTCAGCTCCAGCCTCATCAAAGAACTCGCCGAATTCGGTGGAGACATCTCGGAATTCGTCCCAGCCAGCGTCGTCGAACCGCTCAAGCAACGTCTCACATCAAGGGAGCAGAAGCATGAACATCCATGAAGCCGTCGACCGTCTCGAGTACCTGATCGCGCACAGCCGGCAGATTCCGCTCACCCGAACCGTCGTCATCGACCAGGAAGAAGCGCTGGCCTGCATCGACGACCTGCGACTCAGCTTGCCCGACGAAATCAAGCAGGCCCGTTGGACGCTGCAGGAACAGCAGCGGCTCCTGTCCGAAGCGCAGTCCGAGGCCGCCCGGACCGTGAGCAAGGCGGGCGAGCGAGCCCAGACCATGATCGGGCAGCACGAGCTGGTGAAGCGCGCTGAGAAGCAGGCGGAAGTGATGCTGCGCGAGGCGGCGGCGAAAGCCGAGGAAACCCGGCGGGCCGCCGACCGCTACGCCTGGGACGTGATGCAGTCGCTCGAGGGGCAGCTGATGCGGACGATCGCCACCGTGAAGAAAGGCGTCGAATCGCTCCGCCCGGCGTCGGTCAAACCGGCCAGAGAAGTGGAGGTCATCAGCGGGCGATAGCCGCGGGGCCCCCTATAATGGGCTGCTCATGGCTCTTCCCAAGACACGATATGCCCATGCCCGCCAGGGCGAGCGGCGCGCCCACCTGGCGATAAAGCGGACCCCGCTCGTCGAATGCTCGCAGTGCCACCAGCCGAAGCGGCCGCACGCGATCTGTCGAAACTGCGGCTACTACGACGGGCGCGAAGTCATCAAGACCGACTAGGTCGCAAGCCGATCACTGTCGCCTTCCTGTTCCCAGGCCAGGGCGCCCAATTCGTTGGAATGGCCCGTGACCTGCTGGAAGGGGACCCGGGTTCGACCGAATTCCTCAGCCAGACCGAGGACCGGCTCGCGATGCCGCTCGGCCGGCTGATGATGGATGGGCCAGAGGCTGAGCTGCAGGCAACCGAGAACGCCCAGCCCGCCATTTTGTTTCACAGCCTGGCCCTCCTTCGGCGGCTGGTCGCGAATGGGATTGAACCGGGAGCCGTCGCCGGTCACAGCATGGGTGAGTTTGCCGGCCTGGTGGCGGGGGAGGCACTAGACCCGCTCGATGCGCTGGCGGCGGTTCGTGCGCGCGGAGCGGCGATGTCGGCGGCCGTCTTACCGGCCAGCGGCATGATCGCCGTGCTCGGCCTTCCCGATGGCACCGTCGAGCAGGTCTGTGCCGGCAGCGGGGGCCTGGTCGTCGTCGCCAACTACAACGCGCCCGGCCAGGTGGTGATCTCCGGCAGTGAGGCGGGCCTGAACGCCGTCAGCCCGCAGCTGCAAGCCGCGGGGGCCAAGCGTCTGGTCCGGCTGCCGGTGAGCGGCGCGTTCCATTCGCCGCTGATGGCCGGCGCGGCCCAGGTGTTTGCCGCCGTCTGGGAAAGGATGCCGCTCCGCCCGCTGCGCCGGCCCCAGGTCTTCAATGCCGATGCGCAGGTGCACCAGGATCCGATGGAAGTCCGCCCGCTCATGGTCGGGCAGCTCACCGGCCCGGTCCGCTGGACCCAGTCGATCCAGCGGCTGCAGCAGCTTGGGGCCGACACCTACATTGAGGTTGGCCCGCGGCGGGCGCTGACCGGGCTGGTCAAGAAGATTTTGCCGGGCGCGGTGGTCCACAATATCGAGGACGTGCCCAGCATGACCGCCTACCTCAAGACCGCGCATGCCGGCTGAGCGCTTTGTCGACCAGGTGGCCCTGGTCACTGGGGGCAGTCGTGGCATCGGTCGCGCGGCGGCCACCCTGTTCGCCGCGGCCGGTGTGAAAGTCGCGATCACCTATCGAAGCCGCAAGCCCGAAGCGGACAGCTTTGTCGAGGAGGTTTCGCGCGGCGGCGGGCATGCCATGGCCATGCAGGCGGATTTTGCGGACTCGGGCGCGCCTGCCGTAGCAGTCGAGGCGGTGGTGAAGGAGTTTGGCCGGCTCGACATCCTGGTCAATAACGCCGGGCTCACCCGCGACACCCTGGTGATGCGCATGAGCGAGGCGGACTGGGATGTCGTGCTGCAGACGAACCTGAAGGCGGCCTTCCTGGCGAGCAAGGCCGCGCTGCGGCCGATGCTCAAGCAGAAGTATGGCCGCATCGTCAATGTCTCCTCGCTGGCCGGCGTCGTGGGCAACGCCGGGCAGGCGAACTACAGCGCCTCGAAAGCTGGGCTGATCGGGCTGACCAAAGCGCTGGCCAAGGAGGTGGGCTCCCGGAACATCACCGTCAATGCCGTCGCACCGGGCTTCATCGAAACCGAGCTGACCAGCGGATTGCCGGCCGAGTTGCTGGAACGCGCCCGCCAGGCGGCGGCCATTCCCCGGATCGGCACCCCCGCGGACGTCGCCCCGGCGATCGTCTTCCTGGCCTCTCCCGAGGCTTCCTACATCACCGGTCAGGTTTTGGGCATTGACGGCGGTCTTCCGATCTAGCACCATTTCACGGGGAACGTGGCCGGCGGCTTCGTCTAGAATTTGACCGCACTCGAACTAGCCATAAGGGGAGTCGGATGGACGGGAGTAATTACGAGAAGTTCAAGGGCATCATCGCCGAACAGCTCGGGGTGGAGCCCGCGCAAATCACGCCCGATGCCTCGTTCGTCGACGACCTGAATGCGGATTCCCTCGACCTGGTCGAACTGATCATGGCGTTCGAGGAAGAATACGGGATGGAGATACCTGACGAAGACGCCGAAAAGATTCAGACCGTCGGAGCCGCCTGGGACTACGTCCAGGAAAAGCTCGGCATCACCACCTGAGCCGAAGCTAGCTCAGGCCGACGAGCCCCTACAGAAGCTGCAGCGGACGCTCCGCGTGCGGTTCCACGAGCCTGCCCTTCTGCGACAGGCCCTGACCCATCGCTCCTACAACAACGAGCACCCTGAGAGTGGTTCGGCGGACAACGAGCGGCTCGAGTACCTGGGTGATGCCGTCCTCGAGTTGATCGCCGCCGAGCACCTCTATCACACCTACCAGACCTCGGATGAGGGCGAGCTGACCAGATTGCGCGCCTCGGTGGTCAACACCAAGAGCCTGGCGCGGCTGGCGTCGCGGCTCAGCCTGGGCGACTATCTGTTGTTGGGAAAGGGGGCGCATAAGACCGGCGCCCGCTCGTTGCAGTCGATCCTGGCGAATACGTTCGAGGCCGTCATCGGCGCGATCTTCCTCGACCAGGGCTACCGCGCCGCCTACCGGTTGTTCAGCCGCAGCCTGATTGATGTGCAGGCGTGGCCGGATGACAACTACAAAGGCCGGCTGCAGGAAGTCACGCAGGAGCGATTCCTGACCACCCCGCAGTACGAGATCGTCGGCGCATCCGGCCCAGGTCATCGCCGGGAGTACACCGCGATGGTGAGTTTCGGCGACGGTATTCATGGAACTGGCACGGGACGGACGAAACGCGCCGCGGAGCAGGTGGCGGCACGCGAGGCGCTGGCAACCCTGGGTGCGCTCGACCATCCACCGGCAACAGACGAAGTCCTGGAAGCCGTCGCCGCCCACGAGGCGAAGCGCTCGCCGGCAAACTAGAAGTCAGTCTGGCTGTGCGGCCAGGGCGGCGGCCAGCGCGCAGCCGGGCCGATGACCACGGCCGTCAGGGGGTTTCGACCCTGAGCACTCCGGACATGCCCCAGTGGATTTGACCGGCGTCAGTCCGGCCCACTGGTGTTTGGTCAGGAGCCGGCGCAGCTCGGCGTTCTCGGCTCGCAGGCCGCGGACTTCCTCGTCGCCCATCTAACGATTCTAGGTGCGAAGCAGGGCCGGTCGAAAACTACCGAAATCATGAGGATTTCTGAGAGAGAATGCCGCAAATGCTAGAGTTTAGTCACGCGACACATCGCTTCCTACAAGATCGGCGAGGTGGCGGCGCTGCTCGGTATCAGCGTCGACAGCGTGCGCCGGCTGGCGGACAGCGGCCGGCTGACGACCGTTAGGACCTCGGGCGGGCAGCGTGTCGTCGACGGCCGGCAGCTGGCCAGGTTCATGGCCGCTTCGCCAGAACCGAAGCCGGAAACGACGGTCGGTCGCTCGGCCCGCAACCATTTCCCCGGCATCGTCACGCGGGTGATCAAGGATCGGGTCGCGGCCCAGGTCGAAATGCAGGCTGGTCCACATCGCCTCGTGGCCCTGATCACGCGCGAGGCGGCCGACGAGCTGGGGCTCGCGCCGGGCGTGCGGGCCGTCGGGGTGGTGAAGGCGACCAACGTGATCATCGAACTCCCCGGACGGTAGCGCGGTGTCGATGCCGGCGAGGTTCGCGGCAGCCCCAATCGGGATCGCGATCCTCCTTGCCGCGTGCGCCAGTGGGAACGCACCCGGGGCAACGGCCTCCGCTGTCAGCGGTTCGATCACCGTGTTCGCGGCGTCATCCCTCACGAACGCCTTCACCCGGATCGGGGCCGACTTCGAGAAGGCCCACCCGGGGGCGATGGTTCACTTCAACTTTGCCGGCTCATCCACCCTGGTGGCGCAGATCCAGCAGGGCGCCATCGGCGACGTCTTCGCGTCCGCGGACCAGCCCACCATGCAAAAACTCGTCGACACAGGACTCGTGTCCGGTCCACCCTCCGTCTTCGCGCGCAACCACCTGCAGATCGTGGTGGCCGCCGGCAATCCCAGGCACGTCAACGGGCTCGCCGACCTGAGCCGACCGGGCCTTGTCGTTGTCCTCTGCGCCCCGGCGGTCCCGTGTGGGCGGTACGCCGGCCAGGCGCTGCGCGCGGCGGCGGTCACGGTCCGGCCGGCCAGCCAGGAAACCGAGGTCAAAGCCGTCGTCAGCAAGGTCGCGCTGGGGGAGGCCGATGCCGGGATCGTCTACGTCACCGACGTCAAGGCGGCTGGGGCTGGGGTGCAGGGTGTCGAGATTCCAGCCCGCTTCAACGTCACGGCCGACTACCCGATCGCGGTCTTGAAGGACTCGCAGGATGTCGGGCTGGCCAGGGCCTTCATCGGCTACGTGCTGGCCAAGGGCCAGGAAACTCTCGGCCGGGATGGCTTTGCGTCCCCCTAACCGCCGGCTTCCGGCCGGGGCACCGGTGCCGCTCATTGTCCTGGCCGCCGCCGGGGCCAGCTTCTTCGTCCTGCCCCTGCTCGGCCTGCTGATTCGTACGCCCTGGGGATCCGCCTGGGCGCTCCTGACCTCATCCGAAGCGTTGACCGCCCTCCGCCTGTCGCTACTCGCGTCGCTTTCGGCGACCGCGATCGCGGTCCTGCTGGGTGTTCCGCTCGCTTGGATCTACGCGCGAGTAACCTTCCCGGGTCGCGCGGTTCTTCGCGCGCTGACCGTGCTGCCCATGGTCTTGCCGCCGGTCGTCGGCGGAGTGGCACTGCTGCTCGCATTCGGGCGCCGGGGTCTTATCGGGGGCTGGCTGGCGGATGCCTTTGGGATCCACCTGCCGTTCACGACGGCCGGCGCCATCCTGGCGGAGACCTTCGTCGCCATGCCGTTTCTCGTCATCACCGTCGAAGCCGGCCTTCGCGCGATGGATACCCGCTTCGAAGACGCCGCGCGAACACTGGGCGCGCGCCGCTGGACCGTGCTCTGGCGAGTGACGCTGCCCCTCGTGCGCCCATCGCTGCTGGCGGGCGCCGTCCTCTGCTGGGCTCGGGCCCTCGGCGAGTTCGGCGCCACCATCACGTTTGCCGGCAACTTCCCTGGCCGCACGCAGACCATGCCGCTGGCGGTCTACCTGGCACTCGAGACCGGCCCCCAGTCGGCGATCGTGCTCAGCCTGGTTTTGCTGCTGGTGTCGCTGGCGGTCCTGGTTGGTCTGCGGGACCGCTGGCTGGGAGCGTCGTGAGCTTACAGGCGCAGCTTCAAGCGACGGTGGGAACCTTCGCCCTGGACGTCGACCTTAGCGTTGCGCCGGGCGAGGTCGTCGCCCTTCTGGGACCGAATGGCGCGGGCAAGACGTCGGTACTGCGCGCACTCGCCGGGTTGAGGCCGATCGAGGCCGGGCGGGTCACGCTCGACGGGCTTGTCCTCGACGAGCCGGCGAAGGCGATACGGATGCCAGTCGAGCAACGACCGATCGGGATGGTCTTCCAGGACTACCTGCTGTTTCCGCATCTGTCGGTCCTCGACAACGTGGCATTCGGCTTACGGTCGCGTGGGGTGGGACGGGCAGCCGCCAGCGAAAAGGCCCGTGCGTGGCTGGAGCGCGTCGGCCTCGAGGGGGAGGCGAATCGAAAACCCGGCTCGCTGTCGGGTGGCCAGGCGCAGCGGGTTGCGCTGGCCCGAGCCCTGGCTACCGATCCCGCGCTCCTGCTGCTTGACGAACCGATGGCGGCACTGGATGCCAGCACCAGGGTCGAGCTTCGCCGCGAGTTGCGACGGCACCTCGACTCGTTCCGCGGCGTCCGACTGCTGGTAACGCACGACCCGGTGGAGGCGATGGCAATGGCGGACCGCCTCGTGGTGCTCGAGCACGGCCGGGTGTTGCAGGCGGGATCGCCCGCGGAGGTCACCCAGCGACCTCGCTCCCGCTATGTCGCGGACCTGGTGGGCGTCAACCTGTTTCGAGGAACGGCCAAACACGACCACATCACGCTCCCGGACGGCGGCTCGCTGACCGCCGTCGGCGCGACGGACGGCGATGTGTTTGCGGTCGTCCACCCGCGAACCGTCGCCCTCTATCGCGCGCGTCCAGATGGGACCCCGAGAAATGTATGGGAAGGGCAGGCAACCGACCTCGACCTGCATGGAGACCGGGTCCGCGTCCGGCTGCAGGGTTCGCCGTCGATCGTTGCCGAGGTGACGCCCGCGGCGGTGCGTGAACTCGGACTCGACCGCGGCGACCGGGTCTGGATCGGCGTCAAGGCGACCGAGGTGATCGTCTACGCGGCATGATGAGCCCGTTGCCTTGCGCAACGGGGACATGCTCTAATACACGGGTGACCCGCGCCGTGGTCCATGCTTACGTCACTGAAGGGCGCGAGAGCCCTGCCATGTCCGCTTTCATCAGCCTGTGCACCTGAAGTCGCTGCGGTTGCAAGGGTTCAAGACCTTTGCCCGCCGCACCGAGCTGCCCTTCAGTCGCGGCATCACGGCCATCGTCGGTCCGAATGGCAGCGGCAAGTCAAACCTGGTCGATGCCATCCGCTGGGCGCTGGGGGAGCGCAACGCGCGCGGCCTGCGGGGGCATCGGATGGAAGACGTCATCTATTCCGGCGGACCGGGCAAGGCCGCGGTAGGCATGGCCGAAGCAACCCTCACCATCGACAACGCGGACCAGCGACTCAACGTCGAGTTCACGGAAATCGAAGTCGCCCGCCGCCTCTTCCGCTCGGGGGAGAGTGAGTACCTGATCAATGGCATGCGCGCGCGCTTGAAGGACATCGACGCGCTCCTGGCCAGCACCGGGCTACGCCAGGACGGCTACGCGGTGACCGCGCAGAACGATATCGACTTCGTCATCCAGGCGGCGCCGGCCCTGCGCCGCGAGCTCATCGAGGAAGCCGCCGGCGTGCGCCGGCTCCGCGATCAGCGGCAGGAGGCCTTGAACCGTCTCGCCGAGGCCGACCGCGACATGCGCCGGGCCCGCGACATCCTCAACGAGCTCAGTCCGCGGGCGGAGGAGTTACGTATCCAGGCCGTCGCGGCGGAGGAATACCAGAAGGTGGCGGATGCCCTCAAAGGGTTGCAAGGCAGCCTTGCGCGTGACGCCTGGCGGAAGGCGATGGTCCAGCTGCGCCGTGCCCAGGCCCGCGGGCAGACGGCTGAACACAAGCGGGCCGCGGCGCTTCAGGCGGTCGGCGAGTTCGAGCCGCGCTATGCCGAGCACCGGTCAGCGCTGCTGGCCGCCCGCGAGGC
>Ga0209805_1001445_pt1 | contig 14362 bp, 13 predicted proteins | sample GraSoiAngelo_148_FD_185905 | JGI IMG/M metagenome (GOLD analysis project Ga0209805, IMG submission 185905) | Grasslands soil microbial communities from the Angelo Coastal Reserve, California, USA - 14_1009_09_20cm (SPAdes) (version 2) | ecosystem: Environmental > Terrestrial > Soil > Grasslands ... | reverse complement strand
GCACCACCTCATCCGCGGCGTCGGGCCCGCCCATCTGGTGGTAGATCTGGGCCACGTGCACCAGGTGGACGAGGCGAGCAGTCGCCGACAGTCCTTCGCCGCTGGGCAGCGACGGGAAGACCTGTCCATCCCAGCGTCCATAGGCGTGGCTCAGCGATGCGGTGACTCGAGGACTCGCACCCAGCCTCTGCGAGAGCCGGGCGGCGGCCTCGGCGGTGTTGGCCAAGGCTTCCGGGAGGTCTCGTCCGGCGCTCGCCAACGCCGCCATGGCCGGAGCCCAATTGGCGGGGCCCCACTTCGGCACGAGCTTGGTCATGGCGATGCGCATCAGCTGCGGACGATTTGCGTAGTCGGCTTCGGACATCCATCGGCGCACGTTCACGTCGTCGCCCGCCCCAAGCCGGCTCTGCGCGGCGACTGCGCCGGTGCATCCAATGTGATACAGCAGCGCGAGGTAAAAGACGTCCGAGAGGTCAGGCGCGGACCAACCCGCGAGTCGAGCTAGCTCAACTGCAAGCAAAGAATCCCGAAGCGCGCTCTCGGCCGGCACGTCATGCGCGAGGTCGGTGGCGAGCGAAACCGCGGCCAGCAACTCGGCAAGGCGAAGGCTGTTTTCGGTTCTCGGCTTGTCGACTACGGGCTGACCACCTTCAACGGTGCCGATAATCCGCCCATTATCGAGCGCCGCGAGACGCGACGACGTCAATGGCGGACGACGCGACGGACTCTTCCTCTCGAAGAAAACCCGAACAGAGCAGATCGATCTGAGAGATGCCTTCCAAGCCAACGCTGACGAACGCGACCTGCTCGATTACCTCGCGCGACTGCCCGTCGCGGCTCAGCCGGAAACGCCAGCTGAGTCGGTTTCGATCCCCGATCTGTGCACGGTCCGAGTCCAGAACCTCGAAGTCTGAAGCGCGCGAGAACCAGCCTTCGAAACGCCGTGCGATCTCCTCGCGGCCATTGCGTACCTCGGGTCCAGGGGGTAAGAGCAAACGCGCTTGCGCCTGCGGTGCCAGGCACTCGGCGAATCGTCCGAAGTCACGCGCCGCGAGAGCGGAAAGGAAAACGTCAGGTGCGGATGGGTTATGCATGCGACCCAAGGTAGCCGGTGCACGTTCGGCCGAACATCAACCGTTCGGTCGATTTTCCTGCTATCGCCGGCCCCGAACGCCTCCGCATGACCGCCTTGTTCGTGGTGGTCGCAGCGCATCCGTCGAGGGTGCGCCCAAGCGCCGACGACTGCCTGCACTCCGATCACCATGCCTGATCACCTTGAGATTTTGAACCGGGTGCCTCACGGTCCTGTCCTGTATACGTCCTCAGGCTTGGAGCGTCAAAGCGCTGCCGAGCGAGTTCGGATCGGCTGCCGAGCGAACCACCTCCGTGATGAGGACGCGACAGGCAGGAGTTCGAGTCCTTCTTGGGTCACCTGGCAGGCCTGCCGGCGACGGACGATAGGTAAGTTACGTTGGTGGCGGCACCGCAATATCTAGGGGCGACGCCTGATGCGAAATTGGCTCCGGGACAGGGATTCGAACCCTGAACCTTACGGTTAACAGCCGTCTGCTCTACCGTTGAGCTATCCCGGAATAGACCTCGAATTCTAGGTCTAGGGTTCGCCCCGCCGCCGGATCCGGACGGGCATGTCGACCCGCCCGGAATCCGCAACGCTACGCCGCTGCTTCGATTGCGTCGGGGACAGACTCCGCCTGTTGCATCAGCGGCACCTCGCGCAGGAACACGCTCGCGATGACCGCGACGGCCGCCACCACTGCCGCGACCACGAACAGGTCGTGCAGCGTAACGGCCAGTCCGATCCGGCTCGGTGGGACCGGCAGCCGGTTGACCAGGATCGAGCCGAGGATCGCGGTCCCAATAGTGCCCCCGAGACTCCGCCAGAAAGTCAGCTGGCTCGTGCCGACTCCGATCAGCCGGTGCGGCAGCCCCGCCTGGATCACGATGAAGGTGAGCGGGAATGTCACGCCAAGTCCCGCGCCGATGACGATGATGTCGCGCGTGACCTCCAGCGGGCTCGAGCCAACCACGACGCGCGTCAGCAGAGCCAGGCCGGCCACCATCACCCCAAGCGCACCGGCGCCCAGCCACTTGTAACCGGACATCTTCGAGACGAGCGCGCCCGTGGCAGTGCTAGTCACGACGACGGCCAGCATCATCGGGGTCAACAGCTGGCCCGAGTTCGTCGCGCTGACGCCGAGCACACCTTGATAAAGGAGAGGGACGAAGATCACAGCGCCGAACATCCCCACTCCGCTGAAGAACGAGATCGCGGCGGGCACTGCGAAGACGTTGAGCCGGAACAGATGGAATGGAACGACCGGGTGCTCCACTCGACGCTCGACGAAGTAGAACGCGACCAGAGAGACCGCGGCAACTACCAGCAATCCCAGCACCTGCGCCGACACCCACGCATGGTCGCGCGTCATCGACAGCGCGATGAGGAGCGGCGTGAGTCCCGCGAACAGCAGCCCGGTGCCGATCCAGTCGATGTCGCGCAGCCGTGCGCTCGACTTGACGAACGGCAGCTGCGCCGCGACCAAGAGGACCGCGAGGATCCCGAGCGGCACGTTGACGTAGAACACCCAGCGCCATCCCGGGCCGTCGGTCAGGTATCCACCGAGGGAAGGTCCGACGACCGACGACAGTCCAAATACCGCGCCGAACACACCGCTCATCCGCGCCCGCTCGGTCGGCGGAAAGACGTCGGCCAGGACCGCGAAGGTCGACGCGAAAAGCACACCACCGAACACCCCCTGGAGGGCGCGGAAGAGCACCAGCTCGACCATGTTCTGCGAAAGGCCGCAAAGTGCGGACGCGCCGACGAAACCGACCATCCCCACCAGGAGAAAGGGTTTGCGTCCAAACATGTCGCCCAGCTTTCCGGCGACCGGCACGAGCGCCGTGGACGTGATCAGGTACGCGGTCGTCACCCACGCGTAGTAGCTGAGGCCGTGCAGCTCCTGGACGATGCGCGGCATCGCCACCCCGACCACGGTCTGGTCGAGCGCCGCCAGGAGCAGCCCGACCGCCACCCCCAGCGTGGCCAGAACGACCTGCCTTCTGGACGATCCCTGGGTCATCTTCTTACCTCCATCTCAAGCGGCTTGCAACGAGACAAAGGCTATTGGCCATTGCGGCAGAGAACGTTCCGCAATACGATGCAGGATTGAGAAAAGATGCTGAACACCTCGGCCCGGCTGCTGCGCCTCCTGACCCTGCTCGAAACGCGCCGCGACTGGAGCGGCGCGCAGCTCGCGGAGAGGCTCGAGGTGAGCACCAGGACCGTGCGCAACGACGTCGCAAGGCTGCGCGAGCTCGGCTATCCGGTGGAGGCGGCGCCCGGCGTCGCCGGCGGGTATCGCCTCGGCTCAGGGGCGGCCATGCCACCGCTTCTCCTCGAGGACGACGAAGCGGTGGCGGTCGCGGTCGCGCTCCGCTCCTCGACGAACGGCGGCATTTCGGGGATCGAAGAGACCGCGGTGCGCGCGCTGGTCAAGCTCGAGCAAGTCTTCCCGTCCCGCCTGCGCCGGCGCGTCAACGCGCTCCAGGCCTACACCGTCGCCGTCGCGTCGACCGGGCCGACAGTCGATCCTCACATGCTCGCCATGATCGCCGGCGCGTGCCGCGACCTCGAGCTGATCCGGATCGACTACAAGAAGCACGACGGCACGGAAAGCACAAGATCCGTCGAGCCATACCGTCTTGTCCACCTCGGGCGTCGCTGGTATCTGGTGGCGTGGGACCGCGACCGCCTCGCATGGCGTACGTTTCGCGTCGACCGCATGCAGGTGCAAAGGCCGACCGGCCCTCACTTCACGCCGCGCGAGCTCCCCGCGGAGGACATCGCCGCCTACGTCACGCGCAGCGTGCGCTCCGCGCCGCAGCGATACGAAGCGCGCGTGATCGTCAAGGCGCCGGCCGATGTGATCGCGGAGCGAGTGCCCCGCGACATCGCCGTCGAGCCGATCGATGACAACACCTGCGCCGTGCTTGCGCGTTCCAACTCAGTGGAGATGCTTGCCCTCTATCTCGGCATGCTCGACGCCGACTTCGTCGTCACCGATCCGCCCGAGCTCGTGGCTCGCATGAGCACGCTGGCCGGCCGTTACGCTGCCGCCGCCAATGCCGGTTAGCTCGATTCGTACTCCGCGCCTCGAGCTGATACCTCTCGACCCCATCGCCATCCGCAGGCTCATCGAGGGCGACCGCCCGGAGGCCGAGCGAGTGCTTGGCCGCATCCTTCCCGACGAATTTCCAAACCGCTACGAGCTCGAGGGTTTCCTGCCGATCCAGCTTGACCGCATGGAGCAATCGCCGCGCCGGCGCGGCTGGATGGCACGGCTCATGGTCTCGGAGGAGTTGGGGGTGGTCGGGCACGGCGGTTTCCACGGGCCGCCCGAGATGATCGGCCGGGCCGAGATCGGCTACACCGTCTTCGAGCCGTTTCGCGGCCGCGGCTTCGCCAAGGAGGCCGCAGGCGCGCTGGTGAGATGGGCGTTTGAGCAGGGCGAGAAGAAAGTCTTCGCGGCCGTCTCGCCCGACAACGCCCCTTCGCTCGCGGTCGTCCGCGCCCTCGGATTCCAACAGGTCGGAACGCAGCAGGACGAGGTCGACGGACTCGAGCTCGTCTTTACGGTCGACACTCCGCCGGTCTAGCCGGCGCGCCGGCGCAGGAAGGCGTCGTGCGCGCGCTCGATCTCTGCCGCAACCGCCATGGCCGTGTCGACAAACGCTGCCAGCGCCGGCTGCGTGTATCGGTCGCGATGCCACAAGACCACGAGGACCCGCGGCGGGACCGGCTCCGCGAGCTGCGCGAGGTGCACCTTCTTGTCGGTCTCGTCCACCGCCAGCAGCGGCGACAAGGCAACGCCCACCCCTGCCGCGACCATGGCCTGGACCGTGCCATTGTCGTTGGAACGGAAGACAACCCGGGGCCTGATGCCGCGCGCCAGCAGGAAGCCCTCGGCCATGTCCTGGTGCTTGCCATGTTGAAACGCGACCATGGGCCGATCAGCCAGGTCGGCCACCCTGGGCCTGCGCCGGGCGAGCTGCGAGCCCGCCGCCGCGACCACCACGTAAGGATCGCGCATCAGCTCACGCACCTCGAACGGACCTTCTCGGATGGGCTGGATGGCGAAGGACACGTCGACCGCACCGCGCTCCACCATGTCGACCAGGTCTGCATCGTGGTCGGCCTCGGTGACCACCACTTCTACGTCCGGCCAGCCCTGGCGGAAGCGCCGCAGCACCTCGGGCAGCACCTTGTTGGCGACGCTCTGGTAGATCCCGATTCGCAAGCTGCCCGACCGCCCGGCCACGTAAGCGCGAAAGTCGGCCTCCGCCGCCCGCAGCCTCGATTCGATCGCGTCGGCGTGGCCCAGAAGCAGCCGCCCCGCCTCGGTCAGCTCGACCGTGCGCCGGCCTCGCGACCGCTCGATCAGGCGCTGCCCCACCAGCGCCTCCAGGGCAGTGACGTGATCGCTGACAGTCGAGAGCGAGCTGTTCAGCTGCTCGGACGCCGCCCAGAAGGTCCCGGTTTCCGCGATCGAGCGGAGGGCCCGCAAATGTTTGAGCTCGACGCTCTGCCAATTATCCGGCATGGCGATATTTTATCAGGCAAATCCATGTTGCTCCGGAGATTCAAAGTGGGAACACTAAAGCCATGGGAATCATGTTGGCGGCCCTCATCACGGGTGGGTTCGCCCTGGTGCTTGGCTTGCTGGCGACGATCTGCGGAGTTGACTCCCGCCCGGTCGACGCCGACCGGCCGACCCGCTGGTGGCCTGCGACTCCGCGCGACTGACCCGATAACCGTCACCATCTGGTGACGTGCGTCTGGCGATGCCGGCGCCGCTGCGCCCCCGCGAATTCCGCCCCCGCCTGTCCCGCACAGGTCGCGGCCAGAATTCGCGTTAGGAAACAGAGATGAGGTGGCTCGCGCTCGGGGCGGCCGGTCTGGTCCTGGCTGCCGCATGCACCAGCTCGCCCCCATCGACCACCGGTGCCGCGACGACCATCAACTTCTGGTACCTCTCGAGTGGCGCGCACCCTGACCAGCAGTTCCAGGCCGCGGCGAGGGCATTCCACACGGTCCACCCCGACATCGAAGTCAAAGGCACGATGCTCACCGCGGCTGACGCGTACGCCAAGATGCTCGCCGCACTGACCAGTGGCAGCGGACCCGACGTCATGCAGGTCAACGCGGGTTGGGTCGGCGCCTTCGCCGCCACAGGCGCGCTGCAGGAGTTCACGGCCGACGAAGTCCAGAGCCTCGGCGGCAAAGACGCGTTCGTCCCCGCAGCGTGGAACACGTCGGGCGCCTATCAAAGCGGCAAGACGACGGCAATCCCGTGGTTCATCGACACCAAGGCCCTGTACTACCGGAAGGACATCCTGCAACGCGTGGGCATCGATCCGGCTGCCGCATTCACGAGCTGGGGTGCGCTGCAACACACCTTGTATGGGATCCGTGACGCAGGCATCATCGAGCCGCTCGGACTGGGCAAGGGAGACGCGAGCCAGATCACCGACTTCGCGCCCTGGGTCTGGGAGGCCGGTGGCTCTTTCCTCAGCAACGACGCGACAAAAGCGACGATCAACCAATCGCTGAACGGGGTCGACGAATATCAAAAACTCGCGGCCATATTCTCGGATTCGGCGACGCTCCAACTGAACGATGCCGCCGTGGCAACGATGTTTGCATCCGGCAAGTTTGCGATCACATTCAGCGGGCCGGGGCTCGCCACGCAGCTTCACGGCAATTTTGGTATCGCGCCGTTCCCGCCCGGCGAGTCCGGTCAGGTCGTTTACGCCGGCGGCAGCAACCTGTCCATCCTCAAGACGACCAGGCACGAGGGTGCGGCGACCGAATGGGTGGATTGGCTCGCAGGCCTTCAAGGGCAGACCACATACGTCGCCCAGCTCGGGATGTATCCCGCGCTCGCCGCTGCGGCAGACTCGAGCATCTTTGCGGGCAACCAGTACTTCGCGCCATTCAAATCACAGATCGGCAAGGGAAGATCGTTCCCGACGATTCCGGCCTGGCCCAGGGTCGAGAGTGCGCTCGAGCCCTACTTCGTCCAGATCTGGGAGACGGTCATCCACGACCACGAACCGATGCCCAGCGATAAGGAGGCCGCGCTCCTGGACAAGGCGGCGAAGGACATGCAGGCGGCCATCCAACAGCCGTCTTGACACAGCACCCAGCCACTCCATAAGGTCGAAGTGCTAAACCGCGTCTAACCCCCGCATAACTCGCGGTGGGTTACGGTCGGGGCTCTGGTGGAGGCGGCTGTTCAGCGATAGGGGGTACGGCATGAAACGGCTGATCCGGCTCGCCGCGGTGGCGGCTCTCATGGGCGCGCAAGCCTTCGTTCCTGGAAACGCAGCGGCGCAACGGCCGGCGGCCGCAACGTCGCAAAGCTGTCAGCTCGGCAACGGGGTCCAGCACGTGATCAATGTCGTCTTCGACAACGTCCACCTTTCTCGAAGCAACCCAAACGTGCCGTCAGACCTCGAGCAGATGCCAAGCCTGCTCAACTTCATCGAGAGCAACGGCACGATGATCAGCCATAACTACACCCCGCTGATCTCGCATACCGCCAACGACATCGTCACGACGCTGACCGGCCTCTACCCCGACCAGCAGGGCCTCGCGGTAGCGAACAGCTACGGCTTCTACGCTCCGAACGGATCGGAGGGCGGCTTCCCGAGCGCTTTTCAATACTGGACGGACAAGATCGGCAGCGGCGCCTACAACAACGTGACCGCCGCAGGCTTGAACACTCCGGCGCCATGGGTCCCGTTCACCCGAGCCGGGTGCAATGTGGGCGGCGTCTCGACCGCCAACATCGAGCTGGAGAACAACGGCAACATCACCAACGTCTTCGGCGCCGGCTCCGCGCAAGCGATGGAGGCTCAGACGAACCCGGCCCAGGCGACGCGTGACTTCATCGGCATCGCGATCCACTGCGCCCAAACATCAGCCCTCTGCTCGACCGACAACAATGGGCGTGCCGACGTGCTGCCGCAGGAACCCGGCGGCTACAACGGTTTCATGGGCCTTTTCGGACACAAATATGTCGTCCCGGTGATCGCGCCCAGCGGGTTGAGTGACCTGAGCGGCACAGCCATCAACGGGTTCCCGGGATTCGGTGGGATCAGCGCTTCACAGTCGCTGGCTTACACCGCAGCCATGGAAGAGCACGGCGTGCCGGTGACCTACGCCTACATCTCGGACGCCCACGACAAGCACACCTTCCCGTTCGGGACATTCGGCCCCGGTGATGCGGGCTACGTGGCCCAGCTCCACAGCTACGACCAGGCCTTCGCAAAATTCTTCGCACGGCTCGCAAATGACGGCATCACCCCCGCGAACACGCTGTTCAACTTCTCATCGGACGAGAACGATCACTACGCCGGCAGGCCGGGCTCGCCGGCCAACTGCGACGGAATCACGATTCCGTGCACCTACGTGCGAAGCACGGACCCCGGGGTCGTCGACAACACGACCGTCACTCTCGGTGAGATCGCGACCAACATGACCGACCTGATGACGAAGGCCGGCGTGAGCACATCGTTTGACCTCCACTCCGACTCCGCGCCTGCCGTCTACCTCCTGCCGCGCGTCAGCCCCACCGCAAGCGTCACCCGAAACTTCGAGCAGGTCGCCGCCACGCTGGTCGATCCAAGGAACAACAACACCGGGGAGCGTACCCCGCTGATGCAGCGCATGGCCGATCCGGTCGAGATGCAGCTCCTGCACATGATCACGGGCGACCCCGCGCGAACCCCGACCTTCATCTACTTCGGCAACGCCGACTATTTCTTCACGACGTCGGGTTCGCCGGACTTCTTCCAGAACTCCGGATTCGCCTGGCAGCACGGCGACTTCCAGCCCGACATCGTGACCAGCTGGCTGGGCCTGGTGGGCCCAGGCGTTCTGAACCTGGGCATCGACAACCAGACGTGGGCCAGCCACGCCGACACGCGTCCGACGATCATGGCCCTGACCGGGCTGCAGGATGATTACACGACTGAGGGTCGGGTGCTGCTGGAGGACGTTCTGCCCGGCGCGCTTCCGCAAAGCCTGCGGGCTCACCACGAGACGCTGATCCGGTTGGGCCAGGTCTATTCGCAGGTCAACGCACCCGTCGGACAGCTCGGCCTGGACACCCTTAAGGTGTCCACGAAGGCTCTTGCCAGCACCAGCCCTGGTGACTCGACCTACACGACGCTCGAGAACAAGCTCATGAGCTTCGGCCAGCAGCGTGACGACCTCGCGCTCAAGATCAACGCACTGCTCGTCGGCGCGGAGGTGAAAGGGCAGGCGATCAACGAGCAGCAGGCCAAAGACCTGATCGCCCAGGGTCAGAGCCTGCTCGCCCAGGTGCACGCCGCGGCTTCGTAAACCCGAGGGGCAGGTACCCGAAATCAGGTACCTGCCCCGCCCCGTTTCAGGTGTTTCCCGCCTTTTGGCCGACCACCCCTGATTCCTACTCTCACATCACCGGCTCGCACGACGGGCCAAATCAAAAAACTGAGAGGAGACAGAGATGGAAGCCAGGGCATCGTTCACGGGGACTTCGGTCCCGAAGTTGTTCGTCGCAGCCGTCCTCGTCCTCGTCGCGATGGGCCTCGCGGCGATGGGCGGATACGTGGCCAGGGGCCTGAACGGGAGCGGTGCGGCGGTGGTCGGGAGCCAGGCCGTGCACCCAGCCGCAGGTACCGTCCTGCGCCAGGACAATGCGGCCGTGGTCGGGAGCCAGGCCGTGCACCCAGCCGCAGGTACCGTCCTGCGCCAGGACAACCCGGCGCGCGCGGCCGCCGAGCTGCCGAGCTACATCCCGCAGGCAAAGGCCGCTAAGGGGACTCGGATCCTGCAGGACGACCCGTACTTCATCGCCCAGTACAGCAACACCAGCACGGCGGCGGCATCGAACGACGGTCTCGTGACTCGGAAGGGTGGCCACCAGGAGCTCCCCTAAGACGGTCACACCCGCACCCTTCATCCCCGGGGTGCGACCACAGAGAGAGGGATTCCCCAATCCCTCTCTCTCCTTTATCTCCATAAGGCAGGTCTTCGAAATGCTTCCGGGCTGCGGCAAGATACGCGAATGGACAAGGTGGCTGGCCGTCGCCACCAGTCGGCAGCTCCCCCCAGCAACCTGCCCCTCCACCTCACCAGCTTCGTCGGGCGCGAGGCCGAGCTGCGCTCGATCAAGGCGCTGGTGCACAGCTCACGCCTGGTCACCCTCATCGGCACAGGTGGCGCCGGCAAAACCAGGCTCGCAGCGGAGGTCGCGAAAGCCAACCGCGGCGAATGGCCCGATGGAGTCTGGTGGGTGGAGCTGGCCGACGAAACCGAGGTTGGGGCTGCCGTGGTTGCGAGCCTCGAGCTGCCCGGCCGGGGGTCGCCGCAACATGTCGTCTCGTCGTGGCTGGCTTCGCGCCGCGCACTTCTCATCCTCGACAACTGCGAGCACATCGTCGCCGCGTGCGCCACGTTCTGCCACAACCTCCTGGCGCGGTGCCCGGAAGTCACGGTCCTGGCCACCAGCCGCGAGCCGCTCGGCGTGCCGGGCGAGGTGCGATGGCCGGTCTCGTCGCTCGGCGACCCCGACGCGCTCAGCCTGTTCGAGGCAAGGGCAAGGCTTGTCTCGCCCAACTTCAAGGTTGCTCAGCAAAACCGCGACCAGGTCGCCGCGATCTGCAATCGGCTCGACCGGCTGCCGCTGGCGATCGAGATGGCGGCCGCTCGGCTCGACCTCATGTCGGAGAACGAGCTGCTGGCCAACCTCAACGACCGCTTTCGCATCCTCGCCTCCGGAGCCCGGACCGTGCCGGAGCGGCAGCAGACGATGGCGGCGGCGATCGACTGGAGCCATCGCCTCTTGACCCCTGACGAAGCGACACTGTTCCGGCGGCTGGCGGTCTTCCAGGGCGGATTCGCGCGAGAGGCTGCGGAGTCCGTCTGCTCGGACCCGGATGGACATGACGTTCTCGGGGTGCTGACGGGCCTCGTCCAGAAGTCCATGGTGGAGGCGGAGAGGCTGGAGGATGGCAGCACTCGGTTTCGGTTGTTGGAATCGCACCACGACTACGCGCTCGAGAAGATTCACGAGTCCGGCGAGATCCAGGCTGTTCAGCGCCGTCACTACGAGTACTTCGCCGGCCAGACATGGAAGCCGCGCGAGTCGGCCAACTTCTGGGCTGCGGTCAACTGGGCGCGGGACAACCTGGATGACGCCGGGCTGGGCCTGGCCGTGGAGCTGGCGGAGTCCGAGTTCTCAGACCAGGCACGGATGCGCACCCTGCTCATGGATCGGATCGGACGAGCCCCGGGGCGGGATGCAGTCCGTGCCCGGGCCCTGAACATCGCGGCACGGCTGGCCTCGCGGCAGGCCGACCACCTCAGCGCCCAAACGCTGGCGGACGAAAGCGTCGCGCTTGCGCGCGAAGTTGGTGATCCCGAGCTGATCGCGAACACACTTCGTGGCGCGGGGGCGGTGCACCACGCTGCCGGCCGGATGGATGTGTCGAGACGTATGTACGACGAAGCTCTGAGCCTGCTCGAGAAGTCCGCGGACCGCCGGTTGGCGTTTGAGATTCAGAACCAGATCGGCCTGATCGCGAACGAGCGCGGCGACTTCGCTACGGCGCTGGAAATTCTTCGCGAATGCGTCGCCTTCAGCCGGTCCCACGGCGACCTGGGCGCGCTGGAGCAATACCTGGAGAGCCTGGCCAACGCGCAGCTTGGGACCGACGACATCGCGGGGGCCGCGGCAAGCTGGACGGAATCGCTGTCCATCTCGCAAGAGCTGAACGACCCCTTTGGAACGATCTGGTCTCTCGGCGGGCTGTCTCTCGTCGCGGCAGCGCGTAATGACGATGAACGTGCGCTGCGACTCGCAGGGGTGGTCGAACGGCTTTCCCGCGAATTCTCATTCACCACCTGGTCGTTCCGGGTCAACCAGCTGAACGCGGCCGGCGAGCGCATCCGCAAAAAGCTCGGCCCAAAGCGAAGTGAACAGATCTGGGACGAGGCCCTGAAGATGACCACGCAGAGGGCGCTCGAGTATGCCGTTGGCCAGCAGGCGCCGAGACCTGATGAAGAGCAGGACGCGGGTCCGCTGAGCCGCCGCGAGCGTGAGGTGGCCGCGATGGTGGCCACCGGCATGACCAATCGCGAGATCGCCCAGAAGCTCTTCATTGCCGAGCGGACCGCCGAAGGCCATGTGGAGCGCATCCGGAACAAGCTGGGGTTCCGGTCTCGCACAGAGGTTGCGACGTGGGCCGTCGCGCACGGACTTGTGACTCGCCAACCTTGACAAGTCGCCGCTCGTGAGTAAGGTCTGTGCGGGCCCAGACAGCAGTTGGCTCGTTGCTCAAGGGAGGGGAATCGATGGGTTCTGAATGGAAGCCGGACGACTCGCACCTGGAAAGGGAAGGCAAAGCCGGCACCGATGCTATCGATGACGCCCTCAAGAGGCACAACCTCAGCCTCGACCGCATTTTCACCTCTCGCGACCTCGGAGTCGACATGGCTCGATACGAGTTGAGGAAGCCGCAGCCCCCGGGCTGGCAGTCGTGGCAGCTGCCCGCTTATCTGCGGTCCAACGTGACGTTCTTCTTCTTACAGGTGGCTCAGCCGGGGGCGATCCTGCCCGAGCACGAGCACGACGTCGCCCAGTTTCGGCTCATCCTTTCGGGGCATGTGCTCTTCAACGGAATCGAGCTCGGGTGCGGCGATTGGATCTACACGCCGAAAGGCGCCAAATACAGTTTGAGCGTGGCGACGAATCCGGGTCACAACTGCATCATCGCCTATTGCTACTGACGCGCCGAGTATCTACGCGGAGTGAGGCTGTAGCAGCTCCGCGATCGAGCCTTCGAACTTGGCCAGCTGCTTGTGGACCTCGAGCACCTCATCCGAGGTGACGGGGTCCATGGGGTCGATGTCGGTCTGGTGCTCAGTCCATTCGGTCCCGCACTCGCAGCGGTGGAACAGGAAGCGGTCCGTGCGTGAGCGATACGTGTAGATGGCTGCGTCTTTCAGGCGCCTGCCACAGAGGCACTTTCCCTTGTCTGATTCCAGCTTTGACCTTTGCACTGACGTAATCCTTGACCTGTATAACGATCCAGGGAATGAATTCGTTGCATGGTACATCGGCGGCCTTCAATTTGGAAGGTTCATAAGACTGTAAAAAAGCGACGACATTCGTGTCGTTGGCACGATGTCAGCCGGCGGCGTTCAGCTCCCGCAGCAGCCCGTCCAGGTCCCGGAGCCGCTCCGTCCGCGCCGCGTGCTCGAGCGTCTGGTACTGGGAAAGGACGTCGACGAAGCCCTCGCCGAGGTCGTAGCCGTGCTTCCTGAGCGCCTGCCGCCCCCGGTCCCCGAGCCTGTCGACGACCTCGCGGACCTTGTGCTGGGGGCTGAAAAGATCAGGCACTGGGCGGCGGTTCGATCTTCTTGAGCACGACGCGGTGGCCGTGCCAGTGCTCCGGCACGCCCTGGGGCTCATCGCCCTGGTAGCTGAGCTCCAGGCACCAGACTCCGTCGACCAGCACCGGCGCCACCCCCAGCTTGCTCTTCGGGTTTTTGGGCTGCAGCGTCTGGAGCAGCGCGACGCCGTAGAGGACGAGCGCGCCGGGCAGGTTGATGGTGTTGATCCGGCCGCCCTCGCTGGAGCCGTCGACGCCGGACGTGCGCGAGCCTAGGGAGTGGACCATCGGGGTGACTAGGTTAGTGGCTTTCGTCGCTTGAGCGACGCGAGGACGGCGTCGACCGTCGCGTCGTAGCCCAGACGCCCGGTGTCGAGGACCAGGTCGTAGTGGGCCGGGTGGTTGCGGTCGTGTCCGTAGACCTGCTTGATGTAGGACGTCCAGTTCTCATCGGTCTGCTTGATCCGGCGCCTGGCCTCCTCCTCGGACTTGACGTTGAAGCGGGCCATGATCACCTTTGCCCGCACCGACTCGGACGCGCGAAGAAACACGTGGAGCGCGCCGGGGAAGCTGCTGAGGATGTAGGCGCCCCCGCGGCCGACGATCACGACGTTGCCCGCGCGCGCGGCCTCCTCGATGACGTGCTGGGTGATCTGCAGGACGGCCTTCCTCGTGTCGAAGGTCGGGGCTGTGTTGGGCGGCGTCCAGGCCGGGGCCTCGGGCGGGATGAGCGGCTCGCTGCTGGCGCTGCCGAGCGCGACCAGCAGCCGGGCGAGCAGCGAACCCGGCTGCTCGTCCTCGGCCTCGACCTCTTCCTTCGGCAGCTGGAGCCGGCGCGCGACCTCGTCGATGATCTTCGAGTCGAGGAAGTCGGCCTTCAGCTCGGTGGCCAGCATGT
>Ga0209805_1001440_pt1 | contig 14373 bp, 15 predicted proteins | sample GraSoiAngelo_148_FD_185905 | JGI IMG/M metagenome (GOLD analysis project Ga0209805, IMG submission 185905) | Grasslands soil microbial communities from the Angelo Coastal Reserve, California, USA - 14_1009_09_20cm (SPAdes) (version 2) | ecosystem: Environmental > Terrestrial > Soil > Grasslands ... | reverse complement strand
CACCACCGGCCAGATCATGGACACCTACAAGGCGCGCGACCTGGCGCGGATGATGGCCGACGCCGCCTGGGCTTGCGGCGATCCCGGCCTGCAGTACGACACCACGGTCAACAACTGGCACACCTGCCCGAACACCGACCGGATCAATGCCTCCAACCCGTGCTCGGAGTACATGTTCCTCGACAACACCTCGTGCAACCTCGCCTCCATCAACCTGATGAAGTTCCTCGACGAGCGCGGCGAGTTCGACGTCGAGGCCTACCGTGAGGCCTGCCGGATCCTGATCACCGCCCAGGAGATCCTGGTCGACAACGCCAGCTACCCCACCGAGGCGATCACCCAGAACAGCCGGGACTTCCGGCCGTTGGGGCTCGGCTACGCCAACCTCGGCGCGCTGCTGATGGCCTCAGGCCTGCCCTACGACAGCGACGCCGGACGCGACGTGGCGGCCGCGCTCACCGCGGTGATGACCGGCGAGGCCTATGCCCAGTCGGCCCGGATCGCGCAGAAGAAAGGTCCCTTCAACGGCTTCGCCGTCAACCGCGAGCCGATGCTGCGCGTCATGGATAAGCACCGCAGTTCGGTCGACCACATCAACCCGGCGCACGTGCCGCTGCCGCTGTTGAGCGCCGCCCGGGACGCCTGGGACAAGGCCTGCCAGCTGGGCGACCTGTACGGCTACCGTAACTCCCAGGCGACCGTGATCGCCCCCACCGGCACGATCGGCTTCATGATGGATTGCGACACCACCGGCATCGAGCCGGATATCGCCCTGGTCAAGTACAAGAAACTGGTCGGCGGCGGCATGCTCAAGATCGTCAACCAGACCGTGCCGATCGCCCTGCGGCGGATCGGCTATCCCGAAGCGCAGGTCTCCGAGATCCTTCAGTACATCGACGAGAACGACACCATCGAAGGTGCTCCCCACCTGCGGGCGGATGACCTGGCGGTCTTCGACTGCGCCTTCAAGCCCGCCAAGGGCTCCCGGACCATCCATTACATGGGGCACGTCAAGATGATGGCGGCCGCCCAGCCGTTCATCTCCGGCGCGATCTCCAAGACCGTCAATATGCCTGAGCTGGCCACGCCCGAGGACATCATGGAGGTCTACCTGGAGGGATGGCGGATGGGACTCAAGGCCATCGCCATCTACCGGGACGGCTCCAAGCGCTCCCAGCCGCTCAACACGGCGCTGGACGACAAGAAGAAGGTCCGCACGATCGCCGTGGCGGCATCGGAAATGCCCAGCGAGCCGGCCCGCGCCATGCGTCACAAGCTGCCGGACGAACGCCGGGCGATCACCCACAAGTTCGATATCCAGGGCCACGAGGGCTACATCACGGTCGGCATCTACGAGGACGGCACCCCCGGCGAGATCTTCCTCGTGATGTCCAAGGAAGGCAGCACCATTTCCGGCCTGATGGATGCCTTTGCGACCAGCATCTCGCTGGCGCTGCAGTATGGGGTTCCGCTCGAAGTCCTGGTCAAGAAGTTCGCGCATACGCGCTTCGAGCCGTCGGGCTTCACTAAGAACCCGGAAATCCCAATCGCCAAGTCGATCACCGACTACATCTTCCGCTGGCTGGCCTCGAAGTTCCTCGACGGGACGCAGCAGGAGGCGATCGGCATCGTCCGGCGCGAACCGGTGGTGGAGATCGAGGCCTCGGCGGCAGCTTCACCGGCGCCGATCAAGCCGGCTCCGGTGAATACGAGCCCCATCAAGATCAGTTTCCAGGGCCAGGAGGACGCCCCGGCCTGCTCCGACTGCGGCTCGATCATGATTCGCAACGGCACTTGCTACAAGTGCCTCAACTGCGGCAGCACGAGCGGTTGCTCCTAGCCAAAACCAAGGAAGAGGTCATCGCGACCTCTTCCTCCACATCGTCGACCACGCGCCAGCGTCATCCGCAGTGGTCGCATGAAGGTCCGGAATGCCCGTGTGGAGGTGCAACCGACTGGGACGGACGCAAATTTCGCTGTCGCGGCTGCGGTCTCTACTACGAAACCTGTTGCGATGGCGGTCGTTGCCCATGATGACGCGAAAATTCTGAAAAATTCTCTCGCGCATCGGCGCTAGGTCTCATCACCGCCGCGCCTTCCGGAAAAATTTGGGCCGAGGTTGTGCAAAACGGCTCAATTCATGCTATGGTCGCACTTAATGAGCGCTGAGCCGCGCTCTGATCGTCGTCGTAATGATCAGGGTGAGGAGCTGACGAAGGGCAACACTCACAGAACTCCGAGGTCCACGTCGATGATGAAGGTCGCGTGGCATCGCGGCACCCGAGGGTCGATCGCGGCGCGTCGTCGCTCCCCTCATTTTTCTCTCTTCTCTTTGCTTCCGGTACCCGGCCTCGCCGGCGCCCGCGCGTCCACGGTATCCGTGGCGCTCACGCGCGTTCGGCGGCGGCGTACAAGCGGCCGACCGGGAGAGTCTTGCTAAGAAGGAGGTGACCTGGAATGGCCGCAAAGAAGAAAGCAGGCGGAAAGAAGAAAGCCGCGAAGAAGTCGTCGAAGAAGAAGTAGTTCGCTCATTGAGCTGACTTCAATACAGCCGGTGCCTTCGGGCGCCGGCTGTAGCATTTGCTGGGCATGATCGATCTCGATCGCGCCCGCCGCTTCCTCCAGGTACGGCATGACGGCATTCTGGCCACGATCAAGCGCGATGGGCGACCGCAGCTCTCCAACGTCCTCTATTTCCTGGACGATGACGGCCGGATCAGAATCTCGGTGACCCAGACCCGGGCGAAGACGCATAACCTCCGCCGCGATCCGCGGGCCAGCCTACACGTCCAGGGCCGGGATCGCTACGAATACCTGGTCGCGGAAGGCACCGCGGAGTTCATCGAGGGCGACGGCCTGGCCGACGCCTTACGCCACTACTACCGCAAGGTTCGCGGTGAGCACCCGGATTGGTCCGAATACGACGCCGCCATGATCAACCAGCAGCGATTACTGCTGTCGATCTCGGTCGATCGCGCTTACGGCCCGCTCCGCTAACGCACCGCGAGGCAGGTGACGGTCTTGAAGACGCCATCGATCTTCTGGATCTTCTCCACGATGACCGAGCCGATGCCCGCGACATCCGGCGCCTCCACCTGGGCAATCACGTCGTATTCGCCGGTGATGGCATCCGCCAGCTCGATCCCCTTGACGCCCTGAAGCGACTTCGCCACCTCGATCGCTTTCCCCGCCGACGCGTTGATCAACACGTACGCTCGCATGACTCCCTCCTGCCGGAATTTCGATCTTCAGAATACGGGTTTGGGCGAAGCTAAGATGAGGCCATGACGTCCATGACGGCAGTGGTGAAAACCGCTGCCGGTCCGGGCGCCGAGATCGACCAGGTTGCCGTCCCCGAGCCTACCGGCAGCGATGTCCTGATCGAGGTCGCCGCCTCCTCGATCTGCGGAACCGACGTGCACATCTTCGACTGGAACGATTGGGCGCAGCGTCACATCCATCCGCCACGGGTCTTCGGCCACGAGATGTCCGGGCATGTGGTGGCCACCGGCCCGGACGTCACCGAGCTGAAGCCGGGCACCTTCGTGGCGGCGGAGACGCACGTCGTGGACCACACCTGCCGGCAGTGCCTGCGTGGCCTCTATCACCTGTGCGAGAACGTCAGGGTGCTGGGTGTCGATCGCGACGGGTCGTTCGCCCGCTACGTGCTCCTGCCCGCCGAGAATTGCTGGAGGAACGCGGCTGGCCTCAGTCCTGAAATCGCCGCCCTGCAGGAACCCTTTGGCAATGCCGTCCACGCCGCCCTCGCCGGCCCTCTCACGGACAACACGGTGGCGATCTTTGGCCTGGGGCCGATCGGGCTGTGTGCGGTCGGTATTGCCCGGGCGGAAGGGGCGGCCGCGGTCTTCGGGGTTGAACCCAACCCGTTCCGGCGCGAACTGGCGGAGCGGATGGGCGCGACCGCCGTCTTCGCCCCCTCGGACTCGACGGTGCAGGACCTCAAAAAGGCGAACGGCGGCGTGGGGGTCGACGTCGTCCTGGAAATGTCCGGGCATCCGGTCGCCGTCGAGCAGGGGCTGCAGGTGCTTCACCGTGGCGGCTGGATCAGCCTGCTGGGGATCGGCGATCGGCCGGTCACGCTCGACCTCAACGATCTCGTGGTGACCAAGGGGATCACGATCTACGGCATTTTCGGCCGGCGCATCTGGGATACGTGGGAGCGCACCTCGGCCTACCTGAGCACAGGAACCGTCGACGTCACGCCCCTGATCACGCACCGATTCCCGCTCGATGACTTCCAGGAGGCGATGGCGCGGATGAAGAGTGGCCGCTCGGGCAAGGTCGTGCTGCTGCCCAACGGTGGCTAGGAGGTTGAGATGATTACGGAGAAGACCCGGTTCTTAAGCGATGAGCTCGACCAGCTTCGGGCGCAGGGCCTCTTCCGGCCGCTGCGGGTGCTGGGTTCGGCCCAGGACACGGAAGTGGTCGTCGACGGCAAGCGCGTGCTCAACCTCTCGTCGAACAACTACCTCGGACTGACGACCCACCCGCGGCTCGAGGCGGCGATGATCAAGGCAACCGAGGAATGGGGCGCCGGTTCGGGCGCGGTTCGAACGATCGCCGGGACCATGACGATTCACGAGGAACTGGAGCGCCGGCTGGCCGACTTCAAGCACACCGAGGCGTCGCTGGTATTCCAGTCCGGCTTCACCGCCAACCTCGGTGTCCTCCAGTCGCTGGTGAAAGAGGGTGACGTGATTATCAGTGACGAGCTCAATCATGCCTCGATCATCGACGGCATCCGGCTGTCGAAAGCCGAGCGCTCCATCTTCAAGCATCGCGATGTGGACGACCTGGAGCGGCACCTGGAGAAACACCGTGACAAGCGGGTCAAGCTGGTAGTCACCGACGGGGTCTTCAGCATGGACGGTGACATCGCGCCGCTGCCGGCCATCGTGGAGCGCGCCGAGCGGTTCCAGGCGCTGGTGATGGTCGACGATGCCCACGCCAGCGGCGTGTTGGGGAAGAACGGCCGTGGTTCCGTCAACCACTTTGGCCTCGACGGCCGCGTCGACCTCCAGATGGGGACGCTGTCCAAGGCAATTGGCGTGCTGGGCGGTTACGTGGCGGGCGCGCGGCCCGTGCGCGACTTCCTGATCCATCGCGCCCGACCCTTCCTCTTCAGCACCTCCCATCCGCCGGGAGTGGCGGCGGCGTGCATCGCCGCGCTGGACGTGCTGCTCGCCGAGCCGGAGCGGATCGACCGGCTGTGGAAGAACACCAGGCGCTTCAAGGATGGGCTGAAGCGGCTCGGCTTCGAGACCGGAGCAAGCGAGACCCCGATCACGCCGGTGATCGTGGGGAAGGGGGCGGTGGCCATGCAGCTATCCGATCGGCTGTTCAGCCTGGGCGTGTTCGCTCAGGGCATCGGTTTCCCGACCGTCCCTGAGGGACGGGCCCGCATTCGCACGATTGTCACCAGCGGCCACAGCGAGGCCCAGCTAGATCAGGCCCTCGAGGCGTTCGAAAAAGGCGGCCGGGAACTTGGGGTGATCGCGTAACCTTCACCACGCAAGGCGCATATATGGGTAGGTCATCGGCGTGACCGAGCGTTCGGCGGCGGAACTGCAAGACGAGGCGCGCTTGATCGAAGCCTCCAAGCGGGACCGGAAGGCGTTTGCGGCGCTTTACGACCGCTACTTCGATCAGATTTACTCGTACTGCTACTACCATTCCGGCCGGCGCGAGGAAGCTGAAGACCTGGCGAGCGAGACCTTTCAGCGGGCGCTGGAAGGGCTCGACAACTTCGAGTGGCGAGGTATCCCGTACTCAGCATGGTTGTACAAAGTCGCGGCAAACCTGATGTCGAAACGGCGGCGGCGGCCGCCCTGGATCGAGCTGCCCGATCCGATCGCCGGCAGTGGCGAGAACGATCCCGAACGACTCTGGTTGCGTCGGGAGCAGGGCGATGAGCTGCACCGGGCGGTGCGAAAGCTCCCCCTCGACCAGCGGGAGGCGGTCCTGCTCAAGTTCGAGGGCCGGCTCAAGAACAAGGAGATCGGGTTGATCATGGGTCGCAGCGAAGGCGCCGTGAAGCTGCTGCTCTTCCGCGCGGTCCACGGCCTGCGCCGACGCCTCAGCGAACAGGAAAAACGCCCGTGAATCCGCGACCGGAAGACATCGACGCTCTGGCTCGCGCGATCGACCGGGTCGTGTTCGCGCAGTCCGACGCTGCGGCCGGACCAGAAGCGGGGTCTGCCGCGCTGTCCCTGGTGTCATACCTTAACGACAGCTTTCCCCGAATCGTCCTCCCCGCCGGTCGTCGCGATCGGCTCCAACGCCGGCTGATCCGTGCGCTCGCCATCCCGGCCAGCCCGGTGCCGGCCGGCTGGGTGCGGCTCGAGGCCGAGATGAATCGTCGCCTCGGCAACCTCGATCCGCGATGGACACCGGTGGTTGGCGGCGCCGCCCTGGTCCTGATCGGCGTCCTCGGCTTCGCCGTCTGGCGTCAGCGTGGCGCGGTGAAGCCCGCCATCGCGTCGCTTCGCTAAAACTGAAACCCGGGCGGGCTTTTGCCGTTACATTGGCAGCCGATGGGATGGTGGATGAGCCGCGCCGCTCGAGGGGGCATCCTGCTGCTGCTGTTGCTGATTGCCGGCGCACTTCCGGGGACCGGCCTGCTGGCGGCGGCGCCGCTAACGGCCCCCACCATCGTGGCGGGCTCCGCCGCCGATGAATTCGACGAATTGAACGACCTGGCCGCGACCCGCCGGGCGCGACCGGGGCCGGCTCCAACCGCAGCGCCGCAACAGCTGATCCTCGCCGAGTTGAATCCGCGGCGCGCGCCCGTCCCGCCCGGACCAGTGACCTACGTGCCGATTCTCTACTACCACTACATCCGGATCAATCCCAGTCCGCTCGACCGCGTCGGCTTCAGTCTGTCGACCCCACCGGCGATGTTTCGGATGCAGATGCAATATCTCGCCGACCACGGATTTCACGTGGTCTCGCTGCACCAGGCGGTGGTGGCGATCAAGAATCACAGCGGGCTACCGTCGCGACCGGTCGTCCTGACCTTCGATGACGGCTACGCGGACTTTTACACGACGGCGATCCCTATCCTGCAGAGCCACGGTTTCACCGCCACGAGCTTCGTGATCAGTGGCCGCATGGGATGGGCGGGATTCATGACCCCAAACCAGGTGGTCGCCGCCGACGGCCTGGGCTTCACCATCGGCGCGCACACCGTCGACCACGTCGCGCTAGCGGCCCAAACGCCGGCTCGGGCCGCCTGGGAGATGAAGCAAAGCAAGCTGACGCTGGAAGGGTTGCTGGGGCATCCCGTGATCGACTTTGCCTACCCATACGGGAGCTTCAATGCCTATGACATGGCGCAAGCAAGGAGCCTCGGGTTCGAGGCGGCCGCCTCGACCATGTACGGGAGCGCGCATTCAGCCGGCCAGCTCTTCGACCTGTCCAGGATGCGGATCGGCGGTGGCTTGCCGCTGAGCTACTTCGCCCGCGTCGTGGGGGGTCCGCCGCCGACCACAGGCGAGCTGAACGGCTCCGGGTCGCTGGGCGCATCGCCGCCCACCCCCACCGTGAAGCCATCGCCGACCCCGCCCCCCAGTCCGAGTCCGAGCCCGGCCTCGCTGGTGCCGAACCGACCGATCTTCGCGTTCACATGAAAGGCGACGAAGAGCTCTCCCCCAAGGAAGCCGCCCGGCTGCGCGGGCGCGAGCGCAAGGGGCGACCACCCAAAATGGTCGTCGATAACGCGGGGGTCAAACGGATCCAGATCGCACTGAGCGGCCGCGCCCGGCGAAAGAAAAAATAGATCCCGCGTGTAAAGTTAAATCGTGATCCCCATCCGCAAAGCGGTGTTCCCGGCCGCCGGTCTGGGCACACGCTTCCTGCCGGCGACCAAAGCCCAGCCGAAAGAGATGCTGCCGGTGGTCGACAAGCCGATCATTCAGTACGGCGTCGAGGAGGCGGTCGCCGCCGGCATCGACCAGATCATCGTCGTGACCGGCCGCGATAAGCGGGCGATCGTCGATCACTTCGACATCTCTTTCGAGCTTGAGCACTATCTCAAGGACCGCGGCAAGACGCGCGAACTGCAGCTCGTCCGCAAGATCTCCGATTTGGTCGACATCACCTACATCCATCAGAAGGAGCCCCTGGGCCTCGGCCACGCGGTCTTGATGGCCAAGGACGTGGTGGGCAACGAGCCCTTCGCGGTCTTCCTCGCCGACGACATCATCCGGTCGCATACGCCGGCGATCAAACAAATGATGGACGTCTTCGCCCCGCGCCAGGCTTCCGTGCTGGCGCTGCAGCAGGTCGAACCCGACCAGGTCTCTCGCTACGGCATCGTCAAAGTGGTCAAGAGCGACGGCCGGGTCCACGAAGTGATCGACATGGTGGAGAAACCGGATCCCGACAAAGCGCCGTCCAACCTGGCGATCTTGGGGCGCTACATCCTCAAGCCCTCGATCTTCGGCATCCTGGAGACCACCCACGAGGGGGTGGGTGGAGAGATCCAGCTGACGGACGCGCTGCGGACGCTCGCCCAACACGAAACCGTGCTCGGGCTCGAATTCGAGGGCACCTACTACGACGTGGGCACGGTCAGCGGCTTCCTCAAAACGTCGATCGCGTTCGCCCTGGAGCGGCCTGGGCTGCGGGAGGAGCTGCTAAGCTACCTGGCCAGCCTGGACGGCGCCCGCCCGACGCCCGGCTGACTAGGAGAACCGGCCAATCGGAGCCTATAATGAGGGGTCCGTTGAATGGCTTTAGCTACCCCACACTTGGTTGCAGACATGGCAGTTTCAGGCAGGCGCAGATCCGACGAGGACCGGGTCGTTCGGTATCTCAATACCGAGGGCGACTTCGAGGTCGAGGTGTCGCACACCTTGAACAAGTGGTGCGTCACGGTCTTTCAGCTGCCATCGAAACAGGTCGTCGCCCAGGACTTCTTTCCCGAGCGGTGGAAGGCGCTGGCGCGGGCGCAGGACTTCGTTCGCATCCTTAATACGCGCAACAAGCCTCAGCCCGAGACGGACGACGAGCCCTGATCCGTAACTCGTCGCGGGCCTTCTGGCTCCATGAGTGGGGAGCGCTTGCCTTCGTGATCACCGTCATCCTCGGCCTGCTCGTGGTTCCCGCAGCCCTGTTGCTGGAGGGGAGCGGTAAGACGACCTCACCCGCGAACCAGACGTTGCTGGGAGCCACCCCGACGCCCACCGTCTTCTGCGCACCCACCATCAGCCCGACCCCCTCGGCGTCCGCGACCGCCACGCCGTCGCCGAAGCCGTCGACCAGCACGTCCGCGAGCCCGTCGGCCACCGCCGTCAGCAGCGCCTCGCCCACCCCCTGCCCCTCGCCATCGGCAACGGGGTCGCCCTCGCCCAGTAGCAGCCCGAAAGCCTCGGCTTCGCCCTGAACTGATGCCGGCTCAGCCGGTGACCGTATCTCCCAACACGATCGACCCATTCCGGGGCACGATCTGCGCCCGCTGGAGCTCGAGTTCCGCCATCACCCGGGTGTCGTCGAGCACCGCCAGCAGGATGTTGTCCCGCAGCGCCAGCTCGCCGATCCGAACGCAGTCCTTGAGGAAAGGGAAGACCAGCGGCCGGATCAGGTTGGCGATGTAGCGCTGCTCGGAGGCGGGATCGTCCGGATTCTCCTGCAGGCTCTCGTCCCGAAAGGCCAGGATGAACAGCTCGTCGCTCAAGGGGATCAGGTCGGTCCAGCTGTAGGCCTCCTCGGGCGCGTCAGGGATGAGGGTCCGCTTCTGGCGAAAGAGCTCGAGCCGAGATTGCAGGCGGCGCATCGGTCCGGCCGGGCCTTCGATGATGAAGGGAACGTCCTTCAACGGTGCCTGGTTTGGTTGCGCCGGGTAGCGGGTGGAGAACCCGATGTCGGCGCGGCCCGCAAAGGGAGCCGGCACCTTGATGACGAGCTCCTGAAGCATTTGGCCGACTCTCCTTCTGCCTTTGATTATACCGGCGTTAACATGTTCAACGGAAATTCGCGACTGCTCTTGCAGCTTTCGCCTGGCAATGGGCCAGCAAACCGTCTACATCGCGGGCATTGAGGATCCGATCCGGTGTCAGCCCGGCCCGGCGGGCGATGGCACAGCCGTACCGCACCGAGTCGAACTCGGCTGGGTAGTGGGCATCGGTATCGATGGCGAGCATCGCGCCCGCCTCGCGGGCTTTTCGAGCCCAGCTATCGTTGAGATCCAAGCGCCAGGGACTGCTATTGATCTCGAGCGCGGTGCCCGTCTTGACCGCCTCCGCGATAACGGCGTCGATGTCGAGGCTGGTTTCGCCCCGGCGGTCCAGCCGGCGCGAGGTGGGGTGGGCGAGGACATCCACGTGAGGCGATCGTAGCGCGCTCAGCACCCGCTGGGTAATGACGTCTTTCGGCTGGTCCAGCGCGGTGTGGACCGAGGCGACCACGACGTCGAGTGAGGCCAGGCAGTCGTCGGGCAGATCGAGGCTTCCGTCCGGGAGGATATCGACCTCGGCGCCGTTCAAGACCTGCGCTCCATCACGTCGGCCGTTCACATCCGCAATCTCGCTGGCCCGCTGGCGAAAGCGTTCTGGCGTCAGGCCCTGGGCGATCTGCAGCGATTGGGTGTGGTCCGTCATGACGAGGTAGGCGTAGCCGCGCTCCATGGCGGCCCGGGCCATCACCGAGATCTCGTAGCGGCCATCGCTCCAACTGCTGTGGGTATGGAGGTCGCCCCGTAAGTCCCGCTGCTGGACGAGCGCCGGCAGCGCTCCGTTCGCCGCCAGCTCAACCTCGCCCCAGCCCTCGCGCAGCTCGGGCGGAATCCAGGCACACCCGAGCGCGCCGTAGACCTCTTCCTCGGTGGCGCCCGCGATCCGGCGGCCGTCCGCCGCGAACACGCCAGCCTCGTCGATGCGTTTTCCCAGTAGTTCCGCCCGCGCCTGGAGCTGGGCGAGGTGGGCCGGCGCGCCGGTGAAGTGCTGCCAGGCGGCGCCGTAGCTTTCCGGTTTGACGGCCCGCAGATCGACCTGCATCCCCGAACGCACTCGAATCGTGATCGCGGTCGGCGCCTGCGCGATCACCTCGTTGAGCTGCGGAAGGCGGGCGAACTCACTGCCCGTCGCCTCCGGGTCGTTGCTCGCCACCAGCAGGTCGAGATCGCGGACGGTCTCCCGGGCGCGTCGCACGCTGCCGGTGATCTCGGCGCGCACCACGCCGGGCAAGGCGCGCAACGTCGCGAGGAACGAGTCGGCCAGGATCCAGGCTTCCGGAAAAAAGATGCGGCTCTCGGTTCGCTTCAACTGGGCGATGCCTTTGAGGATGTTCTCCTCGGTTCTGGCCTTGATGCCGCGAACCTGCAGCAGCCGGTGCGAGAGCGCTGCCGCTTCCAACTCCTCGAGGCTGAGGATGCCCAGCGTGTCGTAGACGTCCTTGGCCGTCCGGGGCCCGAGTCCGGGGACCCGGGTCAGCTCGAGCAGCGCAGGGGGAATCTCGGCCTCGAGGCGGGCCAGGAATTCGAGCTGCCCGGTGGTCACGTACTCGTCGATCTTCTGCTCGATTGCCGCACCAATCCCCGGAACGTCCTTCAGCTTTCCCTCGTGGATCAGCTCCTCGACCTCGGTCGTCAGGTTGTCGAGCTGGCGCACTGCTTCGCGATAGGCGCGAATCTTGAAGAAGTTCTCGCCTTTGATCTCGAGCAGGTCGGCCACCCGGTTCAACATGGCCGCCACCTCGGCATTCCGCACGTCGCTACGCTAGCAGGGGCATGACGCTCACCGGTGTCCGCGTTCTCGATCTGTCGAGGCTGCTCCCGGGCGGGTACTGCGCCCAGCTGCTGCAGGCGCAGGGAGCGCGGGTGACGAAGATCGAATCGCCCGCCGGCGATCCGATTCGGGGGCTACCGGCCGGCGAGGCCTACTTCGACGCGCTGCACCGCGACCAGCAGCTGCTGACTCTCGACCTGCGCACCGACGCCGGTCGCGAGTCGCTGCGTGGGCGCGTCGTCGACGCCGACGTCCTGGTCGAGGGCTTCCGCCCCGGTGTCATGGAACGCCTGGAGCTGGGGTATGCGTCGCTGTCGGTAATCAATCCGGCCCTGGTCTATTGCGGTATCACCGGCCACGGCTCGAGCGGCCCCCTGGCGCACCGGGCCGGGCATGACCTCAATTACCTGGCGCGGAGCGGCGCCCTGTCGCTGATGCCGCTCGCCGGCGACCGGCCCGCGATCCCCGGCCTTCAGATTGCCGACCTGGCGGGTGGCCTGCAGGCAGCCTTCCTGATCGCCACGGCCCTGGCCGAACGGGAGCAAACCGGGCGTGGCTCTCGCGTCGAGGTATCGATGACCGACGTGATGCGCAGCTGGACGAGCCTGCCGCGGGCGGCCCGGCGGGCCGGCCTCGCCAGCTTACCCCTGACCGGCCAGGTCCCCTGCTACCACGTGTACAAGGTGGCCGACGGCTACCTGACGGTGGCCGCGCTCGAGCCCGATTTCTGGACGGAGTTCTGTCGCGTGATCGATCACGCTGATCTGGCATCGCGCCAGTTCGATCCCTCGGCCGTCGGTGAGGTGCAGCGGGTGCTGGCATCCGGGACTCGTGCCGAATGGATGGCCCGGGTTGGGGATCGGGATGTGTGCGTCGAGCCAGTCCTCGGGCTGGAGGAAAGCTGAGGCGGCCTTGCGGCCGCCTCAGCTTTTAGGCGTGGTTCAGCCGCCGGCTTTGGTGATCGTGCCGAAAAGACCGTCGTTCTCGTGATTGATTCCGGCGGTGAAGTACACGGCGTTCGGGTCTCCGCTGTTGGCCGTGCCGCCGCCGTTCCCGACCCGCAGGGACCAGAGGCCGTCAATCGTGATCGGGGCGCCGTCTGTACCACGGAGCTCCCCTTTGAAGTCGCCCTCGTCCAGCGCGTAGGCGTTGACGTGCCCATCGCCGAAGTTGCCGACCAAGAGGGTGCCGGCCAATGAACCGAAACTTGCCGGAGCGATGGCCAGACCCCAGGGCGAATTGAGCCGCCCCCGCGACACCAATCGGTCGAGCAGGTGTCCATTAAGGTCGAAGGCATCGACGAAGCCGTGGCCACGCCCGGCGACGTCATCATGCTTGTCGGCGTCCTGCTTGGCGAACGTTACGTAGAGAACGCCTCCCAGATTCTGGACGTTGAACGGCGCGTACCCGTCCGGGACCTTGGGATCAGTGAACGAACCTGCCGGGCTGTAGTCGGCGTTGAAGACATCGACCCGGTCAAAGCGGAAGTTTGCGGCGTAGAGATGATCGGCGAGACCGTCGAATCCGATGGCAAGACCTTTGTAGACCGGCCCCGTGTCGGGGCTGCCGTTAGGGACCTCGGTGGTCGCCAGCGTTCCATCCGACGGCTTCCAGCCGGCAATCGTACCGTCCTCGGTGGCGAACAGGAAGAAGTCACCCCGGAACTCCGCGCTGTTGCTGTTAAAGACGGTGCCGGTTGGACTTCCCTGGGTCCCGCCGGCCGCAGGAGGGATGACCACCGTCAGCGGAACTTTCGACCCGTCGCCGCGGTAGAGCGTCGTGACCCCGGCGTTGTTGTCAGAGACCCACATCGGGCTACTTTGGCTCGACGAGATGCCCCACGGATTTTTCAGGCTGGTGTCGGTGAACCTCGCCTGCGCCCGCGCCTGATCGTCGGTCACGAGGTTGGTCTGCCGGAACGAGGTCCCGGGCTGATCCGCGCTGGTGCTGACCGCCGGAACGGCCAGGATGGCCCCGGTCGCTAACGTGATCGCAACCGTCAGGAGTCTGCGATGCCGCATTGAGCGCCTCCTTGAATCCCCTTGGAGGGCCGAAAGACCCCGCCTGTACAGGCTTATACCGAGACTGGTTACGCGCTTTGGGGGACCGGTACGGAGAGATTTACAGAATCCTGTCGAGCCTCTCATGGTCTTTTCATCTGGGGTGGCGATCATGAAGGGTAAATGCCCCTGGAAGGAGTCGTGAAGGGATGAAGCTCAATCGCTGGTATGCGCTGCCGGCCGCCGTGCTGGCCGCCGTCATCATCGGCGTCATCGCCGTCGAGGCTGCGCCGTCGCCCTCGGCTTCCCCGACCACGTCCAAAAACTACGCCCAGGTCTTCGTCGACAAGCTGGCGGCCATCCTCCACCTGACGCCGACCCAGACCCAGGATGCGCTCAAGCAGGCGGAGCTGCAGACCGTCGACCAGATGCTCAAGGACGGCCAGATCACCAAGCAGCAGGCCGATGCCCTGAAAGCGAAGATCAATGCCGGCCAGGGCCTGGGCCCGATCGGTAGATTTGGCTTCCGTCATGGTGGCGGCTTCAAAGCCGGTGCCGCCGTGATGCGGGACCTGACGACCGCGGAACTCAACGCCGCCGCGTCAGCACTGCATATGAGCGCGGCGGAC
>Ga0209805_1001438_pt1 | contig 14391 bp, 10 predicted proteins | sample GraSoiAngelo_148_FD_185905 | JGI IMG/M metagenome (GOLD analysis project Ga0209805, IMG submission 185905) | Grasslands soil microbial communities from the Angelo Coastal Reserve, California, USA - 14_1009_09_20cm (SPAdes) (version 2) | ecosystem: Environmental > Terrestrial > Soil > Grasslands ... | reverse complement strand
CCTCTGCGTTCTGATAAATCGCGGCTTGGCCGAGCAATTGCACGGATTGTTCTGTGTTGCCCAGGAGATATTCAAACCATGCCAGCTTCGGCAGCGTTTCACTATTTACAAACAGTCCAAGCTTCGCAGCAGCCTGAAGATGTCCCTCTCCCTCGACGATGTTATCGCGGTCAACGGGATTGAGCCAGCGAGCGGGGTTGATCTGCGCCAGCGCGAGCTCGTCGGGCAGATGAACTTTCTGGAATGCGCGGTTACCCAGTACCTCGTGATAGCGCACCCAGCCACTGTGAATATTCAAGCCAATCCAGACACAAGCGAACGCTGCAAATGCCCATCCCGTTTTTCGGATTTTACCCGCGGACTTCAAATTGAAACGGTAAAAGGACAATTCTTTTGCACGAAACAATCTCCACATTTTCAGCGTGAGAAACGTCGTAACCGTGGCGCAACCGAGCGCCATCAGGAACGGGACCAGTGCGTAAACGGCGCGAACAGCGAGGAAACTTCCAAAAAATACGAGTGCACCAACGATTTCTTCCGGCCATGTCAAAGAATAGTTTCTCTTAACTGCGTCTGATTTGGGAACCAGGATCGACGGTTTGCCGAAACCAAAATACAAGGCGTCGTTCGGACAAACGCTGACGCAATCCATGCATTTCATGCAACCCGGATCGACCACCATTCCGTACTGCTTCACTTCCGCGTGCACCTGAACGTTTGAAGTGCACGTCGCAGTGCAGTGGCCGCATTGATTGCAGTCAGGCGTAACGCGAATTTTGCCGGGCGACAATTTGTCGGCTAGTCCAAAAAATCCACCATAGGGACAGGCATAAGTGCAAAAACCTTTTTGCCCCAAAAAATAGACTGTCATGAAACCGCAGACGAAAAGAAACGGGATGGCAACTGCGACGGAGGGAAATGTCTGCCAAAAATTAGTGGTCACCAGATGATTGGTGAATTTGGGAATAAGCGGTTCGTGCGGTTCCGAGAACATTCGATACACGACGGGCCAGACAAACATGTACAGCGCGCCAATAATCGGCACGTAAACTAACAACCGCGATCGAAACGGTTTCGGATGAAGCCCCATCTTCTTTAAGAGCCATCCACAGAAATCCTGAAGCGCTAGGATGTGACAACCCCAGCCGCAAATGTATCGCCCGAAGATCAAGGTCGCCAGGATCGCCAGAGAAAAAAAGATGAATCCCGCGTTAATGAACCCCTTTTGCAACGTGTACATGGTCTCCGAAGGTTCGATCGGCGAAACTGTCCTGCCCACGACGCGCCACTGAATGATGTGCGCGATCATGAACAAGTTGAGGAGGATCAGCACCGCCGCGCGCCATCGGCCGGTCTTTGATTTACGAATCCCGGCTCTGCTGTAGCCTGGAGCGTTGACCCCGGCGGAGGCACGCCGGGGAATCGGTCCCTGTTTCTTTAGTTCTTGGCTGACGCAACCGCTTTTCACGAAGTTGGCGAATTTACTTCAAAACAGGCGGGATGCCAGCGGGTAAGACCTTCCAAACAAATCGTCGCCAGATTATTTCAAGATTTCCTTTACTTCACAGAGGCACCCATGAGACATATTGCAGCCTTCTCCAGCGCATAAGCTAAGAAGCCAATCACTCGGAGAATTCAAAACAATGTTTAAAAAAGCCCTCGCCATCTTTATTCTTCCGTTCGTCTTTCTCCTCACCCCATCCGACGCGGGATTCGCCAACCCTGCCGCACAACGCCCGACATCCAACGCCGAACGCCCAATGCTCAATTCGCGTCAAAGCCAGAACGGGGCCACCGGGGTTCTTCAAAAGATGATCGTGGAGAGCGGGACCGCGACGATGGAACTCGATCTCAATCGTCTGAATGCAATCAGCGTTGCGCCGCAAAAACAGGAGCAGATGCGTTTCGACTTAGCAGCCAATTCGTTTTTCAGCATTCTCGTATTCAATGATCGTTTGCGCGGGCCTGAGCAGGGATCGATGGCGCTTATGCCGGCCGGGGTCAACTCCCCCGGCTACAGTAATCTGCCTGTGGCGCTGGGCGCATCCTTCAAGCAGCTCACAATGGAAAAACTTCCTTCGAGCGAACAATTCGATCTCGCCGTGCGCGACGCAAAAACCGGCTTCACCTTTTTTAATATCCAGGGACATCAGTACGATTACGATGCCGTAGGGCAGTTGCTTACCATCAATGGCGGAAGGCTCTTGATGTCGCGCGATTTTGCCAACGCTCTTGGGCGGCCTTCAGATGTCGGGGCAGTGGTGGGAGAGATCTCTATCGGCGTGGCCATGCAGCCGGTCGAAATCAAGGAGCTTGCGAGTGGCGAGCTCAAACAAGTAACCATGCCACCGCTGCATAGGGCTGCCGACACAGAAACGCCCGTAGCGACGCACGGGCCCGATGTGATTGTCGGGGATCTGCCAAACCTGCAACAATTCGGAAGCGCCGGAACGCAGGTGGGTCTTGCGGTGGCAACGACTTCGTGTAACAACGGCGACCAGCCACTGGATTGGTTCCAATTGCCAAATACCGATCACCCGGTCATCCCACAGAATCTCTATCGAATGGCTGGTGGCGTAGACAATACTCAGCGCTTTGAACAGATCGGCCAGTCCTGGTTAAAGCACGCGTTCTTCGCATTAGAAGATACGGTTTGCAGCACGTGTGACACCAGTAATTGCCAGACCGGCAGCCATCTTTGCCCGGGGTGCTCTGATCCGTACTCTGCAAACCTAAATGGTGACCAGGACCAGATCGGCTCGCGCGCCTGGGTCAATCCTTTCACGGGCGCCTTTCCTTCGAATGCCAACGATCACAGCGGCCATGCGCACAATGGCACATCGCACCGTATTCTCGTTGAGGTCAACGATTTGAACACAACACTCAATCAAGGCGCGAGCTATTTTGCCGAAGCGCAATACGCGAGTCCGCACGAGTATGCCTGGTGCCAGACTCACCCTACGGAATGCAACATGTTTAACAACGCCTCATACCGTAAGTACATTGTGAGTGGTACCACGAACTTCTCCTTTACCCCTGACGGTCTCACAGCGCGAATGCAGCCTGCTATCAGGGCTTGGACGGGCGCAACGGTTAACCGGATCGAGCCCGATCCGGGCAACGACGGCATTTGGTTCATCGGTTACAAGGTGACCAACCCTTCTGCCGGAGTCTGGCATTATGAATACGCGGTTTATAACGAAAATCTCGATCGCGCTATCCAAGCTTTCAGTGTTCCCTTAGGAGCTACCGCTAACATTAGTAACATCGGGTTTCATGCACCGCCCCAGCATCCTGGCTGGGCAAACGATGGCACGCTTAACAGCCAGGGGTACAGCAGCACACCGTGGACGCCTACCCAGACTGCCAACTCGCTGACATGGAACTGTGAAACCTTCGCGCAAAACCAGAATGCCAACGCGATTCGCTGGGGCACATTGTATAATTTCCGATTCGACGCCGATCAACCGCCGCAAGCTACAAACGCCACCGTCGACTTCTTCAAAACAGGATCGCCTATGCCTGTTGCCTGCGAAACTTTTGCGCAAAACCAGAATGCCAACGCGATTCGCTGGGGCACATTGTATAATTTCCGGTTCGATGCCGACCAGCCGCCGCAAGCCACAAACGCCGCGGTCGACTTCTTCAAAACAGGTTCGCCTATGCCTGTTGCCATTCAGGCACCTGTGGGCACTGGCACTCCGACTCCTACACCCACACCGACAGCTACGCCTACTCCCACGCCTACTTCGACTCCGCGGCCTACTCCAACGCCTCGGACTACACCCATACCAAGAATTCGTCCCACCCCGCTGCCTCGCCCAAGCCCGTAATAGGCTTGCACGTGGCATCGGCCGGCATCCCTGCCGATGAGTTTGGATTATCGGCTGGAAGCCGAAGCTGCGACGCCCCGCTTCGCGACCTTATCGCATGCCCGAGTCGCATTCCCACTGGACCTTTGTCATTTGGCCAGCCACGACGTCGACTTCGAACGGTCCGTATCGCCCGATACTGCTTGTCGTTCCCTTGCGCGAAACTTTGTAATGCCCCGGCGCCAACGACATCCGAAAGTGCCCCTCGTTATCCGTGGTAAACGATGCGATCTCGCCCTTTTGATTTTCCACCGCGAAAGCCGTGTTCGCGAGTGGTGTAACGGGAGCATCAGCCCGCACGGGTCCGGGCCGGGCGGGATTGAGCGTAATGACTCCTTCGATCCCCGTTTCCGAACCAGATTGCGTTTGACCTGGTAAAAAACCGGCGCACATGATTAGAACTGCCAGAACAATTGAGAATCTTGTCAATTGCATTGGCAAATTTACTCTCACAGCTTCATATCGGTCAATAATGACGGAGCTGCCGCTTTTACGGTTTCCGGTGGTCGTTCTATGCTTGCCCTTGACGACTGATTCGTTGCGCCGAAACTTTTCGCTCTCTGCTCGTAATTTATGAAGCGATATTTGCCTTTCGTTATTGTTGCGCTGGTGGCATTGGCCACAATCGGAAGCGGTGCGATGCTCTACCGGGCAAGGCGACCCCACGTTTTATCCATTCCCGAGAACAAGACACTTTCCGCAAAGAGCGATGCAGATGCACCGCACATTCGTGGGAACCCGGACGCACCCGTAACGCTTGAAGAGTACGGCGATTTCCAATGCCCGCCCTGCGGTATGTTCGCGACATTTCTTGGTCAACTTGAGAACGAGTACGATTCGCGTTTACGCGTAGTCTTTCGGAATTTTCCACTCACGATGCACGAGCACGCTCGCGAGGCGGCGCTGGCCGCTGAAGCGGCCGGGCTGCAGGGCCGTTTTTGGGAGATGCACGACGTGCTCTATCGGGAACAAGAAACCTGGAGCAAGGCCCCTAATGTGCGCGAATTGTTCGAATCTTACGCTGGAACGATCGGACTCGACGTTGATAAGTTCAAAAAAGACATGGACGGCGAACAGGTCAAGGCACGAGTCGAAGCCGATCGCCAGCGCGGCCAGTCACTTGGGATACAGATTACCCCCACGCTGTTTATCAATAATCAGCCCCTGGATCCGAAAGACAAAAACCCGGAGGGCATTCGCGCCGAGATCAACGCTGCGCTGGAGAAAAAAACGCAGACATGACCGTATCGCGATTTCGCACGATCATTTACATCGTTGCCGCGATCGTTTCGCTGGCTGGGCTCGCGGACTCAACTTACCTGTCGGTGCAGGCGTTAACGGGCGAGACGCTCGGCTGTGGCGGATCGCCTGATTGTTTCCGGGTCCTGGGCAGTCCGTACGCCAGGATCGGGGGAATTCCCGTTGCCTTATTCGGCTTGGTGGCCTATTTCAGCGCGTTTAGTTTCGCTACGTTCGCAGCGTTCGGATACGCGCGCGCCCGGATATTTCTCATTCCAACCATTGGCGCGATGTTTCTCGGTACGCTCTGGCTGCTTTATGTTCAGGCCTTCCTGCTGCACGCGTATTGCCGCTTTTGCCTGTTCTCTGCGGCAACCACGTTTCTGCTGGCAGGGCTGGTGATTGCTCTGCCGGCTGGACGAGACAGATCGATCTCATAAGTCGTCCACTCTCTTCTCTTGCCCATTCTCTTGCTCTCGCTCATGCTCTTTAGACTCTGTCGTGAAGCACGAGCAGGACTATGAGGTAAGAAAGGATTATCAGGCTTATGCGAATTCTGGTGATCGAAGATGAGAAGAAGACGGCGGCTTTTCTGGCAAAAGGTCTGCGTGAAGCCGGTTTCGTTGTCGATGTTGCCCCTGACGGCGAGGCGGGGCTGGCGGCCACGCGCGCGAGCAAGTTTGATCTTCTCATTGTCGATATCATGCTTCCGAAAAAAGATGGCTGGGCTCTCGTCGAAGAATTGCGCGAGGCCAGGGTGCAGACGCCCGTCATTTTTTTGACCGCGCGCGACAGTGTGCGCGATCGCGTGAAAGGACTCGAGCTCGGCGCGGACGATTATGTGGTGAAACCATTCGCGTTCTCGGAATTGCTCGCCCGCGTGCGTTCGCTTCTGCGTCGTACTCCTGCGCGTCGGAGCAAGCTGCGCATTGGCGATTTGGAAATCGATACGCGTCACCAACGCGCCGAGCGCGGTGGTGTGCCACTAAATCTTACGCCCAAAGAGTTTCTCCTGCTCACTCACCTGGCGCATTCGGTGGGTGAAGTAGTATCCCGCGATGAAATTGCAGAGCACGTGTGGGACATAGGATTCAAAACCGATACGAACGTAGTTGATGTGGTCGTGCGCCGCTTGCGGGCAAAGGTGGACGATCCGTTTAAGACCAAACTGGTTCATACGATCCGCGGCATGGGTTATGTTCTCAAAGCGCCCTGAACCGCGCTCCATCGCCTCCCAGCTCATCCTGCTTTTTACGCTGGCGGCGGCCCTCCTGCTCGCCTGTGGACTCGGCGTCTTTTACTGGATCGTCGTCCGGCATGCATTCGCGGAAGATAATGCGGTGCTCGCCGACAAAGTGAACGCGTTGCAAACGAGTTTTGAACAACGCGGCGGGTTGGAGGCAGTCGCGGCCGAGATCAACACAGCAGGTAGCCGGCAGCGGGCTCCATTTCTGGTGCGCGTGCTCGATCCGACTGGCGCGACCATCGGGCAGACAACTGGGATGGAAAGGCTTCTGCCGGCAAATATTTTTCCACCGGTCGTTTCACGCGAAATTGCGGCGCCGACCGAACATCGAGTTGCAGGGAAATCGTTTGCACTGACGACGAGACGCGCGGTTGCAGACGGCCAGCAGTTTACAATCCAGGTGGCGCAAGACCGCTCGAGCGACGAGCAGGTCGAGAGAAGATTTGGTATTTTGGCTTTGGTCGTTCTTTCAGGCAGCATTCTCGCCTCTGTTCTGATTGCGATCCCGGTCACCAGGCGCGGTCTGCGTCCGTTGGAAGAAATGAAGCTTTCACTGGAGCGAATTGGGCCGACGCACCTGAACGAGCGCGTCGCGTCCGCCAACTGGCCGCGCGAGCTTCAGCCCATGGCCATGGCTTTCGATGAAATGCTTAAGCGTCTCGATGATTCCTTTACGCGTCTCTCTCAATTCTCCGCCGACCTCGCGCATGAATTACGAACTCCCATCGCAAACGACGCAGCACGCGAACCGGTCGAGCGGAAGCGGTTCGACGCGCGCGCGGCAGTAGAGAAAATTGCGGCGTTTTATCAAACGATCGCAGAAGATCATCATGTCGCGATCAGTTGCAGCGGCCAGCGAGAGATTTCTGCCGATCCCGCCTTATTCGAGCGCGCGGTGGGCAATCTTGTCGATAACGCGCTGCGTTTCACTCCTGAGAATGGTTCAATTGAAATCTCCCTTGCTGAGCACGCTACGCATTTCGAGGTCGTGGTCAGCGACAATGGTTCGGGAATAGCTCCCGAACATTTGCCGCGGGTGTTCGATCGATTTTACCGGGCAGAACCATCGCGCGGATCTGATGGAGCAGGCCTGGGCCTGGCTCTGGTAAAGTCGATCGTCGATCTTCACGGCGGCACCGTCAGGATTCAAAGCGAAATCGATCGCGGTACCACCGTTAGCCTCACTTTTCCCAAGTGAGGGGTAAACAGAACGGAAACGCATTCTCCGGTTCCGACTAAAAATTTATCTTGCTAATTATTACAATTTTGTAATTGTAACGCGAAACCTGCAGGATTAACAGCCCCGAAAGGCTTTCGGGGTTGCTGAAGTGGAGAGGCCGCAGCCCGGTGGAGCGGGCTGCGGCTACACTTTTACGCCACCTGCGGAGGCGCCGTGCTGAGCGAGCATCGAGGCGCCGCAACCCAATCGCGGGCACGATCAGGTTGATGGCGAGCGAGGCGATCAATTCTCGTTTCCCTCTCAATGGCGGAGGGTTTGGATATCGGCAAAAATTTGTCTTGCCAATGATTACAGTTCTGTAATTATGCGCGGCAATTATGACAAAAACGTCGCTTTTTTCTGGAATCAACCGCCAATGGTTCGTCCCGTTAATTGCATCTGTGTGTTTGATATTTCCTGCGGTTAATCATTCAGTGGATGCGCAGGAAGTAACGCTAACAGAAGAGCAGTCAATAGTAATTACAGGGGAAGAAGTGCCGAGTGCCTACGGTGCGCCTCCGGGGCTTTCGCGCAGCCGTTTTTCCAACACAACGCAAGCGTATGTATTGCCTCCATGGTCATTTTTCTTCGGCGAGCTTTTTGAGGGACAGGGGTTCCGCCATGGACCACCCGATTACCTTTTCACTCAGGAGATCGAAATGGGTTTGCCGTATCGCTTTAACGTAGCGGCGGAATCACAGTTCGAACGATTTAACGGTGGTGGCGGCGCGCAGACAGTGAGTCTGGAAGCGCGATGGGCTCTTGCTGATTGGAACAAGATTCCGCTCAATCCAACACTCTTCGCCGAATACAAATTCGGTGTCGGCACCATTCGACACGAAGAAGTTCCACCTCCCCCAGGAGGAGGAGAAGAGGAAGAGAGCGGTCCGCCCAAGGTTCCCGATGCCTACGAAGTTCGTTTGCTTCTTGCTCAGGAGTTCTTCGGGCGCATCGAATGGGCAATGAACTGGTTCTTTGAAAAAGAGAACACCGGGGATCGTGGACGCGAGTGGGGCTTCTCGCAGGCTGCGATGACGCCGGTTCTCTTGCCTAACGAACGCCTGAAAGTCGGCATAGAAATGCAATATAGGAATTTGACTGTCAAAGACACACGCGGCAATCCCTTGAACAGCTTCACCATCGGACCAACCGTCGCGTGGAAACCGACACCAAATACGCGCCTTGATATTTCGCCGTTGTTCGGTTGCACGCACGACGCGCCGGTGGCTGATGTGTTTGTTGCCTTTTCCTGGCTCTTCGGCGGCGAGCGCGCTGAAGCCGAAGCACCTGTGTCCACGCGGTTCCGTTATCTCAGCAAAGTTTCCCGCGCTGATAAAGATTCAGACAAAGAAATGAAGCAGGTCGCGCCGCCGCCGTGTCCCGAATGGTATGGCGATCGCGAATGGAATGTGAATCTCTGGGGCACTTATGCATTCACCAACACCGAATTCGCTCCTAATCCTTCACTGGTGGACATCGTGCAAAGTACCAGCGAGGGCAATCCCGTCGTCGGCACCTACGACCATTATATCGGCGGTGATCACGCATGGGGCGGCGGAGGCGACGTGAAGTACTTTTTCTGTCGCTATGTTGGTCTGGGTATTGAAGGATTTGCTCTGGACGCCAGCAAACCTGGTTTCGATATCTTCGAGGATCCGACGATTCCGATCTTTGTTCACCGAAGAATCAATCACGATCACACCATCGGCTCTGTTTTAGGAACGCTTACGCTGCGCTATCCGATTCCTTGCACACGTCTTGCGCCTTACGCCTGGGCGGGTGTGGGTGCGATCTTCGGCGGTGGCGAAAGGGACATCGTTCAAACACAGGGACCCCCGGATGCATTCGCTGTCCATGCAGAGACGGACCACTTCGGTAGCGAAACCAAAGTGCTCGGTCAATTCGGAGCCGGTCTCGAATTTCGATTTGCGCGGCATATCGGTTGGACTAACGACTTGAGCTTCGGCGTGATCGATGGTCCAAAAAACAATTTCGGAATGATCCGCAGCGGTCTCAACTTCGCCTTCTAGCTGACGCACAAAAGTGTCCTGGCCCAACGCTTCCAAAAACATTTTCAGGGCTGACAGCTCCGAAAGCATTCGGAGTTGCTGAAGTGGAGAGGCCGCAGCCCGGTGGAGCGGGCTGCGGCTACACTTCCTCAATTGAGGCGATTGTGTCAAGCGCGCGCTGCGTGACTGGTGGATGCAGGTGTAATATCGAAAGCGCTTCAGGCGGGGTCATTGCGAACCGCGCAGATAAATGCCGGTCCGGCTCGGACCGAGGGACCTCACACCAACCGATTGATGACACACGGGGATATTTGCGTACTGCTTCGTGGTTATGTGAGGTCCTTCGCTCCGCTCAGGATGACTCGCGTTGATTGCTGGAACGATATTGCGGCAGCACTGCGGCGATTCACGCTTCTTGACCTCATTTCATCGCGCCGATACTTTTCATTTCGGAAAGGAGATTGTCGGTGAAAACCGAGGTGTCGATCGAATACTGCGTCGTTTGAAACTACACGCCGAAGGCCGTCAGTTTGGCGGCCAAAATTCTTGAGCTCGGCGAGCGCGTCAAGTCGCTCACCTTGATTCCCTCGAGCGGCGGCGCTTTCGAGATTCGCGCCAATGGCAAATTACTCCATTCCAAACTCGACACCGGCGATTGGCCGGATTTCGACGCCATTGTCACGGCAATCAAGAAAGCAAAATAATCTTTTCGCAATCCGCAGTTCGCAATCCGCAGTCCGGAGAGTGAAGGGTGCCTGGTGGTCCTCGCGGTCTTCAAAACCGTTGTCGGTTCCGCGTACCGGGACCGAGGTAGGTTCGATTCCTATCCTCTCCGCTTTTTCAGTTGGATTGGCGTCCAGCCAATCCTATCGGCAGGGACGCCGATTCCACAAAGGAGGTGACTAAACATGTCGCGTGAGCAAATCCGAAGACTCACTTCGCTCTCATCCTGCGCCGGGTGAGCTTCCAAATTGAGCCAACAAGCCCTGCGACAAGTTTTGCCGCAGCTTCCTCTTTCTGTGGATCCAAAAGTTATCGTGAACTCGACCACGTTCGACGACGCCGGCATTTACCGGCTGGATCGCCATCGTGCGCTCGTGCAGACCGTCGATTTTTTCACACCCATTGTGGACGATCCTTTCTCTTACGGACAAATCGCCGCCGCCAATTCGCTCTCGGATATTTTCGCGATGGGTGGGCGGCCGTTGACCGCGCTGAATATTGTTGGTTTCCCAACGGACTTGGTTCGGCCAAGAGTGATTGCTGCCATCTTACGCGGCGGCCTGGCCAAAGCTGCCGAGGTGGGTTGCGCCATCATCGGCGGCCATTCCATTCGCAATCCCGAGCCAATTTACGGATTGGCCGTCACCGGAGTGATTGATATTCGCCGGCTGACAACAAATGCAAATGCGCGCCCCGGCGATCTGTTGGTGTTGACCAAACCGCTGGGCACAGGCATTGCCACCACAGCGATCAAACGCGGAGCTGCATCGCGGCCCCTGCAGAAAAAGGTCATCGCGTTGATGTCGAAAGTGAACACCGTAGGCGCCGAACTGGCGGAGCTACGGCTGGTGCGCGCGGCGACTGATGTGACCGGTTACGGATTGATGGGCCACTTGATTTCACTCTGCCGCGCCAGTGGCGCCTCTGCCGAGGTCGATACGAGCGCGGTGCCCATGATCAGTGATGAGATCGTCGATTTAATCGAACAAGGCTGCGTCCCCGGCGGCAGCCGCGAAAATCTCGTTGCCACAACCGTGGCTGTCGATTGGGGAAAGACCGACGAACCGCAACGAATTCTGTTAACCGACGCGCAAACCAGCGGCGGATTACTCTTGTGCGTCCCCGAAGCGAAGCTGGAGAAAGTTCTTGGAATTTTGCGGCGAAGGCGAACGCCTTGCGCGGCTGTCATCGGAAGAATTAGCGCCCATCGGTCTCGGCGTCCATTGATATGCGTGAAAAGGTGAAACCGCGCTCCCGCCGGGAAATTCCTGCCGTTAACAAGGTTCTCGATGCGCTGGGCGAATACGACCTCGCCACGGCGAGCAAGCTGCCGCGCCCTCTGGTTGTCGATCTTGTCCGACGAGGACTGTCGAAAATACGGAGCAACAGCGAGATCCCGGAATTTGAATCGACAGTCGAACAACTCCATCGATCGCTTGAAGTATTTCGCGCCAGCCGGCTGCAACCGGTCATCAACGGAACTGGGATTGTAATCCATACAAACTTCGGCCGCGCGCCGCTTACCCCCGAGGCTGTCCGTGCTCTCACCGAAATCGGCTCGGGCTATTCCAATCTGGAATACGATCTTACAACAGGCGATCGCGGACACCGCGGCGCGTACATTGAGAATGCGCTTGCGCTACTTTGCGAAGCCGAAGCCGCAACGGTAATCAATAATTGTGCCGCGGCTCTCGTTTTAATCGTTCACCATTTCATCGAGCAGCAACTTGACGGCTTTAAGCCGTCGAGTTCGCGCGCGACTAAATCAGAAGTGATCGTTTCCCGTGGTGAGCTCGTGCAAATCGGGGGCGGTTTTCGAATTGGCGAGATAATCGAAGCTGCGGGAGCCACCTTGCGCGAGGTCGGAGCAACCAACAAAACGACCCTCGACGATTACAGACGCGCTATTGGTCTCAGGAGCGCGATGATTCTGAAAGTTCATCGCAGCAATTTCGTTATGAGTGGTTTTGTCGAGTCGCCGTCTGCGGCGGAAATCGCTGCGCTCGCAAGGAAAAAGCGTGCGCGAGGTCGGAGCAACCAACAAAACGACCCTCGACGATTACAGACGCGCTATTGGTCTCAGGAGCGCGATGATTCTGAAAGTTCATCGCAGCAATTTCTTTATGAGTGGTTTTGTCGAGTCGCCGTCTGCGGCGGAAATCGCTGCGCTCGCAAGGAAAAACCGAATTCCTTTTGTGGAGGATTTGGGCAGCGGCGCCCTCGTGCCGACTGAGCAATTTAACATCGCGGAGCACGAACCGACGCCGTCAGATGCATTGAAAGCCGGAGCGGATCTGGTCTGCTTTAGCGGCGACAAGCTCTTCGGCGGGCCACAGGCGGGAATCATTGCGGGAAAGAAGCGACTCGTTACGGCCTTGAAACGCGAACCGCTATTTCGCGCGTTGCGTTGTGACAAGCTTTGTTTCGCTGCGCTGCAAGCCACAATCGATCTTCACCTCAATCAAGCTGTGACGAAAATTCCGGCAATTGGTCTGTTGCAAGTTGCCGACGACGAGCTGCGCAATCGAGCCGCGGTGATAAAGACCGGTCTGAGTAATCTGCCGCTGCAAATCGAAATTGGCCGGAGCACAGCCAAGGTTGGCGGTGGCACATTGCCAAAATCGACGATGTCATCTGTTACAATTGAAATTGTTCCGAGGCATTGTTCGCCGGCCGACTTAGCGGCCCGTCTGCGCGGCACCGCTCCGCCGATCATCGGCTATATCGCCAATGACCGTTTCAAACTCGACCTACGCACGATTCTTCCGGACTTAGCGGCCCGTCTGCGCAGCACCGCTCCGCCGATCATCGGCTATATCGCCAATGACCGTTTCAAACTCGACCTACGCACGATTCTTCCGCACCAGGATGATGCGGTCGTCGATGCGATTCGCACAGCATGCACCAAATGACGGAGAAACATTTCATCCTGGCGACCGCGGGTCATGTCGATCACGGAAAAAGTGCACTGGTGAAAGCGCTCACGGGAATCGACCCTGATCGGCTCCCCGAAGAAAAGGCGAGACAAATCACAATCGATCTCGGCTTCGCAGAGCTGAATGTTGTCGGGCCCGAGGAGCAACGGTTCCATATTGGAATCGTCGATGTGCCCGGTCACGAAGATTTTGTTCGAAACATGATTGCTGGAGTCGGCTCGATCGATCTCGCGCTTCTGGTGGTTGCTGCTGACGATGGCTGGATGCCGCAAACTGAAGAACACGTGCAAATCCTCAATTATCTTCGTGTGCAACGTGGCGTAGTCGCGCTTACGAAGAGCGATTTGGGCGGTATCGATGTCGTAGCGGAGCAGATTCGAGAAAAACTGCGCGCCACTCCGTTTGTGCGCACCTCAATCGTTCCAACTTCGGTGCGCACCGGAGAAGGGATTGAAAATCTCAAGGATGCGCTCGCGACCGAACTCGCCGCGGCGGAGCCGCAACACGACATCTGTAAGCCGCGGTTGTTCGTGGATCGGGCGTTTACGCTGCGTGGAATCGGAACGGTCGTCACAGGCACGCTGAGCGGCGGTTCAATTCGACGCAGCCAGGATGTCTTCGTTCAACCCGGAAATGTTTCAGCTCGGGTTCGTTCCATTCAAAATCATGGCCGTAATGTCGAAATCGCTCAGCCAGGAATGCGCACGGCTATCAATCTGCCTGATCTCTCAATTGGCGAGAACGGAATCCAACGCGGTGACATCATCACCGTCGACAGCCTCGGTAGTCCGCAGGCAACAATCGACGTGCTCCTCGAGAGATCGTCGCGACTGAAGCGAAACTCTCCTGCAGCTCGTCCAATCAAGAACGGCAGTTCCGTTCAAGTTCATTTTGGAACAGGTCGGATCGCTGCGAAAATCACATTATTGGACCAACCTGCGGTTGGCGCCGGGCAAAGCGCAATTGCCCGGTTGCGGCTCGATTCACCGATTGTCGCGCTTGTCGGCGACCGCTTCGTTATCCGCGATTCTTCCGAACAAAACACCATAGCCGGTGGCACAGTGCTCGATCCGGACGCCGATCGCGCGAATTTCCGCTCCCCTGCGCAGATTCAATTCCTGAGGGCGCGCGCGACCGCCACGCATGA
>Ga0209805_1001435_pt1 | contig 14400 bp, 25 predicted proteins | sample GraSoiAngelo_148_FD_185905 | JGI IMG/M metagenome (GOLD analysis project Ga0209805, IMG submission 185905) | Grasslands soil microbial communities from the Angelo Coastal Reserve, California, USA - 14_1009_09_20cm (SPAdes) (version 2) | ecosystem: Environmental > Terrestrial > Soil > Grasslands ... | reverse complement strand
TTTGCCAGCGGTCCCAAGACTCCTCGTCCGACCTCGCATCCTACAACTCTCCGAATCGAGTCCCTGAGCGAGAACGAACGATGGGTGAAGGTGGCCTCATCACCCTGGGTACCGGACTCCAGTCACCTACCCTTGGGTGTGTGGCTCGACTCCGCTACATCGCCTGAACCCAGACGGGAGCTCCTCGTACGAACGCCGGCAGTGGTGCACGTCGCCGACCTGGTTCTTGCGCTCCATGTCACTGTTGTCGGGGCCGGAGCCGTCCGCTTACACCTCAGGCAGGGGGATGCGGCCCAAGTGCAACATGCGGCTCCTTGGGGTCGGGACATCACTCTCGAGCGAGGGGACGACGGCCACTTTCACCCGATTTGGAAGATTCACCCAGCCAGGGCGCGCTGCCTAAGAAGCGCTTGAAGCTGGCGGGGAAACCTCCCTCATTCTTGCTGAGAGGGACAGTCTCGTGCTGAAGGTGGCCGAGCTCCCGATCTTCGGGTGCACGACAGAAAGGCCATGAGGGCATTCGTCGTCGATCGTTATAAAGGCAAGAGCGCAGTACGTCTCGGCGAAATGCCGGAACCGGAAGTCCGGGACGATGATGTACTGGTCCAAGTCCACGCAGCCAGTTTAAACCAGCTGGATTCCAAGATTAGGGACGGCGAGCTCAAACTCATGCTGCCCTATCGCTTGCCGCTGATTCTAGGCAACGACGTGGCCGGGGGCGTGCAAGAGGCAAGGTCGTCATCAAGGTGAGGTAGGAGAAGGATGCTGTGAAAACCATTACGACCGTACGAGTCGGCGGGCTGGCCCTCGTTTTCGGCGCCATTGCGTTCATGGCCGTCTTCTCGTTCCTCGCTGCCCGCTTCGATTACCCTGCGATACTGGACGGTCCAGCGAACACTGTCCTTCCCCGGCTGCTCGCCACCGGCACTCCCGGTCGCGCGGCGTGGGCGCTGTATGCGTTCTTGCCTCTCATCTGGCTTCCAGCAGGCGTCGGGGCATACTGCGCACTGCGGCGCTTCTACCCAGGGGCCATGCTCCTCGCGCTGCAATGGGCCGCCCTGGCCGCCATCAGTATGATGCTCGGCCTGATGCGCTGGCCCAGTGTGCACTGGCACTTGGCCCAGGTGCAGGCAACCGCAACCGCGGAGCAGCAGCAGGTGATCACGGCCGTCTTCAACGGCCTGAACACGTACTTAGGCAACTACGTCGGCGAGTTCTTGGGCGAGTTGAGTTTCAACATGTTCTTTCTGCTGTCCAGCTGGACGTTGTTGCGCTTCCGTGCGACGCCCACTTGGGTGGCTGTCTTCGGGCTCGGCGTCGCCTGCGCTGGATTCGTCGGCATGTTCCGCAACGTCACCGTCGTTGTGGCACCAGTCGCGGCCCTCAACAACTATCTACTGCCCCTGTGGATGATTGTTTTCGGCGTGGTGTTGCTCCGCCACCGTCTGCCGAACCCGGAGGTCGCGGGCGCCTGACCAGCGCTTGAAGCTGGCGGGCGGCGACTGTCGTCCTACAGCCTTGCGCCGCCGAGCGCGTCCACCGCAGCTTAAGCGCGATCCGCTAGGCGGCACCTTGATCTACACTGGAGGAGGAGGAAACCATGGCGGGCGCGAAACTTGTTGTTCTCTATCCCTCTCCGCGAGACGTTAAGGCCTTCGAGCGAGCATACACGCAGGATCATGCGCCGATGGTCACTCCACAAACTTTCAAGGGCATCAAGAGATTTATCGCATCCAAAGTGGTAGGCACGCCTGACGGCAGCGCACCTCCCTTCTATAGGATCGCCGAGCTTCATTTCCCCTCGATGGAAGCTCTGCAAGCGGCTGCAGCGTCCGCCCCGGCGCAAAAAGCAGTAGCACACGCCGTATCTATCTCGACTGGCGGCAAACCAGTGTTTCTGGTTGCGGAAGAGGAAGCTAAGACGTTTTGAGGTGCCGCCTAACAAGCGCTTGAAGCCGACGGGCGCCCTCAAGTAGGGAGGAATTGTGTATGATCGCGCGACGGCCTCGTGGCAGTGGCACATGGACAACCATAGTTCCGCTGAGCGCAGACCGTTTGCACGGGTCACCCTGACGCGGCGGTAGGCGGTGCGCGATTTGCTCCTGACTCGCACGAAGATGCGTTCGTGCTGGACCGTGTGGCTTGCCGTGGCGTCGGCCTGCTCCGACGCCCGACCTCAGAAGCAGGCCTCCCTACTTCCTCCCGGGAGTACCCCGACCATCGGGGACACTGTGGTCTCCACCACCGAGTCTACGGCCGCGCCGATAGACACGGCCCTCGGGCGTTGCGGTGTAGCCCTGCAAGCGCCTTCCGCAGACCAGCAAGAGGTGATTGACGGCTTGAGAACGGCCTACGGGCTCGAGGGCGTCCTCTTCCAACGCGCGGGCTCTGACACTATCAGCCGCGAACAGGTCTACGCTCATTACCGACAGGGTTTCAGCGTCGAGCTGGCTCAACAGCTCGCCGACTACTCTTGGCAACCTGAGAGTCACATGCTCCGGGCAACAGATCGTGCGCTGACGGTCCCGGACTCCGTCGGTGTACTCGAGCTGAAGCAGGACCGCGCGCTCATCGCCTGGATCCCGCCAACCACGTTTCGGCAACAGTGGGGTGCTCCCCGGTGCCTCGTTGATCGCTTGGTGCGCGAGAATGGTCGGTGGATAGTTGAAGCGCGAGAGCCCTAGTGTGGCGCATCTGCCTTACATCCCTTAGGACTTCGCTTTCTTCGAAGGTTTGGACTTGCCAGAACTGTTGAGGGCGACCGCTTGGCGAACGAGCGCCTTGAAGGCGGACTCGTTGACTTCTTCTCCTTCGTGGATGTCGATCGCGCGGCGTACGTTTCCGTCGAGACTCGAATTGAAGAGACGACCTGGATCCTTGAGAGACGCGCCCTTGGCGAAGGTAAGCTTCACGACATTCTTATAGGATTCGCCAGTGCAGATGATGCCGTCGTGCGACCAAATCGGAGTGCCCATCCACTTCCACTCCTCGACGACGTCCGGGTCTGCTTGCTTGATGAGCTTGCGCATTCTGCTGAGGGTTTCCCCACGCCAGTCCTCGAGTTCGGCGATTCTTTTCGAGATGAGCTCCGATGCCGACTGGCCTTGGCCCGCGCCCGACTTCTTCATGTTCTCCTCCTAGAGGTTTCCGGTCCGTGGGCGAGAGGGCCGACCGGGGTTCTCAACGCCGAACTGCTTTCCGTATTCGGCGTTCAGTCGCTGCCAGCCGCCGAACTTGATGGCGTCGGGGCCGACGATGCGTCCAATGGGCTGACCGGCGAGCAGCCGCTCCAGCACGTCGAAGCAGATGTGCCAGCCGGCGGCGCCCATCGATATGAAATTCCGGTCGATGTTGGTCCAGAGCGTCAGGCGCGTGCCGCCACCAAAGGCTTCGAGTTCCCACCGCATATCGAAGCCACCCCAGTTGTACTCAAGCGCCTTGGGAGCGTCGGCTCGCGTCACCGTTGTTTCGGAAACGTGCGGCCTGGGCGCTCCCACCGTGGTGAGCTTCACCGTGGTTCCAACCGTACCCAGGTTCCTATCGGCGTCGAAGGGCGCCCACTCGCGCAGCTGCGCCGGGTCGGTCAGCGCTTGCCAGACTTTTTCCGGCGAGTGGCGCAGTTCTCTGACGACGATGAGCGTCCACTTCTCGCCGTCCTTTCGTACCTGCGCCCCGCTGGCCGGACCCGGTGCGTACTGCTCGCGATCGGTCATCTTCTTCGGCTAGAGCGCATAGCGCCCGTAGGCCACGAAGGCCGCCAGCAGCCCCATCACGACGCTCCAGACCAGCGGGTTGGTAGCGGCCAGTTTCAGCGAATATCGCGCGTACAGCCCGGCGAGGGCCAGGGTTTCCAGCGCCAGCGCGGCGGCGGCGAGCGGCGTCAGGACGGGCATCCACTTCGCGGCGGCCGGGACGACCAGCAGGACCGCGCACAACATCTCGAGCACGCCGAGCGCGCGCCATCCGCCGCGCGAGAGCGCGCGCATGTGGGTCGCGAGCTCGTCGAACTTGAACACCTTGTATGACCCCCCCGCGAGGTAGAGCAGGGCGAGCGCGACCTGGAGGACCCACAAGAGGACGTTCATCGGTGCCTCCTCCTTGTCTTCCTTTTCGTTGGTGTTGACTGATCCATGCGGTCGAGGTGGCGTTCGAGAGCATCCACGTGAGCGGACCAGAACCGACGGAACGGAGCCAGCCAGGCAGCGACCTCCTGAAGGGGTTCGGATTTTAGCCGGTAGAGACGACGCTGTGCGTCCACCGTGGATTCCACGAAACCCGCCTCGCGCAGCACCCGCAGGTGCTTTGACACGGTCGGCTGCGGCATACGAAGGTGACGCTCGATCTCTCCCACCGACTGTTGGGACGAGACCAGGAGGCTCAATATCGCGCGGCGGTTCGGCTCCGCAATGATTGCAAATACAGATTCCACACTCTTAGTATACCCCATAGAGCATATGCGTGTAAAGGTATATACTGACCTGGGAGCCCAGTCTGGCGCGGTGCGCCAGCCATCGTCATCCGCTGCCGAGGGCGTGCCTCCTTGCGCCCGCGGCCGCCGCTTCCCATGTATCGGGTCATGGCCATTTTCATCGAGTACCCGCTGCTCGCGGTGCTTCCGGCAATCGCTTTCCTCGGCTTGTACCGGATTACTCGCCGCCCGTTTGTCGTGGTCGTAGCTCTCGCTTGGCTGCTCTACGGCATCTATGAATACGCTATGCATGAGCGGATTCTCTGTTCGGGGGAGTGCAACATTCGTGTCGATCTCCTCGCGATCTACCCCGCCTTGGTGGTAGCCTCAGGCGTGGCACTGGGCCTCGCGGCGGCGGGCCTGCGTGCCCGTCTGCGCCGTCCCGGTCCGTGACAATGCTGAGGTTCGCTTCTGCTATCGCGCTCGGGCTTCTTCTCGGATGGGCCGCGGCGCATGTCCTCTCGCTTCAATGGTGGACGCTCGTACCTTGGGGGCTCGCCGCGGTCGCACTGGGCTGCCGAGCGGACAGGGCGACCGCCGTCGTAGCCGGCGCGCTTTATGGGTTCGTCTTGTGCTTCGTCTTCACGCTCGCGACCTATGGCGGGGCAGCTCCGGCGATCACTCGGGTACCGTTCTTCACGGTACTGGGTCTCGTCGGTGGCTTGTGCGGTTTGCTGCTTGCGCTCCTCGGGGCGTCTCTCATGCCGGGGCGACGCGTGCGAGTGGAGTCACCGTCCAAGGATGATGCCGCGTAACAAGCGCTTGAAGCTGGCATACCAGCGTATGTCCATACTGCTGAAACGGGCGTATGAACCGCCGTCCCGCAGCGATGGCTGCCGTATCTTGGTCGAGCGTCTCTGGCCCCGGGGCCTGTCCAAGCAGCGTGCGAAAATCGACCTCTGGGCCAAAGAGGCCGCCCCCTCCACGGTCCTGCGTCGCTGGTTCAACCATGACCCGGCAAAGTGGACCGAGTTCAAGCGGCGCTACGTTCGGGAATTGCGAACTCATCCCGACGCGTTGGAATCGATCCTCGAGCGCCTGCAAGCAGGGCGGGTCACGTTCGTCTTCGCGTCGCGAGAGTCGCGCCGCAACAACGCAGTGGCTCTCAAGGCTTTTCTGGAGCGCGGGCGGTGAATGTGTTGTCACATCAACAGCAGGAATGGTGAGCCTGCGAGATGGCGTTCGATCTTCAACCCACGCTCAGAGGGAAGCTCCTCGAACTCAGGCCGCTTCGCGCTGAAGACTTCGATGTGCTCTTCGCGGTCGCAGCGGACCCGCTGATTTGGGAGCAACACCCGGCCTCGGATCGGTATCAACTGGCCGTATTCCAGGCGTTCTTCAAGGAGGCACTCGACTCTGGCGGTGCGTTGATCGCCCTGGATGCTGATTCTAGCCAGGTGATTGGATCGTCACGATTCTTCGCATACGACGCGCAAGCCAGCCAAGTCGAGATCGGTTGGACGTTCCTCGCAAGGTCATATTGGGGAGGTCGCTATAACGCCGAAATGAAGCATCTCATGCTCGAGCATGCGTTCAGGTTCGTAGACCGAGTCGTGTTCCTTGTCGGTACCGGCAACCGCCGCTCACAGCGGGCGATGGAGAAGATTGGAGCCCGTCAAGTGGGACGGAGGCCCGATAGGTACGGCCGGGATAGTTTCCTGTACGAGATTACGGCTGCCACATTCGCGCAGCGACGCCGTACCGCAATATGAATGCGGCGACGGATTTCCCCGCTGCGCTTAGATTCCTTCCATGCGTATCCTCCTCATCGGTGCCACGGGCACCATTGGCAAAGCCATCGCAACGGCCCTCGGCCCGCGACACGACGTCCTGCTCGCGAGTCGCCAGCAGGCGTCCCTACACGTCGACATGGCCGACCCGGCATCTATCCGAGGCTTGTACGCGAAAGTTGGCAAGGTCGGTGCCGTGATCAGCGCTGCCGGTCAGGCTCGCTTCAAGCCCCTCGACGAACTCACGGATGCCGACTTCCGTTTCAGCGTCGACAACAAACTCATGGGCCAGGTCAACCTGGTCAGGCTTGGACTCGGCTCTGTTACCGACGGCGGCTCGATCACTCTTACCAGCGGCATTCTGGCCCAGCAGCCGTCTCGCGGCAGCGGCGCGATTAGCCTCGTGAATGCGGGCCTCGAAGGTTTTGCCCGAGCGGCCGCGCTCGAGGCCCCCCGGGGTATTCGGATCAACGTGGTGAGCCCACCCTGGGTTACTGAGACCCTGCAGGCACTCGGCATGCCGCTCCAAGGCGGCTTGCCTGCAGCCACAGTGGCCCAAGCCTATGTGCGCAGCGTCGAAGGCACGGAGACCGGTCGAGTCATTTCCCCATGAGGACGCCGCCTTAGGGGGCCCGCCGCTGCTTGTACCCACCCCACACACTGGAGAACCCGCATGCTCCTCATTCGAGAGATCATGTACTGCAAGCCTGGAAAGGTACGGCCCTTGGTCGAGAAGTTCCTCGCGATGGCGAAGCTGAGCGCCAAGGTTGGCATGCCGAAGATGCGTGTCATGACCGACGTCTGCGCCGACCGGTACTGGATGCTCGTGGCCGAGATGGAGGTGGCGAACATGGCCGAGTTCGAGCGGATGATGCAAGGCGGCGGCCAGAACAGCGAAGACATGAAGGAATTCGAGAGCATCATGAAGGGGTATCACGATCTCGTCGACCACGGTCGGCGCGAGATCTACAAGATCGAGAGCTGACACATGAACAACGGAGCTGCCAGTGTCGATCGCTCGGTTGCTGCTCCCAGAGTTCGACGAGGAGATGGCCGCCACTCGGCACGTGCTCGAACGTGTGCCGTCAAGTCGGTACGCTTGGAAACCGCACCCGAACTCCATGTCTCTGGGCCGTCTGGCGACGCATGTCGCCGAGCTGCCGAAATGGGCGCTGGACGCGTTCGTCCTCGACGAGGTAGACATCGCTCCACTCGGCGGCCCGCCCACGAAACAATTGCTCCTTGATTCGGCGACGAGCATCGTCCAGTGGTTTGCAGGCCACGCCCGCGCCGCGCGCCAGGCCCTTGCCGGGGCCAGCGATGACGACTTCGCTCAGCCGTGGACCCTCAAGGCCGGCGGCCGCGCGCTCTGGACGAAGTCCCGGCTTGCCGTGTATCGCAACGCCGTCAACCACATGGTGCACCATCGGGGGCAACTCACCGTCTACCTGCGGTTGAACGGTGTGCCGGTTCCGAGCACGTACGGCCCGTCGGCCGACGAACCTTGATGACCCTGCATCCCGCGGACCGAACGACAAGTGCCCACCATCGCGTATCGAGAGGCCGATCTTGCCGATGTCTCCGCACTTGCTCGCATTCGTGCGGCAGAGTGGGGAACAGAGCGCTACTGGCAGGACCGTATCAGCGGATACATGAGAGGCGAGCTACACCCACAACGGGCTCTGCTCCCTCGCGTCGTCTTGGTCGCCTCAGAGGAAAGGGTATTGGTGGGGTTCATCGCCGGGCACCTCACTGGTCGGTTCGACTGCGACGGAGAGCTAGAGTGGTTGGATGTCATCTCGGAACGTCGACGGAGGGGAATAGCCGGGGAACTGCTGGGCGCGTTAGCGACGTGGTTCGACAACCGCCAGGCGAGGCGCATCTGTGTTGACGTGGATCCACAGAATGCGCCAGCCAGAGCGTTCTATCGCAAGCACGGAGCCACGGACCTGAATCCGCACTGGTTGGTGTGGCGCGACATCACGACGCTCGCGCGTCGCCGCGCAGGCTAGCGCGGTCTCAGTCGAACTCCACGTAAACTGGTGCACCCGACCGGGACGCCCGCGTTGCCGCCTGATCGAGTGCTGCGCGGACCTCAGTCGGCGTGGCTGTGCGGTCGACATCGATCCTGGCGGCGCCGGGAGGGATGGCCGAGCGACCACCTTGTGCATGATCAACCTCCCGGTCTCGTGGGACAGAGAAATCACGTGACTACCATCCACGAGGCACCACACACTATGTGCGTGTTGCGTGGCGTGCAAGCGAACCAGGTCGAGGCAGCCATTGGGAAGACTTCTCTTGCGCCGGCGAGCCCGCCACCCGCAGCTTTGATGCGACGTTACCATGAGCTTCGTGCGGATCGAGCGGCGCGAAACGTTGAAATGGTCGGCCGACCTGTATGGTCGGGCGGACGCCGCCTGACAGCCGTATGCATCCACCGCTGGACACGTTAATGGGCCGCAGTCGCCTCCTTCTACTCATCGTACTTCTCGCGCTGGGCCTCGCGGTTGCCCTGTTCACCGTGAGCCGACTGCGCTCGCCCACGCCTACCATCGCCGAGCGGCCTGCGGCGCCGGTCGTGGAGACGCGCAAGCCGCCGCTTCAAGCCGACGCCGAAGGCTACTACGTCCCGGGCTATAGCTTTACGGTAGATCGGTTCCGATTCGTTCGTCTCAGCCTCCGTCCGGAGGCGTTTGTCGTCATTGCGCAGACGGCCACCGGTACCGACCAGGAGATGGGCTGCGATGAGACTCTCATCAGGGCCGATACGGTCCACCTCCGCTGCGAGTACTCTCGAGTCGGCATCATTACGATCGACGGCAAGTTCCTGACCCGATTGGTCACCACCCGCCTTGACGCTCCCGTCCTGGCCGCGGTCGTGGCGGTTCGCACTCCCAGCGGAGAGATCCTGTACCGCGCGCGAGACTCCTTCGTGTGGCACCCGGCCGAGTAGAGGGGCATCATGCGTAACCGACTGCTTGCTGCACTGCCCGCACTCGTGCTGGCCTTCGCGCCCAGCGCCGGCGCCGCCCAGACCGCCCTACAGCTCCGCTGGGAGCTCGAGCGGGATGTCTTCCAGGACGCCGTCGGGGGGCGGGGCCTGTCGCGCGCGGTCTTTACCATCACGAACCGCGACGCGAAGCCGCTCCCCGCGAGCGGCTGGGCGATCTACTTCAATGCCCTCCACTCGGCGCAGCCCGGAACCGTGGAGGGCGGGTTCCTGATCGAGGACGTGATCGCCGACCTGCACCGCCTCGTGCCGGCGGCGGCCTTCACCGGCCTGGCCCCGGGTTCGAGCGTTCGGATCCCGTACCTCACCGACCTCCTCCTCAATGCGAGTTTCGTTCCGCGGGGCCCCTACATCGTTTTCGACGCCGCGAAGGACGTGGGCATTCCCTTGAACGATTTTGTGGCCGTCCCCTTCGAGCGGCCCCCACAGGGCGCGGGGCGCGATCCCCGGGTGGTGACACCCGAGAACCAGTTCGCGCTCGACTCCGTGATCCGTGCCATCCCCGCGAGCGAGCTGCCACTGGTGTTCCCGACGCCGGTGGCGGTGTCCCAAGGAGCGGGAGCGTTGCACCTCACGGCGATGCCGCCGGTCGAAGCGCCCGAGGCGCTCGGGAACGAAGCGGCGTTCGCGGCGGAGTACCTGCGCCCCTACTTCGGTAACAAGGGAAAGGGAGCGGTCCCACCGCTACGACTCGAGGTGGGCCCAGTCGCAGGCCAGGCATCGCCCGAGGCGTACTCGCTCGTCGTGGATCCCGCAGAGGGCGTACGTATCGTGGGCGCCTCGCCCGCGGGCGTGTTCTACGGTCTCCAGTCCCTGCGCAGCCTGTTGCCCGCGCCCACTTCCCGCGCAGGTCTTGTGCTGCCGGCGATCCGTGTGGTCGACGCTCCCCGCTTCGGCTACCGCGGGTTCATGCTCGACGTCGCCCGCAACTTCCAGCCGAAGGCCGCCGTGCTGCGCACGCTCGACCTCATCGCCCGGTACAAGCTCAATGTCTTCCACCTCCATCTCACGGACGACGAGGGCTGGCGGATCGAGCTCCCGAGCCTTCCCGAGCTCACAGCGGTGGGTGCGCGACGCGGCCACACTCTCGACTCGGGGACACATCTTTCACCCGCGTTCGGCTCGGGCCCCGCCGTCGACCGGCCCTGGGGCAGTGGCTTCTTTTCCCGCACGGACTACATCGCGATCCTGCGCTACGCGGCGGCGCGGCACATCGAGGTGATTCCCGAGATCGAGATGCCGGGCCACGCGCGCGCCGGGATCAAGGCCATGCAGGGCAACCCGCAGTACCGGCTCAACGACCCGGACGACCGCTCGGTGTACACCTCGGCCCAGGGCTACCACGACAACGTGATGAACCCAGGGCTCGAGTCGACGTACCGGTTCGTCGAGCGTGTGGTCGGCGACCTCGTGGCGATCCACCGTGAGGCAGGCGTTCCGCTGCGCCACATCCACATGGGGGGCGACGAGGTGCCGGCCGGTGTCTGGGAAGGGTCGCCGGCGGCGCAGGCGTACTTGAAGGCGCACGATCTCACGAGTGTCAACGATCTATGGTTCGTCTTTTACGGCCGGGTGGAGCAGATCCTCAAGGCGCAGGGTCTCCTGCCGTCGGGCTGGGAGGAGATCGCGGTGCGCAAGACCAGCCGCGACGGGCACCGGACGAACATCCCCAATCCCGACTTCGCCGGTCGCGGCTGGCGCGCGTACGTCTGGAACAACGTCCCGGGCGGGGGCGCCGAAGACCTGGCTTACCGCCTGGCGAATGGTGGCTACGACGTGGTGTTGAGTCCCGTGAGCAATCTCTACTTCGATCTCGCGTGGAATCCGAATCCGGAGGAGACGGGGCTCGACTGGGGAGGCTATGTCGACCTGCGCAAGCCGTTCCAGTTCATCCCGTTCGACTACTACCGCAACGTCCCGGTCGACCCCGCCGTGTTCGTCGGGAAGGACCGGCTCACCGATTACGGTCGGGCTCACGTGGTGGGGATTCAGGGCAACCTGTGGTCGGAGACGCTCGTCGCCGAGGGGCGGCTCGAGTACATGCTGCTGCCGAAGTTGTTCGGCCTCGCGGAGCGGGCGTGGGCGCCCGCCCCCGACTGGGCGACGGAGCGCGACCCCGCAAAGGCCGAGTCCCTCTACCGCGAGGCCTGGTCTCGTTTCGTCAACGTGCTCGGCCAGCGCGAGCTGCCCCGGCTCGACCGGGAGGTCCCGGGTCTCAACTACCGGATCCCCACGCCGGGTCTCGAGGTCGAGGGCGGGATGGTGCGCTGCAGCGTGGAGCTGCCGGGGTTCGCCTTGCGCTACACGACCGACGGCAGCGAGCCCACGGTGCGCAGCCCCCTGGTCCGCGATTCGATCCCGTTCCGTGGGACTGTGCGCGTCGCCGCGTTCAACACCACGGGCCGAAAGGGCCACACGGCCCGTCTCGGGTCATGAGCGCATCCGTCAGGGTAGCCATCGTATCGCTCGGCATCGCATGCCTCGCCTGTGCGCAGCCGTCCCGGCCATCCGCCCGCGCGGCCACGGCCGGCATCGACTCGTTGAACGCGGCGTTGGTCCGGGCGTACCGGAGTCACGACCCGCTGGCGTACGCGGCGCTCTACACCGACACGGCGGTGTTCGAGTGGCCGGCGTTCAACACGGTTCGGGGCCCGACCGAGCTGGCGGCGATGGCGCGCGACAACTGGGCCTCTTTGCGCGACATGGACCTCCGTCTGACGGTTTCGAGTCGGCGCGTCGCGCCCGACCACGCGACAGAGTTCGGCGCGTTCCAGCAGTCCTGGCTCGACTCGAGCGGCCGACGCATGACGGAGTTCGGCAGGTACGTCGCCTTCCTGCTCCGGCAAGAGGACGGCCGCTGGCGGATGGACCGCTTCTTCGGCTTCGAGGACTCGACCCGGCCCCGCTCACCACGACCATGACCGTTCAGCAAGGCCCCCCATGTCGATCACCCGGATAAACGAGTTCCAAGCGAACCCCGACAAGGCCACGGCGTTGCGCGACTTTCTTCGCTCCGTGATTGCGCGCATCATCGACGCTCCAGGCTGTCGCTCCTGCCAGTTGCTGGTCCAGCGCGACGATCTGACCCACCTGGCCATCATCGAGGTCTGGGACAGCGTGGAAGCACATCAAGCCTCCGTGTCCCGGATTCCCCCCGGGCTGCTGCAGCAAGCGCAGACCTTGTTCGCGGTACCGGCCCGGGGCGCGTACTACGATCCAGTGCCCGAGCGCGACGGTTGATCAGAAAAGCTGGTCCTCGGCGCAGTGCTGGTCATCGTCGGGCGGCCGCTTGCGCCCGCCGGTGTCCGCCCCGCAGCTTAAGAGAGAAACGTCCCGCAACCGCTGGAGGCAGCTCCGACCATGAGTGAACCGGTCTTCATACTGGCTCTGACGATCGCCGCCGCCACCATTGTCCTGGTTGCGAAGACGATAGCCGGGGCCGTCGGCGGACGTGGAGCGTCGCGAACCGACGTGGCCCAGATCAAGCAACAGTTGGAGCAGCACGCCGCCGCGCTGGAAGACGCTCAGACCACGTTGACCAATCAGTCGACACAGGTCGCAGAGCTCCAAGAGCGCCTTGACTTTGCCGAGCGCCTGTTGGCCCAAGGCCGAGATCGCTCGGCCTTGGGGGCCGGGGAAAAGCGCGGATGAGGTTACGCACATACTGGGCACCGGACTAGGGCGCCCCGCCTCGGAAGAAGGCGACATGAACCCCGACTTTCTTGTCCCACTCATCCCGATCGTGGCGATCATTGCGTTCGCGGCGGTCAGAATCGCTCGGCTGCGTGCCACTCGTCCCGAATCACCGTCGGCCGACGTCGCCGCGCGCCTCGAGGCACTGGAACGTGATATCCAGGGCCTCCAACAGGAGCTGACGGAAACCCATGAGCGGCTCGACTTTGCCGAGCGCTTGCTCAGCAAGGCGCGGGAAGAGCGGCGGATCGGCGGCTAGCGGGTAGATCACCGGGCCGTCCCATGACCTTCAAGGCGTCGACGTGGTACCCGATCGCCGTCGTGCTGAGCGTCATCAACCTGGTCGGAGCCGGGTTCGCGGTCGCGCAAGCCGAGCCGTCGCATGCCGGAGTTCACGCGTCGCTCGCGCTGGCGTTCGGGTTATGGGCCCGGGGGCTGCGGCAGCGTCCTCCCCGGAGCGATGTCCAGGCCAGGCTCGAGGCCCTCGAAGCCGAGGTGGGCAGGCTTGGGCAGGATCTGAGCGAGCTGCAGGAGCGCTTGGACTTCGCTGAGCGGGTGCTGGCACAGGGACGCGAAACGGGTCGACTGGGCCCGGAGCGCTAGGGAGGCGGCGTGACACGGACTAACCTCCAACGGCCTTGCGCCGGCAGCCAGGTCACCCGCAGGTTACGCGCGATCCGTCGGAGTGCACGCAACAGTGTAAATCACGACACGTGCGGAGGTCTCATGAAGACAACTCACGCCCGACCGGTGCGCCGCCGAGGCATCAGCCGTATCGATCAACCCTCCACGCGCACGCATGGCTGGTTCGTGCGCGCGGGCTTCTACCAGCGCGCGGACGGCAGTTACGCACCGCGGCACCGGAAGTTCTTCGGCGACGCGAGCTACGGCGGCAAGCGCCGTGCGCTGCGCGCCGCGCAGGAGTACCTGGCCAAAGTGCAGGGGCGAGGGACGAAGCGGAAACGCCGCACGCTGCGGCGCGCCGCCTAACGCGGCGCCCCGCATGATCGTCCGCAAGGTCGCCCCAAGCGACGCTTCCGCCTGGCTCCGCCTGCGGCACGCGTTGTGGCCCTCGCACCCCGAATCGCGGCACGCCGCCGAAATTGCGGCGTTCCTCCACGGGCACGCGCGTGAGCCGCTCGCCGTGCTCGTCGTCGCGGATGGGGCCGATCAGCCCGTTGGCTTCGCCGAGCTGTCCATTCGGGCCTACGCCGAGGGCTGTCGCACCGACCGCGTCGCCTACCTCGAAGGCTGGTACGTCGTGCCTGAGGCGCGCAACGAACGGGTCGGGCACGCGTTGATCGCGGCCGCCGAGGCGTGGGGACGGTCGCAGGGGTGTGTGGAGTTCGCTTCCGACGCCGAGCTGACGAACGATGCGAGCGCGGCCGCTCACACGGCTCTGGGCTTTGTGGAAGTCGGGCGGGTGCGTTGCTTCCGAAAAGACCTCTCCTGAGCGCCACCGCCTTCGTCACAGCGGCTTTTTTCCTCTGCGGCATCGC
>Ga0209805_1001432_pt1 | contig 14442 bp, 12 predicted proteins | sample GraSoiAngelo_148_FD_185905 | JGI IMG/M metagenome (GOLD analysis project Ga0209805, IMG submission 185905) | Grasslands soil microbial communities from the Angelo Coastal Reserve, California, USA - 14_1009_09_20cm (SPAdes) (version 2) | ecosystem: Environmental > Terrestrial > Soil > Grasslands ... | reverse complement strand
GACCGGTCGAGATCGCGCGGCCCGCGGGGGGAGACCTTCCCCTGCTCGGCGCGCCGCGGCCCGCCCAGGGACCGCTGTATCGCGTGACGGAGGTCCTCCTGGGATTGAAGACGGGCCGCACTTGTCATCGCGGAGGACCCGCGATCTTCATCGGCAGGGCGGGCTGCGACATGAACTTCGCTGGCGACTCCCTGCTCGCGGCAAAGCACGCGGAGATCCGGATCGCGGAGGATGGGACGGCCGCGCTGGTCGACCTCGGCCAGGGACCCTCCGGCGTGTTCCTGCGCGTCCGCGCGCAGCAGCCCGTCGAGCTGCAGGCGGGAGACGTGGTCCGGGTCGGGGAACAGCACCTCCGCGTCGAAGTGGGATAGCGGGCCCGGTGCAGTCCAAAAACATGGCCGCAAAGCCCGCACTTCGTGCGGCAGCGCCTAGGGTTCCTTCAGGATCGCGCCGACCTCATCGTCATATCTGGCCCGGTCGAGGCGCCTTGCAGCCTGGTACTCGATCCTGGCCCCGGCCGGGTCCGACCCGAGGAGCAAGCCGCCGAGCCGGAAGTGCGCCTCGGCGTTGTCGGAGTCGATCGCGATCGCCTGCGCCAGAAGATCACGCGCCAGGTCTTGATCGGCGGACTGTGCCGCGCGGCGGACCAGTTCGGTCGCGCGGGCCGCGGCGACCGCCTTCGCCGGAGCGACTGCGGTCGTGACCGCCATCGCCGGCGGCCTCGGGCCGTTCCGCGGGCGCAAGATTGCCGCCGCGGTCGCGAGCGCGACGATGGCGCAGACTGCCGCGAACTTCCCGAGCGAGTGCGACGCGGCCCTCGCCACCGGACCAGCGGGTGCCGGAGCGCCCGAATGTGCCGAGGTGCGCGGCAGCGTGCCGCGAGCCGGGGTCGCGCTCTGCTCCTCGCTGCCCCGCGCCGGGTTGCGGCGGGGGATCGCGAGCAAGAGCTGGCGGAACTCCTCCGCCGACTGAGGCCGCAGCGCCGGATCCTTGGAGAGCACGCGCAGGATCAACGCCTCCATGGCCGCCGAGATCGGCGCGTTCGGCTGCTTGCGGCGAGGCGGAACCGGAGCCTCGTTGACCTGACGGGTGAGCACGTCCATCGAGTTCGGGCCGTCGAAGGGCAGCTGTCCCGTCACCATCTGGTAGAGCATGATCCCGACGGCGTACAGGTCGCAGCGCCCGTCGAGCGGCGCTCCGGTGGCTTGCTCCGGCGCCATGTATTGCGGGGTCCCACAGACCGCGTCGGAGCGGGTGAGCGCGGGCAGCTCGCTGTCGAGCATCTTCGCGATCCCGAAATCGAGCACCTTGACGCAGTCAGGGTGATCGCGCCGCTGCTCCACCATTACGTTCTCGGGCTTGAGGTCGCGGTGGATGACGTTGTGCGCGTGAGCCTCGCCGAGCGCCGCCAGCACCTGCGCCATGATGTTGCAAAGGCGCTCTTCCGGGACGGGCCACTCGTCGCGGAGCACCAGGCGCAAATCCTTTCCCTGCACGTACTCCATCACGATGTAGAGCGCGCCGTCGTTATCGTTGCGCCCGAAGTCGAGCACCTGGATGCTGTTCGGGTGGTTGAGGCGGCTCGCCGCCAGCGCCTCGCGCTCGAACCGCCCCACCACGGACGAATCCTCGAGCAGCGTCGGCTTGAGCATCTTCAGGCAGACGAGACGGTCCAGGGCCAGGTGCCGGGCGCGGTAGACCTTGCCCATCCCGCCCTGTCCGATCAGCTCCTCGACCTTGAACCGCCCCGCCACCGTCTCGCCGATCCGGGAGTCCCGCGCTGGACGGCGCCCGAATCCCGGACTGCTTGCTGGCGCCGGTGGCGGTGCGAGGGCAACGCCGCAGTACACGCACACCTTCGCGGAGCCAGGCGGGAGTGCCCGGGCGCATCGCGCGCACGTTGCGCCGCTCGAGTCCTTCGCCGGCAAAGGGCCCCTCCCCGGCCGAAGACTCGCATAGGTAACGGGGTTTGACCAACTTGCGCGCATCTCCTACCGGTACAGTCCAAAGACACAGTCGCAGAGCCGCCTTCGGCGGCAGCGACTGAAAATGGCCCCGGGCTCCGTGCCTTGACCCTTCTTCCGCCCGGGGCATAGAACCGCTCGCATGGACTGTCCCCGCTGTGGCGCGCACAACGAGTCCGACCTCGGATCCTGCCTTTCCTGTGGCGCGCCGATGAGCGAGAACGAGAGCCTTCCCACCCTCGCGCAAAAGCCGCACGCGCCGCCATCCGCGCCGGCTGCCCCGCGGCTCGCGCAGGGCGCTCCGCCGAAGCAATGCCCGAACTGCATGACGCTCAATGCCGCGACCTTCAAGTTTTGCGCCCGCTGCGGGACGCCTCTCGGCGCCACGGCCGCTCCGGGCACGCCGGCGCCGAAGGGTGCGGCTGTTCCTGCGAAATCGGCGCCTCCTCCGAAGCCGCCCGCTCCCCCCCGGCCCACGGCCGCGGCGCGGCCCGTACCTCCGCCGCCGCCGAAGCCGATGACAGGGCAATCCCGCCCTCCGCCGGCGCCGCCGAAGCCCGCCGCTCCCGTCCGCCCGCGCGCTCGCGTCTCCGCCATCGCCCGCGACGGAAGCCGCAGTGCCGACTTCGTCCTGGTGAAGGACGAGACGCGCGTCGGGCGCGACGTCGAGCCCACCGAGGTGAAGCTCGACAAGGACCCGTTCATTGCTCCCGTGCACGCGGTCTTCCGATTCGAAGGCCCGCAGCTGGTGGTCCACGACTCGGGAACCGCGAACGGGGTGTTCCTCTGGCTCAAGGAGCGGACGCTCGAGCCTGGCGACGAGCTGCGCATCGGCCGGCAGCGCCTGCGCATCGAGTGGATGCCGGACGAGCCGGAACAACTCGCCGATCAGCCGGTCTGGGGCAGCCCCAACCCCGGCTACGTCGCGCGCGTCGTGCAGATCCTCGAGGGCGGCGGGGAAGGCGACGTCTACCCGCTCAAGTCCGGGGAGAACCTGGTGGGGCGCGGGACGGGGGACGTCAGCTTTCCGAATGACGGGTACGTCTCGAGCAAGCACGCGAGCATCACGGTCGGCGAAGGGTCGCTGGCGGTGAAGGATCTAGGCAGCGCGAACGGGACGTTCGTGCGGGTGAACGGCCAGGCGGCGGTGACGGCGGGGGATCTGCTGCTGGTGGGCGAGCAGATCCTGCGGATCGACCCTGCGTGACGTGCAAACCCGCACCTCCGGTGCGGGAGCCCCTAGCAGCGGTTCCTGGCGGTGCAGGAAACCAGCGCCAGCTTCTTCAGGGCCGGAACGGGCGGATCGCCCTGCAAGGATGCGAACAGGACGCCGAGCGCGATGGCGATGAGGATCTGCCGCAAGGTGAGGCGTGTCATGACCATCTCCCGATGATTCGATGCTCCCTCACCAGTCGCGATTCGGCCCGGCGCCGTTACAGTTACCCCGCCAAACGCTCTGACAACTGCGCCCTGATCTTGGCCCGGAATCGCTCGAGCCGCATGGTTACCGCGCTCTTTCCCACGCCCATCCGCACGGCGATCTCGCGGGCCGACAGCGTCCCCTCCAGGTAGAAGAGGCGCACCGTCTCTTTCTCCGGCCCCTCGCGCAGGCCATCGATGACGTCGCGGACGGCGCGCAGTTCCGCTTCCTTCTCCAGCACATGTGAGGCGGCCGGGACGTGATCCTCGACCAGGCGTGCCTCCCGGGTCGCTTCTTCCGCCGCCTTCGAATGAGTCGCCCGCGACGTGAGGTAGCTGCGTGCGCGGTTGCGGGCGATGGTGAAGAGCCAGGCCGCGAATCGGTCGCGGTCCTTGAGCGATACGAGCGCCCGGAAGCCGCGGACGAAGGCCTCCTGCACCACGTCGTCGGCCTCGTCCGAATCGAGCTCCGAGAAGCTCGCCGCGAGCCGCGACACCGCCGGCCGGTAGCGCCGGAAAAGCTCCTCTTCGGCGGCCTTGCCGCGCGGGCCACCGGCGAGGGCGCGGCCGACCAGGACCGAGTCCCCGACGCGCCCATCGAGCAGCGTCAGATGTGGGCGGACAGGAGGTTCGGGGAGCTCTCGAGCCGCGCGGTTCGTCGCAGGGGTCATGAGCTCCTAGCACCTGGCGTGCCCATGCCATCCCGCGCATCCCCTCCGAGTCTTTCCGCGAATTTACGCGCCGCACGAGGAGCATCACGGGGCATTCCACCGCGACATGCCTGTCATGGGCGGGGTGGTTTTCCGCAACCGTTTGGCGTGACGCCCCTCACGATCGCGGTTATCCGCGCCCGCATGCTCGGGGTGGTCAACGAAAAGGCGCTGCGCGAGCTCGGCTGGAGCCGGATCTGCGGCGAGCTCGAAGCCCGCGCCCGCACGCCGATGGGGCGGGAGCGTTCCCGATCGCGGATGCCGTACGAGGACCCGGACGCCGCGCGGCGGCAGCTGCGGTTGGTCGAGGAGGCGCGCCTGCTCCGCAGGCATGAGCGCGAGCTGCCGCTCGCCGACGCGGCCGACGTGCGTCCCTCGCTCGGCCGCGCCGCGCGGGAAGGGACGCTGGAGCCGGCCGAGCTGATGCAGATCGCGCGCCTCATCCGCGCGGGCGATTCGGCGCGGCGGTTCTGCTTCTCGCAGGCCGACCGCGCGCCCCTTCATTTCGAGCGGGCACAGGAGCTCTCCGAGCTGCTCCCTTTGGCGCAGGAGCTGGAGCGCGCCTTCGACCCGGGCGGCAAGCTGCTGGATACGGCCAGCGCGCTGCTCGGCGAGCTGCGCGAGCGCGCCCGGGGGCTTCATCGCGCCGTCAAGCAGCGCCTGGAGGAGATGCTCAAGGACGAGAAGATCGTCGCCATGCTGCGCGACACCTACTACTCGGTGCGCGGCGACCGCTACGTCCTCCCCGTGCGCGCGGAGCACCGCTCGCACCTGCCCGGGATCGTGCACAACGCCTCGAACTCCGGGCAGACGCTGTTCGTCGAGCCCCAGACGCTCGTCGAGCTGGGCAACCAGCTCACCATCGCCGAGGCGGGCGCGCTCGAGGAGGAGCAGCGCATCCTGCACGAGCTCTCCGGCGCTGTGGGGCGGCGAGCGCCGGCGCTCGAGCACGACGTCGAGGTGCTCGCGGTCCTCGACGAGGCGGCGGCGGGCGGACGGCTCGCTGACGATCTGGACGCGGGCGCGCCCGAGCTGGGCGGAGATCGATTCGAGCTGCGCGGGGCCCGCCATCCGCTGCTGGTGCTGCAGCGCAAGCCGGGCAGCGTAGTGGCGAACGACATCGCCTTGCCGGTTCCGGCGCAGGCGCTGATCGTCAGCGGACCGAACGCGGGGGGCAAGACGGTCACCATCACCGCCGTGGGACTCTGCGCCCTGATGGCGCGGGCAGGGCTGCCCATTCCCGCCGAGGCGGGCTCGCGAATGCCGCTCTACCGGACCGTGTACACGGCGATCGGCGACGAGGGCGACCTGGCGCGCGACCTGTCCACCTTCACCGCGCATCTGTCGGCGCTGAAGTCGATCCTGGAAGCGGCCGGCCCCGGCACCCTCGCCCTGATCGACGAGATCGCCGCGGACACGGACCCGCGCGAGGGCGCAGCCATCGCCGTCGCCGCCCTGGAGAAGCTCGTGGCGGCCGGCGCGGAGGTGCTGATCACCACGCACCTCGAGGAGCTGAAGGCGCTGGCGCTCGCCGATCGGCGCTTCGCGCCTGCCAGCGTCGGATTCGACGTGGAGCGCCTCGCCCCGACGTACCGCTTGCGGCTCGGCGAAGTGGGAGCATCGTCGGCCATCGAGATCGCCCGGCGGGTCGGGCTGCCCGAGGACGTCTGTGCCCGCGCCCGGGAGATCCTCGGAGGCGGCGCGTCCGCGGTCTCGCAGGCCGTGGAGCGGCTGGAAAAAGAGCGCGCGGAAGCGGCCCGGGCGCGCGCGGAGCTGGCGGCGGCCCGCGAGGCGCTGGAGCGGGAACGCGGCGCGCTGCAGCGCGAGCGCGAACGCTTGCGCGAGCTGGAGCGGCAAACGCGCGCGGGAGCGCGCTCGGAGCTGATCGACGATCTGCAGAAGAAACGCGCCGAGGTGTCCGCGCTGATCGCCCAGCTGCAGGCCGCCCCGGCCATGGCGCAGGCCGTGGAGGCCCAGCGCGCCATCGAGGGCGCCGCGGCGGCCGAGCAGCGGGAGCAGGCTCGCGGCGAGGAGCCCGAGGCGCTCGCGGAAGCGGCGCTCGCGCCCGGCGCCCGGGTGAAGCACCTGCGCCTGGGAACGGAAGGGGTGGTGCTGGAAGTGCAGGAGGGCAGCGCGACCGTGCAGATGGGAGCGCTACGCAGCAAAGTGCCCGTGCAGGATCTGGTCCCGATCGGCCGCGCCGTGCGCCAGGCTGGGTTCCGCAAGAGCAAGGCGGAGCGGATGGAGAGAGCCGAGCAGGCTCGGGCGGCCGCCGTGCAGGTGCGGATCCCGATGGTCGACGTGCGCGGGATGCGCGTGGACGAGGCGCTCCGCGCCGTCGAGCTGGAGCTGGATCGGGCGACCCGGGCGGGGGAGGAGCGCGTGCACGTCCTGCATGGGCATGGGAGCGGGGCGCTGAAGGCGGCGGTGCGGGAGCACCTGCAGCGCAGTCCGTATGTCGGGCGGGCGCGACCGGGGGAGCAGCATGAAGGGGGAGATGGCATGACGGTGGTGGAGTTGACGTGAGGGGCGCATTCATTTTGCGCGAATGTGAGCTCTTGCACGCCGCAGCGTCGGTCTGTTGCGTCGCCGTCGAGGGAACGATGTCTGCGCGCGCCAGAAGGGACGACTAAAAGACGTGCGCCGGGACAGCCTCCGTCTTGGTGAGCACGAGCTTGTCGGGCTCCAGGCTGAAGCTGAACTTCCAGCCCAACACCTCCAAGCTGAGGCCGCTCTCGCGCAACGAGGTCCAGAAGAGGGTATCGGGTTCGAGGTGCGCCAAGGCCCGGGAAATCTCCTCGAGCTGGTGCTGAACTACGTGCAGGATCTCTGGCGCGACACGAGCGGTGGACTCGCGCATTACGACCTGCATCGCCTGTCGCTCTGCCACGGTTGTCTCCCGGTCGCAGCTTTACGCCACCGCTTGCCGCACCGGCTCGGCGCCCGAGATGGTGGCGGACTCGCTCTCCAGATCCAGCGAGTAGGTCACGAGGTGGGCGTCCACCCGTAAGATCAGCGGCGCGTCCTTGTGCACCTGGCCCATGCCGAGCTTGTCGATCTCCAGCGCCGCCTCCAGCACGTCCAAGACGGCGCGCTTGATCCGGGCGCACAGCCCGACCGTGCGCCGGAGGAGCTGCATGTCCGCGTCCACCGTGAAAGACACCTGAGCCACCGTCGGGAGCGTACGTATGGACGGCCACCTGTGCCAGCACTGCAAGTGACGAGGCGCGTTTTCGCTGTCCAGCATCGGACTGGCTCGTCGCTTTTCGTGTCCGGCACTCGACGTAGCGGCGCGCACGCACAAGTGCGTCGGGACGACTACTCCCAACCTCGCCAAGGGCTTCACGATCCCGACGTCAGGGCCGCTGGACCTTCAGGGAAGCCAGGGCGGCGGCAACGGAAGTCCGTTTCTGGCCGCGCGCGCCGGAAGGACGACTAGGTAACCTGCGCTACGCGCTCCGCGTCGATGAGCACCAGCTTGTCGGCCTCCACGCCGACCCTGAACTTCCAGCCCAGCACCTCCAAGGTCAGGCCGCTCTCGCGCAGCGAGGTCCAGAGAGGGCTCCCGGGATCCATCTGCGCCAAGGTCCGGGCCGTCTCCTCGAGGCGCTGCTGCACCGTGTGCAGAATCTCAGGGGGGACGTCAGCAGTGGACTCGCACATCGCCACTTGCATCGGCTGCCGGTCTGCCACGGCGGATAGCCTGCCACATGCCGGCGCCCGCCGCATCCCCTCTCACGGGCACCCCGATAGCCAGCGTACAGTGAAGCTCGCGCAAACCGGGGGCGAGACCCTTTTCGCGCCTCGCGCGTTGCATCCAGGAGCGATGGGAATTGCGCTCGCAATCGAAGATCCGACGGGGGAGATGCTCCGGCGGGTTCCGCACCTCGACGCCGTCGCGCCGCCCGAGCGTGCGCACGAAGAGTGCGGCGCGCACGACGGAGCCAATGACGAGGAAATCCTCCAGGAAGGCCCGGTGTTCTGGGGACGGTCGGCGGCGATGGGGGAGTTGCGCCGCCGCCTGGCGGTGCTCGCGCGCAGCCCGCTGCCCGTGTTGCTCGAGGGCGAGACCGGCACGGGAAAGAGCTTCCTGGCGGAGCACGTGCTGCACGCCCACTCTGGCGCGAAGGGGCCGCTGGTGGTCACCGACCTGTCCACCATTCCGGATTCGCTGATGCCGGCCCACCTCTTCGGAGCGCGGAGGGGCAGCTACACCGGGTCCGTCGACGACCACCCCGGAGTGTTCGAGCAGGCGCACGCGGGGACCCTGTTCCTCGACGAGATCGCGAACCTCGATGTGGATACGCAGCGCAGGCTCCTGCTCGTGCTGGAGCGCGGGACGGTCACCCGCCTCGGCGATTCCAAAGCGCGACCCGCTGCCCCGCGGATCGTGGCGGCGACGAATCTCGACATCGCGCGGCTCGTCCGCGAAGGGCGGTTCCGTCATGATCTCTATGCGCGGCTGAACCCCGCGACCCGGGTCCGCGTCCCCTCGCTGCGCGAGCGAAAGGAGGACCTGCCCGACCTGATCCGGTTCGCATTCGCGGACGCGCTGCGTTCCGGAACGCTTCTGCCGCTGGTGCGCGCCTGGCTCGCGCGATCCCCTGCAGCGGACGACCTGGACCCGCCGACAGTCGCGCACCGCCATGGTCCGTTCGCGGTGCTCCTGCCGGAGGGCGCCCTGCAGCGCCTCTCGATTCACCATTGGCCAGGAAACCATCGCGAGCTGAAGCTCTTCGCCGCCAACGCGCTGGTGTTCTCGCTCATGCAGCCCCCCGTTCGCGGCGGCCGTGCGGCCGCCGCACTTACGGTGAGCGAAGGCCTCGTCGATCAGCTCCTCGACGTCGCTTCGGTCCCGCCTGCCTCTACACCCTCGGCGACGCCCTCCGGTGAGCGGCGCATCGAAGTCGACCTCAAGCCCGGCAGGACGTTCGCGGAGATATCAGCCGACGTCGAACGACAGTACCTGACCGCCCTCTTCCACGCGCACGGAGGCGATCTAGGCCGCATGGCCGTCGAGCTGTTCGGGCCTGGCGCCAACCGCCGCAAGGTGCATTTGAGAATGAACCAGCTCGGGCTGCGCCTGCGCAAGCTGCGCGGAGCGCTCAGCTCCTCTGCATCGTGAGGAGCGCGACGGGCAGGGTGGTAAAGAGCTGATCGACCGCGAGGCCACGCTCGGTCACGGGGCGCTCCTTCCCGGTGAACGCGTCCTGGAGCACCGCGCCAGCCTTCAACCCCGGCACGGGCAGGAAGGTCCCCGAGAACCTCTCCGGAGGCAGCCGTGCGCCATCGAGCAGCGCGGCAACCAGCCTCGGCGCCACGGCGATCGCAATGTCTCCATCGCGTCCGGTGCGCGCGAATGCGCAGAGATTCGCCGCCCGCGAACCCTCCGGCGCGAGCGGAACGTAACCGCCTCCGGCGAACACGCTGGACCGATCCTTGCGCGCCTGGAGCGCCGCGTGCGTGAGGAACAGCTTGATGCGTCCGTCGCGCCAGCTCGCGTAGAGCTCTCGCGCCAGCTCGTCACGGGAGAGCGCGGAAGCGCGCAGGCCCTCGAGAATCCGTTTGCGCGACTCGAAATCCACCGGCCTGCGATTGTCGGGATCCACCAGCGACAGGTCCCAGAGCTCGGTCCCCTGGTAGAAGTCCGGTACGCCGGGAGAGGCGATCTTGAGCACCACTTGCGACAGCGAGTTGTGCATCCCGATCTCGCAGATCCGCCCGGCGAATGGCTGCAGCCCCTTCCAGAGCGGATGGCGAAGCGGGAGCGCGAACAGCCCCTCGACGTAGGCGCGAAGCGCCTCCTCCCACCGCTGGTCCTCCTGGATCCAGCTGGTGTTGGTCTTCGCCTCCTTGGCGGCCTTGATGATGTACGGGATCAGGCGATCGCGCAGCAGCGGCAGCTCCTCGATGCGCAGGGGCCAGGCGCCGATCAGCGTCTGCAGCAGGAGCATCTGCTCGTTGCGGTCCGGCGCGAACCGGCCGTCCACTTCGCGCCGCAGCTTCTCGGTCCTGCGGACGAAGGCGATGGCCGTCTTGCGCCAGTCCTCCGGCAGCTCGGAGAGCGCGTCGATGCGCACGCGGGTATCCTCGCCGCGCTTGGTATCGTGGGTGGCGGTGGCGAGCAGGGAGCGCGGCCACTTCCGGGCGCGCTGGCCGTTCTGCTCGTGGAACGACTCGACGGTGTTCCCGAAGTGCTCCGGCTCCCCGCCCACCTCGTTCAGCGAGACCAGCCGGTTGTAGACGTAGAAGGCGGTGTCCTCCAGGCCCTTCGCCATCACCGGGCCGAGCACTTGCTGCAGCTTGACCGCGAAGGCGTGCTGCGCGGGCCGCTCGCTCTCCTCCACGTACGCGGCGAACTTCTGCAACAGGATGCTGCCGATGAAGTCGTAGATGCTGGCGTTCTCCGTCGGATTGCGCCGCCTCGCGCAGGCCACCGCCTGGAGGATGTAGTTGCGGTCCCGCTCGTCCACGTGGCCGGGCTCCTCGATGTACGAGCGGTACACCGGGAAGCAGGCGATCACCTCGATCAGGGCGGAGCGCAGCGCGTAGAGGGTGAAGTCGCGCGTCCAGCGGTTGCCCTCCGAGATCCGGTTCAGCTGGCGGGCGAGGAGGTTCATCTCCGACGCCATCGCGGTGTAGAGGATCAGCTTCTTCTTCTGGTAGACGAGATCGGCGAAGTCGATCACCCCGTGGATGAACCGGAAGTAGATCTTCTGCAGCTTCTCCGCGTTCTCCCGGGCGACGAAGATGCCGTTCAGCGAGTTGAGGAAATCGTAGCCGGTGGTCCCCGCGACCGCCCAGCTGGCGGGAAGCGTCTCCGTGCGCCCGAGGATCTTCTCGGCGACGACATAGAGCGGCCGCTGCAGGCGGGGGTCGTTGCTCTGGCCGAGCTCCTCGCGCACCTCCGCCTCCAGCTCTTCCCAGGAGAGACCCCGCTGCTGCGCGCGGGCCTGGGCGCGCTGCACGATCCGCGCGTCTTGCAGCAGCCGGAAATACCGCCGCGGGTAGGCGAGCCCATCCGGGTGATCGACGCGCAGCCCGTTGATCTTGCCTTCCGCGAGAAGCCGCAGCGGCAGGCGGTGGGCGTGCTCGAACACCTCCGGATCCTCCATCCGCACTGCGGCGAGCGAGTTGATGTCGAAGAACCGGCGGTAGTTGATCTCCTCGGACGAGACGCGCCAGTGCGCGAGCCGGTACACCTGGGCGTCGAGGAGCTTGTCCAGCAGATCGAAGCTGCGCGGCTTTCCCGTGGTGCCGTTGAAGATCCGGACGTTCTCTTCCAGGTGTTCACGCACGGCGGCGCTCGAGGCGCAGAGCGCTGCCACGCGGCGCTTGACCACTTCCTTCTCGCGCCGCCGCTCCTCCCGCCGCGCGGGATCCTGCTCATGCCGCGACGGCATGTGCTCGAGCACGAAGATGATGCTCTTCAGCTCGTCCAGCGCCTCGCTCTTGCCCAGCTTCTTCTCCAGCTCCTCGATGCGGTGGCCGAGGATCTGGCCGTAGGAGCGGGGGTTCACGGGAAACACGTGATCGTAGTAGCGGACCCGGAAGGCGCCCTCGTGGAGCTCGAGCTGGATCTCGCCGCGCTCGAGGACCGCGCCGTAGCGGTCGCCGAGGACCGGCACCAACACCTTGCCGGCGAGCTCCTCTTTCACCGGGTGCCACTCGATGTCGAAGAACTTCGCTCCCTGCGCGGAAGGGCCGTTCTCCAGCAGGTCGAGCCAGAGCGCGTTGCCCGAGCCGACGCCCATGTGGTTCGGCACGATGTCGAGCACGTGCCCCAGACCCGCATCGTGCAGCGCACGGGCGAGGCGCCCGTACCCTTCGTCGCCGCCCAGCTCGGGGTTGATCGAGCCGTAGTCGAGCACGTCGTACCCGTGCATCGATCCGGGCGCCGCCCTGAGGATCGGGCTGGTGTACAGGTCGGTGATGCCGAGCTCGGCGAGATAGCGTGCGATCGCGGCCGCGCCCTCGAAGGTGAAGCCCGCGTGCAGCTGCACGCGGTAGGTCGCGAGCGGCTGCCGTGCTGCCGCAAGCTCGGCCGCCACCTCGTCGAGCAGGCGGTGGGCCTGCTGCCGCACGATCTCCCGCTGCACCCTCATTCCGCCTCCGGGGCGAGCCAGGCCGCGGGCACAACACTCCCCCTCATCGCGTGCGGCCGTACCGCTCAGCAAGATGTGCAAGCTCCCGCGCTACTGCCACGGGGACGGGCGCGGAAAACAGCTCGGGCAGCGACCAGGGCAGCCGGAAGGTCCAGTTGTGCGTACCGACCGTGCCTGGCGCATTCATCCGGTCCTGCCAACCGAGGGCGTCGGTGATGGGGATGAGCAGGGCGTCGCTGGCAGACGAGAAGGCGAGCTCCAGCAAAGCCGTCTTCGTCTGAGGGTTGAATTTCTTCTCCGAAGGACCGCGCAGGGGCGCGAGCATCGGCTGGCGCAGCTGGTGCTCGCGCTCCCAATCCTTCAGCCCCTCCCACCAGGTCGAGAGCGATTCCGTGTCGTGCGTTCCCGTCACAGCGACCGAGACGCGCGGAAACCGCGCAACGTCGCGCGGAACACCCAGGTCATTCTCCCAGCGCAGCACCTTCGTGCCGGCGATCTCCTGCCTGGCGAGAGAAGCGCGGACGAAGTCCGGCACCACCCCCAGATCCTCCGCCAGCACCTCCGCCTTCTCGCCGAGGAGGGCGAGGATGCGCTCCCCCTGCTCTCGCTGCCTCGGCTCGTCGGAGGGAATGAAGAACGGCGGGCCCTTGTCGAGCGGCCGGGCGTACGTCCGGTACAGGCCGACCACGTGATCGACGCGAAAGACGTCGTACAGCTCCGCCGCCCGTTCCGCACGCTGGCGCAGCCAGGGATCGCCCGCGCTGCGCATCTCCTCCCAGCGCGGCACCGGCAGTCCCCAATCCTGACCCTCCGCCGCGTACGCATCGGGCGGGACTCCGACCGTGGCGTCGAAGCGGAAGAAGCGCTGGAGGCTCCAGACGTCCGAGGAATCCTCGGCCACCATGAACGGCAGATCGCCGAGGATCTTCACGCCCTTTCCGTTCGCCTCCGCCCGCCCCGCCCGCCACTGCGAGTCGGCGACCCACTGCACGTAGCAGAGCTCGTCGATGGTCTCGCGCAGGCGGGCTCGCGCTTCCTCGAGCGCGCCGGGGTCGCGGTCGCGCAATCCGGGTTCCCAGTCGCGCCAGCTCTTGCGGCGCTCGTCGTGCAGCGCGCGGTAGAGCGCCCAATCCTCGATCCAGGCGCCATGCTCGCGCCGGAACTCGCGGAATGCGCGCTCGCGATCGGTGCCGCGCTCACGCTCGCGGAACCGCCCGAAGGCGCGCCGCAAGGCGGCCCGCTTCACCCTGCGGTACCCCTCGAAGTCGACGCGAGCCTGCTGCCGCAAGCGCCCGAGCTCCGCCTCCTCGTCGGGCGCGAGAGCTTCGAGGTCGGGGATGGCGCGCAGATCGACGTAGACGGGCTCGAGCGCGAAGGAGCTCGAGGCGGCGTAGGGGCTGTCCTGGCCGGGGGACACTTCGTTCAGGGGAAGGTGTTGCCAGAGCGTGCAGCGCGCCCCGAGCAGCCAGTCCGCCATCCGGCCCGCGTCGGCGTAGCTTCCCAGATCGCCCGCGCCGCCGCGCAGCGTGGAGAGGGGCAAGAGGATGCCGGTCCTCCGCCCGAGGTCGAACTTGTGTGCCACGGGCCCCTTTTACCCGTCGTGGATCCGATAGCAAGCGGCGATTGCGCGGGAGTTGCCGCTGGGATAGAGCGGGCGCATGCCGAAGAAGGCCACCACCGACCACGGAGAGATCATCCACTTCGCCGGCCGCCTTCGCCTGTTTCCCGTAGCCTCCCGCACGGACGCTGCCCAGGTCCGGCTGACGTCCCGCGATGACGTGAAGGAGAGCGAGGTGCGCGTCGGGTGGCCCGCCTACTTCCGGCCCTTCATCGACCGCCGCCTCGTGTTCCTCTACGACGAGACGGGCGGCCAGGCGGTGACCCGCGCGGAGGCCGACGCGGCGATGGCGCAGCAGCCCGCGGGTCCTGCCGGCGCTGCTTCGACGGCGTCGTAGCGATGTCCTCGGGCGTGAGCCAGCGCTGCGGCGGGGCCCCGCTCTGCACGAGCGCCAGCGTAATCCGGCGGCGCGCAGGATCCGCGGAGATCACTTCCACGGATACCTCGTCTCCGATGGAATAGCTTCGTCCCGACGCGCCGACGACGAGCCGTTGCATCGGCTTGTCCAGCTCGACCCCCTCGCCGAGCGACTCCGCCGGGACGAGTCCCTCCACGAACACGTCCTCGAGCTCGCAGAAGAGGCCGAACTCGGCGACTCCGGAAACGACTGCCTTGAACTTGTCGCC
>Ga0209805_1001431_pt1 | contig 14444 bp, 11 predicted proteins | sample GraSoiAngelo_148_FD_185905 | JGI IMG/M metagenome (GOLD analysis project Ga0209805, IMG submission 185905) | Grasslands soil microbial communities from the Angelo Coastal Reserve, California, USA - 14_1009_09_20cm (SPAdes) (version 2) | ecosystem: Environmental > Terrestrial > Soil > Grasslands ... | reverse complement strand
TACGCTGCTCCGCCCGACTCGCGCAGCACGCTCGCGGACTTCGACGATCCTGTCTACGAGCTGATCTCGCACGAGTACACCCACATCCTGCACCTCGACACCGTGTTCGGGCTGCCCGCGGCGGTGAACGACGTCTTCGGCAAGCTCTGGATCACCAACGGCGGCCAGCCCCGCTGGTTCATCGAAGGGATCGCCACCTTCGCGGAGAGCGAAGTGAGCGGCGCGGGAAGAGTGCGCTCCTCGGAAGAGGACATGGTGGTGCGCGCGGAAGTGCTGGAAGGAAAGCTCCCGCGGATCGATACGCTCTCCAACCTCCCGCTCGCCTGGCCGCGCGGCTTCGGGCAGTACACGGTCGGCTCGCGGTTCCTTTCCTTCATCCAGGCCCAGTACGGCCTCGGCGCGCTGCGCGACCTCTCGCATGATTTCGGCTCCAGGGCCGTCCCGTTCGCGCTCAACTTCAGCGCCGAGCGCGTCCTCGGCCGCACCTATCTGCAGCTCTACGACGAGTTCGCGGCCCACGAGCTCGATCGCGCACTGCGGATGCAGGCCCAGGTCCGCGCGGAAGGCGAGACGCCCATCGAGCCGCTGACCCGCCTTGGCGAGTGGGTGCGGACGCCGCGCTGGAGCCCGGACGGAACGACCTTGTATTACACGAACGCCGGACCGGACCGCCTGCCGGAGATCCGCGCGCTCCGCCCCGGACCATGCTGCGGACCGGCCGAGGCGATGTCCGATCCGGTGCGGCCCGGGGATCGCCACCTCGCGACGCTCTGGTCGGATGGCGGCGATGCAACGCTCGCGGTCGCGCCGGACGGGAAGGTCGTCTACGCCCGCGAGGAGGTGTACCAGGAGTTCGAGATCGTGCAGGACCTCTATTCCGTGGATCCGGCGAGCGGTGACGAGCGCCGCCTCAGCCGCGGCTTGCGGGCGCGCACTCCCGATGTCGCCGGCGACGGCGCCGTCGCGTTCGTCTGGCGGCGTCCCGGTGGCAGGACGGCCATCGCCGAGCTCGCCGCGCAAGGACCGCGGATCCTTTTCGAGGATCCTGGCGGTGACCCGGTGGACAGCCCGCGCTTCTCGCCCGACGGCTGCCGCGTCGCCTTCCTCCAGCACCGCGACGGAGGCTGGGACGTGCGGATCGTGGAGCGGAGCTCCCTCGCGGTCACCGATGTGACCCATGACCGCGCGCTCGACCGGGACCCGGCCTGGACGCGCGACGGGCGATGGCTGCTCTTCAGCAGCGACCGGACCGGCATCTACAACCTGTTCGCCTGGCGTCCGGGCGAAGTCCGCCAGGTCACCAACGTGGTGCTCGGTGCGTTCGAGCCGGAGCCTTCGCCCGACGGAACGCAGCTCGCGCTGGTCACGTACAGCGGGCGCGGATACGACGTGGGACGCATCCCGCTCGATCCGGCATCGTGGCGAACTGCGACCGATGCATCCGTCGCTGCCGAGCGGCCGCCGGCGACTGTCCTGGCCGCCGAGGAGATCTACCCCAGCCGGCCCTACTCGCCCTGGGCGACGCTGCGCCCGCACTTCTGGCTTCCCTACGCGGCCGCCGATTCCTACGGCACCATCGTCGGCGCGCTCACCGCCGGCTTCGACGCCCTCGACCGCCACGAATACGCCGCGAGCGCGTGGTGGAGCCTGAGCGGAAAAGTCCCCGGCTGGGACGTCATCTACATCAACCACTCCTTCTATCCCGACCTGACCCTGGAGCTCATCCGCGACGTGGGCACGCCTCAGGCGGCGGGCGGCCTCGATGCGCCAGGGTACTACTATGAGCGATCGATCGGCGGGTCGATCTCGGCCTCGTTCCCCTTTTCGGAAGTCGAGCACGGCCAGGCGATCTCGCTCACGTACGAGCTGCAGGATCTGAGCGTCGACCGGAATCCGCTCGGGGTCCCGGCCTCACCCGGGCTCCTCGCGGCAGCCAGCTTGACGTACTCCTGGTCGGACACGCGCAGATTCGTCCGCAGCATCTCCAGCGAGCAGGGCCAGCGATTCGTGCTCTCGCTCCGCCTCTCCGACCCGGCACTCGGCAGCCGGTTCTCGTTCTGGCAGGCGACGGCAGCGGCGACGAAATTCTTCGCCCTGCCCTGGAACAGCCACGGCGTTCCCTGGCATCACGCGCTGGCGCTGCGCGGCTCGTTCGGCGTCTCCCACGGCGATCTGGCGAATCGACACGACTTCTTTCTCGGCGGGTTTCAGCAGGGCAACCCGGTGCGGGCCGTGCTCAACCCGGCCACTGCGCCGCTGCGCATCCTGCGCGGATTCGTCGGCGACGCCTTCCACGGCACCGCCTACGCGCTCGGCACCGCCGAATACCGCTTTCCCATCTACGACGTCGAAACCGGCGCATGGACGCTGCCGGTCTACCTGCGCCGCCTGCACGGAGCGCTGTACACCGATGTGGGCGACGCGTTCCGCTTCGAAGGCCGGGATTTCCAGCTGCACGCCGGGGCGGGCGCGGAGCTGCGCGCGGAGGTGGTGTTGGGGTGGATCCTGCCCACGGATGTCCGCCTGGGATGCGCGCGCGGCCTGGAGTCGGGCCCTCTGGCGATCGTCGACTGCTATGCCGCCCTCGGAGGCGTGTTCTGACGTGGTACAGGCGGCGACATCGGACCCGTGCAGCGCTGTCTCCGGCGCTGCTACTCTGACCACGGATGGCAGGCAAGATCGCACGAGCGCTGGAAGCCGGCCTGCGCATCCGCCCCGGAGAACAGCGGCGCGTCGCGCTGATGTCGCTCTACGCGGCCAACGCGATCGGCGCGGTGGTGGTCGGCCATTCGGTCCGCGACGCGCTCTACCTCTCGAACCGTCCCGCCCGCGGGCTCGCCGGGATGTACATCTGGAGCTCGATCGCCATCGTGCTGGTCTCCTGGTCGTACGCGCGGATCGCGGACCGCTTGCCACGCGGCCTGCTCAACGCGGTGAGCGCTCTCGGCTGCGCCGCGCTCGGTGCCGCCTTCTGGGTCGTCCTGACGGTGACCGACGCGGTCTGGGTGTACGCAGCGCTGTACGTCTTCGTCGAGGCGATGGGCTCGCTGGTCGTGATCCAGTTCTGGACGCTGGCCAACGATGTCTTCCACGCGCGCGAGGCGAAGAGGTTGTTCGGTCTGATCGGCGGCGGCGGAACTCTCGCCAACGTGATCTTCGGCTTGCTGGTCGGCCGCTACGCGCAGGTGGTCGGGGCGCACAACTTGCTGCTGCTCATGGTCGGGCAGCTCGCCCTCTGCGCCGGGCTCGCGCAAGCGGGGTCGAGAATGGCTGCGGCCGGCACTCCGCTGTTGCGCTCGCGGCCGGTCCGCAAGGCGCCGGTGCTCTCGCGCGCCGGGCTCACCTTCCTCTCCAACAAGCACCTCACCATCGTCGCCCTCATCGGCGCGGTCAGCGCCGCGGCGGTCACCATCGTCGATTTCCAGTTCAAGCTCTCCGCGGCCGCGGTGCTCGACGAGAACGATCTGGCCGGGTACTTCGGCCGCTTCTATGGAATCTGCGGCGGCGTAGCGCTCGCGGTGCAGATCTGGGTCACGGGCCGGCTGCTCGAGCGGTACGGGATCCTCGCCTCGCTGCTTCCCCTCCCGCTCGGTCTCGCCCTCGGATCCGGCACCTCTGCGGCGAGCGCGACTCCCGGCCTCCTCGTCAGCTCGCTCGCCAAGGGCTCCGATACGATCTTCCGCTACACCATCAACGACGCCTCGATGCAGCTCCTGTACGCGCCCGTTCCGCCGCACGTGCGCGGGCGGGCAAAGGCCTTCATCGACGGCGTGCTCAAACCGACCGCGGTCGCGCTCGCCGGCGCCGTGCTTCTCTTCTACAAGCAATCCGGTGGACGCGGACGCCCGCTCACGGCCGCCGTGCTGGTGCTCGTCGGCGCCTGGGTCTGGCTCCTGCTGCGCGCACGAGGCGAGTACGTGCGCGGCCTGGTCGAGTCGCTCGAGCGAAGGCGCCTCGATCTCTCCAGCTCGCATTTCTCCCGGGTCAACGAGGGGACCGTTGGGGCCCTGCGCACGGCGCTCGGCAGCGATCCGGCTACGGTCCTGCACGCGCTCACCCTCGTCCGGCAGCTGGCGCACGAAGCGGACTTCACGCCCGAGTTGCGCTCCTTGCTCCGGCACCGGGATTCGGCCGTGAGGGCCGCCGCCCTGGAGGAGCTCGGCCAGCTGCGCAGGCCCGAGCCCCTCGCCGACATGCGCGCGCTGCTGCGCGATCCCGTCGCGGAGGTGCGCGCGGCGGCGCTCGGCGCGGTATGCGCCATCGAGCAGGAGGCGGCGGTGCCGACGGTGCTGCCGTTCCTCGACGTCCGCACCGCTCCCGAGGCCGTCGTTCGCGCGGCGGCCGCCGTGGCCCTGATCCGCCATGCTGGAATCGACGGAGTGCTGGCGGCGGCGGAACCACTCAAGCAGTTGCTCGGGGCCGGCGATCCGCGCGATCGCGCCGCCGCCGCCGACGCCCTCGGCAGGATCGGAGTAGGTGGATTCTTCCGCCCCCTCCTCGCCTTCCTGCGGGACCCGGATCTCATCGTGCGCCGCGCCGCGATCGCCGCCTCCGGCAAGCTCCGGGCCTCCGAGCTCGTCGCCGCGCTGGTCGAACAGTTCCAGCGCCGCGAGACCGCGCTGGAAGCGGTGAGCGCGCTGGCCGCGTTCGGCCCTGGGATCGAGGGTGCGCTCGAGGCCATCCTGCTCGACGAAGCCTCGCAGGTGGACTGCCGCCGCGGGGTCGCGCTCGTACTGCAACGGCTTGCGACCCGCGAGGCGGCGGACGCTCTGGTCTCGGCGCTCATCTGCCGCGAGCCGGCGGTCCGCAAGGCGGCAGCGCGATCGCTGGCACGGCTCACGCGCCGCCATCGCGGGGTGCGCATCGAAGGCGCCCGTGTCGAGCGCGCGGTCCACGTGGAGCTGGCCGGGGCCCGGACGGTCCTCTCCATCTTCAAGAAGCTCCCGCTTCCTGCGGCGGGTCACGTGCCGCGCACCGCGGCCGAACTGCTGGGGATGGCGCTGCTCGAGGAGCGCGACGCGCGCGTGCTGCAGGCGCTGGTCCTCCTCGAGGTGCTGCTGCCACGGGTGCGGGTCGACGTGGTGGCCGAGAACCTGCGCTCCGAATCCGGGGCGGCGCGCGGGAACGCCATCGAGGTGCTGGACAACGCGCTGCCGGAGCCGTGGAAGCGTGAGGTGATGGCCAACCTCGAGGAGTCGAAGCGCCGCGGCGATCAGGTGGTCCCGGACGGGCGGCCGGTCGCCGAGATCGTCTCCGCGCTGATCGGCGGCGAGTGTGGCCCCTGGGTAGCGGCGTGCGCGGCGCGTTGGGCGCTGGACGGGCCTGTGCCCCTCGCTCGTCTGCTGCCGGCGCTGGAGGCGGGTCTGCATGCGGCGCCGGCGCCACTGCGGGAAGCAGCGGCGCTCGCGGTCGCCCGCGCGGCGCCGGCGGAAGCTTCCCGGCTGCTGGCGCCGCTGGCGGGCGATCCCGCGCCCTCGGTCAGCCGCACCGTCCGCGCGCTGCTCGATCGATCCGCGCCGAGGGCGAGCGCATGATCTCCACCGTGGAGAAGGTGCTGTTCCTCAAGAGCATCGACCTCTTCCGCACCCTGCCGTCCGAGGAGCTCGCGCAGATCGCCGAGATCGCCGAGGAGCAGCCGCTGGCGGCGGGCGACCAGGTCTTCGCCCAGGGCGAGACGGGTGATGCGCTGTACCTGATCGTCGAAGGAAAGGTGAAGGTACACCAGGGCAGCAAGGAGCTGGTGCGGCTCGGCGAGCGCGACGTGTTCGGGGAGATGGCGGTGCTCGATTCGGAGCCCAGGTCGGCCAGCGTCACCGCCGTCGAGGATTCGGTCCTGCTGAAGATCGGCCGCGACGACTTTCGCGACATCCTCGGCGAGCGCCCGGAGATCGCCATGGGCGTGATGAAGGTGCTCACCCGCAGGCTGCGCGAGACCAGCAGGAAGTGACCTGCCGCGGCACGTTCTCCACCGGCGCCCGCAGGAGGATTGCCGGCGCGACCGTCATCGAGACCCTTCCGCCAGCTTCTTCACCTCGCCCGCGAGCCCGGAGAGCGTCACCTCGTGCTGTGCGCCGGTCTTCATTTCTTTCAGCTTTGCGCGGTCCGCCTTCAGCTCGGCATCTCCGAGCACCAGAGCAAACCGCGCTCCGAGCGCGTCGGCGCGCTTGAGCTGGTTTGCGGGATTCGCCTTGCGGAAGCTCACCTCGGCTGCGATGCCCTCGGCGCGAAGCTGCTGGGCCAGCTCATCGGCGCGCGCCGCTTCGGTCTCGCCCAGGGGGGCGATGAACACCACCGGCCGGGTCACGTGCTCCTTGCCCTGCTGGGCGACGAGAAGCGCCATCCGCTCCACGCCGGCGGCGAACCCGATCCCGGGGACGTCTGCGCCGCCCAGCTCCTTTACCAGACCGTCGTACCGGCCACCCCCGGCGACCGTGTTCTGCGCGCCGAGCCCCGAGGTGGCGATCGCTTCGTATGCGGTGCGCGTGTAGTAATCGAGGCCGCGGACCAGCTTCGGATCGATGACGAACGCGACTCCGAGCCGTTGGAGCGCCTCTTGCACGCCGGCGAAGTGCGCCTTGCACGCGTCGCAGAGGAACGCCTGCATCTGTGGCGCGCCGGCCACCACTTCCTGGCATTTCGGGTTCTTGCAGTCGAGGACACGGATGGGATTCGTCTCCGTCCGCTTGCGGCACTCCTCGCAGAGGTCGGCTGCGTGCGCGCGCAAGTATTGCTGCAGTGCTTCCCGGTAGCGCGGGCGGCAGTTGGCGTCCCCCAGCGTGTTCAAATGCATGGAGAAGGGCATGCCGAGCATCCGCAGCCAGCGATCGAGCATCTCGATCTGCTCCGCATCGATGCGCGGCCCGGGATTGCCAACCGCCTCGACGCCGATCTGGGTGAATTGCCGGTAGCGGCCCCGCTGCTGCCGCTCGCGGCGGAACATCGGCCCGAGGTACCACCACTTGGTCTCCGGCTCCTGCTGGTTGACGTTGTGCTCGATGTACGCGCGCACGAGGGACGCGGTGTTCTCGGGCCGGAGGGTGACCGACTCACCCCGATCGTCGAAGGTGTACATCTCCTTGCCGACGATGTCGGTGACCTCGCCAATCCCCCGCACGAACAGCTCGGTCCGCTCGAGGATGGGCGTGCGCGCCTCGCGATAGCCGTAGAGCGGGAACAGCTCGCGGGCGGTCTGCTCGATCAGTTGGTAGTGGCCGACGCGCACCCACGGGTCGTCATCCTTCACGTAGGTATCGATCGGCAGGACGTCGCGGGTGCCCTTCACGCCGCGGATCTTCTGGCTCATGGCGATTCCAGCGCTTCGCCGAGCCTGATCTGCAGCCCGGGCAGCAGGCGCGGCGCGAGCTTCACTCCCGGCGCGAAGAGCACGACCACCGTCGAGCCCATCTCGAACACCGCCAGCTCGCCGCCCTTCTCCATGCGCAGCGGGCGCTCGTACATCTTGCGCGCCGGCTGGCGGGTGCGCCGCGCATTGGTGACGACGTCGTCGTATACGGCGCGGATCCGCCCGACGTTGGTCGCGCCGATCGCCACCACACCGCACGCGCCGCGGGGCGTCTTCAGGAAAGTGGTCAGGCGCTCGTTGACGCAGAAGAGCTTCTCCACGTTGCGGACGCCGGCCGGATTCACCGGCCAGAGCTGTCCCGGCATGTTGACGTATCCGGAGATCTCGCCGCCCAGGGGCGCGTGAATCCGGTGGTAGTTGTACGGCGCGAGATAGATGGTGCAGAACGCGCCGCCGGCAAACTGCCGCGCATCTTCTTCCGCGCATGGTCCCCCGATCAGCTCGGCCAGCGTGTAGTGCTTTCCCTTCGCCTGGTACAGGCGCGACTCGACGATGTCGCCCAGCTCGCCGATCGTTCCGTCCACCGGGCTCACGGGCAAGAGCTCCCCGGGCTTGAGGCGCCGGGTGAAGAACTCCGTGAACGTCGGATACTCGTCGATGGGCCGCTCCGCCTCGCTCATGTCCACGCCGTACTTGCGCGCGAAAGCGCGGATCACCGCGCGGACCACCGGCCTGGGCGCGCTGGCGCGGCATGCGGCTCCCACTGCGCGCGACAGCGTGTTCTTCGGGAGCAGGCGCAATAGCGTGTACGACAGCTCGGCCATCGGGCTGCGTTGTCTAGCAGGCCGCAGCGCCCGGCGCTATTGCGGCTGCTGGCCCTGCGCCGCAGAGGGTGGACCACCCGGCGGCGGAGTCGGGCGCGCGCCTGCAGCCGGCGAGCGAGCTGCCGCCGCAGTAGCCGAAGGCGGTGGCGGAGGTGGTCCCGGGTCCGCCGTCCGGCGATAGATCTTGCCGTCGACCACCAGGACGATCTGGCCGCTCAGCCCCGGCAGCTTGCCCCGGCACACATCCGAAGGAGCGACGCGGTACACCGTGCCGGCCACCCCCGTGCCTTGCTCCTTGAACGGCTCGTTGTCTACGAGGCACCCGCCGTTCTGCTTGTTCAGATCGGCGACCGACGCGCCTGGCCCGAACGGATCCAGCGGCTGCCCGGCGTCGGGCTCGCTGGCCGCGAGCATCTTCGAGGGATCGAGGTTCACCTGTACGGTGGCGAGACTCTGCGCCGCGGCGGCGGCCATCTTCTCGCGCTCGGCGCGTTCCTTCGCCAGCTCTACGCGGCCTTTCTGGATGGTGCGGAGCATGGCCTGCGCGCGCGCGGCATCGATCGAGCGGGGATTGACCTTTCCCAGCAGGGCCACCACTTCGTCCATCCTCGGATCGGCATAAGCGTCGTCGAGCTGCGTGGCGTAGAGCTGCTGGTAGATCGCGGACGCCTGCTGGAACCTCGGGTCCGGGTCGTTGTTGCGGCAAGCCGCGGACGCGAGCAACAGAAGGCAGATCGCGGCGCTGCGGGACACGACGTTCCTCCTCGCGAAAGCGACGGTTTCGACGCTAGCACGGCGGTTTCCCGGGAGCAGGTTTCCCGCGGTGGTCAGAAGTGGGTGGTCACTCCGATGGAGTCGACCTGCAGGTCCCACCAGAGGAGACCACCCCCCGCCGCAGCCAGCACCGCGGCGGCCACGTAGAAGCCGCGGGCCAGGTTGGCATCGCGATTGACGTCCACGTATGGCTGGGCGCTGCGGGTGGTCAGCTGGTTGGAACCGGCAGCGCTCGGTGTCGACGAGGAGCCCGCGCGGGCGTTGAAGGCGGCGCCGATGACGGCGCTCGCCACCCCGGCGCCGAGCGCGGCGACGGCGACCGGGCGGACCCACGCTGGTTTGCGCGGCGCGGACGCCGAGATGGCGACCGGGAGGGCCGCCGCGGGCACCGAGACGACGGGAGGGGCACCGAACTGGATCTGTGCGTCGGTGGTGCGCCCGAACCGCACCTCGACGAACGTGCTGATCTCCTGAGCCTTGTCCTTCACGCGCACCACGTGCTGTCCTGGGGAGAGACCCTCCAGGGGCTGCGCGAGTGGAAGGGTCCCCGCGAGCTTGCCATCGAGGAACAGCTGCGCCCCTTCGGCGCCCTTGGCATTGACCCGCAACGCGCCGGCGAACCTCTGCGGCGCAAGCAGCTGCACCGCTGCCTCGCGCACCATCTCGATCAAGGCATCCTGCGCCCCGCTCACCGGATGGGTGACACGGCGCAACTCCTGCCCGGTCCGGGCCTCGAGGAGCTTCAAGTCGATCATGAAGGAATCGCCGAGCTGGCTGGTGGTGCCCATGATCAGCTGGCGGGCGCCGGCGTGGGCTGCGCCCGCGGCAGCGCATGAGACCTTCGCCTCACAGCCCGGCTCGCGCTTCAGCGCGTCTGCGACGGCCTTCGCGGGCGCCAGCCGGGCCTCGGGCAGCTGCGCGAGCTCGTTGCGCAACGTCACTTCCAGGGCATGGACCACGTCCGCGGGCGCGCCCAACGGCCGCAGAGGCAGCAGCGCGACGACCGGGGGTGCCGTCGACGAAGCGAGCACGAGCGCCATCGCTGCCCACATCGCGGTTCATCCTCCTACATGGCAAACGTCGGCGGCGATCAAAATTACAGCACAACGGCCGCCTGGATTACACTCCCCCCGCGATGTGCCGCCTTTTCGGCTGCCGATCCCGGGACCGGGACCGCGTATCCCACGAGCTGTTCCACGGCGCAAACGCACTTCGCGTGCAAAGTCGCGAGCATCCGGATGGTTGGGGCGTCGGCTGGTACGAGGACGGAACGCCACGTGTAGTCCGCAGTCTCACTCCCGCCCACGGCGACGCAGATTTCGAGAAGCTGTCGCAGTTCGTGAGTGCACAGACGGTGGTCGCCCACGTCCGCAAGGCCAGTGTAGGGCGGGTGGCGGAGGAGAACACACATCCGTTCCAGCGGGGACCCTGGCTGTTCGCGCACAACGGCACGCTGCCGGACTGGGAACGGGTGCGGCCGCTCCTCGAAGCCCTGATCGATCCCTCGCTGCGGGGCGAGTTGCTGGGCGAGACGGACAGCGAGCGCTGCTTCCTGCTCTTCCTCTCGCGTCTGCAGCAGCACTGCGATCCCGAGCGCGCCGACGCCGGCTCGGCGGCGGCCGCGCTGGCGGAGACCGTCGCGCTCGTGCGCGAGGTCGCGGAGCGCGGCGATGCCCGCGCGAGCACGACCTTTCTCGCGACCGACGGCCGGCTGCTGCTCGCCTGCCGGCGGGGGCGCACGCTCTTCTTGTCCTCACCCGCTCCGGATCGGAGCGGCGCCTGCGGCTACGTCGCGATCGCCAGCGAGGATCCCGGCGAGCCGCCTCCCGGCGGCAAGCGTGCCTGGCGGCTGCTGCCGGAGGAAGCCCTCGTCGCCGTGGACGAGCGGCTGCGGCTCAGGGTGACTTCGCTGCTGCCGGAGTGACCCCCCTCAGGTGCAGCATGGCGCCCACCGGCAGCGCCTGGCGGCCGAGGTTCTCGAGCTTCGTCAGCCGGCCCTTCATCTCCTCGATCACGGCCTGCTCGAACTTCTCCTGGTTGATCCGCATCGTCGGCGCGACCGACTCCCCGATGATCAGCCTTCGCGGCTGCCTCCTTGCCCAGGCCGAGCACGGATCGGGCCGGGGCGACGAGCGAAGAGATGGCATTCGCACAGCCGCGGCAGATGCGATCGGCGGGCGTCTCCGGCGTGAGCCCGCATTGGGGACAGGTGACGGACATGGGCATGCCGCCATCATATGGACGTCGCCGCGGCGAGCAGTTTTTCCGCTCGCGCGCCTGTGGCATGCAGGCGCACCTTGCGCGACCTCGGGCCGGCGTACTCGAAGGCGACCTCCAACCGATCCCGCGGAAGCGCATCGGATGCCCGATCCGCCCATTCGCAGAGCGTCGCGGCGGGCTCCTCGAGGAGATCATCGAATCCCAGCGAGAAGAGCTCGGCCTGATTGGCGATCCGGTACAGGTCCAGGTGCTGGAGTGGCACCGGGCCGCCGTACCGGTTGAGCAGCGCGAAGCTGGGAGAGCTGGCTGGCTCGGCGCCGGCCCCTTCGGCGACTGCTTTGACGAACAGCGTCTTGCCGGTGCCGAGGTCCCCGGTCAGCGCCACGAAGTCTCCGGGTTGCAGCGCCGCACCCAGCCTTCGTCCGAGCGCGCGGGTCGCCGCGGGGGTCTTGAGCAAGAGCTCCCGGATCATCGGCCCCAGCGCCGGAACAGGCGCGGCAGCCCGGTGCGCGCGATGTCCGTGGCGACGAGCGGTGTCTCTCCCATCTCCGCGGCGGCGAGATCGCCGGCCGTCGCGTGCAGGAACACCGCCAGCCGCGCCCGTTCGGCGGTGCCCCCGATCCCTCCGCGGCGCGCCAGCAACGCTCCGGCGATCCCGGTGAGCACGTCGCCCGAGCCAGCCGTGGCCATTCCCGGATTTCCGGCTGCGCAGATGCCGGTCGACCCCTCGGGATCGGCGATCACCGTGTGCGCCCCCTTGAGCGCGATGCAGGCCCCGAAACGCTGCGCGGCGCGCACCGTGGACTCGACCCGGTCGGACAGCACGCGTTCGCTCTCCTCCCCCGTCAGGCGCGCGAACTCGCCCGGATGCGGCGTGAGCAGCGGCCGCGTCGGCGCCCGCCGGAACCATTCGGCGATCCGATCGCGGTGCTCGGCGATGGCATTGAGCGCGTCCGCGTCGAGGACGGTCACCTCCGCGGCTGCGACGAGCTCGGCGATCAGAGGCGCCGTCTCCGGGCCGCGCGGGATTCCCGGTCCGACGGCGAGTGCCGTCTTCCCCTTGAGCGCCTCCCGCAAGGGTGGAAAGTCCGCGAGCGAGAGCGGCCCGCTTCCGGGGAGCGGAACGAACATCGCTTCCGGCAGTCCGCGCAGCGCCGGCGCGATCTCCGGGCGCGCGGCAAGCGTCACGAGCCCCGCTCCCGCCCGCAGCGCCGCCTCGCACACCAGCGCAGCGGCGCCGCTCTTTCCCGCGGATCCGGCGACGGCGAGCAGGTGGCCGAAATCGTTCTTGTGCGCATTGCGCGGGCGCGGAGGGAGGTGCGCGAGCGCCCAGTCCTCGTCGATCAGCTCACAGGCCGGACCGGCAAGCTTTTCCTCCAGCGCGCGGGGAATGCCGATGGGGGCGACCGCGATCCGGCCCGCGCAATCCGCGCCCGGATGCAGGTACAGGCCGCGTTTGGGCGCATGGAGCGTGACGGTGACGTCCGCCCGGGCGATGTGCACCGGGTAGAGATGCCCCGTGTCCGAATCGACGCCGCTCGGCACGTCCACGGCGACGATCGTCGCGCCCCGCTCGCGGGCCGCATTCAGCGCGCGGATCGCCTCCGCCTCGGCGCCTTCGGGCGGTCGGGAAAGGCCGCTGCCGAACACAGCATCGATCAGCACCACGCCGGGCCCGCCGCGCAGCGTCCGCTTTGCGTCTTCCCCGCCGGCGGCGCGCCATGCCTTGGCGGCGAGAGCGGCATCGTCCTTCAGCTGCTCGGGCGGGCGCGTGTACCAGGCGTACACCTCGGGCACGACGTCGAGGAGCAGCCGCGCGGCGACCGAGCCGTCCCCTCCGTTGTTCCCCGGCCCGCAGAAGACCACCACTTTGCGCGGCGAGAGCTCTGCGACCGCGCGCGCCACCGCGGCGCCGGCGCTCTCCATCAGCACCCGCGTGGGCAGCTCCGCTTCCGCCGCTGCGAGCCGATCGAGCTCGCGCTGCTCGGCCGCGGTGAGCAGCCTCATCCGATCAGGTCCTTCATGTCGCGCACGGCGCGCTCGATCCCGGTGAGCACGGCGCGGCACACGATCGCGTAACCGATGTTCAGCTCGGTGATCTCCGCGATCTCGGCCACGGGCTTGACGTTCCAGTAGTCGAGGCCGTGCCCGGCGGCGACGCGCAATCCGAGCTTGGCCGCCGCCTTGGCGCCCTCGACGATGCGCGCCAGCTCCCGGGCGCGGTCCCGCTGCGTGCGCGCCTCGCAGTACCGGCCGGTATGCAGCTCGACCGCCTGCGCGTCGGCGCGGTGGCTGGCCTTGATCTGCTCGAGGTCGGGATCGACGAACAGCGAGACCTCCACGCCGGCATCCCGCAGCGATCGGGCCACCCTGCCGATCTCCTCGCGGTTGTTGACGACGTCGAGCCCGCCCTCGGTGGTCAGCTCTTCGCGGCGCTCCGGCACCAGGGTCGCCGTGTCGGGGCGGTGCTGGAGCGCGAGGCTCAACATGGTCTGCAGCGCGGCCATTTCCAGATTGAGCGTGCCGTTCACGGTCTTGCGCAGCAGCTCCAGGTCCCGGTCGCTGACGTGCCGCCGATCCTCGCGCACGTGGAGCGTGATCTGATCGGCGCCTCCCAGCTCCGCGAGCGCCGCCGCGGCGACCGGATCCGGATAGAGCCCTTTGCGCGCCTGCCGCAGTGTGGCGACGTGATCGATGTTGACGCCGAGGCGCATCGAGGGTGCCTCCCCGGGACAGTGTAGAACACATCCGGATCGAGCGCAGAGCTTAGAGCACGCTCTAGGCGCCGATCGCCTTCTTCAGCTCGGAAGCGATCTCCGCGGCGTAACCGTCGATCAGCTTCTGGTCCGGCCCCTCGACGAGCACGCGGACCTTCGGCTCCGTCCCACTGTAGCGGACCAGCACCCGCCCGTTGTCGCCCAGCTTCTGCTCGACGTCGCGGATGGCGCGCATCACCCCGGCGAGCGACCCGAGCTCGGGTTTGTTCTTTACCACCAGCCCGAGCTGCGCCTGCGGGAACACGTCCATGCACCTCGCCAGCTCGGAGATGGGCCTGCCGCTCTCGACCATCACCGCCAGCAGCGCCAGGGCCGCGATGGTGCCGTCGCCGGTGTTGGCGTGGTCGAGGAAGATCATGTGCCCGCTCTGCTCGCCGCCGAAGCTGTACCCTCCGTGCCGGAGCTCCTCCAGCACGTATCGATCGCCCACCCGCGTGCGCAGCACCCGGCCTCCGGCCTTGGCCAGGCACTGATCGAGGCCCAGGTTGCTCATCACCGTGGCCACGAGCGTCTTCTTCGGCAGCGCCCTGCGCCGAAGCAGATCGA
>Ga0209805_1001430_pt1 | contig 14451 bp, 10 predicted proteins | sample GraSoiAngelo_148_FD_185905 | JGI IMG/M metagenome (GOLD analysis project Ga0209805, IMG submission 185905) | Grasslands soil microbial communities from the Angelo Coastal Reserve, California, USA - 14_1009_09_20cm (SPAdes) (version 2) | ecosystem: Environmental > Terrestrial > Soil > Grasslands ... | reverse complement strand
CGAACCTGATCGAGCATCTGTTCCGCGCGGATCTCACGCAGCGCCCGCCCAGCACGGCACGCAAGGCGTTCGCGGCCTTCAAGACCGTGGTCGAGCAGTACCCCAAGAGCGAGTACGCGCACGACTCACTGCAGCGCATGATCTATCTGCGTAACCGCCTCGCGAGCTACGAGGTGCACGTGGCGCGCTACTACTTCAAGCGCGGCGCCTACATCGCCGCCGCCCAGCGCGCCAAGGGGACGATCGAGCAGTACGACGGGGCGCCCGCGGTGCGGGACGCGCTGCAGATCATGATCGAATCCTACGATCGGCTGAACCTGCAGCCGCTCGCCGCACAGACCCGCCAAGTGTACGAGGCCAACTACAGCGCCGACGTGCGCCATGCGCAGGCCGAAATCCGGAAGGCGTGGTGGAAGATCTGGTAGCGGCTCGCCGCCGGTTCATCGACCCAGGTCCTTCAGAGCTCGCAACGGTCCGATGAACTTCTCGTAGTTGCGCCAGCGCCCCACGGAGTCCCGGTAGATCCTCTGCCGCACCTGCCAGTAGCTGGCGGTCGCCACGGTGCGTTGCGTGGTGTGGAAATCCAGGCACCGCTCATCCCATTCGAGATCGAGGAATGCCAGGATCCTGCGGGTCCATCCCTCCTGGTCGGCAATCAGTCCCTCGTAAGGCTCCAGAATCGGGCTGCGTCGCACGCTGCAGCCAACAGCCGACCGGCCGACCGGGTGCCAGATCGGGGGAGCGAAGGGTTCTCACTTAGGTGGTTATAGCCACATATTTGATGTTATTCAGGGTGGCTATAGCCACCTGAACAGGCTACCATCCGGGTAGTTATAGCCACCCAGAAAGAGCGTCCATGCGGACCCCAGTCAAGCTTCTTGCCCTTGAGCTTTTCGATCAGGAACTGCCCCAATTGCAGCAAGCAGCCAAAATCTTGAGCGAGCACCTGCCTCGGGAAGGGTGGGTGCGCAGCATCCGCAAGTCCCTGGGGATGTCGATGCGCGCCTTCTCACGACGTATCGGGTTTAAGGAGCCCGCCAGCGTCAAGGAGCTCGAGCGTAATGAGCGTGCGGGCAGCATCACGCTCGACACCCTCAAGCGCGCCGCAGAAGCACTCGATGCGGACCTGGTTTACGCAATCGTCCCTCGCAAGAACCTGCGTGACACGGTAGCAGCGCGCGCGCGCGAGGTAGCGCGGCAGCGCATTGCACCGGTCGCCAAGTCAATGGCGCTGGAGGAACAAGCGCTCACGAAAGTGCAGATTGACCGACAAGTTGACGAGCTAGCGCGCGAGCTCGAGAGAAAGCCGGAGATGTTATGGCGCTGATCGGCGAAACCGTTGTCGGCGAGACACCGCTCACCGAACAGGACCTGCAGGAGATTCGGCTTCCACTGGTGAAGACCCGAGCACAGCTTAGCGCCGTCGAGGGTCCAAACATCGTGAGCGGCAAGCAATGGGCGCTCCGATCCACGAGATCGCGAATCCCGGACATGCTTTCCGTCGACTACCTGCAAGAACTGCATCGGCAAATGCTTGGCGAGGTATGGCAATGGGCAGGGCAGATCCGATCAACTGAATTGCAAAACGCATTCGCCTCGCCCGTGCATGACATTCGTCCGCAGCTCGCCACACTGTACAGAGATGCCGTAGAGCACTGGCTCAATGACGCGCGCATGAGCCCGGACGAGTTCGCGGTGAGGGTCCATCACCGCGTGGTCAAGGTGCACCCATTCCGGAATGGGAACGGCCGGCATTCGCGGCTGCTCGCCGACGTCTTGCTGGCGAAGCATTTCGGGCGAGAGCCACTCACTTGGGGCGGTAATGCTGAGCTAGGGAACAGCGATCCTAACAGGCAAAACTATCTGGATAGTCTGAAGGCCGCAGACAAGGGTGACTATGGGCCGCTGATGAAGTTGTGCCGGGCATCATGATGGTGCCGCCAGCCACCAGCATGATCTCGCGGGCACTCGCGATAGCACATGTCGCCGAGCGTGATCATGATCATGCTCGCGACCATGCCATCGGACGATCGAGGCCCTAGCGGATCCCAGTGACAGCTCCAGTGACAGCTATGGGGTTTTCTGGGGGATCACCGGGGACAGAATTATTTTCCGGATCAGTAATTTGTTGATTCGACTGTTGGTCTGAATCCGGTTCGAATCCCTCTATCCCGCCAGATTCTGTGCCCGGTTCATCGAACCAGGTCCTTCAGAGCTCGCAACGGTCCGATGAACTTCTCGTAGTTGCGCCAGCGCCCCACGGAGTCCCTGTAGATCCTCTGCCGCACCTGCCAGTAGCTTGCGGTGGACACGGTACGTTGCGTGGTGTGGAACTCCAGGCACCGCTCATCCCATTCGAGATCGAGGAATGCCAGGATCCTGCGGGTCCATCCCTCTTGGTCGGCAATCAGTCCCTCGTACGGCACGTCCAGAATCGTTTCCGGCGGAAGCACGCTACGCCAGTGCGTAATGAGCCGGTGATGCTCCCGGTAGTAGTGCGCCAGGTCCGACAGGTCCATGGTGAAGTTCAGAGCTGGAGAAAACTGCTGGAAATAGCAGGACAGGCACGTGTCGATCGGGTCGCGTCGCAGGTAGATGATACGAGCGTTCGGCAGTACCGCGTGAATCAAGCCCAGATGGTCGGAGTTGACCGGTGCCTTGTCCACGATGCGCGCTGCATCGGCGGAGTGGCCGTTCAGAACCCGCAGATATTCTTTCGCCAGCTTCTTTCTCAGCGGCTCGGCGGGTGGTCCTTGCCGTATCGCGGTTGCATGCTGGCGCACGGCGTCGTTCCAGAATGGCAGTTCTCCGGCTGCCTTCACGGCTCGATGCGAAGCAAGGATCTGCGCGACGAGCGTTGTCCCCGAACGCATCATGCCCACGACGAAGATCGGTTTCACCGAGGCACGGCCACCACCCTCTGTTCCAGAGATCGTCTCACGCGTGTAGACGCGGATCAGGTCGTCGACGAGCTGCGTGTGCGTGTCTGGCTGATACTTTTCCGCAGTAATCGTCTTCAGGAGGTCGTTACCGCGTTGGTAACTGCGAAAGGCCGGCTCGAAGTCCGCGACATCGTCGTAGTACTTTCCCATTGCAAAGCGCAGGTCGGCCTCGTCCAGCGGTGCGATCCCGCTTGCCGCAATGTCTTGCGCGCGTTGCAGCCAGGCGCCGTCGGGTGTCATCTTGCGCAGTCCAACCAGGGCCGCCCAAGCGACGGGCATGTTCGGATCGGTCTCAAGCACACGTTTTAACAGGGCCTCTGCCTCGGCGAAGCGACCTTCCGCACGGGCGACGTGTGCCATGCCAACCAAGGCCTCGGCATGACGAGGCGCGATCCTGAGCACTTTCTCGAACTCAGCTTTCGCATCGATCGTGCGGCCAAGGGTCAGGAGGGTCAGCCCGAGGCTGCTGCGGGCATCCACATGAGTCGGCTTCAGCTTGACGGCCCGTCTGAGGGAATTCTCGGCTCCGGCCAGGTGCCCCCTCCATCGAAGCACAGTTCCAAGATTACCGTGTGCGTCGGCATACTTCGGCTTCAAGCTCACGGCACTACGGAAATGCTGCTCGGCTTCCGGATAGCGGCCCAGCTTGCAAAAAGCCGCCCCGAGGTTGTTGAGCGCCTCGGCATGACGGGAATCGAGCTCGAGCAGGCGCTCATAGGAAGCGATCGCCTTGGCATAAGCGCGCTGAGCCAGGTATTCATTACCCTGGGCAAGAAGATGTTGGGTCTTGCTGGAGCCGGGCCGATCCGTCGGTCCGGCAGCCCGATCGCGGCTTGGCAGCGGGTCGGCTCGATTCCGGGAGATATGCATGAGCAGCGTCTGCGTCAGCTGATCGGCTGTCTCCCGGGCGACACCGTTTTCGAGCAACCTCCATTTGAAGGAGTTTGCGAACGTCGCCTTCTTGAAGAAATTCAGTCCTAGAGCATGGGTTTCGCGTTGGGCCCGCCGCAGCAGCTCCGGCAGCGCCGCAGCGCCTTCCCCTCGTGCCGGGTTTTTCTTGGGGCGCGTGATCGACTGCGACGCCGGCGGCGGCGCAAATTGATCGGCTAATGCGGCGCCAACTTCGGCGGCTACGCGCGTGTTGAACCACCCGAGCAACATAGCTTGTTCCCACTACGCGGCGTCGAATCCGCGCTGTTCGCAATTGTGAACGACTTGGTGCCCAAAATGTACCAAGTCGCGAACGACGATGGTGGGCGACCTGTGTCGCTCGTGAGACTGATCACATTTCATTTCTGCGGCGCTTGTCCGAATCGGAGGGTTCGAAGTGCTCTCTCTCCCCCATCATGTTGTCGACAGCGGTACCGATGGCGTCGCATCGCCGGGTGGCTAGCGGCGGTAGCCGCTGGTGATCGGATAGCGCCAGTCGCGCCCGAAGGCGCGGCGGCTGACGCGTACGCCCGGCGGCGCCTGGCGGCGCTTGTATTCGTTGCGCTTCACGAGGTCGAGCACCCTGGCGGTGGTGGCACGGTCGAAGCCGCGCGCTTCGATCTCATCCACCGACAGGTCCTCTTCGATGAACGCCTCGAGAATCGGATCGAGCACCTCGTAAGGGGGGAGGGAATCGGAGTCCTTCTGCCCGGGGCGCAGCTCCGCGGACGGCGCGCGCTCGATCACCCGCTGCGGAATCACGCGACCGAGTGAGTTGCGGTAGTTCGCCAGGCGGTACACCAGCTGCTTGCTGCAGTCCTTGATCGGCGCGAAGCCGCCGGCCATATCCCCGTACAGCGTCGCATAGCCCACCGCCATCTCGCTCTTGTTGCCGGTGGTCAGGAGCATCCGCCCGGTCTTGTTGGAGAGCCCCATGAGCAGCAGCATGCGGCAGCGGGACTGGATGTTCTCCTCGGTGGCGTCGGGGGCGCGACCGGCGAACTCGTCCTTGAGGGTCGCGAGCGTGGCCTCGAACATGCCCTCGATCGACAGCACGCTGTAGTTCACACCCAGGAGCCCGGCCTGCTCGCGGGCATCCTCGAGACTCATGTCCGAGGTATAGCGCGAGGGCATCATCACCGCCTGCACGCACTCGCGCCCCAGGGCGTCCACCGCGATCGCCAGCGTCAGGGCGGAATCGATGCCCCCCGAGAGCCCCACCACCACTCCCGGGAAGCCGTGCTTCCTCACATAGTCACGCACCCCGAGGATGAGTGCGCCGTAGACGCTCGCTTCGTCGCAGAGCTCGGGCGCGATCTCGCCCGCCTGCGGCGTGACCTCGCCGTGAGCGTCGCGCACGAAGGCCGTGAGGTAGGTGCCCTCTACGAACGGCGGCGCGCGCATCAGCACCTCACCGTGCGCGTCCATGACGAAGGAGTTGCCATCGAACAGCAGCTCGTCCTGGCCGCCGACCAGATTCACGTACGCCAGCGGCAGGCCGACGTCGCGGGCGCGCTGGCCCGCGATGTCCTCGCGCTCACGCTGCTTGTGGATCTCGTAGGGCGAGGCGTTGATGACCAGCAGAAGCTGCGCGCCGTCGGCGCGCGCCAGCTGCGCGGCTTCGGGCTGCCAGATGTCCTCGCACACCAGGAGCCCCACCCTGAAGCCCAGACAGTCCGCGACCGTGGGTTGGGCACCGGCCTGGAAGTAGCGCTTCTCGTCGAAGACCTTGTAGTTGGGCAGCTCCGCCTTGCGGTGGATGGCGGCGATCTCCCCGTGCGTGATGAGGGCCGCGGAGTTGTAGATGCCGCCGCCCGTGTACTCGGGGAATCCCACCATCACTGCGGCATCGGTGAGCTCACGGCGCAGGCGTGCCAGCCCCTCCTCGATCTGCCGGCGAAACCCGCGGTGAAACAGCAGATCCTCGGGCGGGTACCCGGAGAGTGTGAGCTCGGGAAACAGCACCAGGTCCGCGCCGAGGCTGGAGCGCGCGTGCCGGGTAGCCGCGATGATCCGCGCGGCGTTGCCCTGTACATCCCCGACCAGGAAATTGAGTTGCGCCAGCGCGATCCGCAAAGACTCGCCCATGTGTCACCGGTCTCCGCGAAGGAACTGAAGCCTTCGCTGATCGGCGGCTATTGTTTCACGAGTCGGCGCCGTCTGCCCTGCGCCGGGCCTTGCCGTGCGCGCGCTGCCTTGCGAGCCGGCAAGCGGCGCGCCGCCCCAGCGCGCGACTTCGGGCCCGCCGCGACCCGCTTGGGCCGCGCGGCACGCGTGGGCGGTTTTGCAGCTGCCCTGGCGCCCGCCGGTCGCCTGCCCGCCGCGCGGGCTGGGGCGCCGTGCCTGGCGGTCGAGCGCCGCCGGCGCAGCAGCTCATTCATGGCCGTACCGAGCTCGGCGGGCGACTTCACCGTGCGAACGCCCGCCGCCTTGAAGGCGGCGTACTTGTCGGCCGCCGTGCCCTTGCCGCCCGCGACGATGGCCCCGGCGTGCCCCATGCGCTTGCCCGCCGGAGCGGTGACGCCGGCGACGTAGGCGACCACGGGCTTGCCGACGAACTTGCGGATGTAATGCGCGGCGGCTTCCTCATCGCTGCCACCGATCTCACCCACGAGAATGATGCCCGCGGTGCGCGGATCGCGCTCGAAGAGCTCCAGCACGTCGATGAAGTTCATGCCGCGCACGGGGTCGCCGCCGATGCCGACGCAGGTGCTCTGGCCGAGCCCGATGTGGGTGGTCTGGAACACGGCCTCGTAGGTGAGGGTTCCGGAGCGCGACACGATGCCGACACTGCCCTTCTTGTGAATGAAGCCGGGCATGATGCCGATCTTGCATTCCTCCGGCGTGATGACGCCCGGGCAGTTGGGGCCGACGAGGCGCGTGCCCGAGGCAGCGAGCACCGTCTTCACCCGCACCATGTCATTCACCGGCACGCCCTCGGTGATGCACACCGCCAGCTCGATGCCGGCATCGGCGGCCTCCAGAATCGAATCCGCGGCGCCTGCCGCCGGCACGTAGATCATGCTGGCCGTGGCGCCGGTCGCGCGCACCGCATCGCGCACCGTGTCGAATACCGGCAGGCCCAGGTGCTGCTGTCCGCCGCGCCCCGGAGTGACGCCGCCCACGAGCTTCGTGCCGTAGGCCAGAGCGGCTTGCGAGTGAAAGGTGCCCTGCTTGCCGGTGAATCCTTGGCAGATGACCCGGGTGTTGCGGTTGACCAGAATGCTCATTGGGCAACCTCCCTTTGGGCTCTCATGCCCTGCCCCCTGCGGCCAGTGCCACGACCTTGCGCGCGGCATCGGTCAGATCCGCAGCAGCCGTGATCGCGAGAGCGCTGCCGGCGAGCAGCGCACGTGCCTTGTCGGCATTCGTGCCCTCGAGCCGCACCACCACCGGCACCTTGACGCCCACCCTCTTCACCGCGTTGATCACACCCTCGGCGATCAGATCGCAGCGCACGATGCCGCCGAAGATATTCACCAGCACCGCGCGCACCCGCGAGTTGGACAGGATCAGCTCGAATGCCGCGGTGACGCGCTCGGCAGTGGCGCCGCCACCGACATCCAGGAAGTTCGCCGGCTGCCCGTGGTGCAGCTTGATCAGGTCCATGGTCGCCATGGCCAGTCCCGCGCCGTTCACCATGCAGGCGATGTCCCCGTCGAGGGACACGTAGTTGAGATCGTGCTCGCTCGCGCGCCGCTCCATCGGGTCCTCCTGGCTCGCATCGCGCAGCGCAGTGAGCTCACCCTGGCGAAACAGCGCGTTGGCGTCCACGTTGATCTTGGCATCGAGCGCCACGAGCTCACCGCTCCGGGTGACGATCAGCGGGTTCACCTCGACCAGGCTCAGGTCCTTATCCGTGTAGACCCGGTAGAGCGCGGCGGTGAGGGACTGGAACTGAGCGATCTCGGCGCCGCTCAAGCCCAGCCCGAAGGCGAGCTCGCGCGCCTGGAACCCCTGCAGGCCCGCCGCCGGATGAATGTTGGCCGCGAGGATCTTCTCTGGGGTCTGGTGCGCCACCTCCTCGATGTCCATGCCGCCGCTTGCTGAGGCGATGAGCGCGATGCGCCCGCGCTCGCGATTGAGCGTGAGGGAGAGGTAGAGCTCGCGCGCGATGTCCGAGCCGGCCTCGACGTACACACGCTCGACCGGTAAGCCCTCCGCGCCGGTCTGCGCGGTGACGAGGCGCTTGCCGAGCATGCCGGCGGCGGCGGCGCGCACCGCCTCCACGTCCCGCGCCAGCTTCACCCCTCCCGCCTTGCCGCGGCCGCCGGCGTGAATCTGAGCCTTCACCACCCACACTGCGCCACCGAGTGCGCCCGCCACCGCCGCGGCTTCCTCGGCGCTTGCTGCGACCTTGCCCGCCGGAACCGGGATTCCGTAGTTGCGGAACAGATCCTTCGCCTGGTACTCGTGCAGATTCATCGTGGCGGCCGGCGACGCATGAGGCGCGCATTCTGCTGGAAAACGCCCGCCCCTGCGATACGGGTCGCGTTCCAGATGCAGGCGAAGATGCTAGAGTCGCGCGCAGTCCAACGGCCCGCCATTCATCTTGCCCCGAATCCCGGCCAGCGCCGCCGCCCCATCCGTCACCCCGAGCGATCTCGCCTGGCGCGTGATCGGGCTCCTGAGCCTGTATCGCCTGCTGGTGCCGCTCCTGCTGATGACGATGCAGTCGCTCGCGGGTCCCGCCTGGGGCGTGGTGGCGGCCCGGCCCAAGCTGTTCGTCGGCGCCTGCATCGCCTATTTCACCGCCGCGGTGCTGCTGGTCATCGCGCGGCGGCTCAAGTGGTCGAGCCTGCGCATCGTAGCGCTCGTCAACGCCAGCGTGGATGCCATCGCCCTCGGACTGATCCTGTACGCCGGCGGCGGAGTCGCGAGCGGGCTCGGGATACTGCTGGTGCTGCCGGTCCTGGCGCTCACGGTGCTCGCGGACCGTCGCGATGCGCTCCTGATCGCCGCCGTCGCCGCGCTCGCCGTGCTGGCGCAGCAGGTGTTCAGCGGTTTCTCCGGAACCACGCCGGCGACCGACTACACCACGGCGGGACTCCTCGGCGTGTTGGTGTTCGTGGTCGCGCTCGCCACCTGGCCGGTGGCCAACCGCCTGCGCGAGAGCGAAGCCCTGGTGCGGCGCCAGGAAATCGACCTCGCCAACCTGGCGCAGCTCTCGCAGTACATCGTGCAGCACCTGCGCGAGAGCATTCTGGTGATCGACGCACACGACCGTATCCGGCTCATCAACGAGTCCGCCGCTCAGATCCTCGGGGATGAGAACGCCTACCCCGATGCCCTGATCGGCGAGGCTTGCCCCCGACTCCTCTTTTTACTGGAGTCCTGGCGCCAGGGAACCGGTGGCACCGGGGCTTTGCCCGCCGAGGACCCGACATTCGTCGCCGCCGACGGTGCACGCGTGATCCGGGCGCACTTCGCGCCCCTGGGTTCCACGAACCCGGGGCCGCTGCTGATCTTCCTGGAGGACACCAGCCTCCTGGGCGAGCAGATCCAGCAATCCAAGCTCGCAGCGCTCGGGCGCCTGAGCGCGAGCATTGCCCACGAGATCCGCAACCCCGTCGGCGCCATGAGTCACGCCGGACAGTTGCTGGCGGAATCCCCTCGTCTGGCCGACGAGGACCGGCGCCTGACCCAGATCATCCGCACCAACGCCGATCGGGTGAGCGGCATCATCGACAATGTGCAGCGGCACTCCCGGCGGGAGCGGGCGCGCCTGGAGCGCCTGTCGCTGTCCGCATGGACCGAAGAGTTCCACACGGAGTTCTGCGAGACCATGCAGTGGCCGCGCGCCCGGCTCACCGTAGGCGGCCCCGGGTCCGATGTCGAGGTGCGCGTGGATCCCGACCAGCTGCGCCAGATCCTCTGGAACCTGTGTGACAACGCGCTCAAGCATGCCGCGCAGGACGACCCCGACCGCACCGTCGAGATACGATATGGCCGGATGGTCCCGAACGCCCGCCCGTTCCTGGAAGTCGCCGACCGCGGGCCGGGCGTCGCGCCCGAGCATGCCGAGCGCATCTTCGAGCCGTTCTACAGTGGCGGCCGCGGCACGGGCCTCGGGCTGTTCCTCGCCCGCGAGCTGGCGCAGACGAACGGCGCGACCCTGCTCTACGAGCCGCGCGCCGGCGGCGGCAGTGTGTTCAGACTGGTCTTCGCGGACCCGCGCCGGTGGGAGATCTGATGAACGAGGCGGCGCCGAGCCCTCGCGGTGTGTCCGATCGGCCCGTGGTGCTGGTCGTGGACGATGAGCCCGATCTGCTCGAGCTCGTGAGCCTGACTTTGAGCCGCATGAATCTCACCACGCGCACCGCGTCCGACCTCAACGGTGCCCGGCGGCTGCTGAAGGCGGAGCGCTTCGACCTCTGCCTCACCGACATGCGCCTGCCCGATGGCGATGGTCTCGATCTCGTGGCGTGGATCCAGGAGAACAAGGCCACCGTTCCAGTGGCGGTGATCACTGCCCACGGCAACGTGGAATCCGCCGTGCGCGCCCTGAAGCTCGGGGCGTTCGATTTTGTCTCTAAGCCCCTCGATCTCGGCGTGTTGCGCAAGCTGGTGGGCAGCGCGATCAGGCTGCGCGCAGGAGCCGACGAGCGCACGGCCGCCAGCTTGCAGGGTGCGCGCCTGCTCGGCAGCTCCACCGTCATGGAGCAGCTGCGGGACATGATCGCGCGGGTCGCCCGCAGCCAGGCCCCGGTGCACATCTACGGGGAGTCCGGCACCGGCAAGGAGCTGGTCGCGCGCATGATCCACGAATGCGGCGCACGTCACGAAGGTCCGTTCGTGGCGGTGAACTGCGGCGCCATCCCGACCGAGCTCATGGAGAGCGAGCTTTTCGGCCACAAGCGCGGCAGCTTCACCGGCGCGGTGGCCGACAAGACCGGGCTCATCCAGAGCGCCGAAGGGGGCACGCTGTTTCTGGATGAGGTGGCGGATCTGCCGCTGCACATGCAGGTCAAGCTCCTGCGCGTCGTGCAGGAGAAGACCGTGCGCCCGGTCGGTGAGGCGCGCGAAGAAACCGTCGACGTGCGTATTCTGTCCGCGACGCACAGGAACCTGGCCGATCTGGTCGCGCAGGGCCGGTTCCGCGAGGATCTGTTCTACCGCATCAATGTGATCGAGCTGCACGTGCCGGCGCTGCGCGAGCGCCGGGGCGACATCGCGGAAATCGCCGAGGCGATCCTGCTGCGCTTGGCGCGCCGCACGAATGCCGCTCCGACCGCGCTGTCCGCAGAGGCGGTGCAGACCCTTCAGACATACCCCTTCCCCGGCAACGTGCGCGAGCTCGAGAATGTCCTGGAACGGGCGCTGACCTTGAGCAGCGAAGGCGTGATCACACCCGAGCACATCCGCCTGCGGGCCAGCGTGCCTCCCGCCGCGACCGAGGCACCCGCACCGCGGGGAGCCGCTGGGGCCGAGGGCAGCACGGCGCTGGGCAGCCAGCTGGAGAGCATCGAGCGCGATGCCATTATCAAGGCGCTCGAGAAGACCCGTTACAACAAGACGGCGGCGGCGAAGCTCCTGGGCATGAGCTTTCGTGCGCTGCGCTACCGCATCAAGAAGCTCGGGATCGAATAGATCAGGGCTCGATCAAGCCACGACCGAGGTGACGTTTTGGGTCACTTTCTGACGCAAGCTCCAGCGGGTGGCGTCAGTGTGCGACAGAATTATGTCAAGTACGGACGCCCGAACAGTGGGCACTTCTGCTTGAATATCAATCACTTAAGCTGGCACTGACATCCTGGCATGGCCCTTGCTTTGATCTGGCACGGGGCGCCTTTTGCGCCGCTGACTTTGTACCTCAATCTTTTTAGGAGTTTCTGCAATGAAGTCTGTGCAAAAGGGCTTTACCCTCATCGAATTGATGATCGTGGTCGCGATCATCGGCATCTTGGCGGCCATCGCCATCCCAGCGTATCAGGACTACTTGGTTCGAGCCAAAGTGACGGAAGGTCTGAGCCTTGCCGACTCTGCTAAGGTGACCGTGGCCGAGAATGCCTCCAGCGGAGCCGCTGACCTGAGTCAGGGCTGGGGCGCGCCACCTGCCACGCCTATCGTCACTTCTGTGGGGGTCGCCGCTCTCACTGGCGTGATCACGATTACCTATACCGCCCAGGCCAAAAGCATCGTGATCAGTCTGACGCCTAATTCGGCGGGCGCTGCCATTGCCGCCGGCACGGTTCCGCCCAATGCGATCACGTGGGTGTGTGCCGTTAATGCAGCTGCAAGCGACAAGTACGTTCCGGCAAACTGCCGCATCTAGCGCTAAAACGCGGGCGTCATAAGTTCGACGCTGGGAAGCCCCTCTTCGGAGGGGCTTCTTCTTTGTGGGAACCGAATCACGAGGGTTTCCATGATCTTGTGCGACTATGCGGCGGATTGGACAATTACCTGAACGTTCTACTTCGGTAAACTACGGCCTGGAAGACACTACTCGCCCGCCTAAGTCCATGAATGATAACGCTTCTTTAGCTCTCGGAGGCTCTCGCTCCGGGCTCGGCGGCCTACCGCAACGCCTCGTGCAGGACGGCGTCGTGGACGAGGCTGCGATGCTGGATGCGGTCAACGCCGCACGTGAGCGCAAGACCAGCGTCGTAACCCACCTAGTGTCGAGCGGCGCGGCCAACGCCCGCGACATCGCGGTGGCGGCCTCGAACGAATTTGGCGTGCCGCTGCTCGATCTCGACGGACTGAACCTCGACCTCGAGGCCGTTCGACTCGTCAACGACAAGCTCCTCGCCAAGCATCGCGTGCTGCCGGTGTTCCGTCGCGGCAAGCGGTTGTTTCTGGCCGTCGCCGATCCGACGAACATGCACGCCATCGACGAGATCAAGTTTCAGACCAGTCTCGCCATAGAGGCCGTCATCGTCGAGGACGACAAGCTGCAGAAGGCGGTCGACAAGGCAATCGAGCAGGTCGACAACCAGATGTCGTCCCTCACGGATGAGGGGGACGTCGATCTCGAGTCCCTCGAGGTCACCGGCGGCGAGGACGAGCTCGACGAGAAGATCGGACGCGACGACGTCGAAGACGCCCCGATCGTGCGCTTCGTCAACAAGGTCATGCTGGATGCCATCCGCCGCGGCGCGTCGGATATTCACTTCGAGCCGTTCGAGAAGCTCTACCGCGTGCGCCTGCGCATGGACGGGGTGCTCAAGGAGATCGCGCAGCCTCCGGTTCAGCTGGCGCAGAAGCTTTCGGCCCGCCTGAAGGTCATGTCGCGCCTCGACATCGCGGAGCGGCGCGTCCCCCAGGACGGCCGCATCAAGATGAAGCTGTCGAAGAATCGCGCCATCGACTTTCGCGTCAGCACCTGCCCGACGCTCTTCGGCGAGAAGATCGTGCTGCGTATTCTCGATCCCGCACAGGCCACGCTCGGGATCGATTCGCTCGGCTACGAGCCCTTCCAGAAGGAGCTGTACCTCAAGTACCTGGCGAAGCCCCAGGGCATGATCCTCGTCACCGGTCCCACCGGCAGCGGCAAGACGGTCTCGCTGTACACGGGTCTGCATATCCTGAATCGCGAGGACACGAACATTTCCACCGCCGAGGATCCGGCGGAAATCAATCTTCCCGGCGTCAACCAGGTCAACGTCAACAACAAAGTGGGCTTGACCTTCGCGGCAGCGATGCGCGCCTTCCTGCGCCAGGACCCGGATGTCATCATGGTGGGCGAGATCCGCGACCTCGAGACCGCCGAGATCGCCATCAAGGCGGCCCAGACGGGCCACCTGGTGCTGTCGACTCTGCACACCAATGATGCGCCGTCGACCCTGACCCGCATGGTGGACATGGGCGTCAAACCCTACGCCATCGCCACCTCGGTGAACCTCATCATTGCGCAGCGCCTGGCGCGGCGTCTGTGCACTCATTGCAAGCAGCCACTGGACATCCCCAAGGATGCTCTTCTGAAAGAGGGCTTTACTGCAGCGGAGGCCGCCGGCGGGCTCAAGATCTTCGCGCCCAAGGGGTGCGCGAACTGTACCGACGGCTACAAGGGCCGGGTGGGCATCTACCAGGTGCTGCCGGTGACGGATTCCATTGCGCGCATCATTCTCGCCATGGGCAGCGCAGTGGAAATTTCCGACCAAGCTGCCAAGGAAGGCGTCTGGGATCTGCGGCGCGCTGGGCTGGAGAAAGTCAAGAACGGGCTGACCAGTCTCGAGGAAGTCAACAGCGTCACCGTCGAGTGACGCAGGACGGATTAACATATGGCTCAGGCAGCAACCGGCACAGTCAAGGCGATCAAGCGCGACACTCCCTTCGCCTGGGAGGGCAAGGACAAGCGCGGCTCCCGCGTCAAGGGCAAGAGCCTCGCGCCCGACGAGCAGACTCTGCGCGCCGAGCTGCGTCGCCAGGGCGTGGCGCCCTCGCGCATCCGCAAGCAACGTCAGAGCCGGGCGGGCGGCAAGGTCAATGCCGGCGACATCGCGATCTTCGCCCGCCAGCTCTCCACCATGCTCGCCGCGGGCATTCCGCTGGTGCAGGCGTTCGAGATCGTCGGCAACGGCAATGACAAGGCCGCCATGCAAAGACTGATCCTCGACGTCAAGTCCGACGTCGAAGG
>Ga0209805_1001429_pt1 | contig 14456 bp, 8 predicted proteins | sample GraSoiAngelo_148_FD_185905 | JGI IMG/M metagenome (GOLD analysis project Ga0209805, IMG submission 185905) | Grasslands soil microbial communities from the Angelo Coastal Reserve, California, USA - 14_1009_09_20cm (SPAdes) (version 2) | ecosystem: Environmental > Terrestrial > Soil > Grasslands ... | reverse complement strand
GACCTTGGCCGATTGAGCTTCAGCGCAACGACGTGCACATCTGAAGGCACATGAGTGGCTGCGTAAAGCTGTGCTCTTCCAGGCAGCCGTCCTGCCATTTCATCGCGGACGTGCCGTCGACAAATGACGACGCGAAAACATCGCTGCGGGACCGCGGCCATTCACCGCGGTCTTCGGAGCACGCGTGCGTCCCACGCTTTGACGCGACGCCGCGAAGGGACGCAGTCGCTCGACGCTGTCATTCGTGCGCTTCGAGATCGTCTTATGATCGTGAACGAGCGATCGCATCCGTGGCTTCATCTCTCGCACCTTCATTTCTGCTGTCGATGCCGCAGCTCGTCGATCCGAATTTCAAGCAGACGGTCGTGTTGCTCTGCCGTCACAACGCGCAAGGCGCGTTCGGCCTTGTCGTGAATCGTCCGCTGACGACGGCGGGACGAGTGATCGTGAACCTGGATCCGCCGGTCACGACCGACCGCGAATTGCAGGTCTGGGTCGGTGGGCCGGTGGAACCGGAGCGAAGCTGGATTCTTGTCGGTCGGCCTACCGTCGGCGAGGAAGGCGACTACACCGAGTTGATTCGGATCACCGACAATCTGCTGCTGTCCACGTCACCGGAGCTGCTGCGGCGGCTGCTCGAGCCGAGGCCTCCTTCGGATGCGCGGTTGATTGTCGGCTATTCCGGATGGGGACCCGGCCAGCTCGAGGCGGAGCTCGAGGCGTCGGCGTGGCTGATGAGCGATGTCGATCACGATTTGATTTTCAACACGCCGCCCGATCGCATGTGGGAAACCGCCATTCGCCGGCTCGGCGCCGATCCTTCTGCGCTGCAGATGTCGCGAGGAGTACATTAGCGTGAGATTCACTGTCGCCGTCATGGTCCTCGCCCTCGCCGCCCAGGAAACCGCGTTGCCCGACGCGACCAAACTGCAGCAAATGGCCGCGCGGTTCGAGCCGACCGAGATTACGGCGGATCTGTCGAAGCTCTCCGATGCCGATCGTAGAGTGCTCGCGAAGCTGGTGGAGGCGTCGAAGATCATCGACGCGCTCTTCCTGCGGCAGGTATGGGCGGGCAACCAGCCGATGCTACTCGACCTCGTGCGCGATGAGTCGCCGGAAGGGCGCGCGGGTCTGCATTACTTCCTCATCAACAAAGGCCCGTGGTCGCGGCTCGATCACAACGCGCCGTTCGTGCCCGGCGCGCCGGCCGACAAGCCGCAAGGTGCGAATTTCTATCCCGACGGCGCGTCGAAGGCAGAAGTCGAAGCGTGGTTCAAATCGGTGCCGCAGAGCATTCGCACCCGCTCGACGGGGTTCTTCACCGTGATCCGCCGCAACGCCAGCCCGACCGGCGGCGACTTCCTCATCGTGCCGTACAGCATCGAGTATCAGAACGAGCTCACGCAGGCGGCCGCGCTTCTCCGCGAGGCTGCGGCGCTCGGTACCGAGCCGACGCTGAAGGCCTTTCTGACCAAACGCGCCGACGCGTTTCTGTCGAACGAGTACTACGCCAGCGATGTCGCATGGATGGAGCTGAAGGGTGCCATCGAGCCGACTATCGGCCCGTACGAGGTGTACGAGGACGAGCTGTTCAACTACAAGGCGGCATTCGAATCGTTCGTGACGGTGCAGGACGCAGCCGAATCGGCGAAGCTGCAGAAGCTGGCGGGCGAGCTGCAGGATATCGAGGACAATCTGCCGATCGATCCGAAGCACCGCAATCCGAAGCTCGGCACGCTCGCGCCGATCGTCGTGGTCAACGAGATCTTCGCGGCCGGCGATGCGAACCGGGGCGTGCAAACGGCGGCGTTCAACCTGCCGAACGACGAGCGCGTCGTCCGGGAGAAGGGCGCCAAGCGCGTCATGCTGAAGAACGTCCAGGACGCGAAGTTCGAAAAGACGCTCCTGCCGATCTCGAAGATCGTCCTGCCGGCCGGCGATCGGGCGCACGTCGCCTTCGACGCCTTCTTCACGCACATCGTCGTCCACGAGTTGATGCACGGGCTCGGCCCGCACAGCATCACCGTGAACGGCCGCGGGACGACCGTACGGCAGCAGCTGAAGGAGACCTACAGCTTTCTCGAAGAGGCGAAGGCCGATATCTCGGGCCTCTTCGCCATCCAGCACATGATCGACAAAGGCGTGATGCCGAAGTCGCTCGAGGAGCAGCTCTACGTCACGTACCTCGCGTCCGCGTTCCGCTCGATCCGGTTCGGCGTCAGCGAAGCGCACGGCAAAGGCATCGCGGTGCAGCTCAACTATCTGCTCGATCAGCGCGGCTTCGTCGCCAAGCCTGACGGGACGTTCGAGGTCAATCGCGATCGGATCAAGGAAGGTGTAGCCGCCCTGACGCGCGACATCATGACGATTCAGGCGGAGGGCGATTACGCCAAAGCCAAAGAGCTCGGCGAGCGGCTCGGCGTCGTGCGACCCGAGGTGCAAACGGCGCTCGCCAAGCTCGCGGCCATTCCCGTGGACATCGAGCCGCGCTTCACCGCCGCCGAGCGCCTGCTGTCGGCGCGCTAGATGGCTGTCGATCCCGTCTGCGGAATGACCGTCGATCCCGCGCGCGCCGCAGGTTCATTCGAGTACGGCGGCACGACCCACTACTTCTGCTCGAACGGCTGCCTCGCGAAATTTTCCGCCGATCCACAACGATTTCTTGCCGGCGCCCGCGAGCCGACGATGCAGCACGCCCCGGTCGTGCAGATCGGCGGACTCAGACGTGGCGGGGCCGAGCCTGCCCGGCGCTCCTCGTCGCAGTCTTCGTCAGCGTCGCCACCGGCATCCTCGTTGCCCTCTCCGTCCGCGCTGCCGGCGCCGTCCTCGTTGCCGCGGGCGGAGCAGGCTCCGCCCCTGCGAGTGCCGGAGACGACTTATACATGTCCAATGCATCCTGAGATCGTCTCAGACAAGCCTGGTGCCTGTCCGAAATGCGGGATGGCGCTCGAACCGCGCACCGCGGATCTTGCGGACGCGCCGAACCCCGAGCTCGTCGACATGACGCGACGGTTCTGGATCGGCGTGGCGCTCGGCTCGCCGGTGTTCCTGCTGTCGATGGGCGACATGCTTTCGGGCGGCGCGGTTGGACGACGCATCTCCGTCGCGTCGATCAACTGGATAGGGCTGGTTCTTGCGACGCCGGTCGTGCTCTGGTGCGGTTCGCCGTTCTTCGAACGGATGTGGCAGTCGCTCGCGAATGCGAGCCCCAACATGTTCACGTTGATCGGCATCGGCGTCGGCGCTGCGTACGCTTACAGCGCGATCGCGACGGCCGCGCCGAATCTCTTCCCCGAAGGCTTCCGCATGCACGGGACGGTCGACACGTACTTCGATACGGCGATCGTCATCACCGTGCTCGTCCTGCTCGGGCAGATGCTGGAGCTGCGCGCGCGCCATCGGACCGGCGCTGCGATTCGGCAGCTGCTCGGTCTCGCGCCGAAGACCGCGCGTGTCGTGCGGCACGGCCGGGAGATCGACCTGCCGCTCGAGCACGTGCGCCCCGGCGATGTCGTGCGCGTGCGACCCGGCGAAAAGATTCCGGTGGACGGCGCCGTGATCGATGGCGCTGCGGCCGTCGACGAATCGATGGTGACAGGCGAATCGATTCCCGTGGACAAACAGGCGCGCGATCGCGTCATCGGCGCGACCATCGTCGTGAACGGCACGTTCACGATGCGTGCCGAGCGCGTCGGCCGCGAAACGCTCCTCGCACAGATCGTCCGCATGGTGGCCGAAGCGCAGCGGACGCGCGCACCGATTCAGCGCCTCGCCGATCGCGTCGCGGAGTACTTCGTTCCGGCGGTCGTCGTGAGCGCGATCGCCACCTTCGTCGCGTGGTCCATCTGGGGACCCGATCCGCGTCTCGCGCACGGACTCGTCAACGCCGTCGCCGTCCTGATCATCGCGTGTCCCTGCGCGCTCGGCCTCGCGACGCCGATGGCGATCATGGTCGGCGCCGGTCAGGGCGCGAAGGCGGGCGTGCTCATCAAGAACGCCGAGGCGCTCGAGCTGCTGGCGCGCGTCGACACGCTCGTTCTCGACAAGACGGGGACGCTGACCGAAGGACGTCCGCAGGTGACGTCCATCGAGCCGGCCGCCGGATCGACCGACGTCGACGTGCTTCGCATTGCGGCTGCCGTGGAGCGGGGCAGCGAGCATCCGCTGGCCGCGGCCATCGTGCGCGCCGCCCAAGCGCGCTCGATTCCGATTCCCGCCGTGTCCGAATTTCGCTCGACGACCGGCTTGGGGGTGTCGGGCCGCGTCGACGGCCACGCCGTCGATCTGGGCAGTATCGATTTCATGGCGTCGCGCGGGATCGAAACCGCGGCGCTCGTGGGTCTCGCCGACGTTCTGCGGCAGGACGGTCAAACGGTGATGTGCGTTGCTGTGGACCGACGGGTCGTCGGAATGATGGCCGTCGCCGATCCCATTCGGGCGACGACTGCGGAAGCAATTGCGCAACTCAAAGCAGACGGCCTGCGGATCGTGATGCTCACCGGCGACAACCAGGTAACGGCGGACGCGATCGCGCGCCGGCTTGGTATTGATGAAGTGCACGGGGATGTCCGCCCCGACCGCAAACGCGAAATCGTCGCCGAGCTTCGAAGGGGCGGACATCAGGTCGCGATGGCCGGCGACGGCATCAACGACGCGCCGGCGCTCGCCGCGGCGACAGTCGGCGTCGCGATGGGCACCGGAACCGATGTGGCGATCGAAAGCGCCGGCATCACGCTCGTCAAAGGCGATCTCCGCGGCATCGTGCGCGCGCGGCGGCTCTCGCGCGCCACGCTTCGCAATATCCGCCAGAACTTGTTCCTCGCGTTCGTCTACAACACGCTCGGCGTCCCGATCGCCGCGGGCGTTCTCTATCCGTTCGCAGGACTGCTTATCAGCCCGGTCTGGGCGAGCGCGGCGATGACGATGAGCTCGCTGTCGGTGATCGCAAACGCCCTTCGGCTTCGCCACGTTTCTCTTTTATAGACAATCAGTTACAAGGTAAACGCTTCACGGCGCTCGTCGTATACTTCTACGGTTTTTTCATAATAGTTTTCGTTCATGTCCCTTATGCCTTCACGTCTGCTGACATTGGTTCTCGCGTCGGCGTGCGCCGCCGCGTGCTCGAAAACCGAGACCGCCCAGGCGCGCGGCCGCGACGATGCCCCAAAGCCCGTGAAAGTCGAGCGCGTGCGCGAGGAGGCGGTCCATCGGTCGGTTGACATCGTCGGTACCCTCTCTGCAGTCGATGAGGTGACGGTCTCGTCGGAGGCCGAAGGGCGCGTCAGCAAGCTGCTCGCGGACCTCGGCGACCGCGTCCACGCGGGTCAGGCGCTCCTCGAGCTCGATCGCGAGAAGCTCCAATACGCCGTCGAGCAGCAGCGCGCGGCGCTCGCGCGCGCGCTGGCGAAGTTCGGCGCCGCCGATTCCCAACATCTTCCGCCGTTCGAGAAGACCCCGGACGTGCAGCGAGCTCAGGCCGAGCTCGTGCAGGCGAAGCAAGGCTTCGAGCGCGCCGACCAGCTGCACCGGCGCCAGCTCGTTCCGAAGCAGACGCTCGACGACGCGCAGGCGACGCTGCAGGCCAAGCAGGCGGGCTACGACGCGTCGCTGCAGAACGCGAAGAATCTGCGCGCCGACATCGACGCGTCGGAAGCGACGCTGAAGCTGGCCGAGCGGCAGCTGCGCGACGCGGAGATCCGCGCGCCGTTCGACGGCTACATTCAGAAGCGGCTCGTGTCGCTCGGCGAATACGTCAAAGTGCAGACGCCGGTGATGAGCGTCGTCCGCGTCAATCCGCTGAAAGTCACCGCGGAGATCCCCGAGCGGATGGCGCCGTGGATCAAAATCGGCCAATCGGTGGAGTTGCACGTCGACGCGTATCCGGACAAGACGATCACTGGCAAAGTTTCGCGGATCAGCCCGGCGGTCAATACCGCCACGCGCGCGTTTTCATTCGAGGCGCTCGTACCCAATGACGACGCGCTGCTCAAGCCCGGCACTTTCGCGCGCGTGCACGTGGCGAGCGGAAAAATCGATCAGGTGCTGACGCTGTCCTACAGCGCGCTCCAATACAGGTACGGCGTCAATCGCGTGTTCGTGGTGAACGGCGATCGGCTGACCGCGCGCGAGCTGAAGATCGGCGAACGGCTCGGCGACCGCATCGAGATCGTCGGCGGCGTCAAGGCGGGCGAGACCATTGCGGTCTCCGACGTCGAAAAGCTCGTCGACGGCGCGAAGGTGTCGGTCAAACAAAACGCGGAGTAGCGCGCACGAGTCCTTCTGCGACGTTCTGTTCTGGAAACACGCGAGCACGGCGCCCGCGGCCCGAGCGAGCGCGGATGCGCGAGTGAGGCGTAAGAAATGCTTTCGGAATTGTGTGTTCGTCGACCTGTCTTCGCCACGATGCTCGTCATGTCGCTCGTGGTGCTCGGACTCTTCTCGTTCCGCGACCTCGGCGTCGATCTGTTCCCGCGCGCCGATCCGGCGACTGTGAACGTATCGCTGGCGTTGCCCGGCGCGAGCCCCGACGAGATCTCCTCATCGGTGATCGAGCCGATGGAGGAGGCGATCAGCGGCGTCTCCGGCATCGACGAGATTTCCGCGCGGATCAGCGAAGGCAAAGGCAACGTCACCGTCCGGTTCGTCCTCGAGCGCGATCTCAACGACGCCGTCAACGACGTCCGCGAGAAGGTGGCCGGCGCGATCAAGAGCGTGCCGCCGGAGCTGTTGCCGCCGGTCATCACGAAGGTCGACCCGGACGCCGCGCCAGTCATGTCGATCATGGTCTCGTCCGACGCGATGAGCCTGCGGACGCTGACGGAGCTCGCGGACAAGCAGATCTCGCGGTCGATTCAGACGGCCAATGGCGTCGGTCAGGTGACGATCGCAGGCACCCGCTCCCGTGAGATTCACATCGTCGTCGACATTGAGAAGCTGAATTCGTACGGATTGTCGCTGACGCAGGTGCGCGACGCGATCGTCGCCGAGAACGTCGAAATCCCGGGCGGTGCCGTAGAGCAGGGCAAAGGCCAGCTCCTGCTGCGGACGCTCGGCCGCATCGACGCCGCCGACGACTTCAACAACGTCGTCGTCGCGACGAAGAACGGCACGCCGATTCGCGTGTCGGACATCGGTTATGCCGAGGACAGCTTCGAGCGACCGACCTCGTCGGTGTGGTTCGGAGACAAGCCGGCGGTCCAACTCGACGTCCGCCGCGCGATGGGCGAGAACACCGTCGCGGTCATCGAGGGTGTCCGCGCGCGGTTGCAATCGATTCAGCGCGCGTTGCCGACATCGGTCAAGGTGACCATCGTCGCCGACGACTCCAAGTTCATTTACGCGTCGATCGCTTCGCTCGAAGAACATCTGATCTTCGGCAGCCTGTTTGCCGCGATCGTCGTGATGTTCTTCATCCGAAACATCCGCGCGGTCATCATCGCGGCGCTGGCGATTCCGGCGTCGATCATCTCGTCGTTCACGCTCATGAGCATCATGGGGTTCACGCTGAACAACATGACGCTGCTCGGCATCACGCTCGCCGTCGGCATCGTCATCGACGATGCGATCGTCGTGCTCGAAAACATCTTCCGGTACATCGAGGAAAAGGACTGCGCGCCGTTCGATGCGGCGATTCAGGGGACTCGTGAGGTCGCGCTCGCCGTCATGGCGACGACGTTGTCGCTCGTCGTCATCTTCCTGCCCATCGCGTTCATGAACGGGTACGCCAAGCGGTTCATCAACCCGTTCGGCTGGACGATGGCGTTCTCGATCGTGGTGTCGATGCTCGTCAGCTTCACGCTGACGCCGATGCTCAGCTCACGCGTCCTCAAGCTGTCGGACGCCGTCGCCGACCACAAAACCAAGGAGAAGGGGTTCTTCCACTGGCTCGATCAATGGTACTCGCGCCAGGTGAACTGGGCGCTCGATCATCCCGGAGTCATCATCGCGGTGTCGGTCGTCGCGTTTCTGTTCACGTTCCCTTTGAACCGGATGGTGGGCCGCGACTTCGTGCCCAACGAAGACATGGGCGAGTGGACCGTCCACATGGACGCGCCCGAAGGAACCTCGCTCGAAGGCACGCAGGAAATCGCGTTCGAGGTGCTCAAGGAATTCGACGGCATCGACGGGATCGCGCAGATCGAACCGCTCGTCAACCCGAGCGGCAGCGGCGCTGCCGGCGGAGGCGGCGGCAGCAACGTGACGCACGTGCATTTCAACTTTCAGGCGCTTCCGATCGACCAGCGCAAGCAGACGCAGAGCGAAATCATCACCGAGATCCGCAAGCGGCTCGCGAGGCACCCCGCGTACAGACCGAGCATCACATCGCGCAACGCGCTGGGCAGCGGCGAGGGTCAGGGCGGTTACGCGATTTCGGCGAACATCCTCGGGCCGGATCTGGCGCAGTTGACCGACTACTCGATGAAAGCCCTCGCAGCCGCGCAGCGTATGCCGAGCCTGGCCGAACCAAAACTCAGCCTGAGCGTGTCGAATCCAGAAATCCACGTCGCCGTCGACCGCCGGCGCGCCGCGGATCTCGGCGTGCGGATGGCGACGATCGGCAACACGCTCCGCCTCGCCGTCGCCGGCGACGATCGAATCTCCTTCTACAAGGAAGGACAGGAGCAGTATCCAATCAAGATTCGCGTGCTCGAGAACCAGCGGCGCGACGCGGCGGAAATCGGGCGGCTGACGGTCCCGTCGCTGAATGGCCCGGTTCGGATCGACAACATCGCGCGCGTCGAACGCGGCCTCGGACCGAGCGCGCTGCAGCGATCGAACCGCCAGTTCACGGTGATGTTGACGTCCGATGTTGCGCCGGGCCACGCCCTCGACGAAGCGTCGGCCGACGTCCGCAAGATGCTCGCCGGTCTGGGCATGCCGCCGACGATGACGTACCGGCTGCAGGGTCAGTCGAAGATCCTCGACGAGACGACGGCGAACCTGATCCTGGCGATCGGCCTCGCCATGATCTTCGTCTACATGGTGCTCGCGTCGCAGTTCGAGAGCTTCGTGCAGCCGATCGTGATCATGCTCGCGCTGCCAATCGCCGTGCCGTTTGCGCTCCTCACGCTCTGGATCACCAATCGCACCCTGAACCTGTGGAGCGCGCTCGGCATGCTGCTGCTGCTCGGGATCGTCAAGAAGAACTCGATCCTGCAGGTCGACTATGCGAACGTGCTGCGGGCGACCGGCATGCCGGTCCGCGAGGCCGTCGTCGAGGCATGCCGCACGCGTCTGCGGCCGATTCTGATGACGACCTCAGCGATCATCGCCGGCCTCGTTCCAACGTCGCTCGGCATCGGGATCGGCGGTACCGGCCGCGCGGCCATCGCGGTGACGATCATCGGCGGCCAGGCGCTGTGTCTCTTCCTGACGCTGCTGCTCGTACCGGTCGCGTACGTGAAGTTCGACGCGCTCGAACAGACGTTCGTCAGCGATCGATGGAAGCAGTGGATCGGCCGCGTCCACGCGGCGACGTTCGGACGACTGCGACCGTCGGAGAGCCGTTGAAGCCGTGGTCAACATATGACGAAGATCAGCTTTGCGTTCGTTCTCGCGCTTACGTCGTCGATGATGACCGCGCAGGTGGCGAACGACCGCGAAGTTCTCGACAGGATTCGCGTCGAAGGGCTTCAGCATTCCGACGTCGCGCGCGTCTTCGAGACGTTGACCGTCGATATCGGGCCGCGCCTGACCGCCTCGCCCGCGCACAAACGGGCAGTCGAGTTCGTGCGCGGCGACCTCACCGCCATCGGTCTTTCCAATGTGCGGGTCGAGCCGTGGAAGTTCGGCCGCGGCTGGTCGCTCGAGAAGCTGACGATCGAGATGGTCGAGCCCCGCTATCTTCCGCTCATCGGCTATGGCGACGCGTGGTCGCCGCCTACGGCAGGCGAGATCATCGCGATGCCCGTCTTCGCGCCGGTGAAGACACCCGACGACGTCGCGGCCCAGAAGGATCGCCTGAAGGGCGCGATCTTCATGTCGCAGCCGATCCTGACGACCTTCGTGCGAAGGGACCGTCCCAATCCGAGCGATCCGCAGTACGAGCCGAATTCGGCCGCCTATGCCACCAGCGTCGGCCAGCGGCCCACGCCCCCCGGCGCCGAAACGCCGCAGCAGCGGACGCAGCGGATGAATCAGGCCATCCACGCCGCGGGTGTCGCCGTCGTGCTGAAGCCGAGCATCGGCGAGCACGGCACGGTGTTCGTAACCGGCCGCGACAACCGCGCGACCGCGTTTCCGTCCGTCACGCTGAGCGCCGAGCACTACAACATGATCGCCGGCATGCTGGAGCGGAAGATTCCGGTCAAGCTCCGCGTCGATCTGCGGTCGAAGTTCTACGACGACGACGACGGCAACGCGTACAACGTGACCGCGGAGCTACCCGGAACCGATCCGGCGCTCCGCGACGAAGTCGTGATGATGGGCGGTCATCTGGATTCGTGGCACACCGGCGTCGGCGCGACCGACAATGCCGACGGTTCCGCCACCGTGATCGAGGCGATGCGGATCCTGAAGGCGGTTGGCGCGCGGCCGCGCCGCACGATTCGCGTGGCGCTGTGGGGCGGCGAGGAACAGGGGCTGCTCGGATCGAGGGCGTGGGTCGACCAGCATCTGGCCGGCGACGCGAACAAGGCGGCGCGCGACAAGTTCGACGTCTATTTCAACATCGACAATGGCACCGGAGCGATCTACGGCTGGTACCTGCAGAACAACGAAGAGGTCCGCGGCATCTTCGACAGCTGGCTCGAGCCGCTGAAGAGCCTTCGCGCACGCCGCAACACCATCGAACCGGTCGGCTCGACCGATCACCTCAGCTTCATCGCCGCCGGCGTTCCGGGATTCAATCCGATTCAGGATTACGGGAACTACGACGTCCGCACGCACCACACGAACATGGACACCATCGATCGCGTGGACGAGAAGGACATTCAGCAGGCGGCGATCGTGATGGCGACCTTCGCGTACAACGCCGCCAACCTCGATCGAAAGATCCCGCACAAGCCGCGCTGAGGAGCGCGAGGCTTCAGTCGAGCGGCTAATTGATCGAACAGGCGCCCGGCCCTCGCGGATCGCCGCATGACCCGCACGGCGCGGAGGGCGGCGTCGTCGTCGACTTGGCCGGTCCGCTCGAATGCGCGGCGAACACCGAGAGCTGCTTCTGCAGCTCGACGCCCTTGCACGCGGGGCACGACGGCGATTGCCCGTCGCGCGTCAGATACTCGAAGTGATGACCGCAGCCGCGGCATTCGTATTCGAAAAGAGGCATACGCAGTATTCTAACGCGGCAATTGCGGATCTCTGATTGCGGATTGCGGATTCACTTCCTCGAGTCCGAACCGTAATCCGCACGTCCGAAATCCGCAGTCCAAAATCCGCGATGTCTCCGTCACGTCAGATCGTGCTCCGCGTCGCCGTGTTTGCGCTCGGATTTCGGATCGTCTCGGCAATCCTCGCGCTGCTCGTCAACCTCGTGTTCCCGCTCGACCGCCCGCTGCAGTTCACCGTGTTCGCCGACGCCAGCCCGTTCTGGGACACCTTTGCGCGCTACGACAGCGGATATTTCCAGGGCATCGCGTGGGACGGCTACTCGCCGGCCGCCGGCGGGCGCAGCAACATCGCGTACTTCCCCGTGTACCCGATGCTGATCCGTTTCGTAGGTCGCGTGTTCGGCCGGCATCATGCGACGTACTACATCGCCGCGATTGCGATCGCATGGGTCTCGTTCGTTCTCGCGATGGTGGTGCTGTACTATCTTGCGCGCCTCGACCTGCCGCGACGCCGCGCCGAGCGCGCGGTGCTGCTGATCGCGATCTTTCCGTTCGCGTTCTTCTTCGGCGTCGCGTACAGCGAGAGCACGTTTCTCCTGTTCGCGCTGCTCGCGTTTTATCTGTTCCGGATCAAACGGTGGGTGCTCGGCGGACTGTGCGGCGCCGTGGCGACCGCGACGCGCGTGCCCGGCATCATGATGCTGCCGGCGCTCGCGTGGGTCGCCTGGCGCTCTTCGACCGACGCGCGCGATCGCGCGCTCGCCGCGTTCGGCGTCGCGCTCGCCGCGAGCGGATTCGCGGCGTACTGCGCCTACATCTATGTCCTGACGGGTCACCCGTTCGAATGGGCGGCGACGCTGCAGCGGTGGGGCTACTACCCGGGCGGTGCGCCATGGCTCGCGCCTGTACGCCTCGTCGGGAACCTCGTCACGCATCCATACCTCTACCTGACCACCGAGCGCATGGCGCCCTACGATACGCTCTACGGCATCACGGGGCTGCTGTTCGCGGCCGCGACGCCGTTCGTCTGGCGGCGCTTTGGCGCCCACTACGGATTGTTCATGCTCATGAATCTGTGGCTGCCGTTGTCGTCCGGCGTGTTCGAAGGCATGGGCCGCTATTGTTCGGTTCTCTTTCCGTGTTTCATCTGGCTCGCCACGATTCGGTCGCGCTGGATCTACACGGCAATCGTCGTCGTGTTTGCGATGTTCTACACGCTCGGGCTTGCGCTGTTCACAACCGTCCATCCGCTTTTCTGACTTCGGGGTCTAACCGTTCGATGCGCAGCGCCTGTGCCATTGCGATCGTCGTCTCGCTGTCGGCATGTGCGCCGGCCAGACGGCCGCAACTCATGCCCCAGGCTGTTCCGGCGGCGCGGCTTGCGGCCGCCGATGCTCAAATCCGCGCGGGATGCTTCGACTGTCTCCTCTCGGCCTACCACGACTACGACGCGCTGCGGACGATTCCTGCCGCGGCCGACGCCGCCACCGCGGGAGCCGTCCGCGCCGCCGCGCTCCTCGCGCTTCGCCAAAACGAGCTCGGCATGGCCGACGAGGGATACCTGACGATCGCGAAGGGACTCGCCGGCGCGGCGTCGAATATTCCGGGTTGGCTGCCCAGAATCCTCGATATCGTCGACGCGCTGCCGCGCCGCGGTGTCGGCGTGGCGCGCGCGCCGACGAGCGACGTCGACCTCGAAAGGCGGCGTCGATTGCGCGAGAACCGCGACAGCTGGTCGGCGCTGCTCCGCGACGCCGCGCGGTACGATGAGGCGGCGGCGTATACGTGGCTGTCGTTCGCGTGCGATGCCATCGACACCCGCGACATCGCTCGACAGGAGATTTTCGCAGCCGTCGAGACGTTCGCCGGCGCCCCGCTCATCGTCTACCGCGAGTCGTTGTGCCGCGCCACGGAGGTCAGGGCGCTCGCGCCGCTTCTGACGGCTGACGCGCGCTTCGTGGAAATCACGTACTCGCTCGGCGAGAACTTCGTTCGCGCGCGCAAGCTCGACGACGCCGAGCAGATGTTTCAGCGGGCGTACGCGTGGCATCCGCGGTGGCCCACGCTCACCCAAACGATGGCCGGCGTCGCGATGTCGGCGGAGGAATTCGATCGCGCGCTCCAGCTGTACCAAGAGACGCTCGCGCTCGATCTGCGCGCGCCCGACGCGCTCTTAGGGAAGGTTCGCGCCCTGACGTACCTCAAACGGAACGAGGACGCGATTGCCGCTACCGACGAACTGCTCGCCGAGCGGTGGTACCTCGGCGACGCGCGGTACTGGCGCGCGCTGAACGAGACGCAGCTGACGCGGTACGACGCGGCGTGGATCGACATCGAGGAAGCGGCGAAGACGCTGATCAACGCCGAAGTGCCGAAGCTCGCCGGCATCATCGCCTACCGGCGCCAGCAGCTCGATGTCGCCATCCGCAAGTTCACCGAATCGCGGGAGCGAAACCCGTTCGATTGCGAGACGCGCTTCTATCTCGGTGTGGTCCACGCCGAGCTGCGGCAATGGCCGGAGACGGCCGATGTGCTCACGTCGGCCGCGACGTGCCTCCAGAACGCCGAGCGGGATCTGACGCGTGAGATCGAAGAACTGCGCGCATCGAACGACAAGCCTGAGCGCAAGGCGCGTCAGATTGCGAAGCGTGAGCAGCAGATTGCCGACGGACGGCGGATGATGGCGACCGCGTGGTTCGATACGGCGGTCGCGTACTACGGTCTGGCGAAGAGAGACGAGGCGCGGCAGTACGCCGAGAAGGTGGCCGACGATCAGCAGTTCGGCGAGCGCGCTCGCGAACTGCTGTCCCGGCTGCGATGACGACGGCCGTCAGAGGCCTTGTAGCACGCCGAGGATCTGATTCAGAAGTCTCGAGAGTCCTCCCGGACTGTCCAGAAGGCCCGTAACGGCACACAACAGGTTGCCGAGCAGATTGCCCGCGCCCTGCTGCGCCGTGATATCGAGCACGACCTGGCTCAGGTCCACTTGTAATCCAAGATAAACACAACACTCCTTTCACTCCAATCACAGGATAGAGGTCGCGACGTCGCCGCCGTCGAGACGACTGTGAGCGGTTTCGGCTGTTCGTAGATCGAACGTGCTACTCAGCGGCTCCGGCAGACAGAAATGACGGCGCCCGGACGAGCGGGCGCCGGCGCGAGTCTTCCGCGGCGACGCGCCGTGGC